>Ga0315339_1001838_pt1 | contig 17293 bp, 19 predicted proteins | sample ASW17metaG_FD_204514 | JGI IMG/M metagenome (GOLD analysis project Ga0315339, IMG submission 204514) | Ammonia-oxidizing marine archaeal communities from Pacific Ocean, United States - ASW #17 | ecosystem: Environmental > Aquatic > Marine > Oceanic | place: USA: California | collected 2016-12-05
TCGCGGTCCATCTGGTATCGTTTCTTCACAGCGACTCTCCTTTTTCGTTAAAACGAATCAGTCAACCCGAGCCTATCGACTCGGGCCGGAGAGTCGCTACTTTCTACGGCCTATCGGACATCCTCAGGGGGATCAGAACTCTGCGTCATCATCTTTCAGTGTCGCGCAATGTGATGATAGTGCCGGTCGCGAGGGCCCGATTCTATCGCAATTCGGCTAGGAGGCAAGCCACTTGCGCCTCTCAGTGTTCGGATACTCCAGCTAAACGACTTACCGCCAGTGTTGCATTGACCGGTTGAACTCGCAACCGATGTCACTCGCAATCCGTTGAGCCTGCCTCTATCAGCCTAAAGGCCCTCACTTTCGCCTTTGTGCTGCCCGAGACATAGACAATCTAACAATCGAATGCTAGATGAGAAACCATTTCTCGACATCGATCCGCCCCGTCGCCATTTTTCTGTCCTACAAACCCGGCCCCATCTATGTTCCAGCCGGACCACGACGGCGATAGCTATAATCCCGAGTTGAACGATGGCCACCCAAGCCAAAACGCCGCTCATGCGGCAGTATCACTCGATCAAGAGCGACGTCCCCAACGCCCTTCTGCTGTTTCATCTCGGTGACTTCTACGAGCTATTCTACGACGACGCGGTCGTTGCCGCTCGTGACCTCGGTATCACGCTGACGTCGCGCAGCAAGGAGAAGGGCGAGCCGGTCCCGATGTGCGGCGTGCCCTGCCACTCGGCCGACGGCTACATCGCGAAGCTCATCGCTAAAGGTCATCGCGTCGCCATCTGCGACCAGGTCGAAGACGCCAGCAAGACGAAGAAGATCGTGCGCCGCGAGGTGACACGCGTCGTTACACCCGGCACGGCGAGCGATGCGACTCTTCTGCGGGCCAATGAGAATAACTACCTGGCCGCCGTTGTGGAGAGAGGCGACGCAACCGGGCTCGCCTACATTGATGTCTCAACGGGCGAGTTCCGCATGACTCAGATGGATGCGGCCGCGGTCGACAATGCGCTCGAGCATCTCGGCGCCAAAGAGGTGTTATTCCCCTCTGCCGGGCCGCTGTTCTCCGGCGAACCGTCGGCCGTCGCCGTAAACGGCTATCTTCGGACGGAGCTTGAGCCGTGGGTTTTCGAGACCTCCTACGCCGAGCGTACGTTGCGGGACCAATTCAAATTGCACGTCCTCGATGGGCTCGGAGCCGCCGATCAACCCGCCGCACTCGCCGCCGCCGGGGCGGTGCTGCACTATGTCCGCGACACGCAGCGCGGCGCGCTCCAGCATCTCGACCCGCCCACCTACTACCGCAAGCAAGACTGGATGGCGCTCGACCCCATTACCGTCCGCAATCTCGAGTTGGTCGAAGCGCTCATCGGCGGCTCGGCGCAATCAACCCTGTTGCGCATCATCGACAAGACCCGGACTCCAATGGGCGCGCGCCTGCTGCGGCAGTGGCTGCTGCGGCCTTCTATCAACCGCACCGAGATCGAGTCCCGCCGCGATGGTGTCGCCGACTTACACGCCGAAGTCATTACCCGCACAGAGCTTGAGAAGGAACTCAAGCCGATCCTCGATATCGAGCGTCTGCTGGCGAAGGTGACCCTCGGCTCGGCGACCGCCCGCGACATCGTCGGGCTCGGAACGTCGCTATCTTGTCTACCGGCGGTCCGCACCCGGATCGCCGAGAGCCAATCGGCCCGCATGCGGCAAGTCCACCAGCAGATGGACGAGCTGCCTGACATCCGCGGCCGCATCGAAACAACGCTCAGCGACGAGTCGCCGGCCAAGCTCACCGACGGCGGCACGATTCGCGAAGGCTTCCACGCCGAACTCGACGAGTTGCGCGAACTCCGCAAAGACGGCCGCGGCTATATCGCCCGCATGGAGGCGCGCGAGCGTGAGCGCACAGGCATTCAATCGCTCAAGGTCCGGTTCAACAACGTCTTCGGTTTCTATATCGAGGTCTCGAAAGCGAACTCAGCCAACGTCCCCGAGGACTACGACCGTAAGCAGACGCTCGTGAATGCCGAGCGCTATACGACGCCGGAGCTGAAGGAATACGAGAGCAAGGTACTCGATGCCGAAGAGCGTATTCTGGCGCTTGAGAAAATGCTATTCGAACAGTTGCGGTCATGGCTCGCCGGGGAAGCGCGGCGGATTCGATCCACGGCCACGGCAGTCGCCGAACTCGACGTGCTTCGCGGCTTGGCGCAAGTCGCCGCCGAGAACAGCTACACCGCTCCAGAGTTCAGCGCGGGTGGGAAGATTCAAATCGCCGGCGGACGCCACCCGGTAATCGAGCGACTGTCCGACGAGCAGGGCGGCGACCGCTTCATCCCCAACGACGTTTACCTCGACCCAATCGGAAACCTGATTGCCATCATTACCGGCCCGAACATGGGTGGCAAGTCCACTTACCTGCGCCAGACCGCGCTCACCGCAATCCTCGCGCAAATCGGCTCGTTCGTTCCCGCCACCAGCGCGCGGCTACCGATCATCGACCGCATCTTCACCCGCATCGGCGCCAGCGACAACTTGGCCCGCGGCCGCTCAACCTTCATGGTCGAGATGACCGAGACGGCGCAAATTCTCAACACCGCGACCGAGTCGAGCCTGATCCTGCTCGATGAGATCGGCCGCGGGACTTCAACCTTTGACGGGCTGGCGATCGCCTGGGCCGTCGTCGAACACATTCACACTCAGACGCATGCCAAAACGCTCTTTGCGACGCACTATCACGAGCTCACCGAGCTGGCCGAGCAGTTGGGCGGCGTCGTCAATCTGCACGTTTCGGTCAAAGAATCTGGGGACAACATCGTCTTTCTGCGCCGCGTCGAGCCCGGCAAGGCCGATCGCAGCTACGGCATCGAAGTCGCGCGACTAGCCGGTCTTCCCGGCGAGGTCGTCACCCGGGCGCGGTCCGTCCTTCAAATGCACGAGCAACGAGAGCAGACAGTCTCTGAGGAACTTTCGCCCGAGCCAAACAACGCGCCCATCCAGGTATCCTTTGTAAACGAGTCTCAACGAGGCGTCGCCGAGCATATCGCCAACACGAACGTCGACGAACTCCGTCCCATTGAAGCCCTCGGTCTCATCGCCGAATGGAAAGAAAGGCTCGGCCGGAGAGACTGAGCAGCTGATCTCAGCCGCCGAAGTCCCGCCGCCGTTTCTATCAAAGAGAAATGCTAGTAGCTGGAATCATGAGTGGCACCTCTGTCGACGGCATTGATGTCGCGCTCGTCGAAATCCGAGGCCAAGGCTTCAAACAGACGGTCAAGCCGCGCGCGCTTCATTCTTTTCCCTATGAACCGGCGGTCCGCGAGGCGATCTTCTCGGTCACCAATACCGCGGCCCACATCGGCCGGCTCAGCCAAGTCCATTTCTTGTTGGGCCGGCTCTATGGACAGGCTGTGCGCGACGCTTGCGAGCGAACCGACATCAAGCTCAGCGAGTTGAAACTGATCGGGTCGCACGGCCAGACGGTCTACCACCAGCCGATAGAAACTGAGATCGGCGGACAGCTCGTCAAGAGCACGCTACAGATCGGCGAGCCGGCGCTGATCGCCGAGCTTACGGGCGTCCCGGTCGTCGCTGACTTCCGTCCGGCGGACATGGCGGCTGGTGGCGAGGGAGCCCCGCTCGTCCCCTATGTCGATTACCTGCTGTTTCGTGATCGAGGACTCGGCCGCGTCGTGTTGAATGTCGGTGGCATCGCCAACGTCACCGCGATTCCACCCGCCGGTGAGCCTGATCAGGTGATCGCTTTCGATACCGGTCCGGGCAATATGATCATGGACGCCCTGGCCCAGCACTTTTCTGGCGGCGCGAGCAAGTTCGACGAGGGCGGGCGGCTCGCTTCCGACGGCACCGTCGACCGCGAGCTTCTCGACCGTCTCAGCCAAGACGACTATTTCCAACAATCACCACCCAAGAGCACCGGCCGCGAAAGATTCGGCGAGGCGTTTCTGGCACGTTTTCTCGACGCCTCACTTGAACCCGCCGACGCCATGGCCACCGCCAACACGTTCACTGCCGAGACGATCGCGGCGGCGCTGCAGCGATTCGTCGCCCCGAAAATGGGCATCGACGAAGTGATCGCTTCCGGCGGCGGCGTAAAGAATCCGGAGCTCATGTGTCGACTCCGCGACGCACTCAGCCCTGCCCTTCTCCGCACGTCCACCAACCACGGCATCGATAGCGAAGCGAAAGAAGCAATCGCCTTCGCCATCCTGGCGCACGAAACATTCCATAAGCGCCCCGCCAACCTACCGTCCGGGACCGGCGCCCGCCACCCATGTCTGCTCGGTAAGATCTGCCACCCACCTGTTCGCGGTTAGAACATTGGTCATGCCGGCGGGTGTCGTGGTGCATGAGCACGAGCAGGCTGCCTGACACCGAACGCTGCCTGCCAGGAACAAACCCACCGCGACCGGCCCGGCCCACTAGCACCGGTAGGCTAGAATAACGGCTTGGAGGAGTGAATGGCGGAGACAAAAGACAAAGACAATCTATACAGCGCCGAGAGCCTCGGCAGCGGTGCTTTTAGCATTACCAAGCCGAAGCGCAAGCCCAAGAAGTTGAGGCAGTCGCGCGTCAAAAAGCCTCAACGGCAAGCACGGAAGTAACCGGCCTGTCGTCCCAAGGGCAAGAAAAAGTCCTTGCAGGACGGAGGCGTTCCCGTGGTCCGTCGGGTTAAAGACCCTGCAAGGGCTAACGACTCAGCGGATGAGTCGTTGCGATCCGGCCGTCGAGTTCTTGACCACACGAGGGTTCGGCGCCATCGCTCTTACGATGACACTGAGCACGCCCCACTCGGCGACAAGCGCCAAGGTGAACGACACCAAAACGACCAACGTAGCGGGAAGAACTTGTTCGATCGGAGTCACGCTCTAACCAAAGCAACTCACGGACCAAACCCTTGATACGCGTTAACCCGTTGATTCAAAAAGGGAAGGTTCTCCCGGGCCACACACCGACGGCAGGCAGAATCTACCCACTGCGTCCGGTCGCCGTGTAGTATCTACCGAGCGGCGATCCAGCAACCTACCATGGCCTCGAACTCCAGCGCCCGCCGATTCATCGTGCACGGCCGGGTCCAGGGAGTCGGATTTCGCTATTTCGTCGAGCGCGTGGCGCTGGACCTCAGTCTCACCGGCTACGTCAAGAATCGCGCCGACGGCTCGGTGGAAGTCTACGCCGGCGGAGATCTCGACAGACTCGGTAAGCTGAAAGGGCTGTTGGCGTACGGACCCCGCTGGGCGCGGGTCGAGCGCATTGACGAATCCGAAGCGCCTCCCGGCGACGCCAGCGGCTTTCGCATCACATACTGAAAAGGTAAAGGTACACGGATGTCCAACGACACCACCACCCCCGAGCGCATCGAGGGCCTCAAGAAGCTGATTCGTCAGGTTCCCGACTTTCCCAAGCCCGGCATCTTGTTCTACGACATTACGACGCTTCTCAAAGACGCCCAGGGGCTCGAAACCCTGCTGAATGAGATGACCGCACCGCACCGCGACGCACAGCCCGACTTGGTCGTCGGCATCGAAGCGCGCGGGTTCGTCTTCGGCCCGGCGATGGCCGCACGGCTGAGCTCGGGCTTCATCCCCGTTCGCAAGCCCAAGAAGCTGCCCGCCGAAACCGTCAGCGTTACTTACGCCCTCGAGTACGGCGAAGACAGTATCGAGGCCCACAAAGACGCCATCCAGCCCGGGCAGCGCGTGCTCATCGTTGACGACCTGCTTGCTACCGGCGGCACGGCAGCCGCGGCTTGCCAACTCGTCGAGAAACTCGGAGGCATCGTCACCGGCCTGTCATTCGCGGTCGAGCTGAACTTCCTCAACGGACGCGCCAAACTACCCGGCTACAAGATTCATTCACTGCTGCAATACGACGAGTAGACGATGCCGACGCTGACGGGGCGAGCTCCCGCCAAGGTCAACCTGGCCTTGCGAATCCTGGGAAAGCGCCCCGACGGCTTCCACGAGTTGCGGACCGTTCTCCAGACGATCTCCCTCGCCGACCGTCTGACCGTCACGTACCGGCCGCGTGCGCGCGCCCGCGTCGAACTCGATTGCGATCGACCGGACTTGGCAGGTAGCGGCAATCTTGCCGCTCGAGCCGCGAGTCAACTGCTCAAGGCCGGCAAGTGGCCGGGGGCCGTCGAGATCCATCTCGAAAAGCGTGTCCCCGTTGGCGCGGGCCTCGGGGGCGGATCAAGCGATGCCGCGGCGGTCCTACTTGCCCTGAGCAAGATGCTGCGCCCCCCGCCGTCGCCCGCCACCCTCTGCAAAATCGCGGCTGGCCTCGGGAGCGACGTGCCCTTTTTTCTCGTCGGCGGCCGTTGTGTCGGTGTTGGGCGGGGCGAGGAAGTCTATCCGCTCCCCGATCCTCCGCGCCGCTGGCTCGTTGTACTAGCTCCCGATCAACCGATTTCGACCGCCCAGGCGTACGATGACCTCGGCCACGGCCGGCGGTCCGGTTTGACACCGCAAGCCGCCCGGAATATCATAAATGTGTTCTACTCAGGTATTGGTGTGCCTCGGCGAAAAACCGGAGCAGACCATGTCGCAGAAACCCCACCCGACCTTTTCGCAAACGACTTCGAGAAGGTAGTCTTTCGGCAGTTCCGAGGGTTGGAACTGTGGAGAGACCATCTCGTGCGAAGTGGGGCTGACGCGGCGATGTTGTCAGGTAGTGGCTCGGCGTTATTCGGTTTGTTTGCGGAACGTAGCTGGGCCCAAGCAGCTGCGGCTACGTTCGGTGGCTTTCCCGGTACAGTCTGGGTTGGTCCCACGTTGAGCCGCCGTGCCTGTCAGTCCATCTGGGGAGATTGATCGGTCGTCCGGAATAGATTGACTCGCGCGCACCGATGGCAGGCTGATGGATCGTTCAAGAATCAAAGTTTTCTCGGGCTCCGCTAACCGGAAGCTGGCAGAGGATATTTGCGCCAAGCTCGAAGTACACGTATCGGACTGCTTGATCAAGAAGTTCTCTGATGGCGAGATCTGGCTACAGGTCAACGAAAATGTGCGCGGCGCCGATGTCTTCGTCGTCCAGTCGACGTGCACCCCTGTCGAGTACCACCTCATGGAGCTGCTGCTCATGATGGACGCCCTGCGGCGAGCCTCGGCCAAACGGATCACCGCCGTCCTACCCTATTACGGCTATGCCCGGCAGGACCGCAAGGACAAGCCGCGCGTTCCCATTTCGGCCAAGCTCGTCGCGAGCCTCATCGTCACCGCCGGTGCGCACCGTGTCTTGAGTCTCGACCTGCACGCGGCCCAAATCCAAGGTTTCTTCGACATTCCGGTGGATCATCTGTTCGCAGCCCCGGTCATGGTCGACTACATCAACACTCTGAACCTTCAGAACTTGACCATCGTGTCGCCCGACCCCGGCGGCGTCGAACGCGCCCGCGCTTTCGCCAAGCGGCTCGACGGCCAGCTCGCGATCATCGACAAGCGCCGCGAGCAAGCGAACGTCGCGGAAGTCATGCACGTGATCGGCAACGTCGAGGGCCGAACGTGTATGATCGTGGATGACATGGCCGATACGGCCGGTACTCTTGTGAAGTCAGCTGAGGCGCTGATGGAGCACGGAGCCACGGCCGTTTATGGTTGCTGTACCCATGCAGTGCTTTCGGGTCCGGCACTCGATAACATCGAAGGTTCGCCGCTGACCGAGTTGGTCGTCGGCGATTCCATCCCCCTCCAGCAACGTGCTCGCGATTGTGGCCGCATCAGGCAGCTCAGCGTCGCGCCCTTGCTGGCACAGGCGATCGAATCAATCCACGAGGAGACGTCGATCAGCCGACTTTTCGACTAGAGAGCCATCGGCGCGACAGACCGCGCCGCCCGACTTCCCAACGGATTTGAACGGGTGGCCGCCGACGGACGAAGGAGAGCATGATGCAACAGCAGTTGGATATGGACGCGCAACAGCGCGACCGGCGAGGCAAGAACGCCGCGCGCCGGCTCCGGGCCTCCGGAAAAGTACCCGCCGTTCTGTACGGCCTCGGCAAGGATTCCATCGCCATCCAATTGGATGGCAAGGAGATCACACGGCTGCTGCAGTCGCCTTCCGGTCACAACCAGATCTTGAATCTCAAAGTCAGCGGCGGCGAAAGCGCCCCCGCGATGGCTTCGGACTGGTTGATCGACCCGGTACGCGGCAACCTGCTGCACGTCGACATGCGGCGCGTCGACCTGCAAGTACAGGTTGAGGTTGATGTGTCGATTGATGTCACTGGCGTCTCCCACGGCGCGCGTGAGCAGGGTGGACATGACGAGGTTGTCAACCGCGAGGTCCATCTGCGTGCTCTGCCGCTTGAGGTCCCCGAGAAAATCGAGATCGACGTGACGTCGATGAACCTGGGCGAAGCGATTCGCGTCGCCGATCTGCCGACGTCCGACAAGTATGCTTTCCTCAGCCCTTCCGACATGTTGCTGGTCCATTGTGTGACGCCGAAGGTTGTCGAGGAAGAGACGCCCGAAGAGGAACTCGTCGAGGGCAAAGGCGTGGCCGAGGGCGAAGATGCCGAGAAGGCCGCCGAGGGCGACAAGAGCGCGGAGGAATAGTACCCTCCATGACCACTTCTCATGGGTGCCTTGCGCCGCGTGTTGTCTCGATGGTCGGGATCGGCTCGTCCGGATCCGAGCAAGACAGGTCCGGTTTCCTGGCTCATCGTCGGACTGGGCAACCCCGGCGGCCGCTACGATGCGACACCGCACAATTTGGGCTTTATGGCCCTCGAACGCCTGGCCGAGCAAGAAGGCATTCGGTTCAGTTGGAAGAAAGCCGATGCCCGTGTGGGCCGCGGCGAGATCGGCGGTCAGGCCGTCCTGCTGGCCAAGCCGCTTTTGTATATGAACTTGAGCGGCGGCCCCGTCAAAGGGCTGTTGCGTAACTATGAGTTGGAATCAAACAAGCTCCTGGTCGTCTATGACGAATTGGCACTGCCTTGGACGCAGCTTCGCATTCGCGAACGCGGCTCCGCGGCCGGCCACAAAGGAGTGCAGTCGATCATCAATGCCGTTGGCACGGGCGAGTTCATCCGGTTACGGATGGGCATTCAACCCGGCCATCCCGTCTCGGACGGAGCAGCCTTTGTGCTTCGGCCGTTTCGCCGTAAGGAGTTGGAAGAAGTAGATGAGTTCGTAGGGCGGGCGGCCGATGCCGTTCGTCTGATCCTAACCGAGGGCGCCGCTCAGGCCATGTCGGTCTACAACCGACGCGCCCCGGGAGCCAATACTGAGGACGCATGAGAATCTATGAGTTGATTTTTATCTTGAGACCGAATCTTCCCGACGAAGAGGTCGACGCTGCCGTTGAGCAGTTCACCAAGGCCATCGAAGAGGGCGGCGGTACCATCGACAAGGTCGATCGCTGGGGTAAGCGCCGTCTTGCTTACGTGGTACAGCATCAGACCGAGGGCTACTACGTACTCGTCCGGTACTCCTTGACACAGGATCACGATTTCTCCAAAGAGATCGAACGCCGCCTGGGCGTCGCCGATTATGTCATCAAGTACATGACAATCCGAATCGACGAGGAGTTGGCCCGTATCGAAAAGCTCAAAAAGAAGCGCGAAAAGCGGGCTGCCAACAAACCTGCGGGCGACTCTCGCCACAGGCCGAGACCAGCCGCCGCATCGGCGCCGGGGGCCCCCGCGTCCGCCGCACCTGCCGCACCGGAAGGGGCGAAGGCGTAGCCTAGAATAGGAAAAAACGATGGCAGAAAACGAATCAACGACATCAGCGCCACAGGTGGCTTCTCCAGCCCCCTCCACTACATCGGTGCCGGCCCCGTCGGGTGGCTCTTCCAGCTCTCAAGGTTCCAGTGCACCGCCTTCTCGCGGCCCCGGAGGTCCGGGTGGCGGCGGACGCGGCGGCCCCGGAGGTCCGGGTGGCGGCGGACGCGGCGGCCCCGGAGGTCCGGGTGGCGGCGGACGCGGCGGTCCCGGAGGTAGGGGCGGTGGTGGTTACCGCGGCGGAGGCGGTGGGCGACGCTTCTTCCGGCGGCGCAAGGTTGACTTCTTCAGCGCCAACAAAATCGACGACATCAACTACAAAGATGCCGACAGCCTGCGCCAGTTCATCGGAGATCGCGGCAAGATCCTGCCGCGCCGTCACACGGGTCTCAGTGCCCAGCATCAGCGGCTTCTCAAGCGTGCCATCAAGCGCGCCCGCAACATTGCGTTGCTCCCCTTCGCCGGCCCAGGCAAACCGGCCGGTAGCGGACGTCCCATGCGGCCCCGCCATGACCGCGGTGACAGACAGGCCCCAAGGACAGCACCCGTTGCAAAGCCGGCCACGACTGATCAACCAGCCGCCGGCGACCAAGTGATCCCTGACGTATCAACAGCTCCTGCCGCATCACCGGCCTCTGTCGAGCAAGCGGCTCCTGTCGAAAAGCCTGCTGCCGCCCCAGCGACCGAGAAAACGGAGGAGTCATCCTAATGGAAGTCATTCTGAAGGAAGAAATCCGTAGGCTCGGCAGCAAAGGCGATGTCGTTCGTGTCGCTAACGGCTACGCTCGCAACTACCTGTTTCCGAAGCAGAAGGCCTTGCCGGCCACGGCTGCCAACAGGAATCAGATCGATCAAATGAAGGCCGCTTCGGACCGCGAGGCGGCGAGCATGCGCGGTGATGCCGACAAACTCGCCGAGCAGCTCAAGGAACTGACAATCGAGATCACGGCCCGCGCCGGCGACTCCGATCAGCTCTTTGGCTCCGTAACGTCTCGCGATGTCGCCGCATATCTCGAAGACAAGGGCTACACCATCGACCGTCACAAGATTCTCATCAACAAACCCATCCGCATGGTGGGCGAACATGAGATTTCCCTTCACGTTCATCGAGACATCGACGTCCCAATAATCGTCAAAGTCCTCGCGGAAGGCCGTGAGAACGAGCCTGTCAACGACGAAGACGAGTTCATGGATGCTCCTCCCGAAGAGGAAGGCGAAGTGGTCGAGGCCGCTGCCGAGACGGACGAAGCAACCGCCGAAGAACCTGCCGAGGAGTCCACTGACACCGACGCTGAACCCGAGACGAAAGAAGACTAGATGTTTTTTGATCTAACCGGACAAACCGCGATCGTCACCGGCGCGGCCCAGGGGATCGGTGAAGGAATCGCGACCCGTCTCGCTCAGGCGGGCGCGCATGTCGCCGTCGCCGACCGAAATACAGAAGAGGCTGAGGCCTCGGCTCAGCGAATCTCGGCGGCCGGCTCTAAAGCCTTCGCCGTCGCGGTCGACGTCACGGACTCTTCTTCGATCGAAACGATGGTCAACACCGTCCTGGCGAAAACAGGACAGATCGACATCCTAGTCAACAACGCCGGCATCGGCGGTAAGGCGGCGCCGATCTGGGAACAAAGCGATCAGGACTGGCAGGGCGTCATTGACGTCAACCTCACCGGTGTCTTTCAGTGCTGCCGCGCGGTCATCGGGTCGATGCGCGAACGCGATTACGGTCGCATCATCAATATCGCGTCCGTGGCAGGTAAAGACGGCAACCCGAACATGACGGCCTACTCCGCTTCGAAGGCCGGGGTCATCGCGCTGACGAAATCCCTCGGCAAAGAAGTCGCCGAAGGCAACATCTGCGTCAATGCCGTAACGCCCGCGGTGATCCGTACTCCCATTCTCGAGCAGCTCACACCCGAGCAGGTCGACTACATGATCGCCCGCATTCCCCGCCGCCGTACCGGGAAAATCGAAGAAGTCGCCGCAGTCGTCCACTTCCTCGCCAGCCCCGACTGCTCCTTCGTCACCGGCCAGGCCTACGACGTTAGCGGTGGCCGCTCAACCTACTAATACCCGAAACTGCGTTCCTCTCAGCGCCTGCATGCGCCGCGAGCGAAACGAGCCTATCCGAAATAGTCCGCCCGACCAAGAAGGGGGAGGGGGAGGCTCAGGGCTCTCTGCCTGGGTCCTAGCAGTTGCGCCTCTGCGCACCGTGACGATACCGTTAGGGCTTCATGCCGAAGACAGCTTTCCTGTTTCCAGGTCAAGGTTCGCAGAAACCCGGGATGGGCCGCGAGTTGGCCGAAGCCTTCCCTTCCGCCCGGCTCGTGTTCGAACAAGCCGATGAAGCGCTCGAGTTCCCCATCTCACGTCTATGTTTCGAGGGTCCCGAGGAAGACCTCAAGCTCACCGAGAATACCCAGCCCGCCATTCTGACTTGCTCCATCGCGGTGCTCGCGGTGCTCAAAGAGCGTGGTGTCGGCGCTGACTATGTCGCCGGACATAGCCTCGGCGAATACTCCGCACTTGTCGCCGCCGGTGCGCTCGATTTCGCTGACGCCGTCCGTCTTGTCAGAAAGCGCAGCGGATACATGCAGCAAGCTGTTCCCGCCGGCGTCGGAGCCATGGCGGCGCTTGTGATGCTGCCGCCGGAGAAGCTTGACGGAGTCCTGGAGGACGCCGCCCAGGGCGAGGTCGTAAGCGCCGCTAACCTAAACTCGCCGACGCAGGTAGTCATCGCCGGCAACACCGCAGCCGTCGAACGCGCCATGGAACTCGCCAAGGAAGCGGGCGCCCGCAAGGTGGTTTGCCTTCCCGTCAGCGCGCCCTTCCATTGCGCTCTAATGAAGCCCGCGCAAGATCAACTCGCGCCCGATCTCGACGCAACCAAGTTCCGTGATCTCATCGTCCCTCTCATCAATAATTTCGCGGCTACCGAAGTCCGGTCCGGCAACGCGGCACGCCAGGGACTAAAAGACCAAGTCCCCAACCCGGTTCGCTGGGAAGAGTCCATCCGCCACCTTGCTGGACAGGGGATTGAGCAGTTCATCGAAGTAGGGCCGGGCAAAGTCCTTACCGGACTTCTGCGTGGCATCGACCGTTCGCTCAAAGGCGCGAACGTGGCCGACTTACAAACACTGGAGGCGCTCTCACCATGAAAGATCGAATTGCTTTCGTCACCGGCGCCAGCCAAGGCATTGGCCGCGCTTGTGCGCAGGACCTCGCCCGCGCCGGAGCGCACGTCTTCGTAGCGGCGCGTCAAGAAGACAAACTCGCCACTCTCGTCGAAGAGATTCGCACCTCGGGCGGACAATGCGACGCCGTTGCGCTCGACGTCACTTCGCGTGATTCCATCAATGAGGCCTTCGGCAAGGCGAAGGAAGCCGGTACGGTCTCGATCCTGGTCAACAACGCCGGCGTCACGCAAGACGGCCTCGCCGTGCGCATGTCGGCCGAGCAGTGGAATAAGGTTCTCGACACCAACCTGACCGGCGGATTCGTCTGCATCCAGAAAGTCCTCCAGGGCATGATGAAGCAGCGCTGGGGACGGATCATCAACGTCACCTCGGTTGTCGGGCTCTCCGGCAACGCGGGCCAAGCAAACTACGTTGCCTCGAAGGCGGGTCTGATGGGGCTTACAAAGTCACTTGCCCTCGAGGTCGCGTCCCGGAACATCACTGTCAACGCCGTCGCCCCCGGCTTCATCGAGACACCGATGACCGACGTTCTTCCCGACAAGGTCAAGGAACAGACACTCGACCGGATCCCGTTGCACCGCCTGGGTACGCCTGATGAGATCGCCAAAGCCGTCAGCTTTCTCGCCGGCGATGACGCAGCCTACATTACCGGTCAGGTGCTCAGCGTCAACGGCGGCATGTACATGTAACCGCGTGTAGGCCGCTCCTTTAATCCAATGCAGGGCGCTTCAGCGTCCTTCCCTACACGGGCTTTAGCCAGGAGCCTTATCCTTAGAGAGTCCGTGTGAAAACTTAAGGTAGACAATGGAGGGGTACGGCATGCCGTGCCCGCCAAGCCGACAGCCCCGAAACATGGACGTCTCGGGTTTCACAATGGGTTTGCAGAAAGACGCGTAAAGTTGGGTACCCGTGCAATCGGGCGGCCCCACACTGATGTCTAAATTCTTCACATTACAAGAAGCAGAAGACTGCATCCCCGGCTTGGAGGACTTGCTGCGGACCGCCATTGACTCCAAGAAGGGTGCTGCCCAGATGGAGCGCGAGTTACAGGCGATCGGCGAACGTATCCACCTGCTCGGCGGCGTTGAAATCAATCCCGTCAAAGTAGCTGAGAAGCGAGCCGTCCAGCGCGTCTGCATGCAGCGCCTGAAGTCGTCCGTCGATGGCATCGAAAAGACGGGCTGCCTCGTTAAAGATCTCGATATGGGACTGCTCGACTTCCCTGCCAGACTCGACGGAGATGAAGTCTATCTCTGCTGGAAGTTGGGCGAACGGCGCATTGAATTCTGGCATCGCCCCGAAGAGGGCTTCACAGGACGCAAGCGCATCGGTTCTCAGTTCGGCGACTCGCGAGGCCCTTCTCGGATGCAGTAGCTTCCACACAATTCGGATCCGCAACTAGCAAAGACAACACCCACACACTTAGACTGGGGCCATGGAACTCACTCGACGCCGCTGGTCTTACTTAATGGCCGCCGCCGCCCTAACGGCACAGTCTTCCCCTTCTCAGGAGATACCCGTGATTGATAACCCCAAAGGAAATTTCAAGTTCGCAAAGGGAAGCGGTCCGTATTCATCGGGCGCGGTCGCCCATGACGGCTACGAGGTCGTCCGTGTGATCTTCAACCCGTTGTCGAAACTTTGGGATGCATTCGACATCATCGAAAAACATCTGAAAGCCCTGAACCGCCCGCTGCACGCGCTGTGCGGCATGGAGCTTCGAATCCCCGAGGCGCTTTCGATCGAGGGCTTCAATGAGTTCAACCAGCCCTACATCGATCGCCTGAAAGAATGGGGAACGCACGTCGACGGACTGAACCCTGTCGCGCGCACCAACGTGGCGATCGCGGTCAACCCGGTCACGGCGCCTTCGGTCTACGGCTTCTCTTACACGATCCCGTCCGACCACAAGGGCAAGACGTTCGTCATCGCCGGCGCGGGCGAGTTGCGGTCAAGCAATCTCTCCGGCTCCGAAATCGTCAGCCGCGGCGACACCTCCACCGAAGGCCTACGTGCGAAAGCCAAGCAAGTGCTCTCGATCATGGACCGTCGTCTTGACTCCCTCGGCGTCACCCACGCCGACATCACGCAGTCAAACATCTACACCGTGTTCAACATCGCCGAGTTGATGGAGGACACCATCGTGCCCGCGCTCCATGAGGCAGCGCACCATGGCGTCCGCTGGCACTTCGCGCGACCCCCGGTCATCGAGATCGACTACGAAATGGATATGCGCGGCGTCCGAAGCGAGATCACACTCGCCGGCTAGGTCACATCTGATAAAGCATCAGATGGACATATACATCTAAACCCATGGCAATGAGTAATTATTGGTACATCGTGTTCTCTATATGATAAGTATGTGATCAGCCGTTAGAATGCGGTTGTGGTCGAATTCGGTTTCCGCCTGCTCGCCGCCGGCCTGATTGACTCCGCCATCCGCGACGTTCTCACCGGCAAAGATGAGGCCGGCGACGCCCTGGAATGGCTCCAAGGTTCCCCGGCCCCGTTGACGTTCGATGATTGCGCCAAGGCCTTCCGGGCGGAGCCTGAGGCCTTGCGTGAGGCTATCCTGCGGATGGTACGGGAGCCCCGCCGGAACTGGTTCGGCGGTTTCGCGGTGGGAGGGTCCTTCAGATTGGCTCCGATGGGATCTCACAAGCGCCGGGTGGGAGGGGTCCGAAAGTGGGCGATATCAGCCCAACGGATAGGCCGTTTCCATTGTACTGGCCCGCTGAACCGAGCTATGCTGTCGTGGTGTTGCGAACCCTGCTGAATCACTGCCTCTTGGTAACGCTTCTAACCGTTGTCGCTGCGGGCGCGATGTCCGGGGCGGACCAATCCGAAATCCTTAGCCTCAAGGGTCTCGTCGGCATCACAGTTCTTGTGGAATCCCCCGGACCAGAAGCGGAACAAGTGGGCTTAACAAGAGACGTGCTGCAAACCGACGCTGAACTGAAACTTCGGTTAGCGGGTATTCGGGTCTTAACGGAGCAACAGTACGCTGATCTCTTTCCGGAAGCCGCCGTCATATACATCAACGTCAACAGCCTAGGTTATGACCATAGACTCATCAGTTACTCCATCCGGGTGTCGGCTCAACAACAGGTTACCTTGTTCCGGCAACCGTCCGTTAAATTGACCGTCGAGACATGGGGAAGCCGTTCTGCTGGTTATGTTGGAGAAAACACCATGCGGCAGTTCATTCGGAACGGAGTCAAAGACCATCTGGATAGATTCATCAACGACTGGCTATCGGTGAACCCGAAGTGACTGAGACATAGCCGGGAATAGCGGACGCGGCCCGCTTTGCCGTTACAGAGCTGTTCTGCGCCGTTCGCAACCGTTTCAGTGGGTCTTAACCAGAATTTCCACTTTAGTTTGGGTTCTGCTAACCATCGGGTGGCCTCGGACGCCTTTATTTATGAGGATTGGAAAGAACTCAAGGCGCTGAGGAAATCAACACCCCATGGGTGAAAAAGAAAACAAACCGTTCCAGCTAAGCTTCAACGGCTTATTGAAAGTCGATTTCCAAGGATCGCGTGTCACTTCCGACGGCGGGCTGATCCTGGTTCGGGAGTTGGACGAACGGCTCGGGCTCGGGAAGCTGATCGAGGAGCATCTCAGCGACTCGCGACAAGGCTTGAACAAGAAGTTCCCGCTGGCCGACCTGCTGCGGCAGTCGGTTTACAGCCGACTCGCCGGCTACGAGGACCTCAATGACGCCGTTCGAGTATCCGCCGATCCGACCTTTCGCTTGATCGGCTCGCAGAAGAACTGGGATCGCGGCGGGGCACTGATCTCGCGACTGCAGAGCTTCGAGACAGAGATGCTGGCGAGCAAGGAAAACTTGCTGGGGCTGATGGCTGTGAACCGCGAGTTGGTCGCGCAAGCTGAGACGACGGACGACTGCGAGCGCGTTGTGCTGGACATGGACTCGACCGAGAGCCCTGTCCACGGACAGCAGGAAGGCAGCGCCTACAACGGTCATTTCGAGTCCGTCTGCTACCACCCGCTGTTGCTGTTCAACCAGCACGGCGATTGTCTGGCCGCCAAGCTGCGTCCCGGCAATGTGCACAGCGCTGACGACTGGGACGAGTTGCTGCTGCCGGAGATCGAGCGCCAACAGGCTGCGGGCAAACAGGTCACCTTCCGGGGCGATGCGGCTTTTACTAAGCCGGAGATTTATGAGTCTTCAGAGAAACGCGGGAGGATGTCCGATAGGCCGTAGAAAGTAGCGACTCTCCGGCCCGAGTCGACAGGCTCGGGTTGACTGATTCGTTTTAACGAAAAAGGAGAGTCGCTGTGAAGAAACGATACCAGATGGACCGCGAGA
>Ga0315339_1001839_pt1 | contig 17290 bp, 13 predicted proteins | sample ASW17metaG_FD_204514 | JGI IMG/M metagenome (GOLD analysis project Ga0315339, IMG submission 204514) | Ammonia-oxidizing marine archaeal communities from Pacific Ocean, United States - ASW #17 | ecosystem: Environmental > Aquatic > Marine > Oceanic | place: USA: California | collected 2016-12-05
TCGGCACGCATCAGGCGAAAGGACCTGACCGTCGAGGCGATCGGTGGCCGGCCGTACTGCCAACCATGGCAGTTCACGCTCAGTGAACCACCGACGCTGAAGGAATTGTTGGACTGCATGACACCGATGGACATGCCGTGTCGATCGAGATAGTCGATGACCTCCTTCCAGATCGCACCTGACTGGACATGAAGGATGTCCGTCTCCTCGTCCAACTCCATGCCATTGAAGGGAAGCATGTCGATGACAAGACCGTCCGGGGCGATGACATGCCCTCCCATCGAGTGGCGTGCGCCGGCGATCGAGACGGGCAGGTTCCGTTGATCGGCGCGTCGAAGCAGGTCAACCAGTTGATGTTCCGCCTCATCCCGTGCCCCCGGGACTGCCCAGATCTCCTGGACCGAGGTTGCATTCATGCGGCTTGCATCGTCGATGAATCCAGTGGGCAGTGCTTTCAGTTCATCGCGGTCGGATAACCATGTTCGCGCAAGGTGCATGGCAGGAGGGCCGACCAGGATGATCACCACCAGCAGCAGGCAGCCGCCTGCCAGGATCCACCATCGCCACTGTCCCGATCTGCGCATCGCCTCGGCTCATCTACAGCACCGTTCCCATGGGTTGTTCCCGGCTCGCTGCCGGGTCTAACCGGGTGGAGTGTACCGCCCGTCTGAAATGGGGTATGCACGGAATAAAAAGCCACCCAGCGGACTCGAACCGCTGACCTGAGCTTTACGAAAGCTCCGCTCTACCAACTGAGCTAGGGCGGCATGGGATCGGACTGTGCCGACCCGGGAACTCAATCCTTGGGTATGACGATCGTCATCGAGTCCTCGGGAGACAGGTTCATGGCTCCGTGCACGCGAGCAGCGGCATCGGCTACATCACCCGATGAGTTGTCGATGAGGTACTGGAGTTCCTCGACGTGACGCCTGTGAGCCAGGTTCCCTGAGCGGCGAATGGAAGACGCCGCGTGGTTCAGAAGCGAGATCCGATCACCACCGACATCCTCGGCGAGTGCTGCATCGAGAATCGCCTGCTGTGACCGCTCACTCTCGATGAGTGAAAGGATCTCGGCAACCAGCAGCCGTGTCCCACCCGTGCGAGTCTGCAGTGAATCCACGAGGGCGGACTCCGCATCTTCGATTGCGTATGCACCTGGTCGTGACAAGGCTATTTCTCGAAGGGCCGCCAGTGATTCCATCGCATAGATCTCTGAATCGATCTTGGTCAAACGACCACCTGCACCCCTCTGCATGAGAGCTTCGACAGCGGCATTGAAGGCCTGGTCGGAGATACCTGCACGGGAAACACCGACAATCGGGTCAGCACGGTACTCGTTCTTGTACGTCGGAAGATCACCCGCCTGAACGACCAGCATGACCGGCGTGGCGGAGGTGCGTGGATTGCGACGCAACCCGTCAAGATCAGCCTTCTCCACCTGCATTGAAGTCGTCTGGACAACGGCAAGATCAAGACCGGGAATTCGACTGATTGGATCGGCCAGTTCTTCGATCGAGGCAGCCACGCCTGCCACGCTGAAGCCATTGGCCTCGAGCCTGCCGGCAATTGCGCGCTGGTCTTCGGTCATCTCTGCAACAACAACCGCGTATTCCTCTCCACCTGTACGTACGGCTCCAGCCAGAATCGGCACGACTCGGTAGGAACCGGCGAATGGATCATCCGGAAGTGCCCGGGCGAGGATCAACGCTGTTTCATACTGGACTCGACGATCTGGATACTGCATTGCATCCAGAAGCGGCTGACGATCGAGGTAGGCGGTGAATAGGTTTGCTTCACCAGTCGTTCGACTCAGTGCAGCCAATGCATCACGAACCAATGGTGTGTCATTGCTCTCCAATGCCAATGCAAGCACATCCTGGCCTGTCCTTGAGCCATGCACCATGGCATAGAACTGCGGGCTGTATGCAAGGTCACCGAAGATCGGGTCTTCCCATCCATCTGGCATGAGGTTCTCACGCCTGAGATTGGCGGCGACGAATTGTGAATTTGCGGTCGAGTTGGTTGGATCGTATTCGAGTGCGATGGCTGAAGAACGCATGGACATGATCGGGCCATAGAGTTCCGTTGGAACCTGCACTGTCACGAGTCCGGCGAAATCATCCCAATGCCAGATGTTGTTGACCGAACCCCAGGGATCCGCCACGAGGTGTTCGGCATTCTCGAAGTACTGGCGGCCGAGAATGGTGTGCAACGTGCCCGGATCATCAAGTTCCGGGTTGCCGCCCAGCTGTCGATAGGCCCGTCCTGCCGATTCGCGGACGAAGGCAGGGGCATCTGCATCCTGGGAAAGTTCCAGCAATGCAGGGCCTGCATGGTTGTATCCAATCGAGCCAAGTATCTGGCAGACCTTTCGCTGATGCTCCGGGGCGATGTTCGGCAGTGCAACTGTGAGCGGGTAGACCGATTCACGGCCGATGTCATAAAGCATCTCCGTACAGGCCCAACGACGCTCCTCGTCCTGGCCCTTCGTCATCTCCTCAACCAGTGAAGGAACGGCATACTCGCCTGCAGCAAGAAGACGTCCACGCGCAAGCAACTGCTCACGCCGACTGCCATCGAGCATCGAGATCGATTCAGCAACTCGATCCTGATCACGGGACAGTGCCATTCGACCTGACTCGATGCGTGAAGACAACGAACTGGTGACATCCTGCAACTCGGGAACTTCCTGGGCCCACTGCATTGCTCGAGCGAATCGCTGCGGTGACTCATCCGAATCATTCATGAGCTTTGCAAGATCTTCATCCGATGTGATGTTCTGCAGGATCCATTGCGCATTGGCCTCGGCAAGTTCGACATTCGCCGTCAGGGAATAGTGCACGAAGTCCTCAAGGTGCTGCTGCGCGGCTGCATTGCCACCTGGAGCAGACCCGGCCATCGCCGTTGAACCCGCGACTGTGCAGGCCAAGGCAAACATCGCAATAGTGCGTCGTAGGAAGAGGAAACTGTGCATCGAACGTCACTCCTGGTCGAAGATTGCCACGTCCCTTCCAAGGACTCGACGGAGTCGCAAACATCGCTTGAATCGCGACTCAGGGGGCAAGAAAGCCGAGAATAGCCGTGCCCTGCTGGGGTGTCAACGAGTTGATTGATCCTCGTGAAGATCCAGGGAAGGGTTGATCCATGGGCTGCTATAGTACCCCCGTCCAGAGCACCCAATCGCACTTCTGCGAAAGGGCGTCTACAGGGAAGTGCGGTGAAATGCCGCCGCGGACGCGCCGCCGTAACGGGCACAGAACCTCGATTGGGGTTCACCTACGTCACAGAACCACTGCTCTTGGACAAGAGCGGGAAGGGGTGACGGGGAGCCCGGAGCCGGAAAACCTGTTCCTGGATGTTCGCACGGCCTGCGCGAATCAGGTTCGCATGCGTTTCCAGCCATGTGTTCCCAGGCTGGAACAACGCCTGCGATTCCACACCTGACCGCCTGCCCCCCCAATGGGAACGTCCTGGCTGGAGTGCAAGAACATGTTGCACACGCTCCTGATCATTGCTCTGCCCATGCTCGGCGCTGATCCCTGGGCGGACAGTGTTGTCGAGTGGTCGGCTGGAACAGGAGGAAGCCCCGGCTACGACGATCCAACCAGCGCTCTTGGTGAACCAACTCGAATTACTGTTGACAACGAACTGGTTACGCCATTCGTTCCTGCATGGGGAGTGGATGAGATCGTCTCGCTCGGCGCAGGTGGCTCGCTGGTTCTGCGATTTGATGAACCTGTGCTCGATGACCCCGGAAACCCACATGGAATCGACCTCCTCCTGTTCGGCAATGCAGGCTTCACGGACATGGCCTATCCAGGCGGCGTAGCCGGAGGGCTCTTCGGAAGCGACGGGGGACTGGTCGAAGTGAGTAGTGACGGAGAAACCTGGATTGAACTCCAGGGATGCCCTGCCGATGGAGCATGGCCGACACTCGGGTGGCTGGATGGCGGCCCATACGATCAAGTCCCCGCGTTGCAACCCAGTGACTGCACGTGGCCCCTCTCCCCTGACGTTCTGGTCGACGACATCATCGGACATGACTGGAACACGCTTCTTGATCTCTACGATGGAAGTGGAGGCGGCACGGGAATCGACCTTGCTGATGCAGGGCTCGAATCCATCTGTTGCATTCGCATCTCCAATGCCCACGATGCCTTCTTCTCACCGGAACTCGATGCCGCGGTTGATGTCTCCCCGATCGAGTCGGCCGATGTCAACCTCGATCGTGTCGTGAACGTGATCGACCTGCTTGCAGTGATTTCCTCGTGGGGTTCGATCGATGCCGGACGCGAGGACATTGATCGTGATGGACTGATTGCTGTTCCAGACCTGCTCCTTGTCATTGCACAGTGGGGAGATACTCCATGAGTCGCCGGAGGGGGTACACCCTTGTCGAACTGCTTGTTGTCATCTGCGTCATCGGCCTGCTGATGGGTGTTCTTGTACCGGTACTTGGAGACGTCGGGGTGTCAAGTCGTCGAATCCAGGGCCAGGCGAACCTCCGCACCATGACGCTGGCCGCGCGGAACTGGTCATTGGAACATGGCGGGTCGCTGCCGCCGGCACTGTTGATCGGAACCGACGAGGACTCGACCTCCGGTGATGTCCGCTGCTGGGACTGGTGGACCCGGACACATGACCCCTCCTTCGTGCAACCCGGACTGCTCTGGACCTACACGGACCACCCTGACAGGGTGCTGCAATGCCCGGCGTATGCCGGGGAAGACAATTGGCAGGGCCCGGCCCGGCCCTCGGGATACAACTACAACGTCACCTTCATTGCAGCGATGACACCCCTGCAGGGTGTTGCAGGACAGGGGTGCTGGGATCTCCTGGTACCCAAGCCCGCCCTCGCCGAGGAAGGTGAGCCACCGGTCTCGGTTGACCTGGCTCTCTCGCAGTGCCGGAGATCCGGGCAGGTCGCCCTCTTCGGCGAAGGAGGCTATCGAGATGGCGCAAACAAGTTCATGAGATCCCCGCTCCATGAACTTGAAGTGGCATATGCAGGAGCGCAGGCGTTCCGGCACGGTGGGATGAGCAACGTCGGCTTCATTGACGGCCATGTTGAAGCTCTACGAAACCCCAGGCTGGGGCTCCATCATGATCAACTGCCCGAAGGGATGACAACCCTCCTGGATCATCCACGCAACGGCTTCCTTTCCGATGACGACTCGGCCTACGACCCGAGGTAGTCACGAGACTACACTGCCCCGATGCCCGCCCTACCCTCATATGAAGAGGCACTGGATCGAATCCGTTCTGTAGTTGTTCCACTGCAGCGAAGTGAACCTGTTTCACTGGGGACGGCAACCGGTCGCATCCTTCATGAGACGATCAGGGCAGACCGGGATCAACCACCCTTCGACCGGTCCGCCATGGATGGCTACGCCCTGAGGCACCAGGACCTTGCCGCCGGGGATCCGCTTCCTTCGGCAGGCATGGTTGCCGCTGGTGATGGAACAAGCCCTGCAGTCTCCCCGGGCTGCTGCATCGCCATCGCTACTGGAGCCGTAGTCCCAGGGGAGTTGGACACCGTCATCCAGCATGAACTGACTGACCGAGGTGATCTGCAAGGTGGTCCCATTCACTTCAAAGCCGATGGCATCAAGCCTGGGAATGCGATCCATCAACAGGGTGCCGATGCCAGGGAGGGCGACGCCCTGGTCGAGGCAGGCGAGAGCATGGATTCGATCCAATGTGCACTTGCTGCCGCCACGGGTGCAGGCACCGTGCAGGTCCGTTCCCGTCCCCGGGTGTTCCTCCTGACAAGTGGCGATGAAATCATCCCCGTCGACTCGACCCCCGAGCCGCACCAGGTGCGCAATACGAATGCAATCTTGGCCCGGGACCTTTCGGAACACATGGGTGCCCGGGTAACAGGGCATGCACACCTGCCTGATGAACCTGGTGCCGTGAAGAAGGCACTCGAGGCTGCGCTTAGCGATGTCGATCTGCTTGTCACGGTAGGAGGTATCAGTGCCGGTGATCGTGACTTCATCCCAGGCCAACTTGAAGCACTGGGAATCCGCACAGTGCTTGAAGGCGCCAGCATCCAGCCGGGCAAGCCGATCAGGGCCGGGCTCGACCCACATGGCACCATGGTGCTGTCTCTCCCCGGCAATCCAGTCTCCGTACTTGCCTGCACCTGCCTGTTTCTCTGGCCAATCGTGCATGCAATGCTCGGAGCCCGCGGCCCCCTGCCATGGCGTGATGTACGGCTTGGCGAGGCGACCAGGGCCAGTGCACGCCGACAGCAATTTCGTCCGGCCCATGTGTCCCTCGACGGGAAGGCCACCGTGCCCGAATGGGCCGGTTCAGGCGACCTGGCTCATTCCTCCGGAACCTGTGGACTCCTGGCTCTCCCGATCCAGACCGAGGAGATACCTGCCGGTACACGGCTGCGATTCCTGCCATGGCCGAGTTGACCCGAGTCGACATCCTGTTCTTTGCGGCTCTTGCAGAAGCAGCCGGCACCGATCGCCTTTCCTGGGAAGGACAGGATGACGCCAGCGTGCAGGACGTGATCGACTGGTGCATCCAGGTGCATCCACCGCTTGCACGTTGGGAGACGTCACTGGCAACTGCACTCAACGAGGTGTACGTGACGCGCGACCATGCAGTCCGCCAAGGCGACACCCTTGCCTTGATTCCACCGGTCAGCGGCGGCTAACGACGGCCGAACTGCTTCTCAAGATCCTCGATCGAAAGTCGCAGCGTTGTGGGTCGACCATGCGGGCACCGGCTGGATCGTTCAACGAGATCCCGCTGCCGGAGCAGGTCAGCCATCTCCGCTTCATTGAGGTGATCACCGGCCTTCACGGCAGCCCGGCAGGACATCATGTCGAGTGTTTCCTGCAGGGCCGTTTCCTCGTCAGGTGGAAGGGCGCCGGTTCCAGCCTTCGCAAGAAGTTCACCCATGAACTCGACCGGGTCGACACGCCGTTCAAGCAGAAGAACCGGGAAGGCATGAATGCCGACCGCATGAAGCCCGATGGGTTCCGCTTCGATGCCGAGTTTCAGAAGCAGTGGACCTACCCGCTCGAGTCCTTCCAGTTGCAGGGCGTCGACATCAACGACGATCGGTGACAGCATGCGCTGTGAATCGAGCGTGCCCCGGGTCACGCGATCAAGCAGTGTCCGGAACATGATGCGCTCATGGAGCGCGTGCTGATCGATGATGAGTACTCCGTCTTCATCCTCGGCGACGATGTAGCTGCCATGGACCTGGATGACTGGAACCGCCGGCGCAGTCGCCAACAGCGGGGCCTGCATCTCCATGCGTGCCTCGTCGGCATCGAACCCCCGTGGCCCCTCCCCGGGAACCGGTGTCCAGGTTCGATGCTCATGACCGGGGCCGCTTCTTGCTCCGAAGGAACGTTCCACGCCCCGGCTCGGAAGCACGGCTGCCCTGGAAGCAGGGTCATCATCGATGCGCAGGGCCGGGGTGAGGTCGGCCGCGGCAAGCCGGTCCATGATGGCATGCCTCAGGACCGAGTAGATCAGCCGGTCATCCCTGAAACGAACCTCCGACTTCGTCGGATGTACGTTGACATCGACCCTCGCTGGATCGATTTCAAGGAAAAGGATCGCCGTCGGGGTACGTCCCGGATCGATGAGACCACGGTAGGCCTCCCGGATCGCATGGACCAGTGATCGATCGACGATCGGCCTGCCATTGAGAAACAACTGGAGATGACGCGAGGTCGGGCGTGCAATGGATGGTCTTCCAACAAGACCCCAGAGCGACACTCCGTCCCGCTCGACCTCGACCTCGAGCAGTTCCGGTCGAAGTTCCTTTCCAAGTACATCGATGACACGCTCTGCAGGTTCGCTCCGGGCGGCCAGTTCCATGAGGATCCGTCCCCCGGAAGCAACGGTAAATGCAATACCAGGATGGGACAGGGCAAGCCGCTGCACTGTTTCACGGATGCGACGGGTCTCGGCCCCCTCGGACTTGAGAAACTTCCGCCGAGCCGGGGTTCGCGAAAAGAGCTGCTGGACATCAACCGTCGTTCCCGGCGGACAACCGATCGGTACAGGTCCTTCAATGCGATCGCCTTCGGTGGTGATCGATCCTCCCGCCTCGGACGAAGCCGTACGGCTTGCCATGTGCAACCGGGACACGGCCCCGATGGATGCAAGGGCTTCACCACGGAAGCCCATCGAAGCAATCCGATCAAGGTCTTCGAGGGTACCGATCTTGCTCGTTGCATGAGCAGCCACGGCCAGGTGCAGCTCATCAAATGGAATCCCGCACCCGTCATCGCTGACACGCAGTCGATCACATCCCCCACCCTCGACGAGCACCTCGATGCGGGATGCACCGGCATCGATCGAGTTCTCGACGAGTTCCTTGGCGACATTGGCCGGTCGCTCGACGACTTCACCTGCCGCGATTTGATTGATCAGCAGCGGCGGGAGCGTGCGAATGGGCATGCGAAGGATTATACGGATCGATCCGATGTCCGCGGCGAAGTCGATGCCACGCTGCCCGAGGTATCACGTGCGACCAGTGGCCAGGGTCGGCCACGGCCGAAGGCTCGCGGCGAGGTCTTGAGTATCACGGCCGCCTGGTCTCGCTTGTACTGGGACATGTCCAGTTGGCGGGCAATGCGGGCGATGAGTTCCGGATCATGATCCGTTTCATCCTGGATCTGCTTCACCGACTGCTCCTGCTCGACCAGCCGCCTGAGTACATCATCGAGGACCCCATAGGGAGGAAGGCTGTCCTCGTCGACCTGGTCGGGTGCCAGTTCTGCCGAAGGTGGCTTGGTGATGGAGGCATCGGGTATCGGTGGCGATGCAAACCCAGCCTGTCCCGGCGAGGAGTTGATCCACCTGGCCATCGACTGGACCTCGGTCTTGTAGAGATCGCCGAGTACGGCCACGGCACCATTCATGTCTCCATAGAGCGTGGCATACCCCATGGCCAGTTCCGACTTGTTGCCCGTGGAGAGGACGAGCGCCTTCCGTTCATTGGCCAGGGCCATCAGGAGCAGGCCTCGAAGCCGTGCCTGGATGTTCTGATCGGTCAGTCCCTCGACGGATTCACCTGACGCCTCGATCACGTCGACCACGCCAGCGTGCAGGGTGTCGATGGGCAACTCGATGCGACTGCTGATGCCGAGTCGATCCGCAAGATCGATTGCATCGGTGCGAGAGCCCACCGAGGAATACCGCGATGGCATGAGAACACCGGTCACACGATCCGAGCCGAGCGCTCCCACGGCGATGGTTGCCGTGAGCGCAGAGTCGATGCCGCCACTGAGTCCGATGATCGCCTCGCCATGACCGGTCTTTCGCAGGTATCCCTCAACGCCACTGGTCAACGCCCGGTACCTGGCTTCGTCATCAGGAAGTTCCGACATCGTGACCGGCTCGTCATGCTCGATATCGATGACGTCGACACGGTCCCTGGATTTCCTGAACTCACCCCGTGCGAAGAGCATCCGACCAGCCTCGTCGACCAGGAAGGCTTCACCATTGAAGACGAGGTCGTCATTGGCACCGTGCTGGTTCACGACCGCAACGGCAAGTTCATGTCTTGAAGCAAGTCGAATGAGTTCAGCGCCATGGCGAGCATGCTTTCCGACGACGAATGGTGATGCGCTGGGAACCAGGAGCAGGCGGACACCCGCCGCGGCAAGGTCTGCGACCGGGTTCATCGAGTAGCGGTCACCACTTGTCACATCACGAGCCTGCCAGGCATCCTCGCAGAGCAGTACACCGATGTGAACTCCATCAAGTCGACACTCGCAGGCCCTGAGACCGGGCTTGAAGTAGCGATCCTCGTCGAACACGTCGTACCCGGGCAGCAACTGTTTGTCTGCGATGGCCTGGATGGACCCGCCATGGCAGACAAAGGCGCTGTTGGCGAAACCGCCGGAATCAAGGCGTCGTGGCGAACCGACGATGACACAGCAGTCGCCGGCCTGTTCAGCGATCGACTCGACAGCGCGTTCACAGGCCTCGACGAACCCCGAGCGAAGGAGCAGGTCCCGGGGCGGATAGCCGCAGATCACCAGTTCCGGGCAGAGCAGGATGTGTGCATCCTGCCTGCGTGCATCCTCGAGTGCATCAAGCACCTGGTCACGGTTGGCATTGATGTCGCCGATGGTCGGATCGATATGGGCCAAGGCTATCTTCACGTGAAGATTGTACGCCACGGGCGCGTGCAGCGGCCCACCCCCGGAAGAGAGTGGGCCGCAACTGGATGCAATGTACGCTCTGGGAGCGTATGAAGAGGACTCGTGTCTCGTGTCAATACACGATGGCGTTCGCAGTCTCGATGGATTCAACGAGCTGGCGAACGGTGAACGGCTTTCGCAACGTACCATCCCAGCCCTGCTGGGTCAGCGCCGTTGCCTGGCCGTCGGTGATCTGGTTGCTCATGGCAATGAGCCTGGTTCCGGCATAGTCATCGCTCTTGCGTAGCCAGTTTCTGAACTCGGTCACACCCTGCTCGTCCATGTGAACATCGACAAGGAGAACATGCGGTCGGAATCGCTCGCACTCCATGCCGGCGGCGAACATCGATTCGCACCCGCGAACCTCGTAGCTCGTCTCCTTCTGGAGCACGTCCTGCAACGTGTTGACCACGTTCTCATCGCCATCAACGATCAGGACCCGGGGGTTCCCGGACATGAGTCCATCGAGTGGAATTCCATGATCCTTCATGAAGGTGATGAGGTTGGCTACTGGTATGCGCCGATCCTTGGAACCGGGAATCCGGTATCCCTTGATCTGGCCGGAGTCGAACCACTTGCTTACGGTGCGTGATGCAACATTGCAGAGCTTCGCGACTTCACCGGTTGTCAGGACATCTTTCTCGAAGAGTTTCATACTCGATCCCTCGGTACTGTTTCGTTCCATCGGCGGGCACGCCCTGGGCCCGCTCCACCGTGTACATCGTGCGGAAGCAGGACCGTCTTCACCGGCATAGTCCATTTCAACGAACACAGGTTGCATAGTTGAACCACGCCGGCCAAAAACAAGGCAGGCGTAGCCAGGAATCAAGTTTTATGGGACTTTCGAGGCGTCAAGGGCTACTCAAGCACCCCTGGGACCGGCCTGCCTGACCTCGTCTGTGAGGTCGTACTTGCCATCATTCTCCCGGAAGAGGTCGGCCAATGTCCGTGCCTGGGCATCGTAGGCGTCCTTGTCTGCCCAGGTCGTCCTTGGATGGAGCACGTCACTGGGGACATTCGGTGCGGCTTTGGGCATCGAAAGGCCGAAAATCGGGTCCTCGATGTAGTCCACGTTTCGGAGCGTTCCACCCAGAATGGCCGTTACGAAAGCCCTCGTGTACTTCAGGGAGAATCGATGACCTGTTCCATAGCCCCCCCCCGTCCAACCCGTGTTCAGGAGCCAGACATCGACAGCATGCTCATCGATACGACGAGCAAGCCAGTCGGCATACACCATCGGCTCACGGGGCAGGAATGGTCCCCCGTAGCAGGGGCTGAAGTTCGGTTTCGGTTCCGTGACGCCCGCCTCGGTCCCTGCCAGTTTCGATGTATAGCCGTTGATGAAGTAGTACATCGCCTGCTCACGCGAAAGCCTGCTCACGGGTGGGAGTACGCCGAAGGCATCGGCAGCGAGGAATATGACGTTCTTGGGATGCCCCCCCATCGAGGGAATGCGGGCATCGGGAATGTAGTTGACCGGGTAGGTCACCCTCGTGTTTTCCGTCTTTGATCCATCATCGTAATCCGGGACACGTGTTTCCTCGTCAAGGACCGTGTTCTCAAGTACGGAACCGAATCGAATGGCGTTCCAGATCTGCGGCTCCGTCTCCTCGGAGAGGTGAATGCACTTGGCGTAGCAGCCGCCTTCGAAGTTGAACACGCCGTCGTTCGACCAACCGTGTTCATCATCTCCGATGAGTGGACGATCCGGATCAGCCGACAGGGTCGTCTTGCCTGTACCAGAGAGACCGAAGAACAGGGCGACGTCCGTGTCGTCGGATGCATCGACGTTCGCAGAGCAGTGCATCGGGAAGACATCGCACTCGGGCATGTCGTAGTTCATGGCATAGAAGATCGACTTCTTGATCTCGCCGGCATACCTGGTCCCGATGATGATGACCTTCTTCTGTTCAATCGACTGGATGACGCATGCTTCCGAGTTGAGTCCCAGGTCCTCCCAGTCCTCGATTCGAAGGTTGCATGCGTTGATGATGCACCAGTCGGGGGAGAAGTCTGCATGGGATTCCGGGGTAGCCTTGATGAAGAGTGTCGAGGCGAACAGGGCGTGCCAGGCCTCCTCGGTCACGACGGATACGCTCAGGCGATAGGTCTCGTCCGCACCCGCATATCCATCGAACCTGTAGAGCTCCTCGCGACTGGAAAGATGCACGTGTGCCCTTGATTCCAGTTCGCTGAACAACTCGGGTGTAATGGGACGATTCACGCTGCCCCAGGCGATGTTGTCGTGGATCCCCGGGGTATCTTCGAGGAACTTGTCCTTGGGACTCCGGCCGGTACGTTTGCCGGTATCACAGGCCAGGGCGCCGTTGGCTGCAAGCACACCTTCACCGCGACGGAGGGCTTCTTCGACAAGCCTTGCCGTGGAGAGATTGCAGTGCAGGGATACTCCCTCGAACGTAAGCATGTCCTGTGCAGCTGACAATGCCATCCCGTACCTCCTCGCCTGGTTCGGCGGAATCCATTCCAGCCCATTGGACGTCTCCGGCGTCCGGGAAAGCGGGGCAGTGTACATTCATATCGGCTCCGGATCGACCATGAAATCCACCCGAAATCCAAGCAGCCAGGCGGACCCCGCAATGGACCCGGAAAGGGCCAAGACGGTACACTTCCGGCACTACGGCGACCGTAGCTCAGTTGGTAGAGCACCTGGTTGTGGACCAGGAAGTCGCGGGTTCGAGCCCCGTCGGTCGCCCTTCCCCATCCCCCGCCCCAAGGTCATGCAGGTTCGCGATCCTCGCCCCAGGCACAGCCGCACTCTGGGCAGTGGCCCGTTGCTCCCGGTCCCTTCTCATAGCCACACTGCTGGCAGTGTCGTGTCCACCATGCCGGCCGCCGGCGAAGCAGGACAAGGAAGGCCATGGGGCCAAGCAACCACAATGCAGCGGCAACACCACCGATCAGCGCCTGAAAACTCCCCGTTGCGCAGTAACAATCCGCCCGTCGACGGACCATGGCCTCAAGAGGAATCAGCAGGATGACCTCGATGAGAGTTCCTGCAAGGAGGAGGCCGGTAAGCCTGCTGATGCGATCAGCCGGCTGGCCGCGACGCATGAACCGCAGCAGCACAAGGCTCCAGAGAAACCAGGACACGAGCAGGAAGGCCAGGGGGATGAGGAACCCCGGGTATGCGTACATCTTCGGTTCAAGAAAGGCCGGGCCGTCCAAGCCGGAGTAGAGGGCCAGGTCCATGTCGTCAATCCATCCACCCAGCAGTTGCACGAGGCTCGTCACGCCCAACGCAAGTCCTGTCGTAAGCATGGCGGCTCCAAGTCCACCCAGCACGAGGCTGGCTCGAAGTGAACGCGACCTTCCCACCGACATGCGAACCGGAAGAATCGGCAACAGGAACAGGACCTGCGTCCCCACCATCACGGGAACGAGGATGCATGAATGGATCCAGTACATGGGCTCATCGAACCAGTACCCAAGCAGTTCCAGGAGCAGGGAAAAATCGGCACTTTCTTCATGTCCCCAGGGCATGAGGATCAGCGCTGCAAGCAGTGTTCCCAGGATCCATGTGCACAGGGACCAGGCGACCAGGACAACCATGAGAACGCTTCGGCGTGAGTTCATGGCCTGCACCCTATCCATTTTCCACTGCAGAAGACCCGGATACGGAAATATGACAACTTCAAGCGCATGAACCTGGTTGCCACTTCTTTCTCCCCTGTATGCGGGCAATACGTGCCCGCCACGTGGACAGCAAGGAGATGAACAATGAAACTTCGATCACGAACATGCATTGCCCTGGCCCTTACCACTGCTGGGCTACTGACAGGCACGGCCGCTCAGGCAGACCTCATCGAGGCCGCTTCATGGAATGGAACAGGAAATGAACACCACTACGGCAAGGCTGTTGGCTGGCAGTTCAAGGCTCTTGACGACATGGTTGTCACGCATCTTGGTGTATTGGACATGGGGTCGGCAGGACTCGCCGAGTCGCACAGCATCGGCATCTTCGATTCCGATGGCAGCCTCGTGGTATCAACCGAGGTTGGTGCTGGTCTTTCCGGCGACCTGATGCTCAACTCGATGGTCTACAACAGCGTCGGTCTTGCGACATTGAACAAGAACGAGACCTACTACATCCTGGCAGACAACTGGACCCAGGATGCATACACCTTTGGACAGAACGTCCAGTACTCCTCGGACATCGAATGGTTGATGTTCTCGGAATCGATGAGCAACTCGATCCTTGATCCAGTCGAGCACTACGCAGGTGAACCGGGGAACCTCGGGCCCAGTTTCATGTACAGGACACTTCCCGCGCCTGGCGCGCTGGCTCTCCTGGGCCTGGCCGGAGTCGCCGGTTCTCGACGACGCAGGAACTGACTCTTCTCTCACTTCTCCACACACCACGGGCCCGGCTTCCTTGAAGCCGGGTCCGTGGTTGCGTGTACCCTGCACGGGTCATGCACATCACGATCGTCCAATACGACATCACCTGGGAAGACAAGGCCGCCAGCCAGGCGGCCATGGATGCCATGCTTGCAGAGCATCCTCCCGTGAAAGGTGGACTGGTCCTGCTGCCTGAACTGGGTGATGTGGGCTTCTCCTTCAACATCGATCGAATCTGCGATGACGCGTCCATCGAGTGGGCTGCTCGCACTGCCCGTACATACGAATGCTGGGTGCAGCATGGCCATGTTGAACGGGCAGAAGACGGGCGTGGCTTGAACACGGCGAGCCTCGTTGCTCCTGATGGAACCATCGCGGGCTTCTACAGGAAGATCCATCTCTTTCCAGACGGGGAACCCTCGCACTATGCAGCAGGTGATCGACTGTTGTTGAGGCACGTCGAGGGTGCCTGTCTCTGTCCGTTCATCTGCTACGACCTCAGGTTCCCGGAGCTCTGGCGGCTGGCTCGACGAGCCGGAGCCGAGGTCTTCACCATCGGTGCCAGTTGGCCTGCAGAACGAACCGCCCATTGGCGAGCCCTGCTCATCGCCAGGGCCATCGAGAACCAGTCCTTCGTCGTGGCATGCAACAGGACCGGTTCGGACCCACACCTCTCCTACGAGGGAAACTCCATGATCATTTCGCCCCGCGGAGAGATCATCGCCGAGGCTGACGACTCAAGCACAGTCCTTCAAGCTGATATCAACCTCGATGAGGTCCATTCATGGCGCGAGACGATGCGATGCCAGGATGACGTGGTTGAGGGCTTCCTCGGCGGGATCGAGGTCGACACGGATGCGGCGCCTTGATCGAGTCACCCCGGGTGCGTATCTTCCACATCCCACGGCGAGGTAGCTCAGTTGGTAGAGCACGGCATTGAAAATGCCGGTGTCCCCGGTTCAAGTCCGGGTCTCGCCATTGCAGGATGAACACGTGGCCCGATTCCCCCTGGGATCGGGCCACGATTCGTTCATTTCGAACAAGCCGTATTGTCTCAGGCGACCTTGCGGCTTCGGCTGCGACGTCCATACAAGGTGGCACCTGGCAGTGGATACGAAGCCTGCAGCGCAGCCTGCAGCGCCTCGGGTTCACTCATGACGAAATAGGCCGGTACTCCAAGAACATTCGCTGCAAAGCGAAGGGCTCGGATCAATGCCTCTGGAGTCGTCGCCATCATCAGTTCCCGGCCATCCCATGAAATGGGAAGCGCATTGAACTGCCATGCCTGCCGTCGTGTCACCATATCCAGGGCGGATGGGTGTGGAGTCATCAACCTGGGATCGATCGTGCGGGTTCTCATGGCATACTGGCTGGCCCAGGCGGATTCCACCTGCGCCGGATCGATGCCGTATTTCTGTTCACAGATCAGACCGAAGGGTTTGCCCGTACGTTCCTGTACGCCGAGTACTGCCTTGACCTGGTCTGGTGTCAGGACACCCTTTTCAATGAGAATGGTTCCTATTCGGACTTCCATGTCGTTGCCTTTCTCCCACGGTGTGGTTCTCGAGTTCCTGGTGCTGAACTCTTCCTCGGTCCGTGGGGCATGGAACTGATACGCAAATGCCCTCACGCTGGTTCGTGAAGAGCTTCACTGTTCGGTCTGGGAGGGTTAGGCACCGGGGGTGGGTCCGAAAACGGTGGGTTGCAGATAGGATTCCTGCAATGTCACCCCGTGAACGACTCCTTGATGCATGGGCCCGCTGGGTCACGAGGCACCCCGCCGCGACCCTGCTCATGAGTCTCCTGGTCGCTGCCGCCTCGATCCTCCTTGCTGCAACCTCACTGGAATTGCACTCGGATCGCAGCGACCTGGTCTCCGGAGATCTGGACTGGAGCAGGCGATACGCGGAATACCGACACGACTTCAAGCGATGGGATGACCTGGTTCTGTGCTTCGAGGGCGACCCCGGTGACCATCGAATTGACGAGCTTGCCCAGCAGGTCGCCAAGAGGCTCAATGCGGAAGAACGCATCGCCTCGGCCGATGCGGGGTTCACCGCCGCAGAGGCCGGACCACGCATGTGGAAAGTGGCCGATATCGAGGAGTTCAACCAGGCACTGACCTGGTTCGAGCATGCGCAGAAAATCGCCGCGCAGCCCGGACCAGCTGAGGCCCTCTCTCTCTTCAGCAGCACCCTCACTGGATTCGAACACCAGTCGAGCATGCTCGAGGGACTCGAGACCTTCATTCGACCAATGCTCGAGGGACTCGAGGGTCGACCGGCCGGTTTCAACCTGGTTGCACCTGCCAAGGAAACCTGGCAATCGCTTGCAACAAGTACCGGTTCCATTCGAACTGTGCTTGTGCACATGGATCGAACCGATGTCGGAGGCATCGAGGCTGTCGGTGAGGACCTATCCCTTGTACGGCGGCTCGCGGCAGACGTCGTCCAGGACACTGCCCCCGGCACATCCTGGGGCGTGACTGGCCTTCCAGCACTGGAAGGGGATGAAACGACGCAGGCCATCACCGATTCCACCCTGGCGTCGATCATCGCCTTCGTACTTGTGACATTCATGATGCTGCTGGTCTTCCGGAGGCTTACCCTCCCACTGCTTGCTGCCGTGTCACTCCTGGTAGGCATGGCCTGGAGTTTCGGGTGGGTCATCATCTCCGTTGGGCACTTGCAACTGCTGTCGGTGGTGTTCTCCGCCATCCTCATCGGGCTGGGCATCGACTA
>Ga0315339_1001840_pt1 | contig 17287 bp, 19 predicted proteins | sample ASW17metaG_FD_204514 | JGI IMG/M metagenome (GOLD analysis project Ga0315339, IMG submission 204514) | Ammonia-oxidizing marine archaeal communities from Pacific Ocean, United States - ASW #17 | ecosystem: Environmental > Aquatic > Marine > Oceanic | place: USA: California | collected 2016-12-05
GACCGAACATCTGGCGATTCAGCGACCATCCGATTCTTGAATCGCAAAGCGATCCCCAAGTCCAGGAAAATCCGCTAAAAATCACGAAGCCGGGAAACAACCTGGGCAGTTACCTTACTTTTGCGTAAATAAGAAAATCCCGACTGCAAGCCAATATGAAACGGGGTCAGTGTGGCGCCCGCTGCGTTATCGTAGATGAAACTCGTCCGCTATTCTCTACTTTGGACGATCGAGACTCTCAGAATTCAATACGGCCGCCAATGCCCTTGCCGGGCGCTCTGGCCGTCCGGGTTTGAAATCAACTCAGCGGGCACTTTTGGCGTTGTAGAAGTCGTGAGCTGTGCAACGAGCGCGCAATTCCCTTAGGTGTGACGTCCTGCGGATCTCTTGCTTGCGGTTTGTCTCAGACTAGCTTGCGAAATAAATGCCAAGTGGCATGTCCGAGTACCGGCATCACCACGGCGAGGCCGAGGAAAAATGGCAACGCTCCGATGATCAGGGTGAACGCAACGATCAATCCCCATACCGCCATGGTTATCGGATTTTCAATCACTGCCCGCACCGACGTCCGCATAGCAGTCCACAGATCGACATCTCCGGCCAAAAGCATCGGGAAGGAGATAGCGGCAATGGCAAGGACTATCACGGCGAAGATGAAGCCTACGCCGGAACCGACAATCATCAGCGTCCAACCGGAAGGCGTTGCAAAAACCTGGTGTAAAAACTGGCCGACAGATTCAGGCGCCAAGCTTCCGAAAATACCGACATAGATGGCCAGCGCTGCGCCCAGCCAGGCAAAATAGATCGCCATCAAGATGATACTGAGCATCGCGATGGCGCCGATCGACGGTGATCGCAGAGCGCCGAGTGCGTCTGTCAAAGAAACTTCGTGCCCCTGCTCGCGGCGCCGACTGAGCTCATACAAGCCGATCGCCGCCGCCGGGCCTATCAAGGCGAACCCGGCAAGAAGCGGAAACACCAGCGGCAAGATGTCGTATCCGCCGGCAAGCATGGCCACGATGACCATAACAACAGGATAGATGAAAAACAGAAGGACGACGTGACTCGGTTTGGCGGAAAAATCCGCAAAGCCCTTGGATAAGGCATCTTTTAGGTCACCAACACCGATCGTGCGAATAACTTGTTGCTCGCGACTCGTCTCGGCGTCCAATGAAGATGATCCGGTGCTGCTCATCATTCCCCCAGATCGCCCGTGCCTCGGCTTTTTCTCGCGACGGCGTAGCCGAGATGTGGCGTTTGCTGCTTGGTTGGAGCTGTTTGCGACCCAATGCCGCACAACAATACGCTGCCGCTTGGGCGTTGTCACCACGCTTTCGCGTACCTCATTGTCGAGATCGCGCGTCGCGCCGGTTGAGCCGGCGTGACCGTGAAAGTGCTGGAGACTGGCATGCGCGCGCCGCCCCGGCTCATATAGATATGAGGCTGATTGAGACAGTTAGGAGGCGCTCCCAGCTCGCGATACCAAATCACTAAAGACGAGTGGAAAGTTTGCGATACAGGGGCGTGGCTGGCCGGATTTGCGGCCAGCCGCTTCGGCGGCCGGCCGTCGCTAATCGACTGAGCTCGGGTCAGGAGACGTTCCGCATCGCCACCTCAGACCGATGATCAGTTAGTCTATTTCTCGCTAGCGATTGCGCAGCCAAACTCAGCTTCAAATCGAGAACGGCCTCGGATCAACCGCCATCGAAGAATATGACCCGGGTCACGGCTGTGTAGTCGGATTCGATGGCCATGATCGCGACAAATACCATCACCGCCAGCGGTGGCATCAGAACGGCGTAAACAATGGCCAGCCTCTCCCAGACCATGTGCATGAATACGGCGACAATCAAACCTGCCTTCAACATCATGAAAATAAGGATCAGGGTCCACCTCAAATACCCCTGAATCTGAAGATAGTCGACAAGGTAGGAGAATGCGCTGAGGACAAACAGCAGTCCCCAGATCTGGAAATAAATACCGATGGGATGTTGTTGCCCTTCGGCGTGTGCGTCTGCCTGTGCCATGTTGTTGCCTACCAAAGATAGAAGAACGCGAAAATGAAAACCCAGACCAGATCGACAAAGTGCCAATAGAGACCCATGATCTCAACGATCTCGTATTTGCCTTTCCGGCTGGTGAAATAACCACGCCGATCATTGTCGTCGTCATAATCGCCACGCCATACTTTTCGAGCGACGATAAACAGGAAGATCACACCGATTGACACATGGGTGCCATGAAAGCCGGTGATCATGAAAAAGGTCGAACCGAACTGCGGTGCGCCGAAGGGGTTACCCCATGGCCGCACACCTTCCGAAATCAGTTTTGTCCACTCGAAGGCCTGCATTCCGACAAATGAAGCGCCAAAAATAGCAGTAACGACTAATAAAATCGCAGTTGCCTTGCGATTGCGCTCGTATCCAAACTTGACCGCCATGGCCATCGTGCCGCTGCTGGTGATCAAGATGAACGTCATGATAGCAATGAGGATGAGCGGAATATGATGCCCGGCAATCTCAAGCGCGAAGACCTCGCTGGCGTTCGGCCAGGGTATATTCGTGGACATCCGAACAGTCATGTACGACAGCAGGAAAATACTGAAGATGAATGTATCGCTGAGGAGGAAAATCCACATCATCGCTTTGCCCCAGGGAACATCCTTGAATGTTCGCTGGTCGGACGCCCAATCGGAGGCGAGACCCTTCATACCCTTGGGCAGCGCGGTGTTTTCCAGAGCGGTCTGTGCCATGCTCAAATGATCCCCTTCATGTAAAAATCAGCAGACCGAATAAAACCAGCCAAATCAAAAGCAGATAATCCCAATACAAGGCTGCCAACTCCAGGCTCTGGCGCAGCTTGTCTGACTCCATCCCTGCCAATAGTTTGGCGCCGGTCTTACCCCACGCCACAAGGCCACCAAGCAAGTGCAACGCATGCAGCCCGGTAAGGACAAAAAAGAACGCGTTGGCCGGGTTCGCCTCGGCGTAAAATCCAGACGCGACCATTTGCTGCCAGATGAGTAACTGCCCAACGAGAAAGCAGGTAGCCAGAAGGCCGCCAAACAGGAGGCCGTCCTTGACGCGGTCGGGCTTTCCGCGCCGAATTGCAGAAAGCGATTGGTGAAACGCGACACTACTCGAGATCAGCAACGCGGTATTCAGCCACAACAGCCAAGGCTCTGGAAAGGCGCGCCAGTCGTTGTAAGCCATCCGTCCGAAGTAGGAGATAACCAGCAGCGAAAATATAACCGTAACGACGCCAAGAAACACCCGAAGGCCGATTCTTATCGGCGGATCGGGGAATTCCCGCCCTTCGATTAATTCGTCGGCCGTGGCGACGACAGGCACCCAGGGCTTCTGCACGATCTGGCGGAAAAAGTTCACGGTTATCTGCTCAATTTGGTGCCATAGGCTCGGTGCTAACCGGACTGACCGGAGGGAACGTTCTGCGGAATGAAGTCCTCTTTGGCCCCCGGAACGCTATAATCGTACGCCCAGCGGTAAACGACCGGCAGGTTCGGGCCAAAATTGCCATGACCCGGGGGTGTCGTTTCGGTCTGCCATTCCAACGTCGTAGCATCCCAAGGATTAGGCCCAGATTCTTTGCCTTTCTTCAGGCTCCACACCAAGTTGAACAAGAACACGATTTGAGCGAACCCGACGATCAACGCGGCGACGGTAATAAACGCGTTCAATGACTCAGCTGAATCTGGAATGAAGCTGGTGTCATCGATCGTGAAATATCGGCGCGGTACGCCCAAGAAACCCAAATAATGCATCGGAAAGTAAATCAAATAGGCGCCGAGGAAGGTCACCCAAAAATGAAAATGACCCATCCCATTATTGAGCAATCGACCGGTCATCTTTGGGTACCAGTGATAGATCGCGCCAAAGACAACCAGGATCGGCGCCACACCCATAACCATATGGAAATGCGCGACAACAAACATGGTGTCGGAAAGCGGGACATCCACGACAACGTTGCCAAGGAATAGACCCGTAATTCCACCGTTTAGGAATGTGACGATAAAGCCGATCGCAAAGAGCATGGGAATCGTCAAATGGATATTTCCCCGCCAAAGCGTCAGCACCCAGTTGTAGACCTTAAGGGCCGTTGGGATTGCGATAATCAGTGTGGTCGTGGCGAAGAAGAACCCGAAATAGGGGTTCATGCCGCTGACATACATATGGTGCGCCCACACTACGAAACTGAGGCCACCGATCGCTACGATCGCCCAGACCATCATGCGATAACCGAAGATGTTCTTTCGTGCATGGACAGACAGCAAATCGGAGACAATACCGAACGCCGGCAGGGCAACGATATAGACTTCCGGGTGGCCGAAGAACCAGAACAGATGCTGGAACAAAATCGGACTGCCCCCGCCATATGACAGCTGCTCGCCAAACTCGACAATCGACGGCATGAAAAAGCTGGTTTCCAGCAACCGGTCAAACAGCATCATCACTGCGCCAACCAGCAATGCGGGAAAAGCTAAAAGCGCCAGGATGGTGGCGACGAAAATACCCCATATCGTCAGCGGTAGGCGCATTAGCGTCATACCGCGCGTACGGCCTTGCAAGACCGTCACCACGTAATTCAGCCCGCCCATCGTGAACCCGATGATGAACAGAATTAGAGAGACGAGCATCAACACGATGCCCCATTCCTGGCCTGGCGTTCCGGATAGAATTGCTTGAGGGGGATAGAGCGTCCAGCCTGCGCCAGTAGCACCACCTGGTACAAAAAAGCTTGAGGTGAGCACGAGTACGGCGAGCAGATATATCCAATAGCTCAGCATGTTTGCGTATGGGAAAACCATATCGCGCGCGCCGACCATCAGAGGAATAAGGTAGTTGCCGAATCCGCCGAGAAACAGAGCAGTCAGCAAATAGATCACCATGATCATGCCGTGCATGGTGATGTATTGGTAGTAATCAGTCGCGTCGATAAAGTCGAAGGTATCCGGAAAACCAAGCTGCAGCCGCATAATCCACGACAAGACCAATGCAACCAATCCGATTGCCGTTGCCGTAATCGCATATTGGATCGCGATTACCTTGGCATCCTGGCAAAAGACGTATTTCGTTATCCAGCTTTTCGCATGATAAAGCTCAACGTCTTCTACTTCGGCGGGCGCGACGAAGTCTGCACCGGTGTGTGGGACATCAGCCATAATAATGCTCTATCCGTTTTATTGTTTCACTGCGCTTCACTAACGAGACTTCAATTATTCAGTTTCACCGGACGAGAATTCTCGTCGACGCCCATTACAAGCTTTTTCGAATCGCCGGCGTCATACTTGGCCTCGGCTATTTGTTCCGCGAACGTACTTTGTTCCTCTAACCAAGCCTGATAGTCGCTTTCTTCCTCAATAACGACCAGACCGCGCATAATGTGGTGTCCTTCGCCGCACAGCTCGGCGCAAAGTATGTCGTAGGTTCCGGCCGCGGTCGGCGTAAACCAGAAAAAAGTTACCATTCCCGGCACCAGATCCATCTTGGCGCGAAACTGCGGCACGTAGAAATCATGCAAGACGTCCAGCGAACGAAGCAATACCCTTACCGGCTGACCAATCGGAAGGTGCAGATCGTCGAAAGCAACAAGAATGTCGTCCTGACCATTGGGATCGTCGGGGTCCAGACCAAACGGGTTGTCGCCATCAACAAGGCGCGCGTCGCTTGTGCCCATGACACCGTCTGCCCCGGGCGTGCGGTAACTCCACGCCCACTGCTGGCCAACGACCTCAATGTCGACGGCATCATCGGGAACCGTCACATACTGGTTCCACACAAAAAGACCGGGGATCAGCAGGGCCGCCACACCAACTGCGGTTAAGCCGGTAAGCCACCATTCAAGTTTTGAGTTCTCTGGCTCGTAATCCGCCTGCTTTTTCGGATCGTAACGATACCGCCAAAGGCAGTAGGCGACAAAAAATAGTACAGCGACATATACCGTTCCGGTGATCCAGAAAGTGATGTCGATGGTGAGGTCGATATCGCCCCAATTGGACGCGATTGGCGTTGCCCACCAAGGGCTCATTAAATGAAATAGGACGGAACCAACCGTCAACAGAATCAATACAACAGCAATAATCATTCCTCGTTCCCTTTCGCCCCGGGAGAACGCAATCCAGAATCAATTAAACGGAACTCGTTTCAGCCTTGACCCGTTCAATAATAAGCGGATTTGATTTATCAAGTCCAGACGCATTGGCTGGTAGCGTGGTCCGAATACAACGTTTCAACGCCATCGCCTCGCGACAGTTCGTCGCATGAATTGGCTGGCGTGCACGGGCTTTGGCAACGCCAAAATGTATTTGACGGGCTCACGATTATCGCGTGCTGGAACGTCGAGGCTGTCCGGGGTCTGAGGCTGCACCAATGATATTTCTGTGCGGCGGAACAAGCCAGAAAAAATGCCGAGCCCACCAAAATTAAGGCGGGCTCGGAGAATATATGTCCGCGAGGCGCGGGATCGTTGGCCCAACCCAGGCAAAGCTGGGCTCAGGCGCTTGGCCGATCTAGACAATGATTATCGACTCGGCGTGGGTCGGGAAGTTGGGTAGATTGGACAGGTTTTATGGCCCCATCCAACCGACCATTCCGTCGACTACTCGAGAGCGGAAAGAACCTCTTCCGGGTCGACTTCATTCCCCTCGGCGTCAAACTGCGCCAGATAGAAAATGACGTTCTCGATATCCTCGTCCTTTTTCAAGCCGGGGAATGACATCTTGGTTTTCTTGACCAGGTCTTTCGGTTTGCGCAGGAATTCCGTCAGAGATGCAACATCCCAAATCCTCTCCTCCGCTTCGGCCATGGCCATCAGCGTGCCGTCCTTGCCCTTGGAATATTTGTAGCCCTCGACTGCGCCCCACTGGCGACCGACGACGCCGTTCAGAAGCGGACCCACCTTGTTTTTGGCGTCGGGACCAACGGTGTGGCAGGACTTACATTTGTTGAAAGCCTTCTTTCCCGCGGCCAAATCACCAGCCATCGTGACGCTTGAACCGGCGAAGGCAAAAAATAAAGCAGCAACAAGCAAACGCATCAAAAACTCTCCCATTTTATCGCTATCTATCGAGCAAAATCGTCGCTTGGCCGATTGGTAACACTTTCATCCGGCCGGGTGAAGCCGCATGCGGTAAACTTCACGTAGGATCGCAATTGTAGCATCGCTTGGAGTCAAAAAGACGATTTTACGCCGCCGGTCGCGGATATGACCGTCGGCATCTCGGCGCCTTTGGTTCATCTTTGTATCCCAAACACGGCTCCGGTACCGGCTTACTGGCGCGTCGCTATTCGTGCTACGGTGATAAGCTGGATACAGAAAATATGCTGGAGAGTTGTTAGTTGATGCACGCGGCAAGCAAACCCTTGCGGATTGTGCCAAGGTTATTTTTTGACGTTATAAAAGTCCGTATCGGTGCGTCTATTGTGCTGTGCGCGATGGCGGGCATGGCGGTGACGCCTGGCGAATCGCTGCCGCCATGGAAAATAGTTTTTCTTGCCTTGGTATTGTTTCTATCCTCGTCTTGTGCGGGCGCATTCAATCAATATGCCGAGCGGCAATTGGATGCCAAAATGCTCCGCACGCGTAACCGACCCTTTGTTACTGGAGCTTTCCAGGCTGGCTGGTTCTGGCCGGCCGGCATTTGTTTGGCACTTGCCGCCACGGTTGGTGCAGCCGCCTGGATATTGAATGCCCATGTCGCACTCTATGCATTCTTGGGCGCATTTTTTTATGCCATCGTTTACACCGTCTGGCTGAAGCAGCGCAGCGTCTGGAATATCGTCATTGGTGGTCTGGCCGGTAGTTTTGCTGTTCTCGCCGGAGCCGCAGCAATATCGCCAATGCTGGCGCCAGCACCAATCATTCTTGCAATTGTCCTATTCCTATGGACACCGCCCCATTTCTGGAGCCTGGCGACGCTATTGCACAAAGACTATGCCGACGCTGGGGTTCCCATGCTGCCAGTGGTGATTGGCGATGCCGCTACCTCGCGGATCATTTTGTGGCACACCATCGTTTTGGTGTTGCTTTCGTTCCTGCCCCTCTATTTTGGATTGGGATATATTTATCTGGCGGGCGCGGTGATTGGCGGCGGATATTTCGTTTGGAAAAGTGTTGAGCTGGTGATCGACCCCGGCCCCAAAGCCGCCAGATCGAATTTTCTTGCCTCTTTTGTGCAGCTGGGCTTGCTGCTCGGGGCGGCTATTGTCGATGGATATGTGAATTTATAGGCGGAATAAGCGCAAGCAGCGTTTGTTGTCCGCGCTGGGCCGCACCGCCCGATAAACTGTTGACAGCTTATGGACCGTATAGGCCACCGCTCCCATCGCGCCCTGTCCGGCGCCGCCATCTCTTTAGACCGAGATAGGCAAGGAAGATCCCAACTCCAATCGCCAGAATAACCGACAGCGCGATGGCTCCCGCAGGGCTTTCGCTAGGGGGCACGAAGTGGGCGGCATACGCTGGTGAAATCACACCGAAATCTCCGATAATGGCACTGCCGCGTGATTTGCTACGCCAAGCAACTGGCGCGGCGGGATAGGCCAGCTGCGATTCATGATAGTTGTGGCGAACATCGGTTCAGGAAATGCGATGCTTCTCCATGCAAGTCAATCATTGATGTGATCGACAATCATCGTCGACCTCCGATCGGCGGAAGAATTGTGTAAGCGGGCGGAAACCGCGCTGATCGACTTTTTGCCTGGGGTTCTCCTCGCAGGCCCATCCGTGCAATGTTTTGTCTGGCGATGCCATGGAGGAAATTGGCTCTGGTGCAGACTTGGACCGTTCGCGACGCGATGACAACAACTTTTGCTGCACTTGGCGGCGTGCTGCTTATGGCCTGCGGCACCGCGGCCTTGGCCGATGGCTACGTCTTGGCACCGTACAAAGACGATCTCTTCGCCTATCCGAAAGTGCTCGAAAGCGGCTATGGCGGCGACTACGTCAAAGTCGAATACATCGAGTCCCGTGACATCGATCAGCGCGACGTCGTGCCGGTGAAGAAAGTTCGCCCCGAGTATGTGTCGCTCGACATCAAGGCGGTCGAGCGAGATCTGACGATCAAATTCGGGCGAAAATCGATCAAATATATAGCCACCGGTAAGATCGACGGTGGTGCCAAAGCGATCGTCCTCTATGTGCATGGTCGCCGGGGCAATCGCTTTCAAGGTGCCGATGACGGCATGTTTGGCGGCAATTTCAACCGTATCAAGAATTTGATGGTGCGGAATGGCGGTCTTTATCTTTCGCCCGGATTTCGCAGTTTGAAAAACAAGGGTCGCGACGCCGCAAAAGCATTGATCAAGGAATATGCCGCGACATCACCCGGCGCGCCGATTTTTGTCGCCTGCGGTTCGCTTGGCGGCGGTATTTGCTGGCGGCTGATCGAAGACCGGCAAGTGGCGCCATTATTGGCCGGCATGCTTCTGCTGGGATCAACCAATGACGACCGATTTTTCCGAAGCCCACCGGCGACTGGTGCCGCCAAAAAGGTCCCGATCTACATCGGTCATGGCACCCGCGATCGGATCATCCGCTGGAAATCGCAGGAAGCATTTTTCCAGAAAGTCAGAAGAAATCTTCCCGGATATCCGATCCGCCTGGCGATCTTCGATAGCGGCGTGCATGGCACGCCGATACGCATGACCGATTGGCGCCTCGTTCTTAATTGGATGCTTGGGGTCGGTGACGAGTAGCAAGTTCGGTCGTCGCGGACCGGCCGCGTCAATTTAATCCATGGAGTGTTCGCGATGATTGAAAAGGCCGATATGGCAAAAATATTTGCCGAGCGCAGAGGTAAGATCTATCCGGCGCATCACTGGCTTGCAGCCCATTTCCCCGACTATGTCGAGGTTATGTTGGAACTCGACGAAGTCATCAGGCGCAAGCCGCGCCGATACGACGAGAGGATGCACGAGCTCTTCCACATCGTCGCGCTCGCGGTGAAAGGATCGAACTTTCACAACCAACCGCATCTGCGCGCCCACATCAAAAAAGGCTTGCAGCTCGGTCTTCATCCAGAGGAGATCGGTGAGGCACTGATGGTTTGCGTCAACCCGACTGGGGCGGCGACCCTGACTTACGGCATTACCTGCATGCTCGAGGCGATCGAGGAACTGAAGGGGGAGGGGTGGAGCGAGCCGGAATGAATTGCGCGTGCCATGTTTGCGAGAGGATCTTCCGATCACTGGTGCCGACCGCCGCAATGATCTAAGCAATCGCGGCATTGTTCATTCCATTCCGCTGTCCGTTCGGACACCACGAGTTCCGAGAATTGCCATGACCGACCAAAACGGCGCCCTTGCCGGCGTCCTCGTCCTCGACCTCACCCGTGTCCTGGCGGGCCCCTATTGCACGCAAATGCTCGGCGATCTCGGCGCCGACGTGATCAAGATCGAGCGCCCTGGTGCCGGTGACGATACCCGCAAATTCGCGCCCCCATTTGTCACCGACGACGCCGGCAACGAGACCAGCGAGAGCGCTTATTTTATGAGCGCCAATCGTAACAAGCGATCGGTCGAGATTGATCTGACCAGTGCCGCCGGACAGGATATCGTCCGGCAATTGGCGTTGCAGGCTGACGTGGTCGTGGAGAACTTCAAGACCGGAAATTTGGCGAAATACGGTCTTGGCTATGACGACCTGAAAGAAGCCAATCCAAAGCTCGTCTATTGCTCGATCACCGGCTTTGGTCAGACCGGCCCTTATGCCGAGCGACCCGGCTACGACTTTCTGATTCAAGGCATGGGCGGCATCATGTCGATTACCGGCGAGGCCGATGGCGAGCCGCAGAAGGTTGGCGTGCCGATCGCCGACATTATGTCGGGCATGTTTGCCGCCGTCGCGATCAACGGCGCGCTACGCCACGCGGCGGTGACCGGCAAGGGTCAGTATATCGATATCGGCATGCTCGACACCCAAGTTGCCTGGCTGGTCAATCAGGGTATGAATTTCCTGCATGCCGGCGCGGCCGAGCGGCTCGGCAACGCCCATCCCAACATTGTCCCTTATCAAGTGTTCAAAGCGGCCGACGGCCATATCGTCTTGGCGATCGGCAATGACACCCAGTTTCGCACATTCTGCAATTTTGCCGGTGCGCCGGAGCTACCCGACGATCCAATGTTCGCGACCAATGATGCGCGGGTTAAGAATCGCGCCGCGACCGTCGCCAAGATCCAGGCGATCATCGAACAAAAGCCGTCGCAATATTGGCTACAGGAGCTTGAGAAATTGAAGATCGGTTGCGGCCCGATCAACACCCTCGATCAGGTTTTCGCCGACCCGCATGTGTTGGCGCGCGAGATGGTTGTCAATGTCCCGCATCCGCTGATCGAGAACGGCGGCGCGAAATTGATTGCCAGTCCGCTGCGCTTGTCGCAAACGCCGGTCGAATACCGTCACCACCCGCCGCTACTCGGCGAACACACCGACGAGGTGCTGGCGGAAAAGCTGGGGTTCGACGAACCGGCACTGGCCAAATTACGGGAAGCTGGCGCGATCGGCTGACAAGGCGTGGCGTTGCATCACGTCAAGCACGAATAGGGACGCCGCGGTTCAGGCTTCCAATTTCCAATTATAGATCCAATCATTCCTGCCAAGAGCAAGACTCTGACCACCGATCTTTAGGGCCGTATTGCGGATCGTGGCAAGCGGCTGGCCATAATGATAGTGCGCGCCGGTTTCGAAGGCGGATTTATAGACCTTTGCGACGCGTGGACGCCGTGCCGCCTCGTAAGCGCGCAACGCCGTCGCCGCGTCAGGCGCTGTGGCGAAACTTTCGGCAAGCACCGCAGCGTCCTCGATTGCCATCGCGGCGCCTTGAGCCAGGAATGGCGGCATTGCATGGGCGGCGTCGCCGAGGAGTGCGATCCGGTCGGTGACCCAGGGACCGTTCGCATCAACGGCAAGGATTGCCCATTTCAGCCAATCGGCCGGAGTTTCGATGAGTCGGCGGGCCGCCGGCGCCCATTTGGCGAAATGTTTGGCAAGCCGATAGTGGTCCCCGGGCTCCGACCACCCGACGCCTTTCCAGTTCTCGGCTACGATCGCGACGATGTTAATCGTCCGACCGCCGGCAATCGGATAATGAACAAAATGGGCGTTGGGCCCGAGCCACAGACCCGTTTGCATCGCCGGAATGACATGTTCGATCGTGCGCACCGGAAGCGTGGTACGCCAGGCCGTACGACCGATCGGACTTGCAATGCTTGCTCCGGGGATATGTTGGCGAAGCTCGGAACGTACGCCGTCGGCCGCGATGAGGGCTCCGGCCGACAAGATCGTGCGTCCCTTATTGGTTTCGATACCAAGCAGAAGGTCCTTCGAGACGCCGACGAAATCCACGACTTTCGCACCGAGCCGTAGCTCGATGCTGGAATTCGCCGCGACCGCTTCGGCCAGTACCCCCTGCAGACCGGCGCGCGCGATTACCCGCCATGGAAAATCATAACGCATGCGAATGGCCGTTTGCGGAATTGAGGAAACCAGGCGCCCGCTCGATCCAGAGCGAATATCGATGGAAATCGGTTCGCTGGCGGCGGAGGCGATCGCCTTGTCCAGCCCCAACGAGGCGAGCACCCCCCCGGCATTCGGCGATAGTTGTATTCCGGCGCCGACTTCACTGAGCTTTTCGGCGCGCTCACAGACAATGATTTGGAAATCGCGTGCGGCCAGCGCCAAGGCAGCCGTTAGACCACCGATACCAGCCCCGGCGATGACGATGTCGCGCCGCTCGGCCAAAGCCGTTGTCTCCGGTACACTTAATCTCGGTCAGGCCGCCTCGTCGTGAAATAGGTGGCCGGGCGGGTCGGTTTCACGAGGATCGAGACCGGGTTGATAGCGATAGAGCGTCGAGCAATATGGGCATACCTTCTCCTCCGCATCGCCAATGTCGAGGAAAACATGCGGATGATCGAATGGCGGTATGGCACCGACGCACATAAACTCCCGGACGCCGATTGATATCTTCGTCAGGCCGGCGCTGTTCTGAAAGTGAGGGACGACATGGTCGGCCATGGACTAATTCCCATCGAGGCTTCTTGACTGAGTGGGACAATAGCGGGCCTCGCCGGCAATGGGTAGGGCTCGATCGGGGTGTATGTCATGGTTTTCAAGATCGAACATTTCCAGTCTGACGGATTGAGAATTGCCTTTATTGATGAAGGCGATGGCGAACCGATCCTGCTGGTTCACGGTTTTGCATCGAACCTTACAGTAAACTGGGTCTCGACCGGTTGGATCGACACGTTGAAGCGGGCCGGCCGGCGGGCCGTGGCATTTGACAATCGCGGTCACGGAGGGAGCGACAAGCCGCACGATCCGGGCGCCTATCGGCCGGCTTCGATGGCGCGCGACGCCGCTAATCTGATGGATCAGCTTGGCATCACGCGGGCCGATGTCATGGGCTATTCGATGGGCGCCCGAATCGCGGCCTTCCTTGCTCATGATCGGCCGGAGCGTGTGCGGGCGGCAATTCTTGGGGGATTGGGGATGGCGCTGGTCGACGGGATGAGGGGGGAAGATCAGATCGTTGCCGCGCTTGAGGCGCCAAGCCTCGAGGCGGTGAACGACGAGAGCGCCCGCGGCTACCGAATTTTTGCCGAACGGACCGGAGGCGATCTCAAGGCACTGGCCGCATGCATGCGCGGCTCTGGTGAGACGCTTGCGCCGGCGGAGCTTGAGAGAATCCGTGCGCCGGTTTTGGTCGCGGTCGGCGCGAATGACAGAGTTGCCGGTTCGGCCGAGGGTCTGGCTAGGCTTGTTCAAGGCGCCGAGGCGCTCGAAATTCCCGATCGCGACCATATGCAGACAACCGGGGACAAGGTGTTCAAACAAGGCGCACTGAATTTTCTGGCCCGGCGCTCTTAACCAACAGCGCCCAGAAAATCCTTGCTGGCAAATCGGGACTTCCTACATGAACGAATATGTGCGAAATCGCGGATCCAGAGGGTGCTCCCACTAACGCAAATCAGCTATAGATCGTTTGCGGGTTGTTTGGTTTATTTGGGCGCTGAAGCTAGTGCGGCGCTGATTGCGGCGAGGAGAAGTCAATGAGCGTGACGACTGGTCGACCGGCAACCGACACACTGCAAGCGGTCGATCCGATGTGGGACGCGGTTAGACGCGAGGCCGAAGCGATCGTCCAATCCGATACGGCGATGGCAAGCTTTGTGTTCGGCACTGTGCTCAGCCAAGATCGGCTCGAGGACGCTGTGATCAACCGCATTGCACAACGACTCGATAGCTCCGTTGTCAGTGCCGAGCTTGTCCGCAGTGGCTTTGAGCAAGCGTTGGAAGAAGATGCTTCGCTCGGGCAATCGATCCGCGCCGACATCACAGCCGTCTATGAGCGTGATCCGGCGTGCACCCGTTATGTTGAGCCGATTCTGTATTTCAAGGGCTTCCATGCTATCCAGACTCATCGATTGGCTCACTTTATGTACAAGAAAGGCCGCAAGGATTTTGCTTACTATTTGCAAAGTCGATCGTCAGAGGTTTTTCAAACGGATATAAACCCGGCTGCGCCAATGGGGCGTGGCATTTTTCTCGATCACGCGACCGGTATCGTTATCGGCGAGACAGTCGTTATCGAGGACGAGGTTTCAATTCTTCAGGACGTAACGCTTGGTGGCACCGGCAAGGTCGGTGGCGATCGTCACCCAAAAGTTCGGCGCGGCGTGTTGATTGGCGCTGGCGCCAAAATCCTTGGCAATTTAGAGATCGGCGAGTGCTCGAAGATCGCCTCGGGCTCAGTCGTTCTAAAATCAGTGCCGCCCAATACAACAGTCGCCGGCGTGCCGGCGCGGGTTATTGGCGAGGCTGGTTGTGCTGAACCGGCGATGAGCATGGATCAACGGCTTGCCGAGGAAAGCGACAGCTGACTGCGGCAGATTTTTGAACGCCAACTGACAAAAATCGTCATAGGCATAAGACACATTTCAAACCAAAGGAGATGAACATTGGATCGCAACGAGATCCTGAAACTGGAGAACTATTTCCGGCGGCGTTTCAACGTGCCGGCAATAAGTGTTCGCCAGCGTCCGCAGAAGGATGATTCGGCCGAGCTTTATATCGATGACGAGTTCATCGGGGTTATCTATCGTGACGACGAAGATGGTGACCTCTCATTCAATTTTACAATGGCGATCCTAGATATCGACCTTGAGTGATAATTCCAGCCGCTCGTCGATCGCACGCGCGGCCGATTATGATTCAATCAGTTCATGGCGTGACTGGCTGCCTTGACCAGCCTGGGCACGTTTCTTCACGCAAAGATCATGTTCGCCGGAGATTGAACCGATGCCCGTCTATTCGCTTGAAGGTGTAGCTCCTATTCTGCCTGGAGAGGGTCGCTATTGGGTGGCGCCGAGTGCCGCGGTGATCGGCCAGGTTACGCTTGAGGAGGATGTCAGCATCTGGTTCGGCGCGGTGCTTCGCGGCGACAATGAACCGATCCGGCTTGGCGCCGGCACGAATATTCAGGAGCACGTGATGATCCACACTGATCCGAATTTTCCGTGCACGGTTGGGCCGAATTGCACGATTGGGCACCGCGCCATTCTTCACGGCTGTACGCTCGGCGCCAATTGCCTCGTCGGGATGGGCGCGATCGTGCTGAATGGTGCAAAGCTCGGCGAAAATTGTCTGGTCGGCGCCGGTGCGCTGGTTCCCGAAGGCCGTGAGATTCCCGACAATTCTCTGGTTCTTGGCTCGCCCGGCAAAGTCGTTCGCCAAGTTACTGAGGAACATATGACGATGATCAATCGGGCCGGGGCGAGCTACGCGGCAAGGTACAAACGATACGCGGCGGGCCTAAAAGAGCTGTAAAACGGCCGATTGCGGCAAGATTCTCAAGCTACACATCGACAAACGAGCATGGTCTACTAGGTGCGACTTTTCGTCAGTGGTTGCGACTTCGATTCGCAAATTTGTTGATTCTGTAGCCGTCTAGTCCATATATAGGGGATGACAAATCACAAATATAAGGTTGGCCAGCGCGTTACCTTCACTGGGCCCATTCGCAACAATTCGCCGTCCGGTGTATATGAAATTCTCAAGCTGCTGCCGACTGACGCGGATAGAATCCAATATCGGATCAAGAGCCCGCACGAAGCTCATGAGCGCGTGATCGGCGAGGAACATCTCGCGGTTCGCGCCGATGCAGGCAATGTGAGCTAATAGCCGCAACCGATTGCTTTTGCATAGTTTTTTGATTTTCTGGTCGCGCTGCCGCGACCGGCGCGGTTTTATGTTTGCGCCGGTCATAAACATCTTTCGCCTGACGCTCTGATGGGAATACGAAAATAAGCCGGCCCCTTGGTGGGGCCGGCTTGATCGGACCCGATCAAAGGGAGGGGGGGGGCGACCAGGTCCAAAGTCGTATCTCAGTCGTTCCTACCGACGCACGATGCCGGTCCCGTTCAACGCGTCAGGCTGCCTACCAAAGGCGTACGAGCGTCGTCGATTGCGACCCAACGCCCGGTATGGAATTCCGACTGTCGCTTGACATATTGGTAGTCGGTCTGGCTCCAGATCTTTACCTGCGAATGCAAATTATCGAGCACGAGATCGCCGCGATCGGTCCGCACGGTCAAAACAGCGTGGCCGTCCCCATTCTTCTGGCGGACGACGGTAACCAGCAAAGACCCCACCGGCCAACCCGTCGCCATCAGCTCTCGACGCTTGAGCAATACAAAATCCTCGCAATCGCCCATACTCTCCGGATAGACCCACACCTCTTCGCGGCCAAACAGTTCGGCGTCAGTAACCGGCATGGTCGCCCGGTTGATGTCATTGTTGATAGCCACAAGGTCGTTCCACCGGGCCGCGGTCAGATGGACACGGGCGTCAGTGCGGCTCTTTACCCGGCATTCGGACCAATGGCGCATACAAAATTCTTGGTGGCCGATCGGACGGGTGGTTGAGCCAGTCGTTTCCATGAATGGCAAGGGTTCAGCTTCGGCCGCTATTGCCGGCGCCAATAAGCCCGATAGTATTACCAAGGTTAATACAAAACTTATTTGTTTTATAGTAAGCATATCTGCCTCCCCACCCCGAAGACAGTAATGACATATAGAGTTTTATTCCGATCTAAGAGTTGTAATCCAATTTTCGGCAAATTTGATTCAAATTTTATCTAATTATTCACAGTACTAGACGCAGTTGAATAAGGCGTTGAGACGATTCAGGAAACCGATTCTTTGTTGCCAAACGAAGGATCGATTCGATGCAGAATACGTTCTCGAACGCCTTATCCGAGGCGGTATGCAAA
>Ga0315339_1001841_pt1 | contig 17281 bp, 17 predicted proteins | sample ASW17metaG_FD_204514 | JGI IMG/M metagenome (GOLD analysis project Ga0315339, IMG submission 204514) | Ammonia-oxidizing marine archaeal communities from Pacific Ocean, United States - ASW #17 | ecosystem: Environmental > Aquatic > Marine > Oceanic | place: USA: California | collected 2016-12-05
ACGCGGTTCATCCTATCGCAGCACTTCAGTCGGAGTATTCGTTGTGGGTGCGTGAACCCGAAGATGACGTCATACCCGTATGCGAAGAACTGGGCATCGGATTCGTGCCGTTCTGTCCATTGGGCCGAGGGTTCCTGACGCGGCGCATCCGCTCGATCGATAATCTTGTTGCCGACGACCTGCGGCTGACTGTGCCCCGCATGAACGCCGATAATATGAAAACGAACGAGCCCTTGCTGGCAATGCTCGATGCGTTGTCAGCGAGGAAAGGACTCACGCCAGGTCACCTTGCCCTGGCATGGCTGCTTCACAAGGGCGAAACGATCTGTCCGATTCCCGGTAGCCGTCGCATCAAACACAATGAGGAGAACGCCGGGGCCGCTGCCGTGGCGCTTTCGGATCAAGAGATCGCAGAGATGGACCGGCTGTTTCCCATCGGGGTCGCTGCAGGGTCCAACCGACCTACGATCGTGCACGACATCGAAGCAGGGCGATAAAACCGCGCGCCGGCTGAGCCGGCGAGGCAAGCAGGAGGGAGGCCACGAGGGCAAGACGGGCAGGGCTGCGCATGCGGCGTAGCCAGCCTATCATCAGAACTGTTGGCTTCCGCCAAAAACTGGGGTGATCGAGGATTTTCGGCGCGCCTCTTCAACGGGACGCTCTTAATCGCGCTAATATGGCATGCTTGAGATTGCCAAAGTTAAAGCTGTCAGGGAACGGGAACACTAAATGGCCGTTGACGTGCGTGAGTTTGACGTTGTTGTGGTGGGGCATGGCATTGCCGGCATGTCGGCCGCTGTCTCCGCCATGGAAAGCGGCGCCAAAGTGGCCGTGCTCGAACGCGCGCCCTTTGAGGAATATGGTGGCAACACCCGCTATACCGAAGCCTTCCTGCGCCTCAAAAACGAGAGCGAGCTGTTCGACGATTTCGAGAGTCTGCTGGCTGAAACGGGCAGCGCAAACCCCGATCCCGTCCTCGTCCACACGACGACCGGACCCTACGAGGACTGGCCCGGCATCGTGCGCGCTATGAACTTTACCGATGCCGAACTGATCCAGACGTTCGCGAGCTCAGTCGTGCCGACGATCGACTGGCTCAAGACATTCGGCGTGAAGTTCATCCCGGCTTACCTCGCTCACGTCACTTGCCGTGAAGACCCCCCCTTGTTGGCACCGAGCGGCGGCGGCCTCGCGCTCATCGAAGCGCTTCACGCGGCCTGTGAGAGGGGTGACGCCGAGATTTTTTACGAAACAACAGCGCGCAACCTGATCCAGGATGACGCGGACGCCGTCATCGGCATCCGCGCCGTCGGCCGCCGCAACAAGCGCATCGATTTCATGGGGCGCGCCGTCGTCCTGGCCTGCGGCGGTTTCGAAGGCAGCCCCGAAATGCTGCAGCGCTACATGGGCGCGAGCGCGGTCAACACACGTCCGGTTGCGCGGGGCGGACATTACAATAAGGGCGAAGGCATCCGTATGGCCCTCGACATCGGCGCGGCGCCGGCGGGTGACTACGGGGGCTACCACGCCAATCCCATCGATCCGCGCTCGGGGCGCCCGGAAGCCAAGGTACTGATCTTTCCCTTCGGTGTCCTGGTCAACAAGAAGGGGCAACGATTCACAGACGAAGGACCGGGCGCCGACCATCGCATTTATGACGGCGTGTGCCACGAGATCCAAGACCAGCCGGAAGGTAAAGCCTTCCTGATCATGGACGACCGGATCAACGATATCGACGAGTACACGCGCTCCATTTTCACCGACCAACCCGCCGTGGAAGCGCAGTCGTTCGACGAAATCGCGGAGAAATTTGGCCTGCTGGCCGACGGCCTGAAGATGACGATGGCCGGGTACAATGCCGCGTGCCGCGATGGAATTTTCGAGCCGACGCGCGAAGATGGATTGGCAACGGAAGGCGTGACACCACCGAAATCGAACTGGGCCCGGCCCGTCGACCGGCCACCGTTCCTCTGTTATCCATTGATCTCCGCGCCGATCCTCACGTTCGGAGGCGTCAAGGTGAACACCAAGGCCCAGGTCGTGAATACCGACGGCGAGACTATTCCAGGCCTCTATGCCGCCGGCGAGGTCATTGGGCTTTACTATCGCAATTATGCGGCGGCAACGTCGGTGCTACGGGGCATGGTGTTCGGCCGGATCGCCGGCGCGGACGCCGCACAAATCCAGACACCGTGAAGATTTTCGGCGCTATATTCTGACGCTTGGTGCGCTGCGACGGATGAGCCCGTGCTACGGGTAGCTCGGATCAGGGTGACCGGATAGCACGCCGTTGGCGTAAGCCGCCACCGACACGTGTTCAGGAGTCGGCGATGGCTCCCAAAGATAGTCCCCGTGATCAGAATTTCGCATCACTGGAATCGGGGTGTGCACCACGTTGCCGCGAACGGCATCACCTGCGGAATGCGGCCGTGGACCGTGATATCCGAGGGCCAACCCGAACGAGTCCGTCGAGAAGAACAGGAACGCTTGCAGCAAGTCAGCGACCGGATAGGCGTACTTGAGCACTTCGTCTTCTTTTGAAGATAAAACCGCGACGCGGGAGGTGCTTTCGACGACAGCCCGATAAACCTCGACTTCGCTAACACTGTCGTCGTCGACCGCGGCGGCCATATAACAGGCCTGTTCGAGCGGGTAGCGATCGTCAAGGCGCTTCCTCGTCTCCATCGCAACGCGTGCCCCGAGGCTGTGCGCCACGAAAGACAATGGCGTGCCAGCCTGCAGGGGCGTGCCTGCCTGCAGGTTATCGTCGATGAAGCGCGCAAGTTCATCCGCTGTATCGTCGGCGTCTCTTCCCTCGAAGGAATAACTGAGAAACCCGAGCCCGTGATCTCCGGGCCATAAAACACCGACCAAACCTCCTGTAACGTCAGGCAAGCCGTTGGCCAAATTATTCAGCGCCAATTCGCCTTCGGGCCCGCTCACGTTGAAGCCGTGAATCAAGAAGGTAACCTGAGTCTCCGCGACGAGATTGCCGAGGACAACCGGACCGTTCTCGCCCGTGGTCATATCGGTGAGCCGGCCCGGAACGGCTGCCCCACCGACAACCCGTTCGCGGAAATCGAGGAGATACTTCATCTTTTGAAACGAAATGCCTTATTGGCGGACTGCAGCGCTTTGGCTACATCCTTCGCAATCGGCGCGAGGGGTACCGCGGCAATTCCCACGATAAATGCCCTGATCATCAGCTCCCACGTCATCTGGCCATCTACCGCCGTATACCCAACGTGGTTGCTGCCAACAGCGCCAGCACGACCGCGATTCCAGCAGCATGAAGCCGGGCACCCGATTTATAGCTTTGCTCGGCAAGACCCAGTGCTGCATCCAGGCGGGCATCCACGGCGAGTTCATATCGGCTTAGGATTCCCCGCTGACTGGAATCGAGCGAAATTCCTTCGTCAATCGAAGTGGCAATTGCCTTGAGTTCGCCACCGTCGGCCGTCCCGACGTGTTCCGCCAAATTCTCTGCATTCGTCGGCGTCAATCCAATTCTCACGCCCTGTCACAAGGTCTTTGGTAAATCCCCTTTTGTTCTGCCGTTGCGATACTGAGCGTCGAGAAGATCCAAGGCGTCGGGGCCGTAGGCATTCTGCAAAGCAGAAGTAAGCGCGCCCAGGCGGCTCTTGATCTGTCCAAATCCCAGTCGGCCAATCCACAACCATTTGAGGCCGTCGACGATGCCAAACGCGGCAGCTCCAATAACGCCTGTCGCAAGAACGAGTTCGCCGAGCTGCCCTACCGTTACATCCATACCCCGTTCCTTCGCGACGGTTATCCTGTCAGCCCGTGAGAAAATTATCTCGTTCAAGGCCTGTGAGTTCAAGCATGAGTAGCTAAAAATCAGAGAATCTCTCGTTAAGCGGATATCTGGAGACTTGACGCCTCAAAGAATTGGAGTGCATCGAGAGCCCTTCGTCGTGGGCCTCATCGCACCTACCATGTAACGATGATCCGGCAAAAACTTCTGATTTCGCCCGGGCCAGATTTTGCGCATGGGTCATTCTCGATATATGAATGTATCGGCCAACGAACGAGATTCAATTGCTTCGGGAGATCACTGAAACTTCCAGAAATTATGGCGATCAGCGACTGCAAATACGTCAAGGCTGCCACGGGACATGAGCCAAAAATTTAGGCTCCAAATTGAAAGAAAGGACAGGGAACATGTTTTCATCCGACGCTCCAGAGGTTAAGGCTTTTTGGGAGAAGGCTTGCAGAGAATTGGGGATCGACCCGTCGTCGACCTATCACGCGTCAACCTTTGGAGATGTGAAGTTCTTCGAAGAGATCGACGAGATCACCGTGCTCGCGCTCGAGGGTCAGAAGCAGGCGACCTCGCATCTCGCGATCGATTTCGAGGTCAACAACATTACGCGGCGCGGCGAAGGTGATTACTGGCTGATGCTGGACAAGGCGCTGAAGCCACGCGGCATCGTGCAGCTAACCACGGTCAAGAGCACGCCCTTCAACGAGATCGATGACGAATACGCCGCCATCGAGGGCGAAGGCGATTCCAGCCTGCGCCATTGGAAGGAAGTGCATGAAGATTATTTCAAGCTGCAACTCAATGCCTGGGGCCGAGAGTGGAGCGAAGAACTGCCCGTGGTCTGCGAGATCTTCCAGCTAGTTTATCCGCCGTTGGAGAAATAGAACGCAAGCGAAACTGCGTAATTGGGCGGGTTGGTTTATGCTGACCTGCCTGATTCGCTTCGGGACGTAAATACTTTTCGACACACATCGCGAGGGAATCATGGCCGTCTATGTCATTGCCCAAGTTCAAACCGACGACCCCGACGGTTACATGGAATATGTGAAGGCGGGGCGGCCAACCTTGATCGATCACGGGGCCTGGTATGTGGGTCGGGCCAGCGCCGTGGGAGATGCAGAAGTCATTGAGGGTGACGACCCAGGTCGCTATATCATCATCGGGTTCGAAAGCCGAGATGCGGTGTGGAAGTGGTACAATTCCCCAGAATATCAGGCAGCCAAGAAAATCCGCGAGCCCATCTCCAAGGTTAATCTGTTCATCGTCGACGAAATTCCGCCCGGGGGCGGCATCCCGACGCGGCCTTTGGGCGAAATTCAGCAGTAGCCGAGACCCGCGCAACTGGAAGCGGTAGCATGGAATAGGGGACATTGAGCATGGCGCGTGTCGATCTGAGCTCAAAATCGGAAGTCCGGAAGCACTTGGCCGGGACACGAGCCCATCCACGCTCGAAATCGCGCCATATGCCTGGCTGGATGTACACTTCGCCCGAGGTTTTCCAACGTGAAACCGAGCGCATCTTCCTCAAGGAGTGGCTGGTCATCGGCCGCGTCGAGGAGATTCCCGATCCCGGCGATTATTTTACATTCGACATTGTCGACGAGCCGATCGTGGTCACCCGCGGCAAGGATGGCCGGCTCAATGCATTCTCAAACGTCTGCCGCCACCGGGGCGCCAAGGTCGTGGACGGGCGCGGCAGCGCCAAGGCCTTCAGCTGTCCGTATCACGGCTGGACATACGATATCGAGGGCAAGCTCGCGCAGACGACGTTCACCGACGACGTCGATGGGTTCGATTTCGACAACTGCCGGCTTCCAGCGATCCAGATCGGCGACTGGGGCGGTTGGATTTTCGTGAACTTCGACCGGAATGCCGAACCACTCGCAACTCACGTCGCGCTCTATGAGGAGAAGCTCGGCTACTTCCGGCAGGAAGCATGCCGTCTGTCAGACACGCTGATCATCGAATCCGACGTCAACTGGAAACTGATGGCCGAGAACTTTATCGACGTCTATCACTTTCGGACGCTGCACGCAGGCACCTTCGGGAATCAAAAGAACCCGGCAACGAATCTTCCCTACGACGAGGACCAGATTGTCATCTACCGGCCTGGCGGCAAGTCGCTGACTCCGACGGGAGAGATGCTCTTGGGCCGCCTGCCCTGGCTGACCGCGGACGACCCCTCGGCCGCGGGCCATATGCCGCCCAATGCCTATTTCACGTGCCACGGCGACAACGTGCAACTCTGGATGAGCTGGCCGCTATCGCCATCACGGTCGCGCATCATGATCTACACGATCTTTGCCGAAGAGCAGTTCGCGCGCGACGATTTCGAGGAACACGCTGCGGTCTATCACGATTTCGTCGGCCGCGTCGTCAACGAGGATATCGACATGGTGACGGCGCTTCAGAAAACCGTCGGGTCGCGGAACTTCGTACCGGGACCAATTACGAATCTGGAGGCCGGCGTCCATGCCACGGTCAACCACCTGTTGGATCGCATTTTCGATGACTGACAGAATCGTGCCAGGCATTGTGCCAGGCACGACTCCCAGATAGGAGCTTTCATGGCGCAAATCGATTTCGACACGAACCAGGCTGCCCGCTCCGGCCTTGCACTCACGCGGGACAAGCGGCGTGCCGAAGCCCGCCATATGCCGGGCTGGATGTATACCTCGCCTGAGGTTTTTGAATTGGAGACGGAGCGCCTGTTCCTGAAGGAGTGGCTGGTCGTGGGCCGTCTCGAGGAACTCGCCAATCCCGGCGATTACCTGACATTCGACATTGTCGACGAACCCATCGTCGTGACCCGCGGCAAGGATGGCCATCTCCATGCCTTCTCCAACGTCTGCCGCCACCGCGGCGCCAAGGTCGTGAACGGATGTGGTAATGCCAAGGCGTTCAGTTGCCCGTATCACGGCTGGACCTACGACCTCAGGGGAAAATTGATCCAAACCACGTTCACCGATGACGTCGAAGGTTTCGATTTCGAAAACTGCCAACTCGCGCCGATCGGCGCCGGAGATTGGGGCGGTTGGATCTTCGTCAATTTCGACACGAATGCCGTGCCGCTGGAGGCGCACGTCGCCCCCTACCAGGAGCAACTTGGCTACTTCCGCCAGGAGGATTGCCGGCTCGGCGGCAAGCTAGAAATCGAGGTCGAGGTAAACTGGAAGTTGATCGCCGAGAACCTGATCGACGTCTATCACTTCCACGTCCTGCACGCGTCCACGTTCGGCGGTGGGAACAACCGGAACCGGATGCGGCCCTATGGCGAGAACGAACTCATCATCTCCCGGCCTAATGCAATCTCATTGACCTATGGCGGCGAGTCGCTGCTGGGAAATATGCCGTGGCTCGATGATGATGCTCCAGCGGCGGCGGGCCACATGCCACCGAACGCCTATTTCACCTGCCACGGCGATAGCGTGAAGCTGTGGATGAGTTGGCCGCTCAGTCCGACGCGCTCGCGGCTGATCGTGTATTCCATTTATGCCGAAGAAAGAATTGCGCAGGAAGACTTCGCCGACAAAACCAAGGTCTACGACGACTTCCTCGCCCAGATCGTTGATGAGGATCTCGCCATGGTGGTCGAGCTGCAGAAGAATGTCGGTTCGCGGAATTTCGAACCGGGACCCATGGTCGGCCTCGAATCAGGCGTGCACAGCACGGTCAGTACCCTGATCGACCGCCTTTTCACCGACTGAGACACACAATGCATTTTGGCGCTGGAATTTTTTTCACGGACTATTCCGCGGAACCTGGAGAGTTGGCCAAAGAGCTGGAGGCTCGGGGCTTCGAGTCGATCTGGACACCAGAGCACTCGCACATCCCGATTTCCCGGGCGACGCCGATGCCGGCCGGTAAGGATCTGCCCAAGAAATACTATGACGTGATGGATCCGTTCGTGACCTTGACGGCCGCCGCCGTGGCGACCACCACCCTGAAGGTGGCGACCGGAATTTGCCTGGTCGGGCAACGCGACCCGATTCAGACGGCCAAGCTGGTCTCCTCCCTCGACCAGGTTTCGAACGGGAGGTTCATGTTCGGTGTCGGCAGCGGTTGGAATGCCGAGGAGATGGCCAACCACGGCACTAACTTCAAATCGCGGCACAAGCGGGTACGAGAAAGCATCGCCGCCATGCGTGAAATCTGGACGTCGACCAAGCCGGAGTATCACGGTGACCTGATTGACTTCCCGCCCATGATGACCTGGCCTAAGCCCGTTCAAGACCCGCATCCTCCGGTCCACGTCGGGGGGAATTTCCCCCATGGCGCGCGCCGGGCCATCGCGTACGGAAACGGCTGGATGCCTCATATTCGGCGCCCGAATTACGAAGACGTGACAGATTTCCTACCGGACTTCGAGGAAATGGTCCGGGAGGCTGGGCGCGATATCGACTCTCTTCCAGTCACCATTTGGGATTCGCCTCTGGACGTCAACACGGTCAAACGGTTCCAGGATCGCGGTGTCACGCGCGTCATCGCCGAGCTCGACTCGGAAAGACTCGACGCGCTCCTGCCCGAACTCGATCGCTGGGCGGAGGTCATAGACCGGATTTAGGACCGAGGTGCCCGACGGTTGCGGTGCCGTCGAGCGTGTATCAATTACGTCATCAACCTGTTACGGTTGCCAACTTTCCCAATGCTCAGCCTGCTGACCGCCTTCGGATCACAGTCCAGCGCAATGCGCGTTGCGGCTATATTTGAAGGAGAACTACCATGGCAGAGCAAAATAAACCAACCGCATTCGGAGAAGCCATGCACAAGTGGATTGTGTATGGTTCCATCGGCGGCGTCGGTATCGTTATTCTTGGACTTCGCCTAGCCGGGTTGATCTAACCTCCGCAGTCTTTTCGGCCCTGTCAGCGGTTAGCCCGTCAAACAGCCACCTCACGAGCGGTGGCGACGGTGCCCCAGTCTACAGAAGACCCGGTAGAGACTCTAAAACGCACCGGGCGTGCTACATCGGCAACCTGTCGTCGGACCGGCCACCGAACAGCTCTTCCCGACGCAGCTGAGCGACGTCCGGCTCAAGGATCGGGCCGAGGAGGTACTTCGCGAACTCCTCCCGCTCCTTCAACATCCACGCCTGTAAATCCTTGTCCTGGTTCAGCGACTCAAGCGACTTGTCGCTGACCACCTTCTTTTTCTTGAGGACCCGCTGCAGGCGCTCGTTCTGCGCCTTGAGGACAAAAACCTCGCCGGCAAGAGCCGTCATCATGCCCATCAGACGCGTGATGGCCGGATCGTCGAAATACTGATGCTTCGGTAGAGTCATTTAAGCCGCCTTCGCAATGATCACGGTCCACGGGAAACGCCATTCCTCGGGGATGTCCTCACCCTTCCTCAGCGCACCGTCGTATTCCTCGAACGGCTCCACCCGCACGTCGGTGAAGCCGGCCTTTTCGAGCTCCTCGGTCAAGTCCATCTTGTCCAAGGTGATCATGTAGGGCTCACGGTTCCGGGACGCGTGACCGTAGTAGATGAACTTACCGACTTCGCCGCCCGGCGGGTCGTAAAAGTCGAGGTGCGTGTAGTAGCCCCCCTTCTTGAGCACGCGACGGGCCTCCTTGAAAGTGTTGCGGATTGCCCGCGGCGGCATTTCATGCAGCACCATCGTGCCGGCAATCGTGTCGAAGCTCTCGTCCTCGAATTTCATACGCTCGATGTCACCCTGGACGAACTTGATCGGCATGTTCTCTTCAACAGCGCGCCGGTGCGCGAGTTTCAGGCACGGCTCGCTGAGATCGACGCCGACGACGTCGGCCTTCGGCAATTCCGTCTTGAGCGACATCGTCGTCTTGCCGAATCCGCAACCTTCGTCCAACACCTTCTTGGGTTTGCAAAGCTTCTTGATCATGCGCACGTAGCGTGTATGCAAATCGGCATGTGCCGTATGTGTGGGCATCGTGGTGCGCGACCCCTGTTCGTACGAGTGCACGTTTGTATTGTTAATCCAGACACCCCCCGGGAACTGATGAAAATCGCCCAAGGTGTAGTATTTCGGGAACTTGATATCGGGATCGAGCTCGAGCATGTCTGACTCAATCTCAGCGTACCGATCGACGATCTTGGCGAGTTCGCCCTCGCGGGGCTCGAAGTGGGACATGAAACCCCAGCGGCCGAGGAACTTGTACTGTTGCAGGTAATGCTCGAGCCAGCCGTAGTACTGGTAAGTCGTAGAGCCCTGCATTTTCTTTTCGATCTTCTTGGGATCGGAAATCCCCAGTTGTTGCGCTTCTTGAACCACCCTGTCGTAAAGGACGTTCGTCCAATTTAGCTTCAACCCAACCACGAATGACTGATAAGCAAGCACTTCAAAGGGCATATTCTGGTCGGTGGGATTCGTTGCCATGTCTTTCCTCCGAAACGGTTCGGACCGCATTGACGGCCAACCGTTTGCACCTGATATCGAATGTGTCACCATAGCACAGATATGACCGCCGAGTCTCACGGCCCAACAGGAGAATCCCATGAGAAACGCCATCGGTGCTTACGATGCGATGAGCCTCATCATGTACACACCGCGCGCCGATTCAAACGATCGAGGCTACGAACAGTGGCTGATCGATGTCGACAATCCGTTTTTCAACAACTCCGAGGTTTGCGTTCGCTACACCAACTGGAAGGTCGTCGATGATGCCGGTGTCAACTTCGGGTTCAGTCATTTTGACTTCTTCGGCATGGATGACCGGGACTCGGGAGACAAGGTTTGGAGCGACGAGAAGCTGAGTGAATTCCGGGTCGAATGGCGCAAGCTCTGGGGCGCGGCCGAAAGCCTCGATCCAACCGCCAACAGTATCGTGAATCTCTGCGAGCGGATCGACACGCCTCAGGCAGAGGCGAAGTACGTGATCGTCGTGCCCGCAGACGACGCGTCCGCGGCGGGTCCCGAGGGGTGCGAGACCTGGAGCACCTACAATGGCTATCGTGGTGATATCGTGCTCCCGGCGTTCTATCTGAAATACACCGATGATCCGGCGGATTTCGGCGCCTTCGGGCAAGCCCAAGCTGGCGGCGGCCCGGCGGCATTGTTGGCGGAACTCATCGCCGGGCCCGATTAGAGACAACACACAAATCACCCCTCTCCTCGGCTCAGACATCGACCGAAGGCCTCCTCACCCTGTCTCTGTCCCTCTCCCGTTGTCGGGAGAGGGACAGAGACAGGGTGAGGGTAAGGCGCGATGAGAAGTTGTAAATCCGAAAGACTTGATTGGACCTACCGCTCCGCATCCGGGTCGAGGGGGTAGATGGGGCGGCGGAGGTTCTTGAATGGGAAGAGGTCGTAGTCAGAGCTGCAGACGCCGGGACCGGCGACTTCCACGATGTGTTTGGCAATTGGCTCGAAAGCCGCACGGAAGTGTTGCCGCGATTTGACCAACAGATACTTCTTCTGGGTCGGTTCGATCCCCGCGTGACGAAAGACGCCGAGGTCGAACGGTTCCATGCGTTCCTCGGAAACCATGATCTCGACATCACCGCAGTCCAACACGGCAGTGCGCCCGAGACTGATCTTCATCCCCGTCATCATCGGACCGGTCACCGTGAACCGGCCGTCCGTGATGGTTTTTACGCGGCCGGTAATCCGGAGCGGGTGTCCTTTCAGATTGACCGCCGGCATATCGGTCTTGCCGCCGAGGTCGAGCGTTATTTCGTTGCCAACACCGGCATCGATCATCTGCGCTACACATCCAGGATCCCATACGGGAGAGACGGCAACGTCCGCCAGGCCCTGGCGCATGACCTCTTTGACTGCGGTCATGACATCCTGATTTCCTCCAGCGCCACAGTTGTCACCATGTTCGACGAGCACGACGGGACCGTCGTCGAGCGTCTTGGCGCGGGCGATGGACACTTCGGCAGGCTCCAAAGGGTAGACGAACTCGGCGCGCCGCTCCCAGGCAAGTTCGAGCAATGCCTCCGATAGCTCAGCCGCGGCAACGGCGTCCTCGTCACCAACGACGACCGTCGATACCCCGACATGTGGATGGTCGGCCAGCGGGAAGCCGCCAAATACACTCGCGTTCAAGACACGCCCGTCGCTCTCTGCGGCAATGGCCAGGTCCATGACGTCCTTCATGGGCTGGCGTGAGGGGGTCTGGCGCAGCATGTGCGTGAGCAACGGCAACGATCCCCAGGCGATAACTGGAACCACCTCGCCCTTGAGAGATCGCAGGAGTGTCCGGCCAGCGCGCGCACCAGCTTCGTACATGTCGACATGGGGGTAGGTGCGATACCCCGTAATCACGGTCGAGTTCTCGATGGTCTCGGCGCTCAGGTTCGCGTGGAAATCGAAGGCGACGGCGATCGGCAGGTCGGGGGCGACGGTCCGAATACGCTTGAGGAGCCGACCCTCGGGATCATCGTAAAAACTGGTCACCATCGCGCCGTGGAGATCGAGCATGAGGGCGTCGCACCCGACCACGACGGACTCACAGATGGTATTGGCGATGGCTTCGAAGGCGTCGTCCGCAACGGGACCGCTGGGCCAGGCTTCGGCGGCGACCGGCGTCAGGACTTCCGCCCCCTCCTCACGGGCCAGATCGAGAAAGGCGGCAAGCGGGTTGTTGGTGCCAGCGTACGCCTCGATCACTTCGGCGCCGACCAGGGGTCCATCGTGGCCGCCGGTCCGCCCAAAGCTCGACAACAAAGTAGGGAGCGGCGAGAACGTGTTCGTCTCGTGCTTCATCATGGCGACAACGAACCTCATGATGCCTTCTCCTCGAGCACAAGCGTCAAGAACGGCAACCTTGGCTGACGCTCGGTTGGTCTGTGCGGGTTGCTATTCAAGGTGTAGACCTCCGCTCGGCAATTAAAATAACGGAATGGGTTGCGCATCACTTCAAGCTATGGAATTCGCGCACAAGCCTCAAGCCGATTTGCCGTGACATTGCCCGATCGGTCAAATTTCGTGTGCCCAAGGCGTTGCCCGGCAACCGACACTCGATAAACTAAGGCGCCAGCAACGACGGCGGGGCCCGCAGCAGTCAACGCCGTGTAGAACTACCTAGGAGGCGATGGTTTTTGGCGGATGCGTTCGACTACGTGATCGTTGGTGCCGGTTCGGCGGGATGCATCCTGGCCAACCGGCTGAGCGCCGATGGTAGGCACAGCGTCTGTTTGCTGGAAGCCGGGCCGCCGGACTGGAATCCGTTTATCCATATTCCCACCGGCTTCGTGAAAATCCTGGCCAATCCCAAGCTCAACTGGCTGTACGAAAATGAGCCAAGTTACTGGACCGGCGGCCGCGCGATCGCCGTACCGAGAGGCAAGACCCTCGGGGGCTCAAGCTCGATCAATGGCAATGTCTACAGTCGCGGCCAGCCGATGGACTTTGACGGCTGGGCCCAGCGCGGTAACCAGGGTTGGGGCTATGCGGACGTGCTGCCGTATTTCCGCCACTGCGAGCAGCGGATTGGCGAAGGCGACGACACCTATCGGGGGCGCGACGGCAATGTCAAGATCACCGACCTTGGCTGGCAGCATCCACTCTGCGATGCATTTATCGAAGGCGCCGCACAGCTCGGCATCCCGCGCAACGCTGATTACAATGGCGCCACGCAGGAAGGTGTCTCCTACGCCCAGCGCACCATCTACAACCGGCGCCGGGTCAGCACTGCGCGCGCCTACCTCAATCCAGCCAAATCACGGCCAAATCTGACCGTGCGGACCAATGCGCACGCGACCCGGATCCTGCTGGATGGCAAACGCGCGGTCGGCATCGCCTACGCCAAAGGTGGGCCAGGCGGCGCAGTGATCGAAATGCGAGCCAATCGCGAGGTCATCCTGTCTGGTGGCGCGATCAATTCGCCACAGCTTTTGCATCTCTCTGGAATCGGCCCGCGCGGCTTGTTGCAGGGACTCGGGATCGAGGTCAAACACGCGCTCGCTGGCGTCGGCGAGAATCTCAGGGACCATTACGCGCCACGCTTCACCGCGCGCGTAAAAAGTATCGATACATTCAATGAACGCTCGCGCGGCCTCAAACTGGTGCGCGAAGTGGTCAAGTATGTCACTGGCGGTGACAGCATCCTGAATCTCACCCCGGCGTTGGTCTACTGCTTTTGGCATTCGAACGAAGCGGTCCGCAACAACGACCTGCAGGTCGTCTTCACACCCGGCAGTTGGAAAGTGGACGTGCCGTGGCAGCTTGACGACGCGCCAGGTTTCACCGTCACGTGCTGGCAACAGCGCCCGGAGAGCAAGGGTTGGGTCCGGGCAAGGTCCGCCGACCCGTTTGACAAGCCCATCATCCAGCCGAACTACTTGGCCGAGGAAGGGGATCGACACGTCATGCTGGCTGCCATGAAGCTGGCGCGCCGATTGATGCGGACCGAACCGCTTGCGCCTTATTTCGATCACGAACGATTTCCCGGCGAGGCTGTCCGCACCGATGACGAACTTCTCGACGCGGCGCGACAGCGTGGAATCACGACCTTCCATGTCATGGGAACCTGCCGGATGGGTCCCGAGAGCGATCCAACGGCGGTGGTCGATGACCAGCTTCGTGTGCGCGGCATCGGCGGGTTACGGGTCATCGACGCCTCGATCATGCCGGCCATGCTTTCGGCCAATCTCAACGCCGCCGTCATGATGATCGGTGAGAAAGGGGCTGATCTGGTCTTGGGCAAACCAGCGCCGGAACCCATTATCGTGCCCAATTAGTCTGACGCTGGCTATCGATCGCGCCGCCACTCCCGAGAACGTCAGCCGACGCTCGGATCGATTAAACGATTTTCGGCCTAAAGCGGATGACCAGTGTTGTGTCCGAGATCGTCGAAGAGACGATACATCCGGTCGCGCCAAGCGTAGATGGGATCGTCCTCATCAAGCAGCGCGAAGGCGCTGACGCTCTTTCCCCAAATGAACGGGCCGAGCACGCTGTAGTCAGCGTAGGCCGGTGCCTCTCCGGCCAGGAAAGGCTGGCGCGCAAGCACCGTCCGGATCGGTTCAAGCGATTTCCTGACTTCAAGAACACGTGTCTCGCGGCCGGACTGCATGTCCTCCAAGGTCCCGCCGTAGCCGCCCCCGTATCCGCCATCGGGCGGCGCAACGTCAAACTCGCCGGTATCGACATCAGGTTGGAGATTGGCCTGCTCCTCGCTGTAGCGGGCCTCCCGGGTCTCACGATAATGGGCCTGCTCCTCCGGCTTCACGGTGTTATGGGCATCAAGAATGAACAACCGGCGGAAGGCGAAAATCTGCACGGCATTCGTCCAATCATTGATGAATTTAGCTTCGCCCTTGCCGATCTCACCGCCGAACAATGAAGGTCGATCCGGGTATGCCTCCTCCAGGTATTCCGCGATGGCCCAGGAATCCGCAACCACACTCTCGCCGACTTCCAGGACGGGGACGAGCATCTGGCTAGAAAATGCGATCCGATCCTTCTCGAAGAAACTTATGCCGATGCGTTCGAAGTCGAGCCCCTTGTGGCAAACGGCATAGACCGATTTCCAGCAATGGGGACTGATTTTCGCGTCTCCCTGACCCGCGAGTTCATAGAGTTTGGTGCTCATGGAGACAGCCTTGGATCGATCCGCTACGCGGACTCATGGGGCGTAGCCCGCGCAAACCCGTCGTAGAGATCGAGCATGCGTTCGCGCCAGTCATAAATTGGATTATCCGGTTCGAACAGTTCGACCGCGCTGATGCAGCGAGCCCACTGAAAGTCCCCGAAGACGATGTAGTCGGCGTAGGCCGGTCTCTGACCGCCCAGGAATGTCTGACCGGAAAGCGTTACCCGCAGCGGTTCCAGGCTCTCGCGCCACGCAAGCACTCTCTCCTCGCGGCCTTCTCGGTAAACCTCAAGCGGTCCGAAGCGTTTTTCGCGGTCTTCCCGCCACACATCGCGATCCTCGGGATTAAGATGCTCGAACGCGTCCCAAAGCAGGATCTCGGTCAATCCCGGCTTCTGGAGCTGCTGTACCCAGGCACTGACAAACGACGCCTGCGCGCGACCCAGGCTGCCACCGAACAACGATGGGCGATCGGCATAGAATTCTTCGAGGTAGTCGGCGATTTCCCATGAGTCATTGATCCACCGATCGCCGTCGACGAGCACCGGCGTGAGCCCCTGACTGGTAAATGCGATGGGAGTCTTGTCGCGATAACCGACAGGAATGCGCTCGAACTGGTCAAACCCCTTGTGCTTCATAGACATGAGTGTGCGCCAGCAAAACGGACAATAACGATGTCCGTCGCGTCCACCGAGCTCGTATACCGTGACCGTCATGTCCACATCCGACCGTTCGCGGGTTCCAACAGATCCATCATACCACTATAGCAAGTCAAAACCTGTTTCTCTCACTGCGACACCGGTGGCGGGTTTCCGCAAATCAAAACTGCCGCTTTCTCAGCCACCATCACCGTGGGGGCGTGGGTGTTGCTGCTCGTTAGCGACGGAAAGATCGAGGCGTCGGCAATGCGCAGGCCATCAACCCCTCTGACTCTGAGTTCACCATCGACGACAGAATCTTCGTCGGAACCCATGCGGCAAGTTCCAACCGGATGGAACATGGTGTCCGCGGTCTGGCGAATCCAGGCCTCGATATCGGCATCCTCCAGCACGCCTTCACCCGGTGACAATTCCCGCCCGCGATACGGATCGAATGCAGGCTGGGCGAACACCTCACGCAGCAGGTTCACGCCTTTCTTGAGCCGTTCCATATCATCGGGGTGAGAAAAATAGCCAGGTTGGATAGCGGGCGCGGCGAACGGATCGGCACTCGCGAGCCTCACCTCACCACGGCTGAGCGGTCGCATGGGACAGACATTGGCGGTGAAGCCGTGGCCCTCGTCGGTGCCGGTGCTCACGACAAACGGATTACGCCGCGGTTGTCCGGTGGATATCGCAGGTGAGAAATGGCTTTGGAGGTCGGGCAGGTCCAGCGCGGGATCGGACCTGAAAAATGCTCCGGCCTCCAACGGAAAACCTGATCCGGGACCGGACCCAAACAGCATCGCGCGCGCCACGGTCAAAATTGCCCGGTCGATGCGCTGCAAACGCGCCAAAGTGATGGGCTGGGTCGCGGCGTGCTGCACGCGCACCAATACATGATCCTGCAGGTTTCGGCCTACCTCAGGGCGACCCGCAATGACACTAATGCCATGGCTACGCAAATGATCGGCCTCGCCAATGCCCGAAAGCATCAGTAATTGCGGCGAATTAACGACGCCACCTGAAAGAATGATTTCGTTTGTGGCACGTACGTCACTGACATGTCCCGACCGCCGTACCCGTACACCTGAAGCGCGGCCCTCGTCGAAAAGAACCTTCACGGCATGCGCTCGCGTCCAGATCGTCAGGTTACGGCGCGCGCGCGTATCGCGGAGGAAGGCGGTGGCACTGCTGACCCGGCGCCCCTTGCGTATGTTGAAATGAAAACGCCCAAAGCCTTCCGGACTCGGACCGTTGAAATCTTCGGTGACCGGAAAACCCGCCTGTCTGCCGGCCTCAATGTACGCCTGGAACAGGACATTTGACGGGGTGTC
>Ga0315339_1001842_pt1 | contig 17279 bp, 17 predicted proteins | sample ASW17metaG_FD_204514 | JGI IMG/M metagenome (GOLD analysis project Ga0315339, IMG submission 204514) | Ammonia-oxidizing marine archaeal communities from Pacific Ocean, United States - ASW #17 | ecosystem: Environmental > Aquatic > Marine > Oceanic | place: USA: California | collected 2016-12-05
CATTTTGTGAACTGGATGTGGAACTGGAAACTCTTCTACTTGCACCCGCACACTGCGCCTTCTGGACCGTTGGATGATCTCCACTGAATCAATCCAATCCGGAATCAAACGGCTGGCTCAGGCTATGGAGCGATCAGCCGATGAACTGAATACCGCAGATGGTCTGTTAGGAGACGGCGACCTTGGAGTGACGATGATCCGGGGTTTTAGACAGATTTTAGCGGACTTGGAAACTCTGCCGGAAGACATCGGCATGGCTTTTTTTCAGTGTGCCAAGGCTTTCACCAAAAGCTCCGGTTCCAGTTACGGAACCCTGCTGGCTACAGGGATGATGGCCATAGCAAAAGTAAAAAAAGGACAAACTGGAATTGAGTTGGAAGAGGTCTCCGGACTGTTTGATATAGCACTTGAGGCAATGCAAAAGCGGGGGAAGGCCAGTCTTGGAGACAAAACCGTCCTTGATGTAATCGCCGCAGTCCGGGATGCATCCAAAAATCAAGCCGAGGGGCAGGGCTTGCTTGACAGTATCAACCAAGCCATCAATGATACCATGGATCAATTCCGGAATCGCCAGAGTCAAATTGGACGAGCAAGGATTTTTGGAGAAAAGTCCATCGGACTCGATGACCCCGGGATGCTGGCTTTCAAACGAATGTTCGAATCTCTTTAAGCAGGTCTATGAACTTCAAACTTAGACCTCGGCATGTGAAATCACTTTAGCACCATAGTGTCCACTGATATCAGAAAAATTTCTGGCATGTGTGACGTGAATAATGCAGTCTTGCTCACCCTAAAAATAAAGTATCGATTTTCCTTTCAAAATCCTTCTCTTTACGGATGTTGATAAAATTGGAACCAATAGAGTTACAATCGTTTGGTCATTTAGTATTTTGAAGACATCAGACAATCATAAAATTGTCCCATTTAAGAGATTGATCACCAAATCTATCCTTATAATTTTTTTCAAATACAGACCTAAGTGTTTAGTAACAACAACCCAATTCAAGTCCCGAGATAGGCTATTCCAATATATGGCTACTGCTCATTACGGAAGGTTTCCTGTGCAGATTTTTGCTGGACCTCAATAAATTCCTTAGCGTGACGTGCAAGATCGTAACTATCTTCCCATAGGTTTCTCCATATGCCTAGAAGATTAGATAAATCAGGAGCCACAATTGCCGAGGAGAAAGATTCGAACGTTATTGGTCCAGTATAGCCAATATCGTGTAGGGCTTTAAAAATATCTCTGAAATCTATATTCCCTGTTCCCAAATATCCTCGATGAGATTCCCCGACATGGAAGTATCCGAGATGCTCGTCACATCCCCTGATGGCATTGCCCAATCCGCTTTCTTCAATGTTCATATGATATGAATCAAGGTGAACAGAAACATTGTCAGAACCAATAAGTTTGAGCATTTCCATTGCTTCAGCTCCTGTGTTAAGCAGGTTTGTTTCATAGCGGTTAACAACCTCGAGCCCAATAGCAACCTCAGCTGTTTTGGCTTTTTCAGCGATGCGGTAGAGTACTTCGGCCGAATTATTAATTCCTCGATCCGTTTTCGGTCGCATGTACTTAGTTAAAGCGGAAAACAGAATTCCGCACATATGTGTTCCGCCAATGTCGCGAGTAACATTGAGCGCATCAATAAGGATGCTTTCCCCTCGTGCAACAACGTCTGGGTCTTCGCTCGAAATGTCAGCATGACTAGGAAGTCCAAGAGAAACTGTTGCACCAAGGTCATTTTCTTTCAATTGAGTATGCGTGAATTTAACATCTATGCTCGAAGGATCCAAAGCTGGAATTTCTATGTAATCATATCCCAGTTCAGCAGTCTTAGTGATGGCCGTTCTGCATTCTTCATGACTCCAACCTCCAACCCAAATAAGTGCGTGTGCTCCTAATTTACTCATATTTTTTCCCATAACTCCCTTTCATTTTCTGGTAGTGTTTTGTGTAATTATTACAAGTATAATAATTATTGCGTTACTTTAAGTTAAAAAATTACTTTTTTCAATTGTTTTATTGTAATCCAGAAAAGCGTATCTTCTTCTTGAAAATATTTGCTCAGAGATCCCAGTGAAAAGCGATTCGCGGACACAAATCTTGTCAGACCTTGAGAATCGTCCGTACTGAAGCAGCCTACCCCGTAATTGTACATTATTTGAAAATAATAGCCTTTGCTAAAGTAATGAGTATGTACTATTGATATTATAAATTTACATAAATTTATATAATTTGTAATTAATCTAATTATTTTTGAAATAAATTGGTAATAATTTTTCAGTAGTACTGACAGTAAGGTTTTTTTCAGTAAGTTCATTGTTACTATACCCATCACTAAATTATCTCTCAAGTAAACCTTTACTAAAGGTATGCACCGTTTTTGATCTGGGTAGTACTCATTTTTTGGGATTGCTATCTTACTCACCTTGCCACAACCAGTAATAATCCAAGATTTGCTATCTTGACAATTAATAACGGTTTGGTATTGTTTTTAGATTATTGCTCATGGTTTTTCCATCTGGATGCTTGTAAAAAGTCCGTTTGTTATCCAGTGGATCCTTAAAGATTTCTTGAAAAATTATAATTTTACTTAATTCATGCAAACACAACTTTCTCAATTGAAGGAAAACGGTTATTGCGTTTTCGATCAAGCTTTGGAAAAGAATGTTTTGGAAAAAATCAAAAGAGTATCTCGTCAGTCTCTTGAAGAGTTGACAATTGAACACAGAAAGAATAATAAATCCCAAGGAAGCCTGATACAGATTGCTGATTATCCTGATTTCGGCATGCTGATTGGAAACGAAGAATTAAAAGAAATTTTTAGGAAACTTGGATTCGATGATACTCGTTTCAGCTCAGGATACATAATTAGCAAACCAAACAACAGTCCGGCTCTTTTCTGGCATCAGGACTGGTGGGGTTGGGATCATCCTCTTTCTTATACAAATCAGATTGCCCAAGTCTTTGTGATGATCTACCTTCAGGACACGAATCCCCAGAATGGCTGTCTGCGTGTAATTCCAAGATCTCACAGGTCTTACCACGCCTTACATTCAAACCAGAAAGCGCATACTGAATCGGCCTCAAGAGTTGAAGACCCAAATGATTCGATCTACAATTCGTTATCTGAAGAGGTACCAGTGCCAGTAAAATGCGGAGATGTCATAGTAGGAGATGCTAGACTGATCCACGGTTCTTTTCCTAATCAATCTGAAGATGAAAGAACTTTGATCACACTCTGGTATCATCCTCACTACAACATGCTCCCAGGAGCCATGCAGTCTAGGATCTGTGAGATCTTTCACCGAAAAGGTGTAGATACCGACCCTGATGGAGAAGAATCCATGACCCTGTTGAAATGGCCAGAACGTTTCCGCAAACCGATCGAAGCCCTTTTCCCTTCATGTCCTGAAGATGCTGAACCTTATCCATGGTGCCGCATACCTTCCTGGTCCCAGTCAATAAAATGACTGCAATATACCATATTATCTCCCGAGTAAAGGAACTGGATGTCCTAAAGGGGCTCAATTGTTGTTTTTGTTCCCCCCCTTACCCCTTTCAAAGAAGGATCTTTGCTGCACTCCGTGACTCCGGAAGTTTGAAAAAAAACAGATATGGCTGTTGAGGAAGGTTCAAGCTGTCTCATGGCTAGAAATACTCCTCTTACATTTGACATTGATTATTAGGATCTCTGCCTAATCATCTCCTGTGAGTAACCCCCACTAATTCTTCACAGTCAGACACCCTCCAAGTAAAATCCCCACATACTTGCAAAATACACCAAATGATGGTATATTTTGGATTCACCTAACCTACTAATAAAAAAACATCATTTTATTATTAGTAGTTCTGAACAGATAGAATTAAAAATAATATCAAAATAGTTTGTGAAATAGTACTTTGTGATGTTTGACAGAAAAATGCATTGGGGGAATGTGTATCAAGAGAAGTCTCCCTTAGTTGTAAGCTGGTACCAAAAAGAACCACAGCTATCTCTGGAGCTTGAGACTGACTTTTAATCAGGCGGTCCGGGGATCGATCCCCCGCCGACCCACCAGAATTTGGAATGTATTACTTCAGTGAAATAAAGTGTGGCTATATATTTGTCACACTTTTGTATGCCGACTTTCCCGACTTTAAGTTCAATCTGAATTTTCTCCTGTATCAGTCAAAATAACGTTTCAATCAATCTGTTTATATCTACTTCATGTTATATTTTGCATCATTGTTTTTCCTTTAAGGCTGAACTCGTTTTGAATATTTATTAAAGAAAGGGGTCAACTCTCATGTCCCTAAATGTGTAATTTTGAAAATAATTAATAAAAATAATCAATTATTTCAATGTATAATGCAATTATTTCGAAAAACATGTATAAGAGGTTGATTTTAGGCAAAAAAAGTGATCAAATTGTTTTACTTTATTAATAAATCGCAGTGATTTATTAATAAAGTTTTTCACTAAAGTGCTTGTACAAATAATCACATTAACGGCATAGTTTTTTAGTGCAATGGAAAAATCGTGTTGTTATAAAACTTTTTAAAAAGAACTAAAAAATTTTAAAATAGCATAAAAACCTATATAAAAAAAGGGGGCCTATGATATGAATTCAGGTTATTCTAAAGTCAATAAAAAATTATTGACTCTTCTAAAATAGTAACATATTGGTAAAACAAAAATTTATTTTGTGCATTGTTCTTACCCTTTAAAACGCTTAAACTGGAGTACAATTCTGTTAATATTGCGTTGTACTTTCAATCTCATAATCTCAATTAGGAGAATACTATGAAAAATTGGATGAAAATGTCAGCATTTGTGCTTATGGCAAGTCTTATGACTTCTGTGACCAATCCTGCTTTTGCAAAAAAATATGATGGTATGACCATCAATATCATTACAACAGGGGGTTATACCATCAAACAACCCATTATTGACCATGGCAAAAAATTCACGGAATTGACGGGTTTAAAAATCAACATGACTGGTGTTCCTTTTTCAGATATCTACAGTAAGATGTTGACTGATTTTGGAGCAGGTACCAATAGTTATGATGTCGGTGTGTTCCCACCTGCCTGGATGGTGGATTTTATTGTTCCAGGGTATTTAACCGACTTAACCAGTATGGTGAAAGCGGATAAAAAATTAAATTGGAATGACGTTGTCCCTTTTTTCAGAGACTTTAGTGCCTCCTTTGATGGCAAAATTTACACAATCCCCGTTGATGGCGATTTCCATATGGCATACTACCGTAAGGACCTTCTGGAGAAAGAAGGAATGAACCCACCCACGACTTGGGATGATTATCTGAGAATTGCCAAACATTTTCATGGAAAAGACTTGAATGGAGATGGAGAAGCCGATTGGGGATCTTGCTTAGGCAAAAAACGCAATGGCCAAGGCTATTATATAATTAATTCTATTGCTGCCCCCTACATCCAGTCTCAGGGAACAGGAAGTGGAATGTTCTTTAGTCCTGAAAACATGAAACCTTTGGTCAACAATGAAGGCTTTGCCAAAGCACTTGAATTTTGGAAAGAAAGCACTCAATATGGTCCTCCTAATGAATTAAATATTGATGTGGGAGACACACGTGGTATGTTTACATCAGGGCGTTGTGCACTGACCGTTGATTGGGGCGATATCGGACCCTTGGCTATTGCCGAAGGTTCAAAAGTTGTTGATAAAGTGGGATCGCTTGTTTTACCTGGTTCTAAAGAGGTTATTGACCGAAAGACTGGGAAACTTGTGAGTTGTACAAAATCAATTTGTCCTCATGCGGTTGATGGGGTGAATCATGCCCCTTTTGCCGCTTTTGGAGGATGGGCTGGCTCTATCAACGCGACGAGTTCTAAAAAAGTGCAAGAGGCCGCATTCGAATTCCTTTCCTATGTGAATCAAGCGAAGCAGTCCAATAAAGATGTGGTCATTGGAAAAACAGGAATGAATCCCTACCGCACTTCCCAATTTGAAGATAAGAAACTCTGGGTTGAAGCAGGTTTCAGTACTGCAGCGGCAGAAGATTATTTGAGTGCTATTCGAGGTAGTTTGGCCAGCCCGAATATGGTCTTAGATCTGCGTATCCCTCAAAATCAGCGCTACCTCCAAGTTTCGTTGGATACCCAATTGAGCCGAATGTTGGCTGGTGAAATTACGATTTCTCAAACCATGAAAGCGATTGAGGATGAATGGGAAGAAATCACTGAAGAATTGGGTCGGGACGAACAAATGAAAGCCTATCGTTCCACCATCAGTTGGAAATAAAGCTATTTGAAGAATTATATTAATTTTTTTAAGTCTCAAGGAGCAATGGTGAAAGCAACGCTATCACCTTGCTCCTTCAAACATTTTTTTAAAATGCATTTATCTCTACGTCTGTTTCATGAAAAACAAAGATCGTTATTTGACTGATTTACCTTTGCGCAGGATACAAATCTTTTTATAGCCACACTGAACCTATCTTTCAAAAAATGGCAGAGTGTCTTCGCATGGGGAAATTTGCAGAAGACTGGAAAAAAACTACCGTAACCGAAGATTATTTTTGCGGTTCCTATGGTTTTGAAAATAAAACCACCAAACAATATCAAGAATTTTCGACTGCTTATTCCGGAGTACCTCTGGTTATGAAAGCCCCCCTTCAAAATGGACATTCAGAGACCGATTCTAACGGCGTTTTGTACACAAAGGATTGAGTGTGCCTTAAAGCGAATCGGATATCAGAAATATGAGTGCAAAGGTCCCAAATTATTAATTGAGAGTATAAATCAAATAAGAAAAAATTTCTTGACAAATCAATTTCAATGAGGGTTTTTTTAAAAAACTTTTTTAAGAAAAAACGATACTGTTCAGCATCGAAAGTAGCTCTCTTTAGAAAATGATGAATGATGAATGAATCGCAATATAGGCAAAAAATACTGATCCTTTATTTAGGAAATTCAAATTTGGATAGTGGTATCGTAGGATGGTCTCTATATGACGGTACAACAACGGTTGAATTTGATCCCACCGGAAACGAGGACCCTCCTTATCAATCGGTATTGGAAGCGATGAGAGATGGATGGAGGGTTATTCAAATCCCTTCAATAAGCGCACCTCAAATCGGAAGGGAGCATCAAACGGATTATTTACAATTTGAATTTGTTCTTGAAAGAATGGAGTTGATTGATGGATAAAAAAGACTTGTTAAATTCAGTGACAGTAGCGAAATTTATTCGAGATGGATATTTACGTTATGATGAAGTTGTTTCAAAGGAATTATGCCAAGAAGCGAAAAAGGCAATCTTATCGGGTGAACTCAATGCTTATGATCACGTCGGTTCTCCTTTTAGCTCAATTTGGAACAACTCGACTATGGGGAAGATTTTTCGTTTAACCAAAGTGAAAGGAATCATCGAAAGTTTACTGGGACCCGATCCTCAATACGATCATCATTATATTCATACAAATAAGGCTCATACAAAAGTTAAAGCCAATTTGCATCAGGATGGGGATTACGATACGAGAAATTATGGTTTTGATTTACTGATATTATTTTATCCAGAGGATGTGACAGAAAATATGGGAGGCACTTTACTCATTCCAGGAAGCCATTTCAGAAAAATTAATTCAAATATTATTAAAAGATATCAACATATTGTTGGGCAACAGCAGCTGATATGCAAAGCGGGCACAATTCTTTTTATACATAGCAATTTATGGCATTCTGGACGAAGCAATCATAGCGGCAAAGATCGGTTATTGTTTAAAGTGCGTCTCAGTCCAGCTGTCAAGCAAGTCCGAACTTGGAATACCGATGATATCGATACTGCAGCAATCCAACCAATCCTCAGTGATAGCATTGACTGGCATGGAGAGCATCAAAGATTGGAAATCATAAATACCGTTAGATTGTGGCGTTATATGACAGGAGATTCCACTTCTGAATTTAAGACGAAGAAACTTTGGGGAACAAAGCTGGCTGACATTCCCAAAGTCATTTATCAAGATAGTCTGAGGTCAATGGATATGACTGATGAGACAGTATAATGATGCCAGATGCTGCTCAGGTTCTTCATGAAGTTACCTTGGAAGTGACAGAATGCCTGAAGAAAATCGAACCAACTACGCTTGCTCAAGCAGCTAAGATCATTGCCGAAACTGAGACAATTTTCTTAGCAGGAGCAGGAAGAAGTCGACTCTCAATCAGCGGATTTGCGATGAGGCTGATGCATCTCGGAAAAAAGGCTTGGCTCATCGGTGAAGTGAGCACACCGGCTATCAAGGAAGGAGATTTGCTGGTCATCGGTTCTGGGTCTGGTGAGACGAACGGGCTCATATTGATGGCCAAAAAAGCTAAAAAAATTGGTGCGAAAATTCTTTTGATAACCAGGGAAGTCGACTCTACAATTGGTCAAATGGCTGACTTGGAAGCCAGGATTCCAGCGCTTTCTTTGAAGGCATTTAATTCCGATGGTGCGCATTCTGTCGTTCAACCTGGTGGTTCTCTTTTTGAACAATGTTTGTTAATTTTGAGTGACATGCTTATCCTCATTATCATGCGTACCAATCCGGAAAAGTACGACCTCAGGAAGGAAGGGGTATTTCTTCTTCATGCAAACCTAGAGTGAAAATAAGGGAGCTGGAAATCCTAATGGTTTCCTGGCTGAGATAATGATCGAATTGTTATGACTTCAAAGGATTATGTACTCTGTGTTGGTGAAATTGTATGGGATTCGCTACCTGAAGGCCTTTTTCTCGGTGGATCTCCTTTGAATGTAGCGTTCCACCTTCGAAAATTGAATATTCCCACTCTGATCACCAGTCGTGTAGGAGACGACATTTTAGGAACGGAAGTGAAACGCCGGTTGCAGCAAAATGGTATTAGCACAGAACTCATTCAAACAGATCCTAAATGGCCAACAGGTTTGACTATTGTCAATATTGACTGTTCTGATCAGCCAACCTATGTAAGCAATGAGCCTGCTGCCTGGGATCGAATTGAACAAACAGAAGCTTTAATGGAAGCAGCGTGCAAGGCACGAATGATCGTTTTTGGTAGTCCTGGAATGCGAGCAGTCGACTCTCGACGAACAATTCAAAACCTAATCGAAATAGGTGAAAATTGTGTTTTTGATACAAATTTACGTCCTCCTCGTGACAGTAAAAATATCGTGATCAATGCTTTGCAGGAAGCGAATATTCTCAAGATCAACGATCAAGAAATGCTGCAATTGGCACAATGGTTCAGCCTGCCTGATTCACCTAAAGAATTTGCAGCAGCAATTGCACATCAATTCAATATTCAAACAATCTGTATAACACAAGGGCCAAAAGGAAATGCCTTGTGGCAGGATGGATCCTGGCAAGAACAGAACGGTTATACCGTTGAAGTTGAGGACACTGTGGGGTGCGGGGATGCTTTTCTTGCAGGCTTACTAGCAAGTCAGTTGTCTGGTCTTGAGACAAATGAGGCTTTACAATTGGCCAATGTGATGGGAGCGCTTGTTGCTTCAAAAAAAGGAGCCCTTCCAGAACTTGGAATTGACAGTCTCAAGACACTTCAGCAAATCGGAACCAGAATGAAAGAAGCCTAAAATGAAACTACAGATTGCCTTTGACCTGTTTAGCTCTGATGACGTTCTCAAGGCATTGAAGGAACTACACGATTTAGTAGACATTATTGAGATTGGAACCCCCCTTCTCCTCAGAGAAGGAGTACAAGCTGTCACAAAAGTAAAAAATAAATATCCCGATTTCTCAGTCCTTGCCGATATGAAAATAATTGATGGGGCTTCGGTTGAAGCAAGTATGGCCTTTGAAGCCGGGGCTGATATTGTAACCGTTCTGGCTCATGCAGAGGAAAAGACACTGGAGCATGTAAAAAACGCTGCTATCAAATTTAAACAAAAAGTGATGGTGGATTTTATTACGATCCGTGACATTCAAAATACGGTTCAACGATTAGAGAATCATGATTTAGACTATTTCTGTATTCATACAGCTCACGACACTACCGTGGATGGGAAAACACCGATAGATGATCTGAAAAGGATACATTCCCTGATCAATGTAGAAAAAATTGCGGTGGCAGGCGGTCTTAATCCAGATTTATTAAAAACCATTCAACCTTATCACCCTGAGATTGTTGTGGTTGGAAGTTTCATCACTCGTGCGAAACGGATGCGTGCTTCCGCCGTCACAATTAAAGAAATGATGGGAGGGATCAAGGAGCAAAGGTGAAAGTAACGCTATCACCTTGCTCCTTCAAACATTTTTTTAAAATGCATTTATCTCTACTTCTGTTTCATGAAAATCAAAGATCGTTATTTGACTGATTTAGATAGCTGGTCACCCGCTGTTTTTTTAATGCCATCGATTCTGGTCGTCCTCTTTGTCTCAATTTTCCCCTTAATCGGTTCCCTTTATATGGCCTTTTCGCGATTCAAGTTCGTGCAAGGGGGGATTGAATTTAAATATATCGGCATTTTAAATTTTAAAAAACTACTGTTCGGCAGCCAGCAATATCATTTCTTAGGAACCTTCAAAGAACTTTCTTTGTTTTCATGGGTTGTGATTGTTTTACTGACCTTACTTGTCCTTTACCGTTTGATTAAATATTTCATCAGTGATCAAAATACAATCATCGGATTGATCGGTTGGACCGCAGCTTCTGTTATTTTTTTATCACTCTCGTTAATTATTTTAAAAAGCTTAGGGAGTGGAGGAAGGTTAGGATCTTTGGGGGTAACGATGTTTTATGTCTTTTTTGGAACCGTGATCCAATATACAATCGGTTTGGGTTTGGCTTTATTGTGTGTACAAAACCTCAAAGGAAAGTTTTTTTTTCGGAGCTTGTTTTTTATCCCCTTGATGATCACTCCTGTGGGAACCGGCTATTTGTTTCGAATGCTAACAGATACGACCAATGGACCGTTTAAACCGATTTGGGTTTGGTTGGGATACCAAGATTATTCCTGGGCTTCCAATGCCTGGGGAGCACGTATCGCCGTTGTCATTGCTGATTCCTGGATATGGATCCCCTTTATGCTCATCGTCCTCATCTCTGCCATTGAATCCCAGGATCAATCTTTAAAAGAAGCCGCATTGATAGATGGCGCAAGCTCCAGGCAGCTGTTCCGCTATATCACTTGGCCGGGGATCTTGCCAACCAGTATCGTGATTATTATCATTCGAGTCATTGATGGCTTCAAAATTGTTGATTTACCCAGTGTTTTGACATCAGGTGGGCCAGGGATCGCTTCGGAGTCCATGACACTTCATTCTTTTTTCACATGGCGTAGTTTGGATTTGGGAGGATCCTCTGCGATCAGTTATCTATTATTGTTTGTCGTTATATTTTTTTCTCTCTCCATTATTAACGGATTGCGCCGTTATACAGTAACCGACGTTTGAACCATTGATGAAACCCTATGAAATCTGATCAATCGTCCCTCCTATTATCGAAATCGAACCAAAAAAAAAGTTTTTGGATAAGATGGAACACCCAAACCTCTATTTGGAATCCGTCTCCTTTGCGTAAAACGATTTCGTATATCCTCTTGGGATTATGGACTTTGGTTTGTATCTTCCCCGTGTATTGGTCATTCATCACAACATTTAAAACATTTTCTCATTTTTCAGGAGGTCCCTACTATATTCCGTTTGTTGATTTTGAACCTTCCTTGTTTGCCTGGAGAATTATCTTGGAAGAAGGATTCGATAGCACTTCTCAAGCTTTTTTAAATTCTATTATTATTTCTTTTACAAGCTCAACGATTGCGGTTTTTCTAGGCAGTATGGCAGGCTATGCTCTTGCTCGGATTACCTACAAACCTCGTGTTGGTTCCGTCTTATTGTTTGTATTTGTTACTATCGCTGTCTCGGTTATTATAGGCGTTTACAGCGTTTCCTGGCAAATTGCAATCGCTTCCGGATTGGCCATCTTCTTACTTCTTTTATTGAGCATCGGTCGTTATTTTACAAAAACACTGAGCAATCATGACATTGCATTTTGGATCATTTCAACAAGAGTTTTGCCGCCTGTGACAGTCGTTCTGCCCATGTATGTCTTATTCCAGCATATGGGGCTTTTAAAAACTCATTGGTCGATGATCATCGCCTATACAACCGGAGCAGTCCCTGTTGCCATTTGGCTCATGCGTGAATTTTTTTCTAAAATCCCTGTCGTGCTTGAAGAGTCTGCTATCATAGATGGGGCCACGCGCTATCGTATCTGGTGGTCGATTTTACTGCCAATTGTCAAACCAGGATTAGCAGCTACTTACGTTCTCACGATCATTGCGACCTGGAATGAATACCTTTTTGCTCTTTTTCTTTCCACAGCCAACACTCAAACGATGCCCATCCTCGTGGCTAGTCAATTAACCGTACAAGGGACACAATGGTGGACCATGTCGGTCGTGATCCTCATCATGGTCCTCCCTGTGGTCGCTGTGGCCATATATCTACAACGGTTTGTCATAAGTGGGTTGTTGAGTGGTTCAGTGAAAGGTTAAAATTGGTTACCTCCGATGAAAACGGTTTTTTTACGTCTTTTAATTGATTCAGTAAATCAAAGGATTGTTTTTTTCCCTCTTCTTTGCTTACCCGCCTGCAAATTTTAATCATGCTCCTGTTGGAATATCTCTTTATCCGGGGGAATATTCTTTTCCTTGGGAAACCATCAGTACGACAACTTTTCTTGCTATCATTCCAGTTCTTATCATTACAGCACTTTTCCAAAAACAGATCATTGGTGGGTTGACTGCCGGATCTGACAAATAATATTAGAAAAAAATATGAACACACCCAAACCTCAGCAAAAAAAGAATACTCTAAATTTATTAGCATCCCTCCTGGATCAGAATAATGCACGTATCTATATTCCTGCTAACCAACAAAGCCCTGGTTACTGGTTTGGAGGAGGAAACATGGTTGTCGATGAAACCGGAGTCCTATGGCTTTGTGGGAGATTTCGTGATTATGGTGATTCTCGTACTGGAACAGATGCTGGTAAAAGAGGATTGGAATTAGCCATTTTTTGTTCAAAGGATGAAGGCCAGTCTTTCACCAAAACACACAGTTGGTCGAAAGCAGATCTTTCTTGTGGTGGGCATCAAGTTGTCTCAATTGAAGGGACAGCACTGCATCAGTTAAAAGATGGTAGTTGGGAGATTTTGATTTCAACAGAAAAGATACGCTCTTATCCACAAGGTTTAGAATCACGCCAAAAACCGGGTACCGGAGTATGGAGTATTGATCGGATTACTGGGAAATCACTGGACCAATTGAAATTAGATTCAATTGAACCTATTCTAAATGCCTGGGATACCCCAGGTTATCTCCATGTTAAAGATCCCGTCGTCTTTAATGATGCTCAAGGAAATACAAATATGATCTTTTGTACCCACCCGTTTTCCTGGGCATCGGGCAATACTGGGCTTGCAACTAGATCAGGTGATCAAGGCCGATTTAAACTTCAAAATTGGGAATTCGTGGGAAGAGGCCCATGTTGGGATGTAGCTGCCACTCGAGTAACAAATTGTATGAAGATTCCGGCCTTAGGGTGTTTTGCACAAAGCCCTTCCTATTCAATCTATTTTTATGACGGCGCTGAATGTATGAACCCACTTGTAGAAAATGATCGTGCTCATAAGCGCCCTCGAGGTTCTTCATGTGAAGAACTAGGAGGTGCCATGATAGGACTCGATGAAAAATTTCCAACCATAGAGCGCCTTTCCCTCCTTGAACCACTTTTTACCTCTCCCTGGGGGACAAGATGTAGCCGCTACGTAGACACGCTCACCACGCAATCTGGAATATACGCGTCTTGGCAACAGACTCAAAAAGATGGCTCTCAACCCTGGGTCGGTCATTTTCTCCCTATGGAAAAAGTGGAATCAATTCTTTCAAAAAATTAAACCTATGTCAGTTCCCAAAATTTTCGAGCTTTCCTGTCAAACTCAAAACTACAATTGGGGAAGGAAAGGAAGTTCATCTCTAGTGGCCCAATTGTTAAAAGGCCAGAGTATTGATGAAAACCTTCCTTATGCAGAATTGTGGATGGGCATTCATCCCAATGCTCCTTCTCATGTTCAGTTTGGCAATGGTGAAGAACTGGCTGGAATCCTTCAGAGGGAACCTAAGCTTTTAGGAAACTATGTCTTGAATCGTTGGGGAGCCTTACCGTTCCTCTTTAAAATCCTTTCGATTGCTCAGCCTTTATCCATTCAAATGCACCCAGATAAAGTGTGGGCAAAGCAGCTTCATCTCAGAGATCCTCGCAATTACCCCGATGACAATCATAAACCTGAAATTGCCCTCTGTCTTTCAGATCTTGAGGCGTTATATGAGTTTGAGAAAAAGGCGTATTTGACCGCTTTTTTAACAAGATACCCTTTTTTCTACCATTTCTTCTTGGAAAAATATCCAGGTTCACAAACGAAATCAAATCAAGAGGTGCTCTTCCAAGATATCATTCCCCTTTTGATGCGAGGTTCTGTAGAAGAAAGTAAAATACTTTTGCAGAAGTTGTATATGTCGGTAAAACAGGCAGCCCACCCTTCTGAAAAAGAGAAACTGTTTCTATCACTCTACCCAAAATTCCCTGAAGATATCGGGCTTTTATTCGTTTTTTTCATGCAGAAAATTGAGATAGAACCCAATCAAGCCTTATTTTTGCGGGCCAATCAATTACATGCTTATTTGACAGGCAATCTTGCTGAGTGTATGGCCAACTCAGACAATGTCATCCGCGCCGGTATCACAGAGCGCTACAAAGATATTCAAGCCATGCTGCACAAAATCACTTATCATGATGATACCCCTCAGCTTATATCCGGTGTTCTCTCATCTGAATGGATCACTGATTATTCTTCAGAATCTGAGGAGTTTGAATTACAGATAATTCGTGTTCCCCAAAATACAGCCGCTGCAATACAGCCAATAATTGGCCCTTCAATTAGTTTGGTTCAATCAGGTAAAGGAAAACTTATTTTTAGTGATGCTGGTACAATAGTAGAAAAAACATTAGAAAAAGGAACTGTATTATTCATTAGCGCCGATCAAACATTTAAAATAGAAACCTCAGAAAAAATGGAAATTGTGAGGGCTCTTGTTCCTAACCCAAATTGAATTTTGTCAATCACATAGCCCTTTCTCATGGAGCATTTTTAATATGACAAATAAGCAGAAATACAAGGGTTTAGTTTTGTTGGGAGATCGGCATGCGGAAGTGAGAGAATTCCCTTACTCAGAGCCCAAAACAGGTGAAATTCTCATCCAGATGAAAGCTGCTGGTATTTGTGGCAGCGATTTACATTTTTACCGAAATACCCCCGAAGAATTAGGGATTCGTCGAGCAGTGGTCATTGGTCACGAACCTTCTGGTATTGTTGAAAAGGTCGGTCCTGGTGTCTCCATTTTTCGACCAGGCGATCGTATTGCAGTGAATCATACTTTAGGATGCAATCATTGCGAATACTGCTTGGCCGGAGAGACGGCGCTCTGTTCCGAAAATGTGGGGATTGCCGCTGCAGGATTTGGTGGCGACGCCGAGTATGCTCTCATGCCTGCAAACACTTGTTTCCATTTGCCGCAAGAACTGAGTTTTATAGAAGGAACCTTCATAGCATGTACAGGAGCTACCGTTTACAATGCTCTCCGAAAGTTAAAGCCATCAGAGCGAGATAAATTGGTGGTGTTTGGATTAGGACCTGTCGGACTTTGTGCTGTCTTAGTTGGGAAAGCATTGGGGGCTACCATTTTTGGAGTGGATGTGATTCCGGAAAGGTTAGAAATGGCGAAAATGATGGGGGTTTCCGAAGTGATTAATGCTAGTGAAACCAACCCCATTGAAGCAGTACAATCACTGACTGAGGGAAAAGGAGTTGAACTTGCCTTGGAAACGAGCGGATCACCGGTTGCACAAAGTGATGCAGTTGATATCCTCCGCCCTCAAGGTAAGGTTGCATTTTTAGGCATGGGAAAAGGAGAAAAAAGTATCAGCCCTGAGCAATTTATGCACAAGCAAGCTATATTAATTGGCTCAAAAGTGATGCCTGGAAATCTATATTGGGAAATGACTCGCTTTTTAATTGAGCAAAAAATACGTTTTGAATCGCTGATCACTCATCGTGCCACTCTCGAAGAAGGGCCAGCAGCATTTAAAAAGTTCGATAGTGGAGCTGCAGGGAAATTTGTGTTTGTCATGGATTGAACCGGCAACGCCCTGTATTAATAAATTGCTCTTGTATAAAGATTCAATTTTTATACTCAAAATATAACTATTTAGGTTAATAGACTGAAGCGGAAAGGCCCCTGGTTGGAAGATTTTTAGGGAAAAAATATGCGTGATCATAGCCTTTGTGACAGAGAGGCTTCTCGGATAAAAAGTTTGATATCGTTTGATATGAACGATGTGGAAGATATTGAGTCTCAATCGCCCCCTTCAGCCTTCAGTCTATCTACCTGAATAGTTACTTAATAATAAGGAATAACATGACACAACAGACACAAACATTAGATGGAAAAGTTGCAGTGATTACAGGTGCAGGACGAGGAATTGGAAAGGCCATTGCACTGGCATATTCTCAGGCTGGAGCGAAGGTGGGGTGCCTTGCCCGGACAGCAAGAGAGATTGAAGCAACTGTTCAAGAGATCGAAGAAAAAGAAGGGCAAGCGATTGCGATTCAGACAGATGTTACGGACCATCTTATGGTTCAAAACGCTATAGAGAAAGTGTTCAATACCTACAAGAAGATGGATATTATGGTCATCAATGCAGGAGTCTCGCTCGATAACAATTCTGTAGAAAAAAGCGACCCTGAGAACTGGAAGGCTGTTTTAAATATTAACTTAGTGGGAGCCTATAATTGTGCACAAGCTGTTATTCCTCACTTCAAAGAAAATGGAGAAGGCAAAATAATTACAGTAGGGTCTGGTTTGGGCCGTCGTGGTGAAGCAGGGAACTCAGCTTATTGTTGTTCTAAAGCCGGATTATGGATGTTGACTCGTCTTTTAGGAGAAGAATTGCTGCCCTATAATATTAGCGTCAATGAACTGATTCCTGGTCCTGTCAATACGTTTCAATATAGGGATCGCCCTCAACAAGATGGTGATGTGGTTTTTAATACAGAGTGGATCAAACAACCAGAAGATGTGATCCCTCTCGCTTTATTTCTTGCGACACAACCAACTATTGGGCCGACAGCTCAAAGTTTCAGTCTTATGCGAAGAAACAATGGATGAAACATGAATTGGAAAAATAATATGATACCCACCATCAAAAAGCGGAAACGA
>Ga0315339_1001843_pt1 | contig 17273 bp, 17 predicted proteins | sample ASW17metaG_FD_204514 | JGI IMG/M metagenome (GOLD analysis project Ga0315339, IMG submission 204514) | Ammonia-oxidizing marine archaeal communities from Pacific Ocean, United States - ASW #17 | ecosystem: Environmental > Aquatic > Marine > Oceanic | place: USA: California | collected 2016-12-05
AAATACTCTATGATTTAATTTCATATTCCAAACATAATGACTCAATGCAACTACATCAGGCTTTTCTCTTTTAATACAATCGATCATTTTTTGAGGGTCTTTAAAAAGCTTAAAATCAGAATCGATTCCAGCTTTATTTAAATATTTTGAAGTGTAAGAAGCAACGTAGCCAAGGTTTAAAGGAATCGTCCACGTTCCAGTTTGTTCCCACGTATGAACTAGATCTCCTAAAAATATTTTCATTTTAACGTAATTCTCTATTAATTTTTTTTTTAGCTTACGTAAAGTAACATATACAAAATTATATTGGGTTATACTATATTATATTACATATATTAATATATATGTTTATTAATGCACATCTTGAAAGTATAAAAAATAGATAAAAAAAATAATGTGTAATAAATCATGAATTTTAAAGAATTAAAATAGCTGTCCAATGGAAACTGCAATTATAATTCAAGCTAGACTTGGGTCAAAGAGATTACCTGGAAAAGTATTAAAGAAAATAAATGGCAAAACTATATTAGAGTATGTAATAAATAGACTTAAAAAAACCAAATTATCAAACAACATAATTGTTGCCACAACTAATAGAGAAGAAGATAAAAAAATTATAAAAGTGGCAAAAAAAGCAAATTGTCATACTTTTAGAGGTTCAACAAATAATGTATTAAACAGATATTATAAAGCCGCTGTACATTATAAAGTTAAAAATATTGTAAGAATTACTTCAGACTGTCCTCTCATAGACCCAAAAATAATTAATAAAGTTTATTTTTTTTATTTAAAAAATAATTATGATTATGTTTCAAACAAGATTTTTCCAACTTATCCAATTGGAATGGGTCTAGAGATTTTAAATTTCCGAAGCCTCAAAAAAACAAATAGATTAACTACAAGTAGTTATGATAAAGAACATGTAACTCCATATATTTATAAAAATCCTAAAAAATTCAAAATCAAGAACATTGGGTTAAAAAAGAAATTATTAAATTATCGAATAGTATTAGACTATAAAGAAGATTTTAAGTTAATTTCAAATATATTGAAACATTTCAATAAACAAATAAAAGATTTTACGCTTAAAGATATTATTAAATACATTAATAGAAATCCGATATTAAAAAAAAAAAATAGTCAAAATGTAACTAAATATGGATATTTGTGACATAAATGGTGAGCCGTATTGGATTCGAACCAATGACCCATTCCTTAAAAGGGAATTGCTCTACCAACTGAGCTAACGGCCCATATGAAAAATTCTTATAGTGTTTTTTGAAAAATAATCAACGCTAAAAGATTATAATTTAGCTATATATAAATCATGAAATTCATTGAAAGTACCTTTTTTGATATTGTCTCTAATTCTTCTCATTAATTCTTGATAAAAATTTATGTTATGAAGAGTTAAGAGCATAGATGCTAAAATTTCATTTGTATTAAATAAATGATTTAAATAATTTTTTGAATACTTGTTAAGACTTAAATTAGAGCAATTAGCATCTAAAGGATTGTTATCATTTTTATATTTGGAATTTTTAATGTTTATTCGTCCATTCCAAGTAAAAGCTAAACCAGTTCTTCCAGATCTTGTTGGTAAAACACAATCAAACATATCAATACCTCTTTTGACAGCACCAAGAATATCCGTAGGTGTGCCTACACCCATTAAATATCTAGGTTTATCTTCAGGAATATAATTTTTAATATCATCCAAAACAGAAAACATCTCAGACTGAGTTTCACCAACAGCTAATCCACCTATCGCATAACCATCAAAACCTATCTTGGTTAAATTATTAAGTGATTTAATTCTAAGATCTTTAAATAATCCACCCTGAACAATACCAAACAATGCCTTATGTGGATTAACACCAAAAGCTATTTTGGATCTATCAGCCCAATATGTGGATAAATTCATTGATTTTTCTATAGACTTATAATCATTTGTTTTTTTGGGACACTCATCCATAACCATAACAATGTCAGAATTTAATCCTTTTTGCACTCTAATGCTTTCCTCTGGACTAAGAATTAATTTTTTTCCATCAATATGAGATTTAAAAATTGCACCCTTTTCTCTGTCAATCTTATTAAGTTTTGATAAAGACATAATTTGAAAACCACCAGAGTCAGTTAATATTGGTAATGGACAATTCATAAATTTATGAAGACCACCGGCTGAAATTATTCTATCAACACCAGGTCTTAACATTAGATGATATGTATTTGATAATATTATTTCAGAACCTGTTTTAATAATATCGTTAATAAATACAGCTTTAACGGTAGCCTGAGTTCCAACTGGCATAAAAGCTGGAGTATGAATGTTTCCTCTATGAGTTTTTATAAGTCCACATCTAGAAAAATTATCTTTTTCAATAACACTAAAATCAAATTTTTTTAATGTCACTTAATTAAAAATTATTCAGATTTAAAGCTAATAATCTTATCTGGATCAGAAACAGATCCATTGTTATTTTCATCGCCTCTTTTGATTTTATCAACAAATTCCATTCCTTCGATTACTTTTCCAAAAACAGTGTATTGACTATCTAAAAAAGAAGCTGCTTTAAAACAAATAAAAAATTGACTATTAGCACTATTAGGGTCTTGAGATCTTGCCATTGAAAGAGTGCCTCTTTCATGTGGCAAATCATTAAATTCAGATTTTAAATCAGGTAAATTTGATCCACCCATACCAGCTTTTTTTAAATCAAAATCATTAATTGATGAATTTCCAAACTTTACATCGCCAGTCTGAGCCATAAAGCCATCGATAACTCTATGAAAAACAACATTGTCATATTTTCCAGAGTTAGCTAGTTCCTTAATTCTTTCAACGTGTTTTGGTGCTATATCATTAAAAAGTTCAATTTTTACATCACCGTCTTTCAATTTTAAAATCATTATATTTTCCTTTGCTATAGTATTGTTAGTTAAAAAAAATAGTAAAATTAAAATCTTAACAATATATTTATTCATACTTTTGTTTTAAAGATTTAATAGTACTTTTAGTAGTAAATTTTTTAACATCTCCTCCCAGGGATATTATTTCTTTCACAAATTTTGAAGAAATAATTTGGTTTTCCACATTTGACATTAAAAAAATTGTTTCGACACTATCATTTAATTTTCTGTTCATTCCAGCTAACTGAAATTCATATTCAAAATCTGATACCGCTCTTAATCCTCGCAATATAATATTAGATTTATATTTTTTACATAAATCAGTAGTTAAAGATTTAAAAGAGATAATTTTAATTTTTTTTTTATTGAGCTTAAGATCTAAAAATAATGCCTTTTTAATTATTTCAATTCTTTCATCAGAATTAAATAAATGATTTTTATTATTTCCATCTGAGATTGCGATAATAACAGTGTCAACTATATTCAGTGCTTTTTTAATAATGTCTATATGTCCATATGTAATTGGATCAAATGTGCCTGGATAAATTGCATTTTTTTTCATTACAACAAATTATCATCTATTTTAATCGCTGAAACAACTTTTTCATCTCCAGATAATTTAATAATTCTAACACCTTGAGTATTTCTTCCAGCTACCCTGATTTCCTTAACAGCAACTCTAATCACTCTTCCTTTATTTGTTGAAATTAATATTTGATCACCTGAATAAACTAGGAATGAAGAAGACACGTTCCCATTTCTAGCTGAATTTACGATGCCTATGATTCCTTTTCCTCCCCTATTAGTTACTCTAAAATCATAATGTGAAGTTCGTTTTCCAAAACCATTTTCAGTAATTGATAAGATAAATTTTTCTTTTGCTTTAAGTTCTGAGTTGTCATCTTTGTTTAATTTTCCATTTTTCTTTTTTATATCGTGATCAATAATAGAAAGAGATACTATACTGTCATTTTCAGCAAGATTAATTCCTCTTATTCCTTTTGAAGACCTTCCTTTAAATATTCTTAATTTTTTTGATAAAAATCTAATGCACTTACCATTCTTAGTGCTAAGCATTATATCCTGATCATCTTTACAAATTTTAACTCCTATGATTTTATCATTTGGATCAAGTTTCATAGCTATTTTCCCTGAAGTATTTATAGATGAAAAATCTTCAAGATTATTCTTTCTAATTTTTCCTTGTGCAGTAGCGAAAAAAATATGAAAATCTTTTAATTTAGATTCATCATCAGGAAAAGGCATGATTGAACTTATTGATTGGTGATTTTTTAATGGCAGAATGTTAAATAATGATTTCCCTTTTGATAATGCTGAACCTTCTGGTATTTTCCAAGCTTTAATTTTATATACTAAACCTTGTGTAGAAAAGAAAAGAACTGATGTATGTGTATTTACTGAAAGAGTTTGTACAACAGAGTCTTCGCCTCTAGTTTTAATACTTGATTTTCCTTTGCCACCTCTTTTTTGTTGTTTAACGCTACTTAATGCACCTCTTTTAATATAACCTTGTAAAGTTATGGTAATAATAACGGACTCTTTTTGAATTGTTTCTTCAATGTCATAATTCAAGACAGCATCTATAATTTGAGTTCTTCTTGGAACTGAAAATTTTTCCTTAATGCTTTCAAGTTCTTGACTTATTACTTTTAAAAGTTCTTTTTTTGAATTAATAATTTTTTTATATTTAGCAATCAATACAGCTAATTTTTTAAGTTCAATTTCAATATCGTTAATTCCTAAAGCAGTTAATTTTTGAAGTCTAAGTTCTAATATAGATATAACTTGAGGCTCAGATAATGAATAAAGTTTTTTGGTTTGTTTATTTTGAACTAATTTTATAAGATTTAATGATTTGTTAATTTTCCATTTTACATCTAATAAGCTTTTTTTTGCATGATCTGGCGTTTTAGAATTTCTAATAATTTTTATAACTTTATCTAAATTTTCAACTGATATAGATAAGCCAATCAGTATATGGGCTCTTTCTTCAGCTTTTTTTAAATCAAATTTTGTTTTTTTTATTACAACATCTGCTCTAAATTTTAAAAAATTTTCTAAGAATTCTTTAAGACTGCAATTTTTTGGTTTGTTATCAACGATAGCTAAAGTGTTAAAACCAAAAGAACTTTCTATAGATGTATATTTAAACAATTGTCTTTTTACAGTTTCGGGTTCAACGTTTGATCTTAAATCGATAGCTACTCTAATACCTTCTCTATTAGATTCATCTCTTATATCTCTTATGCCCTCTATTTTCTTGTCTCTAACAAGCTCAGCTATTCTTTCATTTAATACTGATTTATTTATTTGATATGGTATTGATGAAATCACTAAACGATCCCTACCATTTTTTAAATTTTCAACTTTAATTTCACCACGAATTTTAAAAGAACCTCTTCCAATTTTATAACCTTCTTTAATTATATTTTTCCCTATAATTATACCACCAGTTGGAAAATCAGGACCTGGTATGTATTTCATTAACTCATTTAATTTAATGTCTTTATTATTAATCAGTGCAAGAGTGCCATTAATTATTTCTCCAAGGTTATGTGGTGGTATACTAGTTGCCATACCTACAGCAATTCCACCAGCGCCGTTAACTAGTAAATTTGGAAATTGAGCAGGTAAAACAATGGGTTCTTTTTCTGTTTCATCATAATTGCTTTTAAAACCAACTGTATTTTTGTCTATATCATCTATTAAAAATTGAGAAACTTTAGAAAGTCTTGTTTCTGTATATCTCATAGCAGCAGCAGGATCTCCATCAACAGAACCAAAATTACCTTGGCCCTCAATGAGAGGTAAACTCATAGAAAATTCTTGAACCATTCTAACTAAAGCGTCATATACAGATTGATCGCCATGTGGATGATACTTACCAATAACATCTCCAACTACTCTAGCAGATTTTCTAAATTGTTTTGACCAATCATACCCACCTTTATACATTGCATAAAGAATTCTTCTATGAACCGGTTTTAATCCATCCCTAACATCAGGTAGAGCTCTACTAACTATTACACTCATAGCGTATGATAAATAAGACGAACTTATTTCGTCATACATTGTAATCGGTTGTATTTTATAATTTTTAGAAATCTCGTTTTTTTCCATAAAAACTAAAATGGAATTTCATCATCATCCAGATCTTTTTGCTGAACCTGGGACTGGGACGTGTCATCAGAATTTTTTGAAATTGTCTGAGAAGTATTATCGTTTTGAATTCCTCCACTACCTCCACCAAGCATAGTTAGAGATGAATTATACCCCTGTATAAGAATTTCTGTCGTATATTTATCTTGTCCTGATTGTTCATCTTTCCATTTTCTTGTACTTAATTGTCCTTCTACGTATATTTGAGCACCTTTTTTAAGATATTGTTTAACAACATTTACTAAACCTTCATTAAATACAACTATACGGTGCCATTCAGTTTTTTCTTTTTTTTCACCTGTACTTTTGTCTTTCCAGGTTTGACTTGTAGCTAAACTTAAACGTGCTACATTTTTACCATTTACCATTTGTTTGATTTCAGGGTCTGCGCCTATTCTGCCTATTAATAATACTTTATTTAAACTTCCAGCCATAATATTTTAAGATTTTAAATTTTAATAATATATATTTATATCACAATTAGATGTGAATATTAATTTTATTAACTTAATGCAACAAAAAATATGATCAAAAAGATAGTTATTAAAGGAGCAAAAGAACACAATTTAAAGAATATATCTTTAGAGATACCTAAAGATCAATTTGTTGTAATAACTGGACTGTCAGGATCGGGAAAATCATCATTAGCTTTTGATACAATTTATGCAGAAGGGCAAAGAAGATATGTTGAAAGTCTATCTGCTTATGCCAGACAGTTTTTAGACAAGATGAAGAAACCTAATGTTGATTTAATTGAAGGGTTAAGTCCAGCTATTTCAATAGAACAAAAAAATAATTCGAAAAATCCAAGGTCTACTGTTGCAACAGTAACTGAAATTTATGACTACATGAGAGTTCTTTTTGCAAGAGCAGGAATTCCCTATTCACCATATACTGGAAAGCAAATAGCATCACAAACAATTTCAGAAATTGTAGATAAGATTAAAGAAATACCAAATAAATCTACAATTTATCTTTATGCACCAGTCGTAAGAGGACGTAAAGGTGAATATAAAAAAGATATTTTAAATTATAAAAAAAGAGGTTTTAGAAAAATTAAAATTGACAATAAATTATATGAAATTGATAAAATTCCAGAATTAAATAAAAAAATTAAACATGATATTTCAATATTAGTTGACCGAATTGTTTTAAATTCATCATTAGGTAATAGGCTTGCTGAAGGTATTGAGACCTCAATTAATTTATCAAATGGTTTATTGTTTGTTGAATATGAAAATGAAACATTGCCTAAAAAATTTAGAAAAATTGAAAAATTAATATTTTCAACGAAATTTTCTTGTCCCGAAAGTGGTTTTACAATTGAAGAAATTGAGCCAAGATTATTTTCTTTTAATAGCCCTTACGGAGCATGTGAAGAATGTGAAGGGATTGGAATAAAATTAAATGTCGATCCTAATTTAGTAGTCCCGAATGAAAAGAAGAGTATTGCAGATGGTGCAATTGAACCATGGTCTAAATCAACAACCTTATATTATGCTCAAACATTGGCATCTATTGCTAAACATTATGATTTTTCTCTTAATACGAAATGGAACAAATTATCCAAAAAAATAAAAGATATAATTTTATTTGGATCTGATGATGATGAAATAAAATTTTCATATGATGATGGATATGAAAAATATTCTCACAAAAAAACATTTGAAGGAGTTATAAACAATTTAGAAAGAAGATACCTAGAAACTGATAGTGACTGGAAAAGAGAAGAAATAGCTCAGTATCAATCAGATACAAAATGTGAAAGTTGTAATGGTTATAGACTAAAAGAAGAGGCTTTATGCGTAAAAATAGACAATCAACATATAAGTTCAGTCACTGAAAAGTCAATTTTAGATGCCTCTGGTTGGTTTAAAAGTTTAGAATTAAAACTTAGCCAAAAACAATTAAAAATAGCTGAACATATTTTAAAAGAAATAAATGAAAGGTTAAATTTTTTATTAAATGTGGGCTTAGATTATTTAACTTTGTCTAGACAGTCAGGAACACTATCCGGTGGAGAAGCTCAACGTATAAGATTAGCTTCTCAAATTGGATCAGGGTTAACTGGAGTGCTTTATGTTTTAGATGAGCCTTCTATTGGTTTGCATCAAAAAGATAATATAAAATTAATAAATGCATTAAAAAGATTAAGAGATTTAGGTAACACAGTTATCGTTGTTGAACATGATACAGAAACAATAGAAAGTGCAGATCACATAATCGACTTAGGTCCTGAAGCAGGAAATGAAGGTGGTCAAATTGTTGCTCAAGGTTCTTACAATGATATTATAAAAAATAATAACAGTATTACTGGTAAATATTTATCTTATAAAAAATTTATTCAAATACCCAAAACAAGAAAATTAGCAAAAAATGGTAGATTTTTAGAAATCAGTGGGGCATCTGGAAACAATCTTAAAAATGTTAATCTTAAAATACCTTTAGGAACCTTTACATGTGTTACTGGAGTTTCAGGTAGCGGCAAATCTACATTAATTTTACAAACTTTATACAATGCTCTAAATTTAACACTCAATAATAATAAATCTCGTAAGATACCAAAACCTTTTAAAGGTTTTAGAGGAACTGAGTTAATTGATAAAGTTATAGATATTGATCAATCACCAATTGGCAGAACGCCCAGATCAAATCCAGCAACTTATACTGGAGCTTTTGGACCAATTAGAGACTGGTTTACTGGATTGCCAGAATCTAAAACTAGAGGATATAGGCCTGGAAGATTTTCATTTAACGTTAAAGGTGGAAGATGTGAAGCTTGTGAAGGTGATGGTGTAATTACATACGAAATGCATTTTTTACCAGATGTTTATATCCAGTGTGATGAATGTAAAGGAACTAGATATAATCGAGAAACTCTTGAAATTAAATTCAAAAATAAGAGTATCGCTGATGTTCTTGACATGACTGTTGATGAGGGATGTGAGTTTTTTGAAAATATTTCAAATATTAAAATAAAACTATTAACATTAAAAAAAGTAGGTCTTGGTTATATTAAGATTGGTCAACAGGCTACTACACTTTCTGGAGGAGAGGCACAAAGAATTAAACTTGCTAAAGAATTATCAAAAAGATCAACAGGCAGAACTGTCTACATATTAGATGAACCAACTACAGGTTTGCATCAACATGATATTAAAAAACTTTTAGAAATTTTGCACACTTTTGTCGCACTAGGAAACACTGTTATTGTTATTGAACATAATTTAGATGTTATAAAAACTGCTGACTATATTGTTGATATGGGCCCTGATGGAGGTGTTAATGGGGGTAATATAATTGCTGAAGGTAAACCTGAAGACATTTGTAATATTAAAGGAAGTTATACAGGTGAATATTTAAAATCTATGTTAAATAATAAATTTAAAAAAATAGCTTAAAATAGTCAAGATATAGTATAGTATATAAGCAATTATGGGTAATTTATTATCATCACTACCAAAAACAGTTCATGCATCTCTTGCTTTGGCAATAATTCTTTTTTTAGGAGTGTTTTTTGCTGATGGTGATATTGTTTTTGACTATGTTTTTTGGAGCTGGTTAACTAGATTTGCTCATATCATAGTTGCAATAATGTGGATTGGTTTACTATGGTATTTTAATTTTGTTCAAATACCTAATATGCCAAAAATTCCAGATGAACAAAAACCTGCTATTGGTAAAGTAATCGCTCCAGCAGCTTTGTTTTATTTCAGATGGGCTGCCCTTCTTACTGTTATTTCAGGTTTAATTTTAGCTACTTTAGAAGGCTATGTTCATGATGCAATGTTATTAAGTTTTAATTCTGGAATATTAAAAAACACTGTTATTGGAATAGGTATGTGGCTTGGTTTAATTATGGCGTTTAACGTATGGTTTGTGATTTGGCCAAATCAAAAAAGAGCTTTAGGCATTGTTGAATGTGACCCTGAATTAAAAGCAAAATCAGCTCGGACTGCAATGTTATTTTCTAGAACTAACACTCTTCTTTCGTTACCAATGCTTTTGTGTATGGTAGCAGCGCAACATTTACTATCTATTTAATTTTTATCTTCTTTTAAAATAGTTTTTTGGGATATTCTTAAGTAAACCAATATTGGATTAGCTATAAATATAGAGGAGTAAGTACCAAAAATTACACCTAAGATCATGGCAAGAGAAAAACCTTTTAATATTTCACCACCAAAAAAATAAATAGAAAGTAAAGCCAACAAAGTTGTAACTGATGTAATTATTGTTCTTGATAAAGTTTCGTTAATCGAAATATTTGTTAATTCAAAAATTTTAATATCAGAAAATTTTCTAAGATTTTCTCTGACTCTATCAAAAATAACCACAGTATCATTCATCGAATATCCAACTATAGTTAAAACAGCAGCAACAATCGAAAGATTTATCTCTAAATCAAATAATGAAAAAATACCAAGCGTTATTATTACATCATGAAATAATGCTAAAATTGCACCTAAACTAAATTGCCACTCAAATCGGATCCAAATATAAAGAAGCATAGCAGTTAATGATAATCCAATTGCGAGAATACCTGATTTTAAAAGTTCAGCACTTACTTTAGGACCAACATTTTCAACTCTTCTGAAATCAAAACTAGAAGGTAAAGATTTTGTAAGATTTTCTTTAATATCGTTAATAAAATTGGGATTATCTTTATCTTTTTTTTCAAATTTTATTAAATAATCATTTTTGTTACCAAATTGTTTTACAGAAACATCTCCTAATTTAATATTCATTAAAGATTGTCTTAATTTTGAAATTGTAATTTGTGTATCACTAGCTCTTAATTCAATTAAAGTTCCTCCTTTAAAGTCTACACCATAATTCAACCCTTTAAACAAGAGCAAAGAAATAGAAATAATGATTAATGACATCGATAATATATTAAAAAATTTATAAAATTTATTGAAAGATATTTGTTTTTTTTCCATTATATTAATCTTTCTTTATTTTTGTTTTTTATTACATAAACAGACGTTAGAAGCCTTGCTATAAAATAAACTGAAAATAGAGTGGTAAAAATTCCAATGCCTAAAGTTACTGAAAACCCTTTAATAGGACCTGAGCCCATTAAAAATAAAATAAATGCAGCAATTAATGTGGTTACGTTTGCATCAATAACTGCTGTTTTTGATCGCTCGTAACCGTTATCAAAAGCAATTATTTTATTCTTTTCATTTATAGACTCTTCTTTGATTCTTTCAAAAATTAAAACATTTGCATCAACTGCCATACCTACAGTTAAAATAATTCCTGCAATTCCAGGTAAAGTTAATGTAGCCTCAAACAAAGTGAGCAAACCTACCAAAAGAAATAAATTTAGGATCAATGTAATATTGGCAATAAGCCCAAATATTTTATATTTCAATAACATGAAAATTATTATTAATACAAAACCAATTATTAAAGCAAAAATTCCAGCATTTATTGAATCTTGACCTAGTCCTGGCCCCACTGTTCTTTCTTCAATAATGTTTAGTGGTGCAGGTAAAGCTCCAGATCTTAGCAATAAAGCTAAATCTGTAGCAGATTGAAAAGTGAAATTACCAGTAATTATACCTGAACCTCCAATGATCGCATCTTGAATAACCGGAGCACTTATAATTTTACCATCTAAAACAATAGCTAATCTTTTTCCAATTCCACTAATGGTAGCCTTGCCAAATCTTTTTGCACCTACTCTATCAAGAGTAAAAGATACTATCGTTTGATTTGTTTGGTTATCCATTTTAGGTTTAGCGTCTAGAAGATTGTCTCCACTTAAAACAATTCTTTTGCTTACAATAACTTCATTAGAACCGTCCTCAAAAGGTAGTTTTTCTGAACCAAAGGTTTCTTCAGAATTTTCTGTCACAAATCTAAAAGTTAAATTAGCAGTTTTACCCAATAGATTTTTGACTCTCATGGGATCATCAAGGCCAGGTAATTCTACAAGAATTCTATCATTACCTCTTTTAACTATAGTGGGTTCATTGGTGCCAACTTCATCAATACGTCTTCTAACTATTTCTAAAGCCTGATTAAGTGATGAATTTTTTATTTCTATTAATCCAAATTTTGAAATATCTAATTGAAATTGATTATCAGATACCAAGACATCAAATTGATAAGATTTATATTGAGGGTAGTAAGGATTAATATCTATATTCTTATCTTCAAATAATTTTTTAATTTGTTCAATTTGATTATCTTTAATTTCAAAAAAAATTGATTCATCATTAATAATTTTTAAATTTTTAAAGAATATATTATTATCTTTAAAATATTTTCTTAATATAGAAACAGTGTTTTGTAATTTTTGAACTATTATTGGTTGGTTATCAATTTCTAAAAGAAGATAAGATCCACCTTGTAAATCTAATCCTAAATTAATTTTTTTATCTATCCAATTATCGTCAATTTTTATAAAATTTGATGAAGTTAAATAGACAAAGATTAATGTAATTAGGCTTATTAAAATTATTCTAAATTTAGAAAAATACAGCACTGTTTATAAAGTATTATTTTTTTGCTTCAGGAATATTTGCTAGTCCTTGTACACCAGTAGACCTAACTATTTCAACCTTAACATTTTCTGCAATTTCAATTTCTGCTCTGTCATTTTCCATTACCCTTTCAACAGTTGCAATTATTCCTCCAGAAGTAATAACTTTGTCCCCTCTTTTAAGATTTTGAACCATTAATTTGTGTTCTTTAACTTTTTTTTGTTGAGGTCTTATTAGGAAAAAGTAAAAAATTACAAATATAAGTATTAATGGGATAAATTGACCTATTCCTGAATCCATGTTGCTCCTTATTTTAAAGATTTATTTATACTATCTATTTTATTAAAACAACTCTAATTCTTGATTATTTTATCAAGGTTATCCATGTAAGGTTTTAAAACATTTGGAACGAGTATTGATCCATCTTTTTGTTGATAGTTTTCTAGAATAGCAATTAAAGTTCTACCTACCGCTAATCCACTTCCATTTAATGTTCCAAGAAAAACAGTTTCTTTTTTACCATTTTTATACCTTGCTTTCATTCTTCTTGCTTGAAATGAACCACATGATGAACAGCTTGAAATTTCCCTATATTTATTTTCTGAAGGAATCCAAACTTCTATATCAATAGTTTTTTCAGCACTAAATCCCATATCTCCAGAACATAAAACTATTTTTCTATAAGGTAACTTAAGCAAATCTAAAATCTTAGTAGCACAATTTGTCATTCTATCTAATTCTTTAAGACACTGATCTGGTTCAACAATGCTAACTAATTCAACTTTATAAAATTGGTGCTGTCTCATCATTCCTTTAGTGTCTTTCCCATAGCTTCCAGCTTCTTTTCTAAAGCATGCGGTTGATGCAACAAGTCTCATCGGTAAATCATTTTTATCAAAAATTTTATCTCTAACCATATTTGTTAAAATTACTTCTGCCGTAGGAATTAAAAATTTTCGGTCATTTTTATCATCAAGATTTAATTCAAATTGGTCATTTTCAAATTTAGGTAATTGTCCTGTTCCAAACATGCTGCTAGCTGAAGCTATCAGTGGAGGTGAAATCTCAGTGTAACCATTAATATTAATTTGTGTATCAAGCATAAAATTTGAAATTGCTCTTTCAAGTAAAGCTAACTTATCCTTAACAAAAACAAATCTTGATCCAGTAGTTTTGGTAGCTAGATCAAAATCAAGCATATTAAGTGCTTTACCTATTTCATAATGAGATCTTACTTTAAAATCAAAGTTCGGAACAATTCCTACTTTTGACAATTCAATATTAGAATTTTCATCTTTTCCCAATGGAACATCTTCAAGTGGTAAGTTTGGTAAAGCAGAAAGAATATTATTTAATTTAGTTCTAATCTCTAATTGAGTTTTGTTTAGTTTGTCAATTTCAACAGAAATATCCTTTGATTTCTTAAATAAAGTTTTATCTTTAGATCTTGATATACCTTTTTTTTCTTTTTCTAGATTTTCTTTTTTTTGAATTAGTTTTCTGTTTTTTTCATCTAGCTCTAAAATTTCATCAAAATTTGTTTCTAAAAATCTTTTTTTTAATGAACTTTTAAATAAATCTAAATTATTTCGAATTTCTTTAATATTATGCATTATTTTTAACTTTCTTTTCAATAATATTTACAGAAAAAATTGATAATTCATATAAAATTAATAAAGGTATAGCCAATCCAATTTGGGTTATAGGGTCAGGCGGAGTTAGAATAGCAGCAGCTACAAAAATAATTACAACAACGTATTTTCTTCTTTCCTTTAAAAATTTAGAATCAATCACACCTATTCTGGCTAACAAACTTAATACTACGGGTAATTGAAAACTTAATCCAAAAGCAAAAATTAACTTCATAACCAATGAAAGATATTCATTAACTTTTGCCTCTAATTGTATTGGTAAATTTGTTGCTAAACCCTTGCTTTCAAAAGATAAAAAAAACTTAATTGCTAAAGGCATTACTAAATAATATACAAGCAGACCTCCTAAAAAGAATAAAATAGGTGTTGCTATTAAATAAGGCATTATTGTTTGTTTTTCATGTTTATATAAGCCTGGTGCAATAAATTTCCAAATTTGAATTAAAATAAACGGACTAGTTACAAAAAAAGCAGCAAAAAAAGACACTTTTAAATAAGTTAAAAAAGTTTCTTGTAATGCTGTAAATATTAATCTGCGTTCCAAACCATCATCTCTAACTGCTGCAGCATAGGGTTCAACTAAAAAACCATATAAATATTCTGCAAAAAAATAACAAACAATAAAAAAAATGAACAAAAAAATAAATGAATGAATTAACCTTTCTCTAAGTTCAACAAGATGACTTACAAAACTGTCTTTAGTTTCATTTTTGCTCATTATTTTTTTCTTTTTTTGAGGTTTCAGTTTTTACTGGTTTTGTTTCATCCAAATCTGCATCAATAGTTTCATTTTCTAAATTAGAAACTTGATCTTGAAGACTATTAATATATTTTTTTATTGTCCCTATCCAAGAGCCAACTTTTCTTAATACAAAAGGAAAATCTTTAGGACCAATTATAACTATAGCTACAGCAACTATTAATAATATCTCAAACCAGCCAATTTGTGGCATGCGATTTAGTCTTTGTTATTTGAGTCTTGGTTACTTGAGTCTTGGTTACTTGAGTCTTGGTTATTTTCTGAAATATTTTTTGGTTCTGAATCTTCAGTAGCGTCCGTTGACATTCCTTTTTTAAAACTTTTAATACCTTTGGCTACATCTCCCATTAAGCTTGATATTTTGCCTCTTCCAAACAAAAGAACTACTAAAATTACAACAATTGCTATTTGCCAAAAACCTATACTCATAAAGTTCTTATATCCTTTTTAAATTAATTTTAAAGTATCTTTTTAGTCATGTTCTTCGTTTTTTAAGGTATCGGTCAACATTTCATCTATGTCAGAATATATATTTTCTTTTTTTAATTCTTGTTTTTCTTTATAAAATTTGCCAGTGCCAAATATAGATGCATCTATATTGGTACCATCAATTAATCCAGCTGAACTTAATTCATTGATGGTAGGCAAATCTGATAATTTTTGTAGACTAAAATGGCTTAAGAAATCTTCAGTAGTTCCATATTGAATAGGTTTGCCTGGTACATCTTTTCTGCCTTGTGGTCTAACCCAATTTAACTCCATTAATATTTCCAATGTATTAGTACCAAACGCGACACCTCTAATTTCTTCTATTTCTGCTCTAGTAACAGGTTGATGATAAACAATAATCGCTAAAGTTTCTATTGCAGCTTTAGATAATTTTTTTTCAATATTTTTTTGTTGAGACATTAATTTTGACAAATTTTCAGCTGTTCGAAAAGACCACTTATTGGAAATACAAACTAAATTGATACCTCTTGTAGAATATGTGGCTTGAAGTTTTTCTAAGATTTTTAATACATTAATTTTTTTTGAAATTTTAGACTCAATTGTGTCGATATCTAAAGGTTCAGAAGCAGCAAAAAGAATTGCTTCAATTTGTCTTTCATCTTCAGTTATGCTTGGTTGAAAATTTACAACATTATTTTTTTTTAATTTGTTCATTTGTTGTCTTTAATATAAATATTATCAAAATATTTATCTTGTTTAATTGATATATTTCCTTCTTTAACCAATTCAAGACTACCTGCAAAAATTCCAGCTTTACCAGTTCTTTTTAAACTTTTAGTTGTTTTAAAATTTCTAGGTATCAATTCATCAATATTTTTCCATGTTACAAGTTTACCAAAAAGTTTCTTAATTACACTAATTCCACCCTCGCTAGTAAAAACTGGAAGTTTAGGAATGTTTATTCTTTGAAAATCTTTTGTCATAATGATTGTGGAATAACTTTTTAAAAGTTCATATAATGTAAGTGTATACTTCGAACTATATATCAATCTTATATTACCTCTAATTCCTTTCATAAAAACATCTTTTCCTAATCTTTTTCTTTTAAGCATTTGATCTGAAAGTAATCTAATTAATTCTAACTTTTTTAGTTGTAATTTTAATTGTTCAGCTACTTCTAAGGTTTTAAATTCTTCTTCGGCAGATTCTGGTAATAATAATTTAGATTTTAAATATGTTAACCAAGTAGCCATCAAAAGATACTCTGAGGCTAATTCTAAATTTATTTTTTTAGCTTTAGTAATAAATTCATGAAATTGATCAGCTAATTTGGTCACAGAAATATTTTCTAAATTAACTTTCTGAGATTTTGCTAAATCTAACAGAACATCGAGAGGACCTTTAAAAGTATTTAGATTTACATTAAATTGATGTGAATCGGTATTGGACATTCTGAATATTAGCTTAAAATTTTATAAAATTGTGAGGTTTTTTTAATTATAAAATCATTAATTTTAGGAGAGTTTTCTCCTACAGTGATCATTTCGTTATATTTTCCATTACAATGTAGAACTAAATTACAACCTGCATTAAACGCTTTATTAATATTTAATTTAATTGAGAATTTTAAGCTTTTCATAGAAATATCATCAGAAATAAGTAAATTTTTAAATTTGATTTCATTTCTAATCAAACTAATTATTTTTTTTGAATGTGTAGCTGTATAAATTCTATCAATATCTTTATAAATGATATGTGCGGTCATGGCAAAAAGACTTTTTTTGTTTTTAAAAGAAAAAAAATCGATTTTTTTCAATTTTT
>Ga0315339_1001844_pt1 | contig 17257 bp, 24 predicted proteins | sample ASW17metaG_FD_204514 | JGI IMG/M metagenome (GOLD analysis project Ga0315339, IMG submission 204514) | Ammonia-oxidizing marine archaeal communities from Pacific Ocean, United States - ASW #17 | ecosystem: Environmental > Aquatic > Marine > Oceanic | place: USA: California | collected 2016-12-05
CCAAGGACTTTGGCAATAAACGTACTCAACTAGGTATTGCTTCAAATAAAAAACTACAAGACTTAAGACTAAAATATCATAGTACAAAAAGCAGTGAAGCGCGTAAAGCTATTGAGAAGGATATTGATAAAGAACTTATAGAGGCTACCAAACCTACAGAAGAATCTCTTATTGAATACTTCAACATTATATCCCAAAATGCTGGGCAGAATACTTGGCAGAAAGCTGCTATTACACAATGGGAATCTAAGTACGCACAGCATATTGTACCAGGAAGTACTTGGGCAAAGCCTGACTTTGTTGAAGGTGGAACACTAAGCTCTGGTGAGAAGAAGGCCGCAATTGCTTTCAGTGAGTATATTCAACGTAATATGTTCAAGAAGAGCGCAGTGGAACGTCGATGGGATAATGCCCTAATTAGTATGCAAGATACCCTAGTAGAAAAAGCCGTTAATGGTAATATAGGTGCGAGCGCATTACTAGGAATTGTTGACCGTGTGCCTTTCGCTAAAAGGCTAGAAGGTATGATGCGCTTTAGTGCTGCATTCCCTAAGCTCCTATCCTTTAATGTTCCCCATTTCTTTATCCAGTTGTCCCAGGCTATACCTACTATGGGTGCAGCGTTCTTTAACAACCCAAAGACTGCGCTCCGTGCTATGTACAAAATCCCCGGTGTAATGTCTATGCACGGGCACGTCATGTCTGGTAAGCGTATATCCAGAAAGATGATGAAGTCAGATACATATGCTACCTACCAAGCCTTAGCAAAAGGTGGTCTTATAGCTGACTTGAATACTACAGATATTATGTTCTCTATGGGAACTAGGGTAGATCATTCTGTTGGTAATATCGTATCCCGCACATTTAAGGGAGGCATAGATAAGACCTTAAAGTTTGCGGCTGCTCCGTTTAAAATGGGGGAAGGGGCTAACCGTATATCTGCATTTGTAGTTGTACGTGAACAGCTTATGCATGCTATCAAACAAGGTACTAAGAAAGATATACCAAAGTTTGACGGAAAACATTTAACAGTAGCAGATATTGATAGTCCCAAGTTCCTCAGTGCTGTAAACAATAAAGCTACCGTACTGGCCCTAGAGATGAGTAAAGCAGGAGAGCTTAGGCGTTTTTCCGGTGCAGGTTCCGTACTATTCCAATTTAAGCAAGTCCTTCCAAAGCAAATATCCATGTTTAACTCTACTGGATTGTCTGCTAGAGAAAAGGTAGGTGCTGCTCTAGCTCTTGTAGGGTTTTGGGGTGGAGTAGGTGTGCCCCTAGCTGCTGATGTGTTGGCAGGTTTGGACTGGGTTATGTACGATGAAGATGATCCTTCATCTTTAAATACTGTTTCAGATAAGATGGATGCATGGCTTACAGCCGTGTCTGAAAATGCGTCTGAATGGACAGATGGCTCTATTGATCCTACCACTTTAGCTACTTTCGCTAAAAGAGGTGGTATAGCTGCCCTTACGGATGATGAAGTTAATGTTGTTAGCCGTGTTGCTCTCGGTAGCTTTATTACAGACATGGTTGATATTCAGCACTGGACAGACTTCATTGTTTCTGTGGCAGTTATTGGAGACGCTTTTGAGGCTATAGATCGCATTGCTGGTGTTGATGCTGCTATCCTTAACCCTATTACTTGGGGTGAGATCATAGTAAATATGGATGCAGGTGCTTCATTCTCGGAAGCCCTTGCAGCCCAATATCCTTATGGCCCTCAGTCTGCGGTAGGTAAGGCTATACTTGGGGATACTACATTAGGTGCCGCGTCAGCAGAAGTGTTAAGGGAATCTGGTAAAGTATTCTCCCAGTTTGGGTCTATATCCCGAGTTCTTGATGCCAACCGTAGGGACTTGCTGAACCCTACTGTAGCTAGCAGAAACCCTTTTGGCCCTGAATACTATTCTACATCCTCTTCACGAGGAACTCCTGTAGAGCGTAATAATATACGAGATATAATGCTTCTTTTAGGCTTTACTCCAGGTAAATTAGTAGAAGTGTTTGCCTCCCAAGATGCTGAACGCAAACTTAAAAAAGCCTTCTCAACCTATACTAAGAATACGTTAGATAGGATACGCCTAATACAAAACTCTGAAGAAAAGCGCCCACATATTAAAATCATAAATGAGTATGGCCGTGTGACTAGGGAGTTTTCCTCTTACACTAAGGCTAGAGGGTTTGATATCCCCACCGTAAATAACCCTAAAGAAGCTGTTGTTAACATGATTAAGAAAGTATACCTTGATACTGCAAGTGGAGGGCAGACGAAATGAGTGATCGTCCTACAATTACTACCTTACCGTCAGGTGGGCGATATAACACGTCTACCTTAAATACCAACTTTACCGCACTTCGTAACTACTTTGATAACGTCATAGGCCGTGCTGGCACGGGCGGGTCTAATAATACTGCTACTAATGATTTGGATATGAATACCAACGATATCCGAAATGTTGGGGCCGTGTATGACACTAGCGGCAATGATATCTTAGCTAACTCCCAAGTAGGCTATGCTGAAGAATGGGCTATTAAAGCTGAAGATAATCTTGTTAGTGTAGCTGCTGGTGGTGATGGTGCTACTGAATATTCCGCATTACACTGGTCTGCTAAGGCAGAAGAATATAAAGACGCTGCTGCTACCTCGGCTACTAATGCTAGTAACGAAGCTAGTGCGGCTATGCCTAAATACACCTTCTCTACTACCACGTCTATGGCTGATCCAGGCGCAGGTATATTACGCTATAATAATGCTACAGTAGCTAGTGTTACGGCTATTGCTATCGATGATACTACTGCGGATACAGGGAATCCTGATATTGCTGCATGGATTACTGGGTGGGATGATAGTACAAGTACTATTAAAGGCCAGATTAGATTAGTCGAACCTGGAACCCCTGCTAACTACGCTGTATTTAATATCACAGGTCTTACAGATAATAGTGGTTGGGTTCAATTGGCAGTAACCCATGTTGATAGTAACGGCACCTTCAGCAATACAGATAGTATTAGAATAAGTTACCATAGAACAGGTGATAAAGGCGAGACAGGAACAACCGGCGACACTGGGCCGACAGGCAGTACCGGCGCCCCTGGTGCTGATGGCGAAGTTAGTGAAGCAACAGCCGTAGCGCTTGCCATAGCGCTCGGCTAATCAGGGGGAAGCATCCCCAAAGGAGATAAAACATGGCTAATACTTTTAAAGTAGCGACGAGGGCGTCTGTAGATCACAGCAGTGCAGATACTATCTACACCGTCCCAAGTTCAACAACGACGGTGATCCTTGGCATGACGATTTGCAATCGACACAGTGCGGCAACCGACATCGATGTCATTCTAGTTAGCGATACGGCTGGCGGCAATCCAAACACAAACGCCAACGTGTACCTGCTGAAAGACACAAGCATCCCAGCCGCCTCGACGTTAGAAGTTTTCGGGGGCCAAAAGATTGTCTTGCAAACAACTGACAGCATTACCGCGCAAGCGGCGGCGAATGATTATATCGATATTTCACTGTCGTTCATGGAGATCACGTGATGCCATTTTTAGGAAGTCAACCAGCGGAAGTTGCTCTGACCACGGGTGACTTGGGTAATAATATTGTCGATGGAACAAAGACAAAAGACGCCCTAATCGGCGACTACTCTGATGTCACGATCACGGCATCTGACTTGATTATGTATGGCGATGCCACCGACAGTAACAACACCAAGCGCGATACCGTCCAGGGTATTCTTGATCTGGCTGGCGGCGGCTGGTCGTATGTGTCAACGATGACGGCTGATGACTCTGCAGCCCTGGGCTTTGAAAACATGGTGAGTGGCTACGATTACAAATACATGGTCGATTATATGATTATGGCGGCTGATAATAAATACTTCGACATGCGTGTTGGTGTTGCTGGACCTACATACAGGACCTCAGGTTACGTTGGTGTGGTCCGAAATTCTGCCGGTTCGGTCTCTAGTTCAGCCACAGGTGAAATTCGGATTGTGGGAGCCTCCGCTGGAATCGGCAATGCGGCCAACGAGAATTTGTGGGGGGCTGAAGTCATATTAATGAATCCCGCTAGTGCCACATACAAGACAACCGTCATGGCCCGTGCCGGGTTTGGCGACAACGGCGGGACGCCCAAAACTAGTTATTCTGCTGGCAATTATACTACAGCGGAGGCAAACACCTGCGCCCAATTTTTTGCTCACGTTGGCAACATCACCTCTGGCACGATCCTTCAATATCGTAGGAGTAGGACTTAATCATGGCTAGACATTCAGTAGTTGTTGGCCCGGATAATATTGTGAGAACAGTAGCATTTACAGCAGAACAAGAAGCAGCAGCAGATGCGAGCGAGGAAGCTGCGGCAGTAGATTTAGCAGCTAATGGGTATAAAAATAGACGAGCGGCTGAGTATCCAAGTTTCGCTGACCAATTTGATTTGATCTACCATTCAGGCATTGATGCTTGGAAAGCCAAGATCAAGGAAACTAAAGATAAATACGCTAAACCGGAGTAAAAACACATGCCATACTTAGGAAAATCTCCAGCTAGAGGGCTGGTCGGCAGTGCAGACATCGATGACAACGCCATCACGCTTGCCAAGATGGCAGGTGGGATTGATGGAAATTTACTGACATATAATGCCAGCGGTGATCCCGATGTGGTGGCTGTTGGTACGAGTGGCCATTTTCTAAAGTCCCAAGGCGCTGGATCAGTGCCGGTTTTTGCAGCGGCTGGTGGTTTTACTCAAGGTACAGAGGTTAATACTAGCTCTGGTACATCACATTCTTTCACAAGTATCCCTGCTGGTACTAAGATGATTGTACTACAGCTTGTTGGTGTCGGCCTTGCTTCGGGAGCAGACTTGAGCGTACAGATCGGAGATTCTGGTGGCATCGAAACAAGTGGTTACTTAAGTCTTGGTGAGCGCGATGGTGTAACCCAAGAGCAATCGACAGCCAGCTTTAATATTCCCGGAAGTTCTGGCGATCTCTGGTATGGACATATGACGTTAACGCTGGAAGATGCGGCGGCTTTTACCTGGGTTGCTTCCTTGACAGGCGTCGTCCAGAACAATTCAGAGTTCATCATTGGTGGTGGGCGTAAGTCATTGTCTGCCGAACTTACGCAGATGCAGTTGAGTGGCGGCACGTTTAATGCTGGTGCCGCTAACGTGATATACATATAGGAGCCTAAGATGAAACAGTTTGTGGCGGTAGTCTCCAATGACTCAGGAAAGATCACAAAGTACCAAGACTTCGATCTTAAAGCAGCCGCTGATTCTCACGTTGCCAGTTTTGGCGGCAAGGTCGTCGAAGGTTTAGACAACAACCTTGTTTATTGGGATGTGTCAGGAGATTTACCTGTCAAGGATACGGATCAACTCGCTGCTGACGATACAGCGCGTGAGTGGTCGGCGTTACGTTCAGAGCGTAATAAACGCTTGTCCGACACAGACTTCCACGCGATGTCAGATGTGACCCTAGCAGATAATATGAAGTCCTATCGCCAGACACTTCGTGATCTGCCAGCCAACACGGCTGACCCTGCTAGTCCGAGTTGGCCGTCAAAACCGTAGGGGTTCGCTACTATGGCTGATGATCACGGTGAGCGGTTAGCAAGAATCGAAGAAGGCATCAAGAGCCTTGCCGATAACTTCGAGCGGCACACAGAAGAAGAAAAGCGGCTTGAAGCGGCGGTTGCCGAAATCCAGCTAGAGGTGGCGCTGATGCGTGGGGGTTATCGTATGTTCTTAAAACTCTGCGCCGCGCTTGGAATTATTGTGGGGCTATTTATAGCTTGGAAATCAATTTGAAGGCTTGGTAAAAAAATGGACCCTGCATCTCTGGCCTTAGCAATCGGGGCCGCAAAGAAAATTATCGACACTTGTGGTGACCTAAAGGAAGCCTATACAGGGATCGACGCCCTCTTGTCGCATGAAGAGGCAGCAGAAAATCACACTACTAAGAAACCCAAAACGCACCAGCAGAAAATCCTTCAACAACGCGCTCACGATTCGGGCGAAGCTGATTCGTTTTCGGAAATTGCTGACGAGGTGATGACCGCCAAGTCTAACGCTATCGCCCTTGAAAATTTGTTTAGGGAAATTGACCGCAAATATGGCATTGGTACGGTCGATGAAATCAAGAAGATTAGAACAGAGCGAAAGGCCAAGCGTAAAAAGCAAGCTGAAGAAATAGCGGCTGCGCGGAAGAAAGAGCATGAAGAGCGAATGGCTGCTCTCAAAAAGTGGTCAATCATCCTGGCGCAGCTTGTTGGTATAGCCACCGCTGCGGTAACGATTGGATATTTAGTTTGGGCAAATCGTTGCGTCGAGGCGGTGTGTAGATAGATGCCTGAAATTGAAATCCCTCAAGGTTGGTTGGCGTGGGCCGGGTTTATTGTCACCGTAACAGTCGGCCTCGCAATACGCGATTGGTCGTCTGACCTAATTGCATCAATCAAGTGGAAATTGACGCCCGGCTTTGAACCTATGGACACCTGTATCCTGGACGGCGACAAGGTGACAATCATCCACATAGGATTAAAAGAAACCATCTTTGAACGGCAAGGGAAGTATGGCCGCACATGGCAATACATACCGTCGTCCAAAATAAGCGGGCATGATCTCCGCAGAGTAGTCGGTGACGACAGAATGCTCGACCACAAAATTGTTGGTGAGTAGATAGTGGTAGATTACGATGTTAAATAAGATGCGTTGGTACAAACTGTTTAGACAAGGAGAGTAAAATGCCAAAAGTTGGTAATAAGAAATATAGTTACAGCAAAAGGGCATGGCGGCGGCGAAGAAAGCCAGCGCTAAGTCAGGCAAGCCAATGAGAACCGCGAAGCCGCGCAAGGGTAAGAAGTAATGGCAACGCCATCCAAAGGTAAAGCGCGTGTAAAAGTAACAAAAAGTGGCAAGCGTGTTTCTTATGGTCAAGCTGGTAACGCTAAAGGTGGTGGGCCACGTGTTCGTCCCGGCACCTCGAAAGGCAATGCTTATTGCGCCCGTAGCGCAGGACAAATGAAGAAACATCCATCCGCAGCTAAGAACCCAAATAGTCCGTTACGTTTATCGCGCAAGCGATGGAAGTGTAGCGGCAAGACATCAAAGAAATAGCTAAAGGTGACATAGGAGATTACGATGCTCACATTAATTTCATCTTTGCTGGGGTTTGGCACTAGCTTTTTACCTAAAGTCCTGGGGTTCTTTGAGGAAAAGCGTGATCAAGCCCATGAGCTTTCCATGATGGATAAGCAACTGGAGCAGCAGCTACAACTTGGCGCACAGAAGCTCCAGATGATGGATACCCAGGCCGACATAGATGAGACTAATGCACTACACAAAGAGCATACTAAGATCACGCTGAAGTCGAGCCAGTGGGTTGTTAACCTTTCGGCTACCGTGCGACCAGTGATGACCTACTTGCTGTTCATAGAGTTCATGGCACTGACATGGTGCCTAGCAATGGGCTGGATCGACAACGCAATGTACACGCTGGTGTGGTCAGAGCCGGTGATGGGTGTCTGGTCAGCCGTTGTATGTTTCTGGTACGGCCAAAGGACGTTTAATCGGAAATGACTCTGCATGACCAATTGATTGCAAAGAACACTTGGGACGGTCACATTAATGAGGCCGGTTTGGACATCATTAAATCATTTGAGGGATGGTCATCGTCTCCATATCTCTGCCCAGCACGACGCTGGACAATTGGTTGGGGATCAACATGGGATATTGACGGCAATGCTGTTACCGCTGATCACCCTGATATTGACGAGGCCGCAGGTACGGCTTTACTCCGACGAGAACTACGCCATGTTGAGGCGGCAATTGGAAAACTTATCACAGCGGAAATAAATGAGAATATGTTTTCGGCACTGGCGTCCTGGGCTTTCAACGTAGGTACCGGAGCTATGCAGAGATCAACACTACGAATGAAACTAAACCGGGGGCAGTATGAAGATGCAGCAGATGAGTTCCCGAAATGGCGTAGGGCTGGTGGTCGTGTACTTAAAGGTTTGGTACGCCGACGTGTAGCCGAAAAGTCTTTATTTAATAAATCTTTGCTGTGAAGAAGCGCCTACACTATACACCCTACGAGCAAAGTTAAATCTGGGTGACACAAGAGGGAATCTCGCTGAGTCCCTAAAATAGCGATAGGCCGGGGTAAAATATGCCCCGGCCCTATTCGTCGTAGATTAGAAGTTAGTAGGTTGTTAGATTCTTAACCTTACTGGTGCGGAGATTACGCCTCTTAATTACTGCATTTTGTGCAATGATTAACTCTTAAACCCCTACTTACGTTAACGACATTCCTTTATATAGTGGACCTAAGAAGCTGAACACGCTTATCTTCTGCTGACATTACGGAAGCCATTCTTTCATTACATTCCGCAGCAATCGCAAGTGTATCCACTTCTTTAATGCTGGATGTACGGAAATCAAGCCCGTAGCTATCCCCCATAAGCACATAGTGGTCAACTTCATGCTGCTCTACCTCATCATTTGTAATGAACACCCTTAGACGCCTATGCGCTAGTGGCTTAATACTAACACACAAAGTTTTAATAAAACCATCTACATCTTCTGAATTAGAGAACTGTTTGATAGCTCCGAATTTACGCTCTGGGTCACACAGTCCGTTCTTATACACATATATCTTCATCTGCGTACTCCTTATTAATACAGGCGTCTACTTCTGCTAAGTAATCACTAACCCATCTTACGCAATTAACGCATTCATCAAGGCTTGTCCATTCAGGGTAAGTCTTTTTTAGTATACTTTTTAATACATCTGGATCAAGGAATTGGTGGTCTGTCACCAAGGTTCCATCCTTGCAGATTGAGAGGGAGAGGGAGGCCACTACAGCCTCTCCTTTTTTATTATACCCCACATGAACCTCCTCTCCCTGTGATGTCACAAATATCTGAGGCTTCTATATGCTCCTCAAATTCCTCACCAAGTTTGTCTACTGCATCAGAGTAATCAACCCTAACAAGAGGTTGACCCCCACGACTACCATCAGGATAACAAGTGAAGCCCCGTAATCTGTGTGCGTAGTTTGCAAGTGTAGAAGTAAACTCCTCAACAGAATCATCGTTATTACCTTCCGTACCCCATCTTGGTAAGTTGATAGTTGAGCTAATGCTCATATCTACATAGTCCTGGACATCAGCTTGTAAGGATATTCTCCGCTCCGGGTCTAAAGCAAGATTAAGAGCAGAATCAAGTCTATCAGGATCAATCCCATACTCATTATTCATCTCCTGGGCTACACTGTCAACAACAAATTGGTAGTGCCAACGTGAACCCTTTAAATATCTTCGTTTATAAGCTGCAGCAAACAGAGGTTCAATCCCCGTAGTAGTTCCTGCGAGGATACCAATGCTTCCTGTTGGTGCAATGGCTCTGTTGGCAACAGGTTTGCTAACATTGAGTGCATCTGCAAAACGTGTTGCTGCATCATCTGATACACTTCGGTAGATGGACAACCATCTGTGAAGTTCTGGGGTGACTTCATATTTTTCTCCTTTCTTAATTAGCCATTCATGTAAACCCATAATACCTAAGCCCAAACGTCTATTCTTCCCTCTAACTTCGTCAACTTTAGGGTAAGGTAGCTTTGCAACGATAGTTCCGCATAGTAGAAACAGTGTTCCGAGGGATACGATCTCTTTGTATTCTGCAAGTGAATCAATTCTCCCCATGTTGATTGATCCGAGATTGCAGACATCTGAGTCATCTTCGGAGGTAACTTCTGTACAGGCGTTACGTAGCGTTTCGTTTTCTTTGTCCCAGAAGTTAAACGAGAACCCTGGTTCCCCTGTTGATAACGCTTGTCTGACATTCTGCTTAAAGACTTCACCAACATTACCTGTACTCCAGTAACCCTCTAACCACTCTGTGTCATAGTTTACGGATATATTGGTCATATCCATTGGTGCTTTATAATTAAAGTCAGCTTCTTTTAGATCACCAATAGTTTTATCTGTGCCTGATACCGGCATAGTATGCCAGTCCTTCATACGCATGAAGGCTTCTACATCGTTATGCTTCCAGTTAAGGCTTGCGTAAATAGCTGACCTACGTGAACCTCCTTGCATAATACAACGTCCAAGTTCATTGATCATTTGCATCTTAGCAAGAGGACCGGAAGCAACACCACCAGTACCATGAAGGATACTACCTCTAGGTCGATATATGGAGTAATCAACGCCAATACCACCACCGCTGCTAAGGGACAACTCTGATTTCCAACTAAGATTAGCCCAATCCTCTCGTGAATCCTCTTCGGCCTTAAGAAGGAAACAGTTGTTGAAGAACTTGTTTTTACGCCCTGCATAGTATAGATATCTTCCTCCTGGTATAAACTTTAAATCTGCCATATACCTGATTAGGGCGTCCCTCTCGTATGCAAATCGGGCCGGTACAACATCATGTACTAATGTCTCACATAGTTCGGTCCAAGTCTCTGCTCTCTCATGTTGATACTTCTGTTTAAAGATATCCTCACTGAATTTAGATCGAAACATTGGGTTAGCATTACTCTTCCAAGTCATATACATTCCTCTAAAGTGGTCGTTTTTGTGATTTTAGCCCTTACTGAGCGCGGGTTACAGAGGTATAACGCATACTCTTAGGTACTAGGAGTACCAACAGTATGCGTCTTTACCCATCTATTAACAGCAGCCCGTAGTTTATTCGCAGCCTTCTGCCATCCGTGATACTTTTGATCTTTTACTAGATAATCCATACGCTTCTGCAAGAAGGCTTTGGAGCCACCAATATTGGATTTTGTATCCTGTAACTTATTTACTGCCCAAATAACCAGTTCATTCATTCTAAACCGATTTTGACCTGACTGTGTTGAATAGTAGTCTAGGTAACTTACTTCCTTTGCCACATCTTTCTCCATAGCCAGTTATGTAAATATCCAATGCTCTTAGAGAACCAGCGTACTGGCCTACTCCTCCAAAAGAGCTTCCTGCCAAGACTTGACATCTGCTTTCAACCTCTCAAGATAAATAGCTGCATCCAACTGTTCTTCAATAGCATGGTCAATCCATTCAAGGGTAGTCACATCCTCCCTTTCCATAGTACATCCATACTTCTTAATACCCTCCTTGCTTCGGGTATGCATTCTATTCATTACTGTAGCCACAATAGGATCGTCCTCTAGCATAACTACGGTAGGCTTAATATTATCAGCTTCATCCATAAGCTCTCTCCATTTATTGTAATCCATTACCAAATCCCTGATATGTTTAAGCCAAATACGAAGATTATAGCATATACGGCAATACAATACACCCATTGCTCATCCAACTGAATTCACCGTGAGGTGTTTACGGATATCTTTGGGGTACTCAGTGTTACGAGTACGATGCCAGCCTCCGCAAGACTTGCAAGCATACTGCTGGTACTTACCTGTATTAGTGTAGGAGAAGCCCCGACGTTCTTGGAAAGAACTATCCGCACCACATTTGGGGCAGCTAATTTCCTCTGGTTCATTGTACACACCGACATTAGGATGGTTATCAATATAAGGGCGTATATTCAAGTATACCTGCTCTGTAACACTTACGTCAAGCATATTATACTTTTTCATTTCAGCCCATGCTTCCTTATTGTCTCGCAAGCATTCAAGCCATAGTTCAAAGCCAGGAAATTTCTTGTGGTCCCCTTTAGCTTCAACCCCAAGGATATTAGCAAGGTATTCAAGACTATTCTTGTCGAAGCCAAAAGCTCTACGTGCCGCCTTATAGGTGTCAATCTCCTTGTAGGGTGAAGGTAAGTTAATTCCGTTGACAAGACACCGACCACGTATTTTAGGCATATCGAAGCCAGATACATTATGGCCTACTACCATGTTGGCTTTATCAAGTAGAGGTACTAACTTAGCCAGTGCCTCTGCCTCAGTCTGCTTACTAGTATCTTCATAGAAAAACTTCTTCTCCCCAAGCCACTTAGCTGACCAGGATAAGATAGTACAATCCTCTAATACTTGCTTAGGTTGGATGAACTCTTTAAAGAAACCCCACACATACGCCACGTTAGGCGCTGTCTCAATATCCAGGATAAGTATCTTAGCCATTATGCATTACCTTCTGTTGTAACATTTAGTAACTCTTTATCACCTTCAAAGTCCTCAAGTTTATCAATTCCATGCCTATCTAAGAAGTCATCGAAGACTTTAGCACAGGTTATAGCAACCTCCACCATAGGGCAGTCATATTCTGCCGATACTTCACAGTGAAACACACCATCAACTTCCCTGAATATTAGTGCTGCTATGTTCTTTTCTTCCTCCAAAGTACACCTCCAAAAAATGCTCCGCGTCTATTACTACAAGGGGTTTCTTATTGTTCATCTTCAAGAATACTAGCGGCTGTAAGTCCTTCACATGATCCTCCGCTTGGGTCATAATCGAATAAATCCCTTTGAACTTCTCTTGATTCTTGCATTCGATGGAGTACGGGAACTTGTCCCGTACCACCGATGTCAGTTGAACGTCTGCCCCACTTTCGCCCATAATTGCCGTACGAATCAAGTCCGTATCTTTCGGCAACCCAAGCATCGTGGTTAATTGTGTTTTTACCCAATCTTGTAGCCTCCTTCCTTTGGCCTTAGCTGATGATGTTCTCATTCATTTCGGCTCCCCAAAATACCAGCGGAACGTAGACCCACGGGGGTTTTTACGGAAGACAATCTCATCTTTCCAGCAAGCAGTTTCTTTAAACTTACAGTACCGGCACGTAACACTAAGTGTCTTGTTGCCTGTAGGCTTCTTACGTACCAACTCAGGAATAGGACTAAAGCATCGTGTGAACTCATCATCATTATTAAGGGCATCAGCATTTTTACGTGCATCGTTTAACGCTACACGTTCATAAGCGCCCCCTTCAGCAGGAGCCTCAGTTACGCAGTAGTTGCCTGTCTCCTTGTTGAAAGCAATCCAACCACCAAAGGACATACCCTTAGCAGCAGCATACAGATATCCTTGAGACACATACCCGAAAGGATCATCAGCTACAATTTTCTGAAACCCATCAGGCTTATTAAACTTAAAGTCGAAGGCATACTTAGATGTAGATTTAATGTCATATACCTTGCCGTCAATGATAACATCCAGGGTACCCTTAATTTTTGTGCTACCAAGCTGGTACTCTACCTTCTCCTGGAAACTCTGCACATTGACACCAGATGCCTCAAGCACTGCCATCATAAGAGCTTCTACCATATCCCCGTAAGCCAGCTTGAGCTTAAGCGAAGGTACAGGAATCTCAGCATCGGCACCTGCCTTAGCTAACTGTTGCTGGCACAAAGGCTTACCGATACCTGACATACGGATAGAGAAATCATGCTTATCGTTATTGAATTGCTTACGTAGTGCATCTTTACACCTATCTCCAAAGCGCTCAACTGTCGCTTCATCGATAGTAGTCTCACCATCCAAAGCCTTAGCTAGGAAAGTGTCGATAGTTTCTTTAATACCCATTATAACTCCTTAAAAGTAAGGGGGAGACACTACGCCTCCCCCTATAGGTGGTACTGTTAGTTAGAAAGGAATGTCGTCACTTTCAAACTCATCATCCAATACAACTGCTTCGATTTCTGTAGTGTCTGCGATTTGTGCAGTCTTCATGCCATTTGCCTTGTTCCAGGCATCCATGACTTCTTTGTTTTGAGAGTCAATCCACTCCCTGATAGCGATGGCTGTTGCCATAACTTCACTATCTTTATGAGCCATAGACTTCTTCCCGCGCTTAGGCTTAGGAATCCAGAAGTCAGTACTCGCATGTTCTCCTTCTTCGATGTCCCACTCAGTATTATAATTAATAACAGGATCATCGGTGCTATAGGAGTCCAAGTAGTCACACAAGGGCATAAATGATTGCCCGCGTAGACGAGAGATGAAAGGTATGTTAACTGCCTCCGCGTCATTACCGTGCATGTCCTTACCTTTAAGGGTAGCAATACCCCAAAACACACGGTAGAACTTCTTCTGTGCTTGAGCAGCTTGTTCACTTTCACTCAGTTTATCAAGGTCACGGTTAAAGACCTTGCCGCAACGAAAGCCCCCAGATGTATCCTCTGGATTCTTATCCCATCCCACAGTGAAGAAGATGGTTTCGGACTTATACTCTTCTTTTGTTTCATCCCACTCACGGACTTGGTAGCCAGCAGCAAGGATACGTGTGGCTAGATCAGTACCATATACATCTTCCTTACCATTATTAATAGTCCACAAACCCTTAGTTAATTTAATCTTCTCTTGGGTTTCCTTGTCCACATGCTGCTTGCGATAGTTAATACGCAATGTAGGCAATATAGTCCTTGATTCAGTCACCAACCCCATAGCACGGGCAAAGTCAGCAGCATTCGTAGCGTCCAAGGTAGCAGGTAAGTTACTCATATACATCTCCTATTTCTTTGGTTATCTTACTTACACTGTCTCTGATGAGCCAGTATTACTATTATACACATACCTGGCCCATATGTCAAGAGTTTAAATCATACTTTCTCCTTTTACTGTTACACTGTTGCATGTTTATCACACCTCCAATACTGTATCCATTTCCAACCAGTTCTTGCCGTTCTTGATTTCAATAGCTAATGGTACAGTGAAGTTGTAGTCGAATCTTTCTTTAAGTTCCCCCACAACCCCAAGCATAGCATCCCGTGTTAGTGCTGCTATTAACTCCTCCTCTCCTGGATAGGTGTCAATCACAATACTGTCGTGAACTTCATTAATTATACATGATTCCGTATTGCTGTCAAGCATTGATTTATGTAAAAGTATAGTGGCTAACGGGACCATATCCCCCGTAGCAAATCCCTGTACTGGATAGTTTTTGATCTTAGTAGAACCATTAATGTAGCCAAACCTATTCGTAGTAGCCCACGGGAACTTAAACCTCCTATCTGATGGTAGTGATAATGTCTTATGCACGGATGCTGTATTTAATATTTTATTATGCCATGCACTAATCCCCCGGTACCTCTTGGAAAACTCCTTGTAGTAAGCCTGTTCAGCCTTAGTACCTGTAGTACCTCCATATAGTGGTTTGAATGTATGCGTTTTTGCATCTTGTCTGCTAGTTACTTGCCCTGCTTCCGTAAGAATGTCAGAAGTCCTTTGATGCACATCTACACCATTTACAATATCTTCTAATGCCTTGTCGTCTTTAGATAAAGCAGCAGCAACACGGAACTCTAGTTGTGCATAGTCGGCCTCAGTTAGCGTCCCCTCTTCCCATCGACTAATAACGACCTTGCGAATTGGAAATGTCCCTCCTCGTGGTTGATTGTGGAAATTCGGAGAACGGCTTGATAACCTTCCTGTTGCAGTAATGCATTGCATAAACTGAGTATGTAAGATTCCATCTCCTCTGACATTTTCTCTGATCCCTTTGATAAAAGAGGTAAGGTAGTGGGTGACGGCGTTAAATCGTACCATACTTGTGAGGAATTCTTTGGCATCTCCTTTAGCCCTTTTTGCTAGTTGTTCTAGTCTCACCTTATTACACTTATACCCATGTACTGCTAGATGTTCAGTAGAGGATGGTAACTGCTTAAACCCAGCTATTTCATTATAATTCACTTTATAATCTATACCTGCCCCACTGCATACTGGGCACTTAGGCGGGTTCTTATACAGATTTCCTGCTTTTGTGTAACGCTTTAGTTTGCCTGTACCACCACAGTTAGCACACTTACGGGCCTCAGTCTTATATATTATATGGGATAGTCTGGTTATGGCTGCACCTAATTGCTTCTTACCCATATGCACAGGTCGCTTTGCTCTGCGTGTCCCATTTACCTCCTCAGTACCCAGGTTGAAGGTCTTAGCCCATAGCTTCTTAGTATTGGGTCTACGTGAGAATATGAGCATACTCAGATCATCATTAGATGTCAGCTTAAAGGGAGTGTCTCCTAACGCTTCACGGGCCATTACTTCTAGGCGGGTAGTTAACACACTTAGCTCTTCTTTGTACTCCTTTTCAAGCCTGTCTAGTTCAGTTATGTCAATTCTGATACCGGCACGTTCCATATCAATTAGAACCCGGCACATCTCGTTCATAAGTTTAAGTGGTTTTTGCATAATAAGTACCTATCCATTCCCTTACTTCATCCTCTCCATTACTGGACATATAAGTCTTGTTAATTTAGATATAGTGACGTATATGTCTGTTTATTATGAAACAGCCATTAGGAGGAGAATCTAACAATTGAACGTATTCTAAACACTTTTCCTCAAGCATTCATTACCTCCTGTTGCTTATGGTATAATTCCCATGTAATTTCTACATCGTTACGACCATACTCCTCTACAACGGACCAAGGCATATCTTCAAACCCAATTCCATCATTAAAGTAAGACTTGGCAGCATCAAGTTTAGTACCTATGCCATGACGTTTACAACATGCAGATAGATTAAGACGGACAGGCATACCCCCTGCATCAAGGTACTCGTATATCATAGTATCGTATACTTCACCAGTGTACGTAAAACTACACTCAAGTAACCATGATAGATCAAACTTAATATTATGACCTACAAGTAATGTGGTTTTATCTAACATGGATTGTACACTTTCCTTACCGTTAGGTGTAGTAGATTTTCCATTATGATTGAGGCATACGTACTCGGTAGACGCTTCCTCACACTTCCAGCCTACACTAACTATTTTGTTATTAGGGCTGTAAGGAGAAGGGTCACCCATAAATACTGTTGTTTCAATATCAACTGCTGTTATCATCTCCACTACTCCATTGATTAGTACTCCTATCAAACTCAACGGGTATGGTAGATTGCCATCCGTTGATCTTATTCTTACTTATAGTGAGTCCTCGTGTGACTACCCTTGGTAATGAATCACCTGGATTAAGTACGATATTTTTACCTCCAATCCCGATGATTATATCAGCTTCACCTGCCTTGCCTGTCTTACTGTTTTCCATACAGTTATAGTCTACAGTAAAGCTATCGTCTGCATCAGCGGATGCCTGGGATACATTAATAACCAAACAATCACAAGTTTTAGCAAGCATACGTGTGCGTTCATATAACGCTTTGAGCCTATCGGCTGTGTTATTGAACTTACCTGCCATACTTAGTTTATCTACTTGATCTAATACAACGACATCAGGCTTAGATTTCTTGGCACGAGCTATGATGGTGTCGATATCCATTTCGCCTATCTGACGTACCTTAAGATTAGGATATGCTGCTACCCATTCAGGATTATCT
>Ga0315339_1001846_pt1 | contig 17250 bp, 20 predicted proteins | sample ASW17metaG_FD_204514 | JGI IMG/M metagenome (GOLD analysis project Ga0315339, IMG submission 204514) | Ammonia-oxidizing marine archaeal communities from Pacific Ocean, United States - ASW #17 | ecosystem: Environmental > Aquatic > Marine > Oceanic | place: USA: California | collected 2016-12-05
AACGGCCTTGACCGCCGCGGTACGCCGGCCCGCGTTGAGTTCGATGTCACCGTCCATCGCAATGATCTCACCGGGCACAATCTGATCCTTCTTGGCGACCCGCTTCTTGCCGGGACGAATCGGGTCGTGGATCGTGACGAGCTTGGTGCCGTCAGGAAATGTTCCCTCCACCTGGATCATTGGCATGAGATCGGCAACCCCCGGCAACACGTCGTCGGTCGTGAGCATGGTGGATCCGAAACTGATGAGCTCAGCCACGGATTGGCCTTCTCGCGCGCGTTCGAGAATTTCATCGACGATAAAGGCGATGGCTTCGGGATGGTTGAGCTGAAGCCCCTTGGCACGATGACGTCGCGCGAGCTCAGCCGCAGTAAAAATGGTCAACCGCTCCATTTCAGTGGGTGTTAGAAGCATCCTCGTTCTCCCTGACCAATGTCGAGTTCAATTCGCAAACAAACGTACGTCTGCCGTCTCATGCCGCATCACGGCGATGTCGGCAGCGGGGGTATAAGCGCTGAAGTCGCCCGGCGGCGACACGGGTAATGCCAGCAGGCCGACCATCGCGGGGCGCAGGGCAGCCAGAATTCGTTGACCACCCACGTGGCCGATGACCCCAAGGCGCAAAGCCGCCCCGAGGAGGCCCACACAGAGGGCATGTGCCGAGACAGCCGCCGCCTCACCCTCCGACAGTCTTGTGGACCGCCAAACCAATCCCTGGATCACCGGGAGATGTCCGCAGGCCGCGCCGGACTTCAACAGGCAGCGGTAGTCGCTGGCCAGCGGAGTCTCCAGGCGTTCATGGGCGTTAAGAAGGGCGCCGCCGGCGCGACGGCTCCCGACCCGAAATCCCTGAGGCAGTGCCAGGGACTCGAGCTCGGCATCGATCCCGGTGACGCGCTCAAGATCCTTGCCGGCCCGATGGGTGGCGATCAGTGCCGGCCGGTCGCAGGTTGCCCAGCGGTGAGCGAGCTGACCTTCGACGAACCCGCGGACCTCAGCTTCGTCGGTGACCAAACCTTCTGCGCATAGGGCTTCCAGGCCCCAGGAAAACGAGACGGACCCGCTCGGGAAAAAGCTGTCGCCGTGCTGCAGCGCGGCGAGCAGACGCGCGGACTCAGGTGTGGACTCAGGCATCTGATACCCTTTTCACCCGGCCATCGGCGAGGAAAAATTCGATGCGGGCGATGTAGTCCGCCTCGGGTCCTTCCAAGGCTACGTTGAGGATGTCGCCGTCGAAGCGGACGCGCCAATGCAAGTTGCCGGCGTGGTATCCGAGCTCCAGCGCCGTCGCGGCATCCCGCGGGATGAGCGGCAGCCAGGATTCCTCCTCCATGCGCACGACGATGGCGCGGTCGTCCTCAAGCAGGAGAACGGCCCCCTGCGACAGATGCGCATTCCGGGGCAGCGCGATGGAACATTCTGACCCGCGATCCGTCCGGACCCGCAGGCGGTGACGCTGCGTGTCGGCACGGCTGAGGACGACGCTCTCGACGTGTCCGTGGTGCCCAAGGTCATGCAATTTGTCGGCAATATCGGCGTCACTCGCGTGGCCCACGATACCAGTCAGCCGTAACATGGCTTGTTCCTCCCAGGCCCGCTGTCCGCGGCACTCCCGTCCCTGAGCTCGCCTTGGCGCCGGTGCCATATTCATCACGATGGAAGGCGGAACGAAGTAAGTCAATATTGCTAGCGACTTACAGGCGGGGTCGGCAGCACACTTGTGGCCGTCCGGTGCCAGGCACAATTGGGAGATGGTTTCGTTGGGTGGCTGCGGGGCGTAGTCTTTAGGCGGCAGGATGGAACGCTGCCGAACGGGGAGGACGGAGATGGCGGAATTCGATTTGGTGGTGAGAGGCGGCACGGTGGTGACGGCTTCGGATACCTGGGTCAGCGATATCGGCGTCAAGGATGGCAAGATCGTGGCGCTCGGGAGTTCGTTGGGCGACGGCACGGAGACCGTCGACGCCTCCGGCAAGTATGTGCTGCCCGGCGGCATCGATGCCCACGTGCACATCGAACAGGATTCCCCAGAGACGGGTGCCCGGCCGGGCACCGACTTCTACACCACGACAGTATCCGCCGCTTGTGGCGGGACGACAACGCTCATCCCCTTCGCGCGGCAGATCAAGGGCGAATCGCTGCGCACTGCGGTCGAGGACTACCGCAAGAAACCCATCGGCAAGGCGGTCATCGACTACGCCATCCATCTCATCGTCTCCGATCCCACGGCGCAGGTGCTCGGCCAGGAGGTCCCGGCGCTGATCGAGGAAGGCTATACCTCGGTCAAGGTCTACATGACCTACCAGTCCCTGATGTTGAGCGATTACGAAATCCTGGAAGTGATGTCGGTCGCCCGCCGCCACGGCGCCATGATGATGGTTCATGCCGAAAACGCGGACTGCATCGTCTGGCTGACCGAGAAACTGCTTGAGAGCGGACGCGTGGCGCCTAAATTCAAGGGAATCGCACACCAGCCGCCGGTCGAACGCGAGGCCGCCCACCGGGCGATCACGTTAGGCGAAGTCGCGGACGTGCCGATCCTGATCGTGCACGTCGCCACCGGCGAGGCCGCCGAGATGATCCGCTGGGCACAGAGCCGGGGCCTCAAGGTGTACGGCGAAACCTGCCCCCAATACCTGTTCCTCAACGAGAATGACCTCGACAAGGACGGCATGGAGGGCGCCAAGAGTGTCTGCGCGCCACCGCCGGGAACGCCCGAGAACCAGACGGCGCTATGGCACGCCATGGAGACGGGCGTCTTCCACGTCTATTCGTCCGACCACGCAGCCTTCCGCTACGACGACCCCAAGGGCAAGCTGATTTACGGCCCCAATCCACCGTTCAACCGCATCACCAACGGCGTGCCGGGGGTCGAGACGCGCATGCCCCTGTTGTTCTCGCGGGCCATGACGACGGATGGTCTCGATCTCAACCAGGTGGTCGCGGTTTCGGCCACTAACCCCGCCAAGATCTACGGCCTCTACCCGCGCAAGGGGACGATCGGGATCGGCTCGGACGCCGATTTTGCAGTGTGGGATCCCGAGCGCAAGATGAAGATCTCGATCGACGGCCTGCACGACGGCATGGATTACACGCCGTACGACGGTCTCGACGTGCAGGGCTGGCCCGTGGTGACGGTCTCGCGCGGTGAGGTCATCTGGCGGGACGGCGAATTCATCGGCGAAGCGGGGCGCGGTGAATTCCTGCCCTGCGAGCGGCCCAACCCGATCAACGACCAAAGCTTCCTTGATGACACCGGCATCCCGCAGGTGTAGGTAATGACCGCGACCGCCCTCATCAATGCACGCCTCGTCGACGGCACGGGTGCCCCTGCCCGCGACGGCTGGGGTCTGCTCATCGACGAAGAGGGGCAGATCAGCGCCGCTGGAGCGGCCGACTCCCTGCAAATCGGACGGGAGACAGAGGTCCTCGACGTCAGCGGCCGCACGGTCATGCCCGGCTTGATCGACGCCCATACGCACCTGACTTATCACGCCAAGGAATACGCACTGATTCTCCAGCAGATGAACGAGAACCTGGAGTTCAACACTCTCAAAGCTGCCGAGAACGCCAAGATGATCCTCGAGACCGGCTGCACCGCGGTCGGTGACGGTGCCTGTCGAGGGCACATCGGCTCAGCGATCCGTGATGCTGTGGCGAATGGGGTCATCCCGGGGCCCAAGGTCGTCGCCGCCGGACAGATGTTGTCGGGGTCGGGCGGCATCGGCGATCACACCGGCGCCTGGGGATATCACGAGAACGATAGCTATCTCGGTATCACCGTGAACGGCGTGGAAGAAGTACAGGCGGCCGTGCGCAGACAAATCCGCAGCGGCGTCGACTGGGTCAAGGTGACGGCGAGCGGTACGCCGGGCAACCCGTGGATCGACGGGGACACCCAGGACCTTTCGTTCGAAGAGATCAGCGCGGCCGTGCGCGAGGCGGCAAAGTTCGGCAAGCCCGTGCACGCGCACGCGCACGACCCGAAGGGCATCAAGGATGCCGTGCGCGCCGGCGTCATCTCGCTGCATTCGGGTGAGTTCGCGGACGACGAGGGGCTCGCCCTGATGGCAGAAACCGGATGCGTCTTTGTGCCGACCATCGCCTGGCTGCATTTCCGTATCGATGAAGACTACGCCCAGGCCTTCACGCGTTCGGGCGGTACCGGGCCGGCAGATATCCAGAAGTTCATCGCGCGTTGCGGTGAGGCCTACGAGGCCTGCGCCGATACCGTGCGGCGCGCCAAGGCTGCGGGAACACCCATCGGCGTGGGCTCCGACGCGGCCCACGTGTTCCCGCCCTACGACCTGGCTTTCGAAATGGAGTACCTGCAGGACCTCGGGCTTTCGGCACTGGAAGTCATCCAGTCAGCCACGCAAATCTCAGCCCGCGCCGTTGGCCGGGGTGAGTCGTGGGGGACGCTTGAGGTGGGTAAGGCGGCAGACCTGCTGGTGGTCGACGGCGATCCGTCGCAAGACGTCCGCGTGCTGCGCGACAAGGACAAGATCGTGCTGATCATGCAGGACGGTCAGGTGCGGAAGAATGGGTTGAGCGGCGGGGGTGGACTTTAGACGATGGCGAGGTGGTCGGGGGCGGCGTCGAGGTATTCGGCCAATTGCCGGTTCTTGGCATCGGCCACACAGTGATGATTGCAGTCGTGGGCCGAGTTTATGGCGCGCATCCGGGTCTGGTTCTCCTCGCCCAACCAGAAATCACGGAATCGCCGATCCTTTATCGATCCCAAGAGACCTGACTCGGTGTAGGCCTTGTTATGGCAGGTACACACCTTACAATCGGCGCCGATCACTGTGAGGAAGTGTGCGAACGCGCATCGCGTGTAGGATTTCTCGAATCGTCCGGCTAGATTGTGGTAGTGATCGACGACAGTGAACGATTCGTCCTCCAACGCCTTGGTGGCGGCGATGCCGTCCCGCACCACGCCCGAGAAGCTGGCGTGATAGGCGTCGTTTTCGTCCGCGTCATTACTGATGACACAGGCGGAAACCTTGATATGGCTAACGCCGCATGATTTCAGCAACTGCGAGAGTTCGGCGACGTGTGACGCATTGCGCTGGTCCACGATAATGCTGGCACCGAGCGCGCAGTCAGAGTCGCGGGCGGCAAAGTCGGCTAAATTCCCGGTCACCTTGTCGAACTCCGTTGCACGGACACTGCGGTAGGCCGCATAGCTTTCGCTATCCCAGCCGTCGATCGACACACGAATCCACGTTCCATGGGCCGCGAAAGCATCCGCGACTTTGCCGCGGAGTTGCGAGCCATTGGTCAGGCTGCCGATGCGGATCCCGCCTCCAGCAAGCCGGGTGATGATTTCCGCCTGACCCGGATATAGCAACGGCTCACCGCCGCCTGAGAACGTGACCGCCTCGACACCCATGTCCAGCAGGTCTTCAACGATCGCGGCCATTTATTCCGAGGAAATCCGGTCGTGGACATCCATGTCCTGGCCTAGAGTCACCGCGTCGGTGCGATAGGCGCAGTAATAGCAACTGTGATTGCAGACGTTGGTGGGCTTGATGCGGACATTGACTGGCGCCGCCGGCTCTTCCCCAGCGAGGGCAGCAAGCCTGTCCGGGAAATGCCACATCTTCGTGGTCGTGTAGACACTTTGCATGGCCTTATCCTCAGGCCACGTCGCTCCACCCCAATCATTGCGCCGGTTCACTTAATGACCGGTTAAGGCGGTGGGCAGAATTACCAGAAGAATCATTTCTTCGACCCCCCTCATCCAGCTACGGGTAAGGTGCGTCTTTAAGACGCCCCGACCCTTCAAATCTCTCTCCCCCCGCAAGCGTGTGGAGAGGAGAAAAGTGAGGGTGCGGAGAAATCTTAGGGAGGATGAACATGGGGGTGATGTTGGTGACGGGAGGTAGCCGGGGGATTGGGGCCGCGGTTGCGCGGCTGGCCGGGCGGCGGGGTTGGGACGTCGTGGTCAACTACAGCCAATCAGCAGACAAGGCGGAGGCCGTGGCCGAGGATATCCGGGCAGGCGGCGGCAAGGCGATGACTGTGCAGGCGGACGTTGGTGTCGAGGCGGATATCATCCGCATGTTCCGGGAAGTCGAAGCTGAGTTGGGCAAGCCCGATGCGGTGGTCAACAACGCAGGGATCGACTACGACACGCTGATTGCTGAGTTCGATCTTAAAAGGTTCCGCCGGATGTTCGACGTCAACGTGATGGGACCCGCGCTCATTGCGAAAGAGGCGATCAATCGCATGTCGACCCGTTTGGGCGGTCAAGGCGGCGTGATCGTCAATGTCTCATCGATCTCATCCCGAACGGGCGGCTGGCCGCAAGACGTGCCGTATGCGGCGACCAAGGGTGCGCTCGATTCCTTCACGCTCGGCCTGGCCAAGGAAGTCGGGCCCGAGGGCATCCGCGTGGTGTCGGTGCGCCCGGGCGCGACCCGGACCGAGATCTGGGACGGGAACGAGGTCGATCTCTCGGTGGCGGCGGAAGCCGTCAACCGGGAGGCCCCGCTACGCCGGATGGGAGAGCCCGAGGAGATCGCCAACCTCATCATCTGGACATGCTCGGACGAAGCGAGCTATGTCACTGCCACCTGCCTCGAAGTCGCCGGTGGGCGGTAGAGCGCAACGGAATCATTTTTCGTACTCGTATAAATTTTTGACACCGAGAGGTCCCGCATGAGGGCCCAGGAATTCGCTCACGGCTAATAAACCCGGAACGGTTCATTTGGAATTTTGTCGAGGCGCTTCGCGCCTCAGCAACACACGACATGAACAACTAACCCAATTGGTGGCAGATAGAACAATCACGTGTCGTGGCGAGACACCTCAGTGTTCTCAGAGTTCTCAGCTTCCTTGGTGTTAAAATACACCCGATTCGTTCGCGCATGGGTGGCGGTGGAGTGGATATCGCGTTTAGACTCGGTGAAACGGATGGGAGGTTGTCATGGCGGAAGTTGGTACCAGGATCATTTTCGAAGATGACGAGGTCAAGGTCTGGAATCTGATCATCGATCCAGGTGAGGCCTCGGGTGTGCACACGCACAAGAACAACTATTTCTATTACGTGGTCGAAGGCACGACGCTGGAGATCTGTCGGGAAGACGGCACCATGGACACCGTCACGATGGAGCCGGGCACGGTCGTGGGCGGCAAGGAAGGCTCCACCCACGACGCCAAGAACATCGGCGACACCCGATTCCGGAATGTCCTGGTCGAGATCAAGGCGGGCTGACTGTATTTTGTTCATGCGCCGGAACGGCGCCTGAGTTACCCTCTCCCCATTAACTCCCCCTGCCAGGGGGAGTTAATGGGGGGTGAGTTCCATTTTTTCCCTACTGGTAGGCGCGAGCATCGACCTCGATGAGCCATTCGGGTTGGGCCAGGCCGGCGATGATCAGCAGAGTGCTTGCGGGTGCCACGTCGCCGAAGACGCGGTCGCGGGCAGCGCGGAATTTAGGTAGATCGTCGCGGCTCAGTAAATACGTCCGGATCGAGACCAGGTTCTCCACATCCATGTTGGCCCCGCGCAGAACGCCCTGGATGTTGAGAAAGGCCTGCTCGGCCTGCTCTTCCATATCTTCGGGCAAGGTCCCATCGGGCCGGATTCCGACCTGCCCCGCGATATAAAGGGTTTGTCCGGGATTGGTGATTTCGACGCCCTGGCTGTAGCGGCCGACCGGCGGCGCGATGTCGGATGGGTTGAAATATCTGTTCATGATCTATCTCCCTGTTGAAGTATTTCGTTTCAGGCCCTTCGGATGGACCCGGAATAGGGACTGTAGCAGCACCCGAATTCGGATGCCCGGGTGAAGACTAGGTGGATCACACTATGCGCACGTCATATATCCCCCGATTCCTTTTGATCGCTGTCATCTCGTTTTCCTGGAGCGCCGTGGCGCAAGATCGCGTCGGGGAAGCCGGCGAAGGTATCGAAGCTCAAGTCCGACAACTCCTGGTCGGCGACCCGGAACGTCGGCACGAGGCACTGACGGCATTAACGGAGCGCGGCAAGCCCGACGTCGCAGCGGCCTTGATCCAGACCCTGCGTTACTTCCGCGACGACGACCACGGCATCCGTGACACCCTGGAAGCCGTTACCAAGGCACAACCAGGCGAAGGTTGGGAGGACTGGATGCTATGGCAGGAGGCCCATCCCGAAATCGAGGGATTCGATGCCTTCAAGGCCGACCTGTTCTCATTGATCGACGTGAATTTGCGGCTGTTCCTGCGGCGCGGCGTAAAGCATGAAATCCGCCTCGAGGAGATCGTCTGGGGTGGCGTGCGCAAGGACGGTATTCCGGTGCTCAATGATCCGAAACACCTGTCGTCCGTGGATGCGACCTACATCACTGATGATGAGCTGGTCTTCGGGGTGGAGATCAACGGCGACGTCCGCGCCTATCCGCTGCGCATGCTGGACTGGCACGAGATGTTCAACGATGTCATCGGCAGCGTGCCGGTGGCGCTGGCGTACTGCACGCTGTGCGGCTCAGGCATTCTGTTCGAGACGCTGGTCGAGGGAAGACCGGACCGCTTTGTCTTCGGCTCGTCGGGATTCCTGTTCCGGTCGAATAAGCTGATGTACGACTAGGAGACCCATTCGCTGTGGAACCAGTTCACAGGCCGTCCCGTGGTCGGGCCGCTTACCGGTTCAGGCATCGAACTGGCCGTGCGGCCCGTGGCCATCACGACCTGGAAGCACAGGCTGGCACACCATCCGGACACCAAGGTGCGGTCTCTCGACACGGGATTCGATCGTGACTACACGCCCGGGCGTCCTTACGCCAGCTACTTCTCGAGCGCCGACCTGATGTTCCCCGTCCTGGTCGAGGACACGCGGCTGAAGCCGAAGGATTACGTCTTCGCGTTGCGCAGCGGCGTGCACGAGAAGGCGTGGCCGCTGTCGGAGTTTGCAGGCGGGCAAGTCATCAACGACCGTATTGGTACGCTCGATATCGTGCTCATCGGCGATGCGGCTTCGCGAACAGTCCGCGCCTACGACGCCCGCGGCCGCGACTTCACGGCGACGTTCGGCGACGCCGATACCGTCCAATCGGAGTGTCATAGCTGGATGATTGAAGAGGAGTCGTTGACTTCCGTGGACGGTCAAACACTGCCTCGCTTGCCCGATCACATCGCCTACTGGTTCGCGTGGAGCGGCTACAAATCCGATGCCCTGCTGTTCGAGCGGTAGGTTGACTTACCACGGAGACCACAGAGGGATCGGGCGTGAGGGAGCCAGTCATCCGTTCACGTCTGATATTTCCCTAAGTGAATAGTTTGTAATTTTATCGAGGCGCTACGCGCCTCAAGAAACTGAACAACCAATCAGTTTGCGATTCTCAAACCACCCAATTTTCCAGCGGACTCACTGACTCGATCCCTCAGTGGTCTCAGTGGTCTCTGTGGTAAAAAAAACTCTGCTGACCAAAATACTCAAACGACGAGGGCGGTGGTGCGGTTGGCGAGGGCGCGGACGATGCTGAAGGCGGCCAGCATCGAGGTCTTGGGATTATCGGGGAACGGCCTGGCGGCGATTTCGAACTGGAAGGTGCCGGCGGCGCCCTCCACGGTCACGTCGTGAACGTTCGACGAAATGCTCGGATCGGCGCAGAGCTCGACCTCGGTCTTCTCGAAGCCGGGGCCGGCGAGCGCGACCGTGGCCGCGACGTTGGCATTCTTGGCGTAATCCCGGGCCGCCTCGCGGGCCGTGCCCGTATAGAAGACGACCGGCTCGACGATGTCATCGAGATCGCAAAGCTCCTCGGCCGGCGATCCGCGCCAGGCATTCGGTGGCTTCCGCGAGCGGTAGCGCACCCACGTCAGTCCGGCGGTCTTTGCCGCCGACAACGCATCCATGCCGCCGACAGCACCGGCGGGCGCAAATACCTGGACGCCATTTTCAGCGGCTACGGCCCGCAGGCGATCTGCCAATGCTGCATCGGCGAGCGCGCCGACGGAGGCGATCATCAAATCGCGACCGGCCGCCAATACGGACCCCCCAAATTCAGCGACGGCAGCCTGGCTCGCGCATTCCGCCACGACGTCTGAGTCATGGGTCAGCAGATCGTCGATGTTATCGACGATGTTGATGGAGGTAGTTGTGGAAGCGGCGCTCGACGCATCGAGCACGGCGCGGGCTGCCTCGACATAGTCCGGACGTACCAAGACCGCGCTGATCGTCGCGCCAAGCGCCAACTCAGGCAAATGTTGGACGACGGTACGAGCGATACCGCCGAAGCCGATGAGCGCAACTTTCATGTCAGTCATGAGCTGGTGACCTTTGGTGTCCAAGCGGCCGGAGCGCGTGGCTCAACGTCCGTCACGACGTCGACCAGGACGGGTGCATTCAATGCGAGGGCCCGCTCAAGCGCCGGTCTGATTTCATCGGATTGCTCAACGCGCATCCCCTCAACCCCGAAGGCGCGAGCGACGTCGGCGAAATTCGTGTCGCTGAAGCGGTTCATTTCGTCGGGGTTGCCGGGGGTGTCGGCGTAGATGGCCCGGACATTATCCACGCCTTGGCCGAATCCCGAGTTGTTGTTGACGACGACGACGACGGGAAGGCCGCGGCGGCGTGCCGTTTCCAGTTCCGGCACGTGGTAATAGAGGCCGCCATCGCCCGTAAAGCAGACCACCGGGCGGTCCGGCGCGCCGGCCTTGGCGCCGAGGGCGGCGGGCAGCGACCAGCCGAGGGAGCCGGCGGCACGGAGATAGGTCTGTCCCGAGTGCTTCAACTCAAGCACCGTCCCCGTCCAGATCCCTGAGTATCCGGTATCCGCAACGAGGATGGCATCCTCGGGCAGCACCTCGCTGATTTCGTGACAGAGGCGCTCAACCCGCATCGGCGTCGCAGATGACGTCCGGAATTCAGCCATTGACTCCCGCCACGTATCGAAACGGCCCACTGCCGTACCGGCCCAATCTTTCCAATCGACCGCACCATGCCCTTTGGGGCCACCCAGAGCCGCCGCCATTTCATCCAGCGCAATTCCCGGATCTCCGACAACCCCGCTGACACCCGAATAGTTGCGGCCGACCTCGCGGCCATCGACGTCGATCTGGATGATGGCGGACCCACAGGCCGGCACCGTCCAGTTGTTGGTCACCTGATCGCCGGTATGGCACCCCACGTAGACGACGAGATCGGCCTCATGGACGAGCTGATTGGTAATCGGCGCGGAGTAAGTGCCAACGACGCCGATGTGCAGCGCATGCGTAGTCGGCACGATGCCGCGGCCACCCAAGGAAGTGGCGATGGGCAGTGATAGGGACTCGGCCAGCGCGCGCACGGCCGCGTGGGCACCTGCCTGGACAGCTCCGGTGCCGGCAACCAGAATCGGCTTCTGAGCCTTGGCCAGGCGCGCCGCGGCGGCCTCCACTTCGGCAGGGTCGGGGCGCAAGCGGCGGACCGGATGGGCGCCGTAGGCAACATCTGGCATCGGTGACCCCGGCAGAGTGGCGTTCTCGATTTCCTGGCCGCCGAGGCCGTTGAGATCGAGGTGCACGGGCCGGGGCGTGCCCTCCGTCGCCTCACGGAAGGCTTGCTCGAGGTAGCGCGGCAGGTCGTCGATGACCTCGACGTCGGCGTGCATCTTGGTGACGGCCTCATAGAGCGGCGCGTGATCGATCTCCTGGTAGGCGTTCCGGTCCCGGGCATGCGACGGCTTGCGCCCGGTGATGGCGAGGACAGGCGTACGGTGCAGCCAGGCGTCCTGCAGGCCGGCCGCGAGATTCGCCGCGCCGACCGACTGCGCCATGCAGACCCCGACCCGGCCAGTCACGCGGGCGTAGGCGTCCGCCATATAGGCCGCGGCCTTCTCCGAGTGCGCGAGCACGCGGGTGATGCCGACCTGCTCCATCTCGACGAGGCTGCGCCGTAGGACGGCGTCCATGAAAAAGACGTGGGTGACGCCGAGGTGTCGAAGCGATTCGGCGAGATACCGGGCACCGGTAATTTCGTTACTGCTCATGGGGGCGCTATTCGTTTTTCCAGCTGAAGTCATCAGGTCCGCTGAGGTCGAAACCGATGTGTTTCGACGAGCGCCCGGTCCAATCCCAATTGCGGCCAAACGGCCCTGTGATGATATTGCGCAGCGCGTGACCGATGGTGACGAAGCCTGGAACGACTTCCGGCCTGGGCGTGTTGTAGATACGGCAGGTCTCGCCTTCGGGTACCAGGAACTTGCGGAAGGGACCGCCTAGCCCGTCGATCAGGCCCGCAACTTTCACCTTCCATTCCTCATCGTCCTGGCTGGCCTCGATCGGCACGTATTCGATGCCGTCGATGATTTTCGTCAGGTCGCGCATCGCTCCAAAGACGCTACCCGAACGCCCGGTAAAGATGATCTCAAGTGCCTCGCGTTGGGCGGTATCGGCTCGCCCGTCGATGAGAACGCCGATCTCGCGGTTCTTGTCGAACAACTCCCCCTCGAAATGAACAACAAATATGACGGTCAGTCCGTCGAGGCTCACGTCGCCATGGCGGCCCTCACGGATAATGTAGGTGAGGACGCCCTGGCAGTAGCCGAGTGTTGGGTTCTCCCCGAACAGGCAGGGACAACCGACGGCGCAGTTGCAGAGATCCCACCAATCGCCCTTGATGCGCCACGGTGCGGTACTGTCGCCCGGTTGCGTTGTCACCTTGCATCTCCCTTTCTGCCGACCACACCCGCAGGTGCACGAGAAAATCCGTCAGACTCTAGGGCGTAACCAGCGGCCCGCTCAAGCGCATGAGTATGACGTTGTCCAATGTGCCTGTGCGCAATAAGCTCTTTTCATGCTCACCCTCAAAGAAGTCGCGCACTATCGCGAAGTGGGTCAGGTCACGCCTGCCTATCGGCTCAGTGATGCCGTTATTTCGACGATCGAAGCCAAAGCGGAGGCATTGTTCGCGTCACGCCCTGACCTCGATCAGGACTATGCCCCCAATCTGATCGCGACCAATGCGGGCTGGCTCGACTTTGCGATCCAGGCGGAGAATCTTGATTCCGTGGCCCAGCTGATTGGCGAGGACATCATCGTCTGGGGCTCGGCATTCTTCTGCAAGAAGGGTATCGGCGGCAAGAAAACGCCCTGGCATCAGGACGCGGCTTACTGGCCCATCGTGCCGATGGCGGCCAGCACCGTGTGGATTGCCTTCGACCATTCGACGCCGGACAACGGATGCATGCGGGCTGGAGCCCGGCATGGTGTCGTTCCACGACCCTTTACCCTGCACGGTGCAGAGCCGAACAACTCGGGCGCCCGGCGCGGCGGGCTGACCTTCCGGTACATGCCAACGACGTCTTACTGGGACCGCGAACTGGAAGTCCCGGAGATTCAGGGGAAGGCCTACATCAGAACACGCCAGCTTCACCTGGTTCGCGGCGTCGATGTCTGCGGCCAGAACGATATTTATCGGGCGGTTGCTTGAAGGTGCAATTCACATGACGGAAGCGATCAGGGTCTTTTGGCATCCCGGGTGAACGGCCTGTCTCCGGGTGAAAGAGCACCTGTCGGCCCGTGCGGTCGCCTACCAATCGATCGATGTTGTTGCCAGTGCGAACGGCTTGGCCCAGCTGCAGGAGGTTGGTGCGCAATGTGCCGGTGGTCGCGCAGGGCAACCGCTACGTCAGCGGCCAGAACCTCCGCGAGGTGGATGAATTCCGCGGCCTCGACGTCGAGGCCGCGAACATCCTGCCAGCTGGCGAGTTGGTCCAGCGGCTGAACGATGTTCTCGCTGCCGCACAGCGCTATCTACGACAGCTGCCCGATGACCAGATGGCGCAGCAACTGCCTAGGCGGCCGCGCAGCTATCGGGAACTCACCTACCACATCTTCCAGATCACCCGCGCCTTCCTGGCCGTCACTCGAGAAGGGGAATTGGCGTACAAGTCACTGGTCGAGGCATCGGGAGACGCTCTGGTCAGCTTTGCTGACATTGCCGATCATGGCGAATCTGCACGCCTGGAGTTGCTGGCCTGGTGGGAGGCGACGGGGGTGGACACGAATTTCGGCGCCACGGTGGCGACCTACTATGGGCCGCAGACCCTGCACGAGGCCTTGGAGCGGACGACCTGGCACACGGCCCAGCATGTGCGGCAGCTCTTGTTCGTCCTGGAAGGGTTGAACATCGCCCCGGATGGTCCGCTCACGGAGGCTGACCTGGCTGGTCTGCCGCTGCCCAGGGAAGTCTGGGACGGCTGAACGGCTCGATGGCCGCGCCAAAGTAATGTGGATTTCATGGGCGAAGACGATGCCTGGTGTTTCCGGCTCGTAATTTGATCTTGTGGATTCAGGTCAAGCGTGGTGCGGCTCATAACGCTCGACCTTGATCCGGTCCTGGTGTTGACGCGCCTGTGCAAGGTCAAAGGCGGTTTGCAACCGTAACCAGTGGTCGGCGGTTGACCATCCAGCCTTCTCCAGCCGGATCGCCATGTCCGGTGAGATCCCCGCATGCCCGTGAAGGACGCGAGACAACGTATGGCGGGCGACACCAAGCACCCTGGCTGCGCTCGACACGTTCAGACCCAGAGGATAAAGGCAGGCATCCTTGATTGAGCGACCCGGATGGGGAGGGTTTTTCATCGGCATCGTCGGCTCTCCTTCCTAGTGGTAGTCCACCAAATCGTCGTCAAAAGCATTACCGTCTTCAAAGCGGAACGTGATGCGCCAATTACCAGAATTTCTGACACTCCAGACATTTCTGAGATCGCCTTTCAAACGGTGTAGGCGATAGCCTGACAGGGCCTGTTCCGACGCCCCGCCCGCCGCGTCCAGGTGGGTCAGAACGTCTTCGATCCTCTTAACATGATCTGCAGCCAGCCTATTCGCATTACCTCTTTCATAGAGGCGTTTCAGACCCCGATGCTGGAATGTCTTTATCAAATTATGTGTACCGTGTATCGGTACGCATATCAATCAATAGATACCCACACCGCTTGTTTGTGCACGCAGCGCCGACTGGCGAGCAAGGTTCGGTACGGGACCCAAATCAAGGCAGGATCGGACGAAGTGGCAAACCGCCCGGCCGGATATTTTCGGGTCTAATGCTGGGAAGCGTCGTAATACTCGCTCAAGCCAAGTTCTTCGGCAGAGTTCTTCAGGACTTCCGATCCCGGGCCTTTTTCCAGCGATGCGCCAGTGGCATCGGCAACACGGACGTTGCCAAAGAAAGCCGCCGCAACCGCCACAGCATCAACAAGACCTTCCGCGCCGACACGTTCAACGACACGGTCGTACAAACCATCGAGCTTTCCCTGATCTCTCAGGGTGAGAGCTTCGGCAAAATCCGCGAATAGCTGCGCATCGATGGTGTCATTCCCGTAGCGGGATTTTCCGGTGGCTACCTTAAGGTCGACGGAGGTGTCCAGATGTTGTGCGCTCTCACGGAGCCAGCGAGAATGAGAGCTGGTTCAGTAAAGACATTGGTGCAGTGACGAGACCCGTGTCGCAACGACCTCAATTTGAGGCCGATTGATCGCGCGGATATTGACGTCGATATCCGGTCGGCCAATATACGAAGATGGCAAATAGAGCTGGTCGGCCAGTTCCCAATAGGCCCGCTTGGCATCGGGAACCATTGACAGCGCCGTTATGACGGGCGGGGAGAATGGCGGTTCATAAAGGTCACCATCTTCGGGAACCTCATCCCCCGGCCGGACATATTTGATCCACGCATCGTGATCTCTCGCGCTGGGTGAGCTGTATTTGGTCGGCTCCCCATCTTCCGATTCCGGAAGTGGAAAAGCATCGACGCCCACACCAAAGGCAAATACGTCAACCATCATGACAATACAAATGATGCTGAGGATCTCGACAAATTCATCCTCACTCAGACCTGCGGCTAGACATTCCTTGACCCAGTCTTCACTCAAGCGGCCAGAATCCGTGACGATTCGGTGAATAACGTCAATCTCCACCGGCTGCATCTGGCCGAGACCGTCGTGTGTTCCTTCGGCAGCGAAGGGAGACAGGGCCGATTTACGCTGATTGCAAAAGCCGCAGGTGGCGGCGTTACGTACCTCGGCCGCGACGGCAACACGCCGGCGCCCATCAAGCCACGCACCCGGCGCCGCAACGCGACGCCATGCCAATCGCTAAGCCTCAACGAGGTTTTGCCGGATCGGGTATCTACTGTTCGCGTAGTCGATCAACTGCATCGAATTTCACATTTGTAGACGACTCACTCGTGCGTAGATGACTCAAACGGGTCAAATTCAAAGTTCAAAATTATCCCACATCCAATATGAATGCTATCGCTGCATCCCACACAACCGACAGCAAAGTGATGTCCCCACTTGCTCATGTCCGGTTGCCGGCCAACGCTTTATTGGGCCAACCATGCTTGGCGTCGGGAAAGCCTACTTCGCGTAAACACGATTGTCCGATACGGGGGATACGAATGCGCCGTGCGAATAACGAGATCGTCTTCGTATTCGACGAGCAAATGGGTTTGCGGATCCGGCATGCTCTCATCGTCACTCGGAAACTGGAGATGCAAGTTCGTGGTGAACTCCGGCGCTTTGGCAATCGTGCGCGTGCAGACTTCAGCGAACTCCCGAAGTTGTCCTTCACCGTACCCTTCCGTCAGGTATGACGTGGTGAATGAATAATCGGTGTCGCCAAAGCGGTAATGCAATGAATTGCTCAGCGATACCGGCATGATGTCAGCCAGGACATCAGAGCGGCTATCTGGTTGCAACGTCGTGCAGCCGCAAATCTCGCTCAGATCGCCGTTTGGCGATTGAAGGGAAACAAAGTGGCTTTCACCGATGATTGCCACGCGGACGGACATGCCGTTCCAGGCGAAGATGTCCTCTTTCAAGATGGTAAATTGCTCAAGATCAATTGGACCGTCGACGACGAAGAGCCGCAAGTCGTGAGGCGCCTGATCGATAAACTCGATCGCCTGTTCAGACGACCGAACAAAGCTGTGTGAATGCAATGCCGTCAATCCGATTCTCCCGAGACCGACAAGGGACCGGCGCGTCGCAAGGATGGGTCCGCTCGCTTGATGCATAGGCAACGTGTGTCGAAACATTTACGGGGTGCTTCTAAAACATGACCGATTTCGCCGCAATAGGTTTTTGCTAGGACGAACGACGAGCCGTCGCGCAGCGTTGTAACCTGAGTACAAACCAGCTCCGATGCCAGCGGCGTGAGTCTCAAGAAGCGAATTCCACGTGGACCTGGACAGCGTAGACCTGGGAATTAGACCGGAAGTCATGTAGGTAATAAACACCCGTCCATCAAAGCTGTTTCCCTGAGCTATCTGAG
>Ga0315339_1001848_pt1 | contig 17219 bp, 16 predicted proteins | sample ASW17metaG_FD_204514 | JGI IMG/M metagenome (GOLD analysis project Ga0315339, IMG submission 204514) | Ammonia-oxidizing marine archaeal communities from Pacific Ocean, United States - ASW #17 | ecosystem: Environmental > Aquatic > Marine > Oceanic | place: USA: California | collected 2016-12-05
GTGAAGCACATCTTCGGCAACCCCGGCACAAGCGAGGCGCCACTGATTGATATGCTGGGCGATTACCCGGAGCTTCAATACTTCCTGACCCTGCAGGAGAGCGTGGCCATGGGGATGGGCGAGTCCTACGCCAGGGCCACCGAGACGGCATCTTTTGTCAGTCTCCACGTGGACAGTGGTCTGGCCAACGGCATCGCCATCATGCTTGACGCGCTGAACACCGGAACGCCCATGGTTATCACCTCAGCCAACTACGACGCACGCAAGATCAACGAGACCAAAACCGACCTGGCCGAGCTGGTCCGCCCAGTCACCAAATGGTCGGTAGAACTGAACCTTCCCGACCAGATACCGTCCGTGCTGCGCCGGGCGTTCCATGAGGCCAACAGCCACCCCAAAGGACCGGTCTACGTAGGCTTCACGGCCAACGCTCTCGAAGGCGAGGCCGAAATGAACATCGTGCCGTCCAGCAAGATGCACGATTCCTATCGCCCTGACCCCAATGGCATCGAAGAGGCTGTGAAGCTGATGATGGCCGCCAAGAACCCTATGATGATCGTCGGCGACCGTGTCTCTGAGGACCACGCCAACGACCAGGCCGTGGAGTTGGCGGAGCTGATGGGATTCCCTGTCTACCAGTCCCGGGGCGCCGAAGTATCGTTCCCGACCACCCATCCTCAGTTCTTCGGCAACCATACCCTCAGGGTTACCAGCAGCCGAAAAGCGCTGGAGGACATGGATCTCATCATCGCCATCGGTATGGACGCCATGGACGAGTTGTTCTACTGGGGCGACATCATCCTGGGCGAGAATACCAAGTTGATCCATATCGACCCCATCCCTGGCCGGGCCGGCCGATCAGAACCAACCGACGTCGGCATCGTGTCCCACTGCGCGCTGGCCATAGAAGACCTGATCAGCGCCATCAAACCCCTGCTAACGCCTGAGTTCGAGAACGAGATAGCCGGTCGCAAGATCGGAGTTGTGGCGGCAGCGGCAGACAAACGAAAGGTCTTCGGGGAATCCGTAGCCGCCAAATGGAACAACAAACCCATGACCCCAGCGCGGATGATGTCCGAATTGGCAGCAGCCATCCCGGAAAATGCCATCGTGGTCGACGACTCCATCAGCAACCGTGCCACGATGCGCCATTACTTCCAGGGCCAGAAACGCGGCGACCTGCGGGCGTTCCGGGGTCAGTCCATCGGCGGTGGCATCGGTACCACCATGGGCACTGCGGTAGCCAACCCGGACCGGCCAGTGTTCGGCATCATCGGCGACGGCAGCGCCATGATGACCATCCAGGGACTCTGGACGGCCGCCAACGACAAAATTCCCTGCATCTTCGTCATCTGCAACAATGGCATGTACCGGGTCTTGAAAGTGAACTTCGATGTCTACCAGCGGGAGATCCTGCAACAGAAGGAATCCGCTGGGGAGAACCTGCCCTACTCCGACTTCCCGACCCCGTTCGACGTCGCAGCCATCGCCGCCAGCATGGGCGTTCACGGCGAAAAGATAACCGACCCAGCCGAGATCGCCCCGGCTGTGCAACGGGCCGTTGCCTCGGGCAAACCCGCAGTCCTGGACATAGTCATCGACGGCGACCTCTAGACAGACCACAGGTACATGGAGGCATGTTGAGCATATTTGAGACCATCGTAGCCAAGGCGTCGAATATATCCGCCGATAGTCCGCTGGCCGGCGCTTTATCCCTGCGCAGCGAAATCTTGGATCTGACCGAGAATTCCCACGACGCTTCACTCCGGCCCAACCAGCCGGGCGGCCTGCCCCACGCCGAACGGGCAGGACTGGCCTGCCGCATAGCCAAGCGGAACAACGAAACGGCGCTGACGCGACACTACGAAACACTATTCAGCGTCGGCAGCCAGGCCATCGCCGACACCAGCTTCGACGGCGGTGATGACGCTCGGATGAAAGCCATCATCAGGCACACGGACCTGGTGACGCTGAACCCCAAAGATGCGACTGAGGATGATGTTTCAGCGTTGCGCTCGGCCGGCCTGGACGACGCTGACATAGTCCGGCTCTCCGAACTGATTGCCTTCCTCGCCTACCAGATAAGGTTGGTCGCCGGATTGCGGTTGATGGCGGAGGTTGCATGAGCGAACCGATCAAGGAATTCACCACTACCGTTCCCTTCTGGCAACCCCGCGTAGCCCCGCTGGAGATGGAACAGGCCACCGACGCCCAATTGGATGCCATGAAAGTGACGGTCTCCAATACCAAGATTGGAGCGTACACCCTGGTCTTGGCCTTGGACCCGGAAACCCTGCAGCAGCGCACGCCCCTCTTCAATGGGATCATGTACAGCCGGGGCGGGCTTTCCCGCGCCGAGACCGAGTTGGGCGCGGTGGCTGCATCAGTTGTCAACAAATGTATCTATTGCGCCGCCGTCCATGCCGACCGGTACAACCAACTGACCAAGGACGAGACGGTCATGGACAACATCTTCGAGTCTGGCGAAGATGCCGACATCGACCCCCGCAAAAAGGCGCTACTGGACTTCGCCACCAAGCTCTCGAAGTGCCCTTCAGAGGCGACCAAAGCCGACGTTGAGCTGCTGATCGAGAACGGCCTGAGCATGGGCGAGGTGCTGGACCTGGTGCTTTCGGCGTCATTGTTCGGCTGGGCCAACCGTCTGATGCACGTGCTGGGAGACCCTCTGCTCCAGAACTAGGCTCGCCGAATATGGTTGTTTCTGTTGACCCCCCAGCCTCGCGCAAAGCTCCTGACAGGCGTGATAGGATGGCGCTTTCTTGAACTTCGCAAGATTACGTTCCCGGTTGGACCAGCGGCTGCCCATATACTACGGTTGGGTGATTTTGGCCGTTTCTTCCGTGCCCAGTTTCGGTGCGCGCCCGGTGATGGCGGTGGCCACCCTATCCGTATTCGTGGTGCCCATGACCGACGAATTTGGCTGGACACGCGCACAGTTCTCCGGTGCTGTCAGTCTCGGCGCTCTCTTCGGTTTTATCGCCTCTCCTTTTTCCGGCCGGCTGATAGACAAATATGGCTCCGGAATGTTGCTGTCAGGTTCTGCGGCAGTGGTCGGGCTGTGCGCCATCGGACTCTCTCTGACGTCTCCCCTCTGGTTCTTCTACGCCCTGTATGTACCGGGGCGCGCGGTGTTCTCCAGCCCTCTCGAACTGGGCACTTCGACCGCCGTGAGCAACTGGTTCATCCGCCGCCGGGCCCTGGCACTGGCCTACATGGGGGTCATTCAAGGGATCGGCCTGACCATATTCCCGCTGATCGCCCAAGTGTTGATCGACGGCTGGGGTTGGCGGACAGCCTGGCTGGCTCTGGGCATATTCACCATCAGCTCCGGCATCATCCCCGTGTTGCTGCTGATGGCGCGCCGCCCCGAGGATATGGGACTCGAGCCAGACCCGGAAGGACCCCAAAAACCAAAACCTGGATCCGCCAGCCCGACCGTCCAAGAGGCCGGCGCTGAGACTGCCCCGAGCGGATTTATCGAGTTCAACTACACCGTGCGGCAGGCGTTGGTGACCAGGGCTTTCTGGATATTGGCTATCTTCTCGGTCTTCGGCTTCGTGGTCCAGGCCGGGGTTAGTCTGCACCAGGTGCCCCATTACATCGGCCAGGGTGTCCCAACCCACCTTGCAGCGCTCACCGCCAGCACCTTTGCCTTCGGCCAGGTACCCGGAGGGTTACTGTGGTCCATGCTGGCCCGGCGGATCCCGCTGAGGGTCCTGCTATCCATAGCGGCCATCACCATGTTCATCGGAGCCATCGGCACTGGGCGGAGCACATCACTGGCAACTGGAATACCCATGGGGTTCCTGCTGGGTGTCGGGGTTGGCGGGATACATCTGCTGCTGCGGCTAACCTGGGCCGACTATTACGGGAGACTGCATCTGGGCAGTATTCGAGGCCTGACACTTCCTGCCCAGATCGGCGGTCAGGCACTGGGGCCGATAATCGCCGGTTTCATGTTCGACTCAACCGGCGGTTATGAGACGCCCTTCACCGTATTTGGAATTGCTGTCGCTTTCGCGGCTGTAATGGTGCTGGCCGCCAGGCCGCCCGGCCCATTACTTCAGGGAAGCGCCATTCCCCAGCCGACAACAGCACCAACGAGGGATTAAGCGGAGACTAGGCGCCGGTCTTATACATAGAGCAACACCGTCCGAATGTCACCCCGAGTGAAGCGAAGGGTCTGCCAAACTCGAGCTTGGTAAATTCTTCGTCGGCCTACGGCACTCCTCAGAATGACAGGGCTAGGGCTAAGAGTCGTATCGTTTAAGAAGACTAAACAGACCTGGGTCTGCGGCTGGAGACCACGTATATGGGGTCGTCCGGGGGGCTGGTTTCCGGGTTCAAGAACGTGCCCTGGATATCCTCTAGGTTCTCGGCGGCTTCCATGTAGGTCCCGACCAGATCGACTCGGCCCCGGTCCGTCGAGTTCCGCCAGTTCAGCACGGCTTTGGTGGGGAACATACGGTTGGAAAAACTCACTATGAACACGCCGCCCGGCCTCAGGATACGCCCCACCTGGTGGAATGTATCAATGGGTTTGGTCAGGTACTGAACGGAGACAGTAATCACCACTGCATCGAAAGTCTCGTTCTCAAAGGGCAGTATTGGAATGTTGTTCACATCATGAACAACATAACCGTCCAAGTCCGGATTATCTCGTAATTCAACGTCGTTCAAGCCCAGCCCGATCATCCGCTTCTTTGGATGACCGGCCGGCCAATGGGACCGCCAACTGCTCATCAGGTCGAGCATTTCGGAGTTCTCGGGTATCTGGTCTTTGAAGAACTGGCCGAGGGTCGCGATTGCCCCATCGTTTATATGTACCACCAAGCGCGGGGTCTGATAGAAGTAGGAATCATCCTGCTCGTCCTCGCGCTGAAAATATTCGGGTGTAAGTCTAGACTCAGCGATATCGCCCTCCAACCGCACGATTAGACGTGCCTCAGCGGCTCCGCCGAATTGTACCACGCTCACTAGTGGGGTTTTCATGTTGTGTGTGGGGGCGAAGGTTGACTGGTAGAGTGGGGTTGCAGGGCTTACAATTCGCCAAGCTGAAGCAAGTTGAATTCACCTAGGAGCGAGAACCATGGCTGAAGAAACCAAAGAGGAAATGCTGAAGAAGATTTCCGCAAACCGAGGTTACTCTCTGGAGATGCACCGCATCATGGCGGAGGTCGACATCGACTGGGTCACCTCCTACAACCAGTTCATCGACGCCACCTACACGGGACAACGACTACTAGACCGCAAGACCAAGGAGCTGCTGCAGGTGGCGGTGGAAGCGGCGCTCAAGGCAGACGTCGACCAGATCCAAGCCCACATCCGCGTGGCCATCGCAGAGGGCGCCTCGCCGATGGAGGTGCTGGAAGCCATGCAGTGTGTGATCATGCCCATGGGAGCGCTGGCCTACCGCCGCGGCCTCCAAGCTTGGTCCGCCGAGACCGGCATAGGCCTAGAGAAGTAAGCTTCCAAAGCAATAAAAAGCGCCCCTGATCGGCAGGGGCGCTCTACTTGAAACCAACCCATGAAAACGCGGCTGCGCCGCTATTTTTGCCAGTTTACTTTATTTGTTAGCGTGCCGATGTCGTTTATGGATATCGAGCAGACATCGCCGTCAACCATATTCTCCGTTGCACCATCAGTGCCCATCCACAACACATCCCCCGGCACCAGAGTCAGGTACTCACTCATCTTGCTGATGAACGTGCGCACGCCGAAGATCGCCGAGGCCACGTCATACTCGCCCACCGTCCGGTCGTTGACCTTGATGACCACATGCAGGTCGTCGGGGTTCAGGTCAGTCACGATCCAGGGCCCCATCGGCTTGAAAGTGTCCGTGTTCTTGGCTCGCCACATCGTCCGGTCGCCGCGCTGCCAGGTCCGCTCGCTGACATCGTTGCCGATGCTATAGCCAAGCACGTAGTCCAAAGCCTGTCCCTCGGTGACGTTACGGCAGGTCTTCCCGATGACCACCACCAGCTCACCCTCGTACTGCAGCATCTCAGTGGCGTCCTTGGGAACGATGATGTCATGTCCGTCCGGCACCAGCGCGTTTATCGCCCGGTAGCCGACGTCGGCCTGCGTGGGCAGAACGGGTTCTTCGCCACGCATCTGGGCAGCCCAGGTCACATGCTCCGGGTAGTTGATACCGGCGGCATAGAATGTCGGGGGTATCACCGGGACTTCCATCTTCACAGCATCAAGCTTGTGGGTGTTGGCGGTCTTCTTGTAGCTGTCGAAGGGAGTCCCTTCGACCTCGGTCACTGTGTCGCCCTCAATGATGCCGTAGGAGATCGGTCCTCCGTTGGAAAATCTGCACCATTTCATGTCTGATTCACCTCGTATTGGCCCCGATCGCTGCGATCGCGGCGGCCTTAAATCGTTCAGGGCCATTTTACACCGCACTCTCCCCCGGTCAAGCAGGCTCCAGCCGATGCCTGAGGAGACAAGGTGTTAGAATCTAGCCCGCCAGGCAAAGTCAAAGATTTCAATCACAACGTTAAGGTGGGACAACCATGCGACTGGAAGGAAAGACGGCCCTCATCACCGGCGCCAGCCGGAATATCGGCAAGGAGATCGCTTTGACCTTTGCCCGGGAGGGGGCTGACATCGTTCTTAACACTCGCGCCAGCGAGGCCGAACTGGAAGAAGTGGCCGCCAAATGCCGGCAACTAGGCGTGAAAACCCACGTCGTGATCGCGAACGTGTCCGACTCCGCCAGTGTCGTCAAGATGGTTGAAGAGGGCATCAAGGCCCTTGGCAAGATCGATATCCTGGTCAATAACGTGGCCATCCGCCCCCACAAACCCATCCTGGAAGTAACCGACGAGGAGTGGCACCACACGCTGGGCGTGAACCTGCACGCCGGATTCTACCTGTGCAAGGCCGTGCTACCGGGGATGATGGAGCGCAAGACTGGCAGCATCATCGCCCTGGGCGGGCAATCGGCCGTCACCGGCCGTCCCAACACCAGTATCGTAACCACGGCCAAGACCGGCATGATGGGGCTGATTCGGGCCGTTGCCGCTGAGATGGCGCCCTACAACATCCGCGCCAACATGGTTAACCCAGGCTCGACTGACACCTCCCGCGACAACCCCGATTGGTACCCCGAGTTCCAGATGGACGTTGCCCGAGGCTCAAGCCAACACCTGAAGGATATTCCCATGGGACGCCAGGCCACGGTGGAAGACATCGCAAACGCCTGCCTGTTCTTCGCCTCTGACGAGTCCGGCTATATCACCGGAGACAGCGTAAACGTAATGGGAGGCCGCTACATCTCCTAACCGGCACAGCCGGGTTTTCTTGGATGTGGTTGAGTTGCGGAGATGGGAGATGGGACGGCGGTTGTGGGTTTATTTTTCTAGCTGGTCCCAGACCAGGGCGGCGGCTCCGGCTAGGCCTACGGAGTCTCCTAGGCGCGCTGGGGTTAGCTGGAAGTCTTTGTGGAGTTCGCTCATTACCCGGCCCATCATCTGTTCGCGGATGCGCTTGAGCTGGTCGAGCTTGACCAAACCCTCAGTCACACCACCTCCCAGCACGATCATGTCCGGGTTGAACAGGTGGACGATGTTGGTCAGACCGATGGCCAGGGCGCTCACCGCCCCGTCCAGGATGGAAACGGCCAAAGGGTCATTATTTCCCGCAGCGTCGAACACAGCCTTGGAATCCACGTCATCGATCTTCAGAGAAGCGAGAGTGGAATCCGCGTGACCGCCAGAGGCCAGTTTCTGCTTGGCGATGCGCTCGATGGCGGTTCCGGAAGCAGTCGCTTCCAGGCAACCTATCGACCCGCACTGGCAGTCCAGGGCCGCTTCCGACGTATCTACCAGAGTGTGGCCGATCTCGGCGGTCAGTCCATTTGCGCCGAGGAACACCGAGCCTTTGTCCACTACACCGCCGCCAACCCCGGTGCTGACTGTGACGTAAAACAATGTCTTGATCGGGCGAACGTTCTCCGCAGACTCTTTCCCAGCGCCGAAATAATGCTCGCCGAGAGCGGCCAGGTTGGCGTCGTTACCCACCCAAACCGGCACGCTAAAAGCCTCTTCCCAGAGGGGTTTGAAGGCCACGCCGTCGAGGACCATCAGGTTGGGCGGCTGAAAGAACGTACCCGTGGTAGGTTCCACCGGACCGGCCACTGCCGCGCCGATGCCGGCAACAGGGCCACCGGCATGCTCGATTGCATTTGCCAACAGCTTCTCAGCGTGGTTCAGGTACCCTTCTTTAGTGCCGTTCTTGGGGTTCGACTCCCGTGTCTGCCAGAGGATCTCGCCCTGTCGGTTGATAACCGCAGTCCTCGTCCAGGTGCCGCCCCAGTCCATGGCGACCACTACTTGCGGTGTGCTCATCGCCTTCCCTTTACCTTTCTAGTCTCGTTTTGCCAGCAGTTCGTTGCCTGTCTCGGGGAGGGTCTTATCTCGCCAGCAATTCATTTATGGTGTCGCGGAGGGTCGTCTCCGTCAACGGGCCCGATAGCTTCTTGACCAAGATGCCGTCCCGGTCGATGAAATACTTCTCCGGGATACCCCGTACACCGTAGTCTATTGCCACGGTCCCGCTTGCGTCGAACCCAACGGGATAATTCTGCCCTTCTTGCTGCAGGAAAACTTCCGCGTCGCCGATGTTGTCCCAGATATCCACGCCGATGAACTCAACGGGCTGGCCCTGGAACTCCCGGTAAACCTTGGCCAATGCTGGAGCCTCGACCCGGCAGGGCTGGCACCACGAGGCCCAGAAGTCCACCATCACCACCTTGCCCCGGAGGTCGAACAGCTTAAAAGTCCCGCCGCCGATCAGCTCAACTTCAAAGTCCCGGGCCATTTCGGGATCGATATCAAATTCGACCAGGTCAGAGTTCGTCGCCAGGCCGCCAGGGTTCCCGCCGGTGCTGATCGACGCCCAGGCCAAGATGGCGATCAACGCCGCTATAGGGATTCCGCCGCACAGGATTATCCAGCCGCGTTTGGTCATGCCTGGTCGTCTCCAACCATTTGCCCCGTAGCGTCTGGGTCCAGCACCAGAGCCATCAACCGTAGGCGTTCGGCACGGTAGTCCAGCTCAGATAAATAGTCAGGCTCAGATAGGTCGCCCTCCTGGAATCGCTGATCCAAATCCGCCACCGCCCGCACCACATTGGCCCTCTCAGCCGCATCCACAACCCTGGAGGCCCCGCTTGGCCAATCGGTTGCTGTGACCGGGCTGTAGCCGTGCATGAGGCCCCACAGCAACATAACAGCCAGGGTTGCGCCCAAGGCGGTGGGAATGGCCGCCTGCCAGAACTTGCCCCCGGCCAAGGTATCCGAGAACCGCGCCCACACTCCGGGCAACGGAAGGCCGGTGAATTCCAACTGCAAGCCCTGCCCAGGCGGGAAATCAGCGCCCTCGTAGGCCCGGTAGGAAGTCCCCTGAACGTTCACCGGATCGATGCTGGCCAGTCCTAGAATTTCAACACCGGAGATCGCCTCAGGTATCCAGACCTGGAACACCTCTGCCCCTTGCACCAGGCTCTGGCGAAATGACAGAGTCTCGTCCTCGAACGGGAATGTATAGGAAAAATCAATGCTATGCCCCCCCGGCACCACAGGAGAGGTAAGAGCGAAACCGGTCCCGATGGACACGATATCCCCTGCCGGCAGGTCAGAATTGACGGTCAGGTCCGATGGGTTAGGTGGCAGAGCGAAGCGGAGAAAGCTGATCGACTCCAGGTTGGTCAGGTCGGGCGCCAGGGTCCGGTCGGTCGGGTTGGTGATCTGAATGAACTCAATGGCGCTGACCGTTTGGTCGCTCTTATTCACAGCGGCAATGACCATCACCTGCCGCTGCACCTCAATGATAGAAGCTTCTCCGGTGGTCTCGTAGACAGTCAATACAATGTCATCATCAAGATCGGGCACCCCCAACGATGTCCCATAGAAGATGCCCAGGTGGTCAACGCTAACGGTGTAGGAATCACCCTCTCCGACTTCAACGTCCTCAAACACGAACTGGCCCTGAGCGTCGGGTGAAGCCTGTCCGGTGCCTGAAAGCCGGCCGTCCGCCCCGGTGATCAGCATCAAGACACTGAGGTCGTCCGGTAGGTCAGTTCCCTCTGTGCCGTTCACCACCTGTCCGTGGACTTCGGTCGTCTCCTGAGCTTGGAGGAAAGCGCCATTTGTTGGAAACAGGAATATCACAAGAGCCAACGCCGCCAGGAAAGCCAGCTTTATCATCACGATTGTTGCGCCATCTCTGTGCCGCAATGAGGGCAGGTTAAATCTCCCTCCAAAACGGCCGCGCTACAGTTTGGGCAGGCTAAGACCCTGTCATCAGCGCTCGCCTGGTCGCCACGGGCCAATAATATCTCTTGTTCCAAGAGCCAGGTTGGGTCGCCACGGCCGGCCTCCAATTGGTCTCGGAGCACGGTGGCCGCCTGCACACGGTAGGCCTGGAACTGCGTCTGGAAATCCTCTTGAGCCATGCGGCCCAGCTGGAATTCCAGGTCGAGGGTGTTGATGGCGTCGAAGATGTCTTCCAGCGCCTGGTTGTCGGTCGCGGCCGTGATCTCGGCGGCGGCGGTCATAGGCTGCCGGTCCTTCAGGAATGTGTAGCAGACCACGGCAAAGCTGAAAGCCGCCAATACCGCACCAATGAATATGGATATGACGGTTTCCGCGTCCATGAAATTCAGTTTACCCGGCTCAGCAATGGGGCTAGTCGGCCGACGGGCGTAGCCCGGTCGCGATGCGGCGGGGACTTGGCACTGGGGCCGGCACGCGTATCTTCTGGGGCCAGAGTGCGACCACCGTACCGACCAACATCACCGGGCCAGCGACCCACATCCACCAGATCAGCGGGTTCACTAGGATGCGGAACCCTACGCTGCCGTCTGGCAGGTTCTCACTAGGCACGATGTACAGGTCTTCCACCGGCGTGGAGCGGATGGCGGCAGTGGTGGCCGCCATGTTGAAACTTGGGTAGAAGTCCCGCTTAGTGCGGATGGTCTCTAGCCGTTCGCCGTCGCGGAGCACCTGCACCGTGGCAATGAACTCGGTCCGGTTCCCTTTGAACTCTTCCTGTGTCCCCAGATACACCAATTCGTAGTCCTCGACCTGGACACTTTCGCCAGGAGCCAAGACAACGTCTTTCTGCACACTGAAGAAAGACGTGCCCACGATGCCCAGAGTGACCATCACCACGGACAGGTGGACGATGTAGCCACCGTAGCGCGGCCGGTTGGCCATGATCAGCCTCAGGAAGGCTGTGGCGTAGTTTTCCCCGGAACTGCGGTGCCGCGAGCGTGTTCCCCGGTACCATTCCATCAAGATACCGGTGGTCACAAAGGCCGAAAGACCGAAGCCGATCAGGGCGTATTCTTTGTGCAGCCCCAACGTCGCCAAGACGCCCACGGTAAGCAGGCCGCCGGTGATCGGCGGGAGTAACGACTTACGGAGGCTGGCTATTCCGGCTTTACGCCACGGTATCAGCGGCCCCACTCCCATCAGAAACACCAAAGCCAGCATCAATGGCCCGTTCACCTGGTCATAGAACGGCCTGGCGATCGTGATCTCTTCATCGTTGGTCAGCCTGGATATCAGCGGGTAGACAGTGCCCCACAGCGTGACGAAGGCAATGGCCAGCAGCAGCATGTTATTGACCAGGAACGCCGCTTCCCGGGAGAGCATCGAGTCCAGGTTCTGAGCGCTCTTCAGCAGCGGGTAGCGCCAGATGAAGATTAAGAACGGGACCACTACTCCGATCGCCATAAACATCAGGAATATCCAGCCGAGTTGGGATGATCCGAAGGAATGGACCGACGGCACCGAACCGCCCCGGTTCATGAACATACCGTACAGCGCCAACCCGAACGACACGTTAATGAGGACGATGTTCCACATCCGGAACATCCCTCGCCGCTTCTGGACCATGATTGAATGGACGAAGGCTGTGATTCCCAGCCAGGGCATGAATGCCGCGTTTTCAACCGGGTCCCAGAACCAGAAACCGCCCCAGCCCAGGATGGTATAGGCCCACCAGGAGCCAAGCAGCAGCCCAGCGGCCAGCAACACCCAAGAGAAGATGCCCCAGACCCGGCCAGCATCGACCCATTCGTCACCGGTCTTTCCGGACAACAGCGCTCCCGTCGCGAAGGCAAACGGGACAGTGATTCCGATCAGACCGGCCATCAACGCCGGAGGATGGAAGAACATGCCAAAGTGGGTCAGCAGCGGGTTGATCCCTTCGCCGTCGATCGGCACAAAGGGCAGCTTATCGAAGGGGTTGGCCATGACGGCAGTCACGGCCAGGAAAAAGGTCAGCGTCAACATCAATACCGCCGTTGTATACGGCAAGGCGTCTTTGAGCTTCTCCGGCGCGCGCCAGATCGCTATCGCTGACATAATCGACAAGACGGTGGCGATGTAGAGCAGCGAACCTTCGTTTCCGGCGTAGAAGGCCACCCAGGTGAACTTGTTGGGCATGGCCAAGTCGCTGTGGGCCGCAACGTAGGCGATCTCGAAGTCGCGGCTGATAAAAGCGACCACCAGGCTGAGCGTGGCGACCAGCAGGGCCGGACCGGCGGCATACATGGCCGATTGGGCGCTATCAACCAACGCCGGCGACATCCGCAGCTTTCCAGCAACCGATCCTATCGTGGAGTAGGTGGCCAGGGCCAGGGCTATCCAGAGGCTTATTGCGCCGAGATCAGCCATCTACACATTCTCTTCTGGGTTCTCTTTAGGGTCCGTGGAAATTTCCGGTCCGGATAATTCTACGGTGGATTCAGACTGACCAGATGTACCGCTTGGACTGGGACTGCTGCGAGTCATGTCCAGATGGCGGTCAACCAATTGCAGATAGGGGATGAGACCGGCGTCCTGGAGCGGCCGCGGCGGGCCTAGTATCGGCTCCTTACGGGTCATGGAACGTAGGATTAAGAACACCGCGGCCAATGCGGCAGCAACCCCGACAACCGGGGCTAGCCAGGCCACCAAGTTGGCTCCGGATTTGGGCGGGGCCGCCAAGATATCCTTGCCGTAGCGATCAACGAAGAAATCCAGTATCTCGTCCCGGTCGCTGCCCGCGGCAAGCATTTCCCGAACGACCTGACGCATCTGCATGGATATCTGGACTTGGGCTTGGTCGATGGTCTCAGCCGGACAGACCGGGCACATGATCATGCGGTCGATGCCCTGGGCTTCACTCTCGCTGTAGGCAGGCTCAGGGATCTGGGCGTGTAGCACGCCTATGGTAGAGACGCCTATCAAGGCAAATAGAGAGAGGGCAGCCAGGAGAAGGGCCGCCCTAAAAGTGAGCGTAACCGGAAAGTGGGGTACGTTAGAAGGTCTCATATCTCAACCGCAACCGGAATCACAGCCCCAATGCGCTCCGGGTTTTTCGTCGCAGAGCGTTTACTTGGGCAGTGAACCGATGTATTGGGCGATGGCGGCGCGTTCTTCGCCGCTCAACAGCTTGCCGAACGGAGGCATGACCGATGTGGGGCCAAGCGGCCTGCTGGTCGCTTCCAGTCTGGACTCGATGAACGCGACTGGCCGGTTAGTGATGTCTGCAGAGACAATCGGCTCGTACCCGTAGTTCTCAGTCATCTTGGCCAACACCGGGCCAGTGCCTTTAGCGTCAGCGCCGTGGCACATCTGGCAGTTGACTCGGAACAGGTCCGCGCCGGTATTAGTCACCACGGAGGCTGCCGGTGGATAGAATGCGACTGCGCCGACAACACCAGCCAAGCGGGGCGGCTCATGCGAGCGGTAGGACTGCTGGTAATGCTGTTCGTAGAAGATATCAACCGGGTAGGAACCCTGGCTACAGCCGGACAATACGATGCCGAAGAGCATCGCGGCGCCAAGAATCCAGCGCTTGAGTCCGCGCTTACTTTGTGCCTTCCGAGGCCCGTCTAAGACCACTTGGTCCAACTGGGCGGAATGTGAAATGACCCGCTTAATCATTAGGCCGACGGCCCTCCGTCTTTGAGTACCACGTCGACGGCCCCCGCCTGGGTCAGCAAAGTCTGGGTTTGGGTTAGCTGGTCTTCTTCAACGCTAACCAGGACGCCGATGTAACCCTCTGTGATCCGAGTGTCGTACAGGCCCTGTTTGAACGCGGGCAGACGCGACTCGAAGATGATCCCAATGATCGTGAAGACGATGGCCGTGAGCATGGTGCTCTCGTAGGTGACCACAGCCATGGGAGGCAAGGACAGGATCGGCTTGCCGCCCTGGACCAGCGGATAAGCCATCTGGGTCATGGAAGTGAGCATGATACCCACGGTCAGGCCGATGAGTGCGCCCACGAACGGAAAGATATAGAGCCGGTGCGGCTCTTCTCTCTCTCCGAATGCGCCCTCCGGATAAGGCGTGTCCGTCAGAAAATCGTAATCAGTCAGAGCTACGCCCGCCGCCTTCAGCGCATCGCCTGCGTCGGCGGCGTTGTCGGCGGTTTCAAACAGCCCTAATATCGATGCTTTGGCCATTTTCCCTTTCCTCTAGATGCCTACTCTATTAGTCTTCCGGGCCTGGTCGTCAGGGCCTAGTCTTCTCTAAAGACGGCGGGTACTGTTACCCGGCCTATCTTGATCTCTGTTCTTAATATCTCGCCCTCTTTTATGTCATAGAGCGGGATAAGGGGTACGACCCTCGCGATGATCAGCATCAACATCGAGACCAGCGCGAAGGTGCCGATGATTATGATCCACTCCACCGAGCTGGGCCGGTAGGTGTACCAGTCAAAGGTCAGTAATTGTTTCCGGGCCAGGCCAGGAACGATGATCAGGAACCGCTCCAGCCACATACCAATGTTCACGAGGATACATGCAAGGGACATGATCCATAGATTTCTGCGGGCCGACTTGCTCAGCCAAATCGCCACGGGGGCGAAGTAGGTCACTCCCACGAATATCATCATCCATATGTTCCATGGACTGACCATAAACTGGTAGTGTCTAACCGCGATCTCGTCTGCCTCCCGGCCGTAGAAGCCGAATATGACTTCCATCACGAAAAAGTAGAACCAACCGGTGGCCACCACGATGAGCAGGCGGGCCAGCGCATCGATATGCTCGTGGCGGATGTAGTTCTGCCAACCGTATATATAGCGAAGGATTATCAGTACGAACGCAACCGCAGACACTCCAGAGTGCACCGCACCCACAACGAAGTAGGGAGCGAAGATGGTCGAGTGCCATGACTTAACCGACACTGCCATTCCGAAGTCCCAGGACACTATGCTGTGTACCGACACGAACACAGGGAGGATCAAAGCCGAGAGCAGGACTCCCGCGATGATCTGCAGTTTCCATTGTCTGGGATTGCCCTGCCAGCCCATGGCCAGCATTCCGTAGATGCGGTGGCTGATGCCGGTGGTGCGGTCACGTAAGACCGCAAAGTCGGGTATCAACGCTACCAGAACGAACAGGATGCTCGACGTTAGGTAGGTGTAAACAGCACTGGGGTCCCAGACCAACGGGGTCCGGATGTTTGGCCAGATGCCGCGTGCGTAGTCATAAGGTATGAAGGGCATCGTGTAGATCCAGTAAACCGTTCGCCAAGGGCGGCCGGTGTGGATCAATGGCATGGTCATGGCCGTCATCAGTGAGAAGACGGTCAGAATCTCTGCTGCCCTGGTTGCAGGCCGGCGCCATTCTGCCTTCGAAAGACGCAGGATGGCAGAGAGCATCACCCCGGCATGGCTGATACCGATCCAGAACACGAAGTTGGTGATGAAGAATCCCCACATCACCGGCCGGTTCAGGCCCGTAACACCAAAGCCCTGGTTGATCATGAAGCCCGCGGTACTCATGGCGATAAGCACTATGAACCCCAGCACCGATATGGTACCGAAGAACCACTTAGGTGAGTACAGGATGCTGACTAGCAGCTCCCTGTTTACCTGTTTCGATTGTAGCGGTTTGCCTTCCTGCATGATGCTCCACCGGAGTAATCGTTCTGCTTACTCAGGTTTGCCTAGTATCAAATATTCACCACGGATGAACTTGCCCCACTTCTGGTACAGAGCGCCTTCTTTCACTTCCCAGATCGACAGAACCGGTAGCAGTCTGGTGGCTAAGAGATAGACGAATATCGCAGCGCCAATCCCTCCGATCACCATGAAGACGTCCCAGATGTCCGGATAGGCCGGTGCGGGAACGTGTTCAAAGAAGTAGGCGTATATATCTTTACCCGGAGCCGCGTTAGCCGACCCAACGAAGATCCTGATGTTAAACATGACGGCGCCGATCATCACCAACAGTCCAGCTAGGGCCGGGCCCCAGTCGGAACGGCGTACCGGATTCCAAATCAACACTGCGAACGGCAAGGCGAAGCTGAACGCAACATTAAGTAGGAAAATTATCGCGTACGTATCCGTAAGAAAATACTGGATGATGTTCTGTTCAACTTCCAGACGTCCATACCAGAAAGTAATGAAGAAAGCGAACAGATGGTAGATCCAGAGGAGGGTTATGCCAAGCAGCACCTTGCTCGCGGACCAGAAAGTAGACTTGCCTATGTATCCCTCATAGCCACCCCATTTCCTAAGGATAAAGAGCGTGACTAAGATCGCTCCAAATCCCATCTGGAAGCTGGTGACAGTGTAGATCACCGGAAATATCGAGTCTTTCCAACCTGGGACCAAGCTCTGAGCGTAGTCGGAGCTGAACAGGAATTGGACAAAGATCAGAGTCATGAAGTAGAAAGCGCCGAGCAGCGCCAAACCGGCCTTCTGGGCGTTCCATTGGCGCTTGGTGCCGTACCAGTTACTGGACAGCTTGCCGTAGAGCCAGCGCCTGAATCCAGTGGCGGTATGACGGCCTTCTGCCATATCCGGCATCGCCGACAGCCAGAGTATGAACATCGAAGTCACCACCACTCCCATTATGCCAGCGAGGTTCCAAGCGTGGGGTGCGCCTATGGGAGCTTCGAACCAGATCGTCCGACGAACGGCCAGTTCACCTTCAATAATGCCATCTATTGCGTCTGGGTTGCCGATGGACGGAAGGAGGAACATCAAGGGGATGAACATCAAGAGGTTCAAGACTCCGACGATCGCGAACAGCTCGGCCACACGAGATAACGGCCGACGCCAGTGGCTCTTGGTGAACCGGAAGGCCACCGCAACCAAGGGGGCTGCGCCGGTCACCATGAACACCATGGAAAAGACTGACAGGTAATAACCCCAGGCGTTCATGTCATCGAACCCATCGG
>Ga0315339_1001849_pt1 | contig 17211 bp, 17 predicted proteins | sample ASW17metaG_FD_204514 | JGI IMG/M metagenome (GOLD analysis project Ga0315339, IMG submission 204514) | Ammonia-oxidizing marine archaeal communities from Pacific Ocean, United States - ASW #17 | ecosystem: Environmental > Aquatic > Marine > Oceanic | place: USA: California | collected 2016-12-05
TCGTAAGCCACCGTATACCGTCGAATAGTTTATCCACGTTATCCCCGCCTCTCTGATGAGAAGCGTCCTCTCAAAATTTCTGTGACTAGAAAACAATTGCCATCGCGAATAACCTGCAATGGATTGCCGAGTAAGGACCCGTTGTTCTATGATCAAGCCATTGTTGACATTCATGCATGAAAGTTTTGAATTATGGGAATTGGTGGTATTTGGCAGTGGGTCGTTGTCCTTGCAATTGCACTTGTCCTGTTTGGTGGGCGCGGCAAAATCTCCAGTTTAATGGGTGATTTTGGTAAGGGACTGAAATCCTTTAAGAAAGGGATAAAGGAAGACGAGCCCCAGTCTGTCGAGAACGAGGATGGTCCTTCAACGGCACAGGCCTCCAATCCAGAGATACTAAAGCAGCTAGACGGGCCTGACCCGGTACTCGAACGCGACAAAAACCCGCAATAGATCGCTAACGATTTAATCACTTAGCCGACCGCAACGCCCTACCAATAGCCTTATCCATCTTCTTACCGATATTTGTCCTAACGCTGCGCTCGCCAATTCCATAGAAATCAAACCTTGGCTGATACTGCGTTGAGCTTTCATAAGCGACCAACAGCTTCTAAAGTGCCACTATGAAAAAACAACGGGGGACCACGCATGACCCGGATTTCCATTCTCACTAAAGACGATATGAACGATGAGCAAAGATCAGTCATCGAATATTCCAGTCATTCAGGCCAGCCCCACGGCGGCCCGTACTGGGCCTATATCCGCAATCCCAAACTGATGCGGATCGTGCAGGATATGAACCGTATCCTGACCGAAGGCACACTCACGGCCAACGAACTGAGCATTATCGTCTTGACCGTGGCTCGTCATTGGAGCGCCAAGTATCCTTGGGCGGTTCAGGTCCGGAATGCCCTAAAAGTCGGGCTGGGCCAGAACGTGATCGATGCCATTAATGGCCGCGCCGCCCTACCAACCGAAGATGCCCGCGAAAATCTGGTCCATAAACTCGCCAACGAGCTGCTAGCCGATCAGGGTTTAAGCGATGCCAGTTACGCCGAGGCGGAAGCGTTATTTACTACCGACGAACTAATCACCGTTATCGCCCGGATTGGGGCTTTTTCGATGACCTGCTGTACCGCAAACGGGTTCGATATCACTCCGCCCGACGAAGTCCCGGCGCGTCTGCAATAGGGGAAAAAAGCCATCGAGACGTAGATGATCACGTAGAAACTATCTCCTATGTTGAAATGGTTGAAATTAATCTTCTAGAGCGATCGCACTTCCAATGGGTAGACCTTTTCATTGATGACCTCTCATTCTATTCGGGAGGTTTCAATGCCTGGGGCGGGGTATTCTGTATAGGAGACGATTGGATTGCGGTTGGCGGTAATGAAACATCGGATGCACAACTACTGATGCGCGGAGATCGTGTTCAATGTTTTGCAGCTGCGGATGACTGGTTGAACGAATACGAAACTAACGATACTGCGCATAGAACGAGGTCATGGCTTAATGAGGAACCCACGCAAAGGCAACTCGCGGCACTGCCAAGTAAATTGAGATTAGACTTTAATCTCACACGCTATAGGGCCTCGGCTTTGATCGGTTTTAATAAACACCAAGTGGCCATTCGTAATATCGCCAATGGTCTCGACGAAGACCAAAGAGAGATGATGTAGCAAGAGATAGTGTTAACTCCACCAACAAAAATAAATTATAACGACCGTCCATTTTTTCGTGTGGCGCTATTTGTGGCGATTGGGGATTTTTGCTGGGAGGGGAAAGCCCGTTTTTGGCTTCCAGAGTTGGTTGCGGGGGCAGGATTTGTTCAAGACCCTACAATAATTAGGCATGTGTAACTACACGCTGTAAATGCTTGCGGGGGTTCGCACACTATTTAGTTACACGGACCGCTGACTCTTAATCAGCGGGTCCGGGGTTCGAGCCCCGATCGCCCCCCAATCTTTTCAATGGGTTAGAGAGAAATCTCTAGCCCATTTTTATTTTTAGCAACCAAATAGCAACCAACTGGGCGGTAAAGAGGGCAATATCTAAAGCCCGCAATTTTCAAATTCAGTCCTCCGCCTGGCCAACACTTTTCTTCAGGACTTGTGACGCCTTGAAGTCCACGACATTGCGTGCGGAGATCATCGCTTCCTTACCGGTCTTCGGGTTCCGTCCAACACGTTCTTTCTTATGTCGCACTGAGAACGTAGCGAAGCTACTAATCTTCACCTGTTCGCCATTCGCCAAGCTATCGCTCATCCGGTTCAATACGGATTCAACCAGATCGGCGCAGTCGGTTGCTGCCAAACCGGTCTCATTATGAAGGGCGTTAACCAAGTTCAATCGTGTGATAGTTCTGGGCACAATAAGTTCCCACGGCTCTAGCTTTGAGTGTTGGAAAACTTATCTTGAAGGTGCATCTAGAACAACTGGCGATACTAAGTGACAACCTGGCGGGTGTTGCTCCGTGGACGACGGGTCAAGTGGCCCAGCGAGTCCTTACGAATGGCTACTTGACATGGCGGCGTCGACCGTTTGATACTCTCGTTCAAGCGATAAATGGCGTCAATTCGGCATTCAGCAGATCGCGAGGGTGCTCGGGGATCGGTCAAAGTGGCGTTGCGGGGCGGTGTCTGCGAGATCGAAGCCTTCAGCCGGAAGTAATCCGGACGAATATTTGGGAGAGAGCTATCATGTTGGAACTTTTTGGTGAATGGGGTCGTGTCGAACACGAACTGGGCCATTCGCTTCGCGATAATTTCCTGATGCCGGTCCGAACGGTGGATAATCCCAAATCGTTTACGCCGATAATCGCGAAGCGCGACGGACGCCGATGGGCCCTCGTTCAGGGAATCGAGATCGGCAATATAGAGGCGCTCACATTGCCGCCGGACCTCGAGGTTAATTACATCCGTCCCTATTTCACCTTCGACACGATCGAAACGGATAATTCGATACCTCAAAACCTTACCGAAGCCGTCCAGCGGATAGCCGATGGCGAACCGGATGTGGCGATCGATCCCTATCTCCCGGTTGGCTTGGCCCATCAGCTTTCCAACGCATTTCGCGTGACGGTGAACGGCCATACGGACGTTGAATCGGTCCGCGTTCGGGAAGTCGACCGCAACTGGGTCTCCCAAAGGCTCGCGGTTGGGCGCAGAGATGCCGCGGAGGCCGTCACCAGGCTTCTCGAGAAAAATCCGGCCCGCGACAAGCTCAAGACTTTTCTCGAGCCTCGCGAGAGCCGCCACTTCGCCGCACTGGATCATACGCTGAGCGAGGCGGATCTGGCCGGGGTCGTTATCTCCTCGCGGATCAACGTTCAGGAAATTGCCGGTATCCCGCTCGCCTCGCACGACCGTCCCGTCGCAGTCGTGTATCCGACGGGAAACAATGTGGCTTACGTCCTTGAACCGGCGGGACGCGGTACGGGCAGTCGTTACGAGTCTCTGGGTTCGGCTCTTGCCGCTCTTTTGCCGACAGGACGCATCGGTGTCGAGATGGAGGACATGGGTGTCGGCGTTTTCAATTTGCTCGGTTTAGACGCGCGCGACACAATCCCCGCTGATCGCCTTGTCCGGCGCTGGCGCGACTGCCTCGCGCTGCACGACCTTCCCTATTATATCCTTGCCGCACGAACATCAGCATACGCCATCGACGGCGCACTCGCATACGCCGCCGAGCAGGTCAAAGCCAAAGGCGCGATCTCGGAGAAGCGTGTCGACGCCGTCTATTTTAACAGGCTACATAAGCACGTTGAAATGAGCGGCCTGCCCGTCCATGTCACCCGCTACATGACGAATAATCATTGCGGGACGCGCACACTCTATCCTGCGAATCCGACGGACTTCTCTATCAACGAGGAGGTGCAGACGCTCAAGATCGACTCGGGATGCATGATCTATGACGAGGAAGGCTATCTGCTCGCCGTCTCCGATATCGCGCGCACGCTGTCCTTTACCGACGAGGCCCGTGAGATCTACCCGTTGATCGTCGACGGAGTGCGCCGCACTTTGATTCCGACGGCCAAGGCGGGGGCGGTCGCCGAGAACGTGTTTGCCGCAGGCGTCGATGCCATCTGGAACCGACGCGATGAACTGTCCAGCAAACGTCTCGCACCCGACATGTCGTCATTGTCCGAGACCTACAAGCGCGACGTTGGGCATCTCTTGGGCAAGAACGATCTCTCTCACCTACGGTTCACTGCTGGCGATCGAGGCGTTTTGGAAGAGGGAATGGTCGCTTGCCTGGAGTATCAATGGCCGATCGACGGGCATGCGTTCGCCTATGAGGACACCTGCCTGATCACCCCAGATGGCGGGTTGAATTTTACGTCCGACGAATCTTGAAGCGCGACGTCGATCGGGGTCATGGCCACTTCATTTGAACCTGTCCGCGCCGATGTAGTCGTGATCGGAGGAGGTGGCGCTGGACAAAGGGCGGCCCTAGAGGCCGTCGGGCTGGGTGCACAAACGATTCTTATTACCAAGGGACTCGTAGGGCGCAGCGGCAACACGCCGATGGGCCGTTTCTCCTTCTGCGTGGCGCTGGAGCAGTATGGCAACTCGCCGACTGACCATGCCGAGGACACTCTTGCCAGTGGTGAAGGCATCGCCGATGAGCCCTTGGTGCGAACATTCGTCGAAACGGCACCGCGACGGCTAGAGGAATTGCTCGCGTGGAAGATGCGGTTCGAGAAGACTAACGGCCGTCTCAACCAAGTTCGCGTTCCCGGACACTTGGCCGCGCGTGCCTTGCATTTCCGCCAAGAAACTGGGCTCGAGATTACGCGTACGATGCGCAGACAACTCTTTCGGACTGGGGTTCGCATCATCGAGGATGCACCGGTTATCAGTGTTCTCGTGCAAGGCGACTCAGTTGTCGGCGCGTTGGCGGTCGATATCTGGAGCGATCAACCTTTGTTGCTCGAGGCACCTACCGTAATTATCGCGACAGGCGGCGCGGGGTGTTTGTATCAAGTAACCTCGAACGCGAAAGATTCGACCGGGGACGGCTACGCGCTCGCCTACGAGGCAGGCGCCGAGCTTGTCGATATGGAGATGACCCAGTTCCTGCCTATGGGGCTTAGCCTACCAGCAGCGCTGCGCGGTGCGACGGACCCAGGCGGTGCCCTGATCACAGCGGGCGCATGGCTGCTGAACAGCAAGCGCGAGCGCTTCATGCAACGCTACGACCCGCAACGGATGGAGTTCTCCACCCGCGCAATTGTTACTCGGGCCATCGCCGAGGAGGTCCTCGCAGGTCGGGGGACCGAGTACGGCGGAGTCTGGCTGACTTTACCCAAAGATAAGGGTCGGGCTTCGGACGTGATCGAGCGCACTTGGTGCGACTATATGCGCCAAGCCGGCGTCGACCCCGATGCCGGCCCGATCCCGGTCGCTCCGAGCTGCCATTATGTCATGGGGGGTATCCGAATCGATGTCAATGCTGCGGCAACGATATCTGGTCTCTTTGCCGCGGGAGAGGTGGCGGGCGGTCTGCACGGGGCCAACAGGCTCGCGGGCAACGGACTGATTGATTCACAGGTCTTCGGGGCAATTGCGGGTCACATGGCTGCACCTCAAGCGCGCCGAACCACCAAACGCCGAAGCGCCAAACGCTCAGCTGGACGCGCCTGGGACTTTCATCGCGCACGAGTCGGTGCAGGCAAGCAATCCGTCATGCCTTGGGAGTTAAAGGATCGACTAGCTGCGGTCATGACACAGGGAGGCGGCTTTATCCGAACACGACAAAGCTTGGAGACGGCGCTCGATGAGCTTCCCTCCCTGCAGAAGGGCCTGGCGGAGATGCAGCGACCCTCGCCGGGGCTCGCCTCGCAAGAGGGCATTGAAGCTCGACATCTGATCACAACGGCGGAAGCAGTGCTGCGGTCGGCGCTGTTTCGTCAGGAGAGCCGCGGTGCGCATCTGAGACTTGATCATCCCAAGCGGGACGATGAGAGGTTCTGCGTACATGTTGTAGCTTTGCGCGACGAGGCCGAGGCGATGAAGATCGATATCCGTCCGGTGGCGGTGACCTCGCCGTGAGCACAAACCAGAACACTCGACGGTTCACCTTCAGTGTTCGCGGATGCGACGGTTCTACAAAGGAATTCTGCATCGGCGGCTGGTTCAGCATGTCGGTTCTTGAGGCGCTTCTCGAGGCCTATCGTCGGCAGGACCCTGATCTCGGTTTCCGGTTTTCCTGCACCATAGGGCGATGTCACAGCTGTCTTCTTAAGATGAACGGCCGTGCCGTCGTCTCGTGCCGAGAACCGATGATTGACGGTGCCGCGCTCGAGCCGATGCCCCATCGGAGGATCTTCCGTGACCTCGCGACCGACGATTCATCGACGCGCGGCATCCGCGGGAGTGACTGATGTTTCTGGATTCAACAATGACGGTGCGAATCGGGCTCCTTGTACCACCTGCAAACATCAGCATGGAACGCGAGTTCTTCCTTTCGCTCCCGACGGACATCACGGTCGGACACCGCCCGTATGTCCCGATCCCCCCCACGCGACGGTCACCTCGCTTCGAGAATTGGTGGACAACTCTGCGGTAGCGACCGATGCACTCAAGATCACGCTCCCCTTCTTGTGCTGTTTGCTGCGCGTCGGAAAGCTTCATCGATAGCCAGAATTGGGACAAAGATGCCTCGGCGAGGTGGCGTGGGTTCCCGTGCTAACGACGTCTACAGCCGTCATCAAAGCCTTTGGTTGCTCGGCGTTCGTCCACACCCTACACGGCCGAGGTGAACGAACGCGAAATTGCCTTCATCGAAGCCAACGAGTTCACCGCATCATCTCTCGAGAGCCTCGATCTCCTTGAGGGAGAGCGGATGGGCCGGTTCGACCTCGGCGCCGCCTACGATCTCGGCCTGCGTGCCGACCGGCCGGACGCTGAGGTTTTATTCGTTGCGTGCACGAATCTACGGACGTAGGAGGTGGTGGGTCCCCTCGAGGAGACGATCCGCAAGCCTATGGTCAGAGCAAATCTGGCTTCACTATGGTCGGCGCTCGACGATCAGGGTCAAGGGGATCGCTTTCACTATGGTCAGAGCGGCCTGTTTCACGCGCGCGTAGTATCAAAGCGGTCGCGTAACCTCCTCGAATATGGACCGACGGGTCTACTCGGCCGTTCGTGGACCGATGAGGAACCGAAGCTGAACAGCGATTGCTAGCGTGAACGCCCCAAACCCGAGAAGGCGACCCCACGGCACAAGGGCCTCGAAAATATACCCGAAGGACGTCGGCAGAAAGTAGGCGCCGAGGCCCATCGGTCCTAGCCACTGCGCACCCTCGACCAAGAATAGTGCCGCCAACAAAAATAGCGCGCGATCCACATAACTCGTATTCTGGACCAACCGACCTTGGAGGCCGGCTGACCAAGCGACCAAAGCGAAGAAACAAGCGACGGTGATCCACCAGAAGCCGACCGGCGTGTCCGGTTCGATAAGTGGCGTGTAAATGAAGAGGAACGGCATAAGATAGATCCAGCTCGCGAGCTTGGTCGCGATGAAACCCGTACGTACGGGATCCGCTTGGGCAACGGCGGCACCGGCATAGGCGGCAAGGGCCACCGGTGGCGTCACCGAAGAACTCGTTGCGACCCAAAAGGCGATGAAGTGCGCCGTCAGCGCGCTCACGCCTAGAGCAGTCAGCGCCGGAACCGAGAAGATTGCCAGAACGACGTAACTGGCGATAATCGGCAACCCCATGCCGATGAAATAGCCTGCACCAATCACAAGAATGACGGCGAACGCCAAATTGTCCCCGGCGAAGCCGGTGAGAAGCTCAGAGAATCTGAGTGGGAGCTGAGTATGATCTGCAACGCCGAGGAGAATACCGAGAGCGCCGCCGAGGGCACTAATCGGCAGCAAATTTCGGGCACCCAATACCGCGGAAGCGCCAGTCATGCGCGCGACGTCCCAAAATCCGCTCCGGATCAACGCTAAGCGGCCCGATGGGGCGACCATGGCGCGGGCGACGACTTCAGCAACCTTTACCAGAATGAGAGAGAAAATCGCATGAATTGCGGCGATGAAAGCGTCATTGTCGAGCAGCAGCGAGCCGATCATGACAGGAACCGGCGTGACGTAATGGAGTCTCAGAAGGATTCCTCTCCACTCCGGGATCTCCGATTTTGGCACACCGTGAAGCCCCCGTTTGGCCGCTTCGAGATAGACCATTAGCCCGACGGAAAGGAAGTAGACGAGCGCTGGAACGACGGCGAGCTTGACGACAGCAAAGTAACCGACACCTGTGAACTCGGCCAGAAGGAAAGCGCCGGCACCCATTATAGGCGGCATATAGATACCTCCGGTCGAAGCGGCCGCTTCGACAGCGGCGGCAAACTCGCTTCGATAGCCGACGCGCTTCATCAGTGGGATGGTGAAGGTGCCTGACGTGACAACGTTAGACACCGGACTGCCGCTGATCATGCCGAAGATAGACGATGCCACGACCGCGGCGAGCCCGGGGCCACCGGTCCTACGGCCCGTCAAGGCGAGCGAGAGGTCGATGAAGAGTTCGCCGAGGCCGCTTCTCTGCATGAAGGCGCCAAGCAAGACAAAGACCACCATGTAAGTAGCGAAGACCTCGATCACGAGACCGAGAACGCCGGTCGGTCCGTAAAGCCATTCCAGCGTTTGGTTGATGGAGAATCCACCGTGATTGAGCAAGGTTGTCGGCAAATGCGGCCCCACGAAGTCCAAGTTATAGAGAAAGGCCAAGAAGCATATGGCCGGAATGATCCAGCCGGTGACCCGCCGCGCCATCTCAAGACTGACGACAGTCAGGATTCCACCGAAGATAATGATATCCAGGGTCGGCGGCTCGCCCAGGCGGTAGCTCATTGCCGCGAAGTTGATCATCCAGTAAATCACGGCGACGGATCCTCCTGCCATAAAGATCCAATCCCAGACGCTCGGTCGTTTGATGGGCGAGCGATCTCGAGCTCGATAGCGAGAGAAAACGAGAATGATCGTCACGAGAACGAGAATTCCGCGGTGGGTCTGAACGGAAACGAGTCCAAAAAAGGACGTATAAAGGAACCACGCCGACAAGAATCCTCCGGCGAGTATGTCGAGCCAACGCGGCGGACCCGCGAGTGTCCTTGTGCGCCCGCCAGCCGTTGGCTCGTCAGTGATTGGAGGTTCGGTCGGCGGATAGGGCACGGCGGGGTGGATCCCCTCAGAGGGAAAGCACGAGGTCGCGGAAGTCTTGCTCAAAAGAGCCCTCAGCGACCCCGTGGGACTAAACGGGCCGAGTCAATTACCGCCGATCACGGGATAACCGACGACGGAATATTTACGCCTTTTTCACGCCAGTAGCGCACAGCACCCGGATGTATCTTCATGCCGAGCTTGGCGATCTCCTCGAACTCGCCACTGAAAAACCGCCAGGACTTGTGAACTTTGATCAAATTCTGTTGGTTCTTCGGGGTCAAAAGCGACTTCAACACGTCGTACGCGACCTGTGCGGGGACCTGATCGTTGCTAATGTAATAGGTTCCGAAACTGACGACATTGACCGAACCCGCAAAGCCCTTCACCTCCCGCAGTTTCGAATCCACGCTCAGATCACAGGTCGCGAAGCTAAAATAAGGGTACTTTGCAGCGATTTTGCTGTAATCCGCCTGAGTTAGGTTCAAGAGACGAACCGGCCTGGACTGCGAGGCCTGAATCAGCGTCGGATTTGTGCACGGGCTATTGCCTGAGGCAAATGCATCGATCTGCCGGTTGGCGACGGCGCGTCCCGACGCCCCGAATCCCAAGTACTTTCGGTCGACACTGTCGAATATCCCCAACGCCGTAAGAATATTACGGTTGGCTAGCTCGGCGCCACTGCCACGGGGTCCCAAGCTGAATTTTTTGCCGACGAGATCGATTACCGTTTGGATGCCGGTCTCTTGGCGGGCGTAAAAGACCTGACGCTGCTGAAGATACTTGCCGAGAATCAGCATGCTCTTTGCAGGACGGCCTTTGAAGGCGTCGCCTAGACCATTCTTGGCGTTGTAAAGCGTGGGAATGTTCGCGAGTCCAAAGTGCATCGACTTGGACCCCCCTATGGCGCGCGTGTTTTCACCGGAGCCACGCGTCCCTATTGCATCGAATCGCACGCCGAGACTTGATTGGTTGAGCACGTTTACCGCGCCGCCCATGGCGATGAACCAATATCCGCCGGATGGTCCCGTCGCATGCTTGTATCGTTGCTGTGCCTCCACGTTACCGGCAAGGGCTGTTACCAGACCCAGTGCAGCGGCGACCGAAACGAGATTATTTGGCTTGATCATGGAATTCCTCCTCAGTCCTTTGAATTTAGTCGGATGACCCTATACGCCGCCCTGGCAATATAAGCCGAGTGCAAAGACTATTATAGTTAGTTTTTGTGTGCTCCGCAGTCTCGATAGCCCCTGCCCCGATTCCAAAGCGGCTACTACATCTTTGGCCAGCCATATTGTTTTGTCAACGTATTTGCGGTGGCTGCACTGTGCGGTTCTAAAAAGACATCGATCGGATGGCGATCCGGGATTGAGCGGGTTGCGTGATCGGGCTATGTAATGTAGATCGCTTGCAACGTTCGGAAAATTCGATGCACAAGGATAAAATTGCACAGTGGCGTGAACACTTCCCGATCGTCAACCAATGCGTCTACCTCGACCACGCGTTCGCTGGACCATTGTCGCGTGATGCCGCGGACGCCGTCCAACGTGCCACCGAGGCTCATTTGCTCGGCGCCTCTCGCACGTTTGATGGCCTGATGAGCGAGTGCGAGAACGTGCGAGTAGCATTTGCATCATTTATCGGTACGCGGCATGAGGAAGTCGCGATCCTGAACACTACATCCGCCGCTATCAGCGCCGTGGCCAACGCTCTGGAATGGAAGCCCGGTCAATCAGTTGTGGTGCCGTCAGTGGAATATCTGTCCAACCTGTATCCATGGCTAAATCTCCAAAGGTCTGGCGTCCGGGTGCGTCGCGTTCCAGTGCGCAACGGCCGAATCTCGGTCGATGACATGCAGGCTGCCTGTGATAGGCATACGCGCGTGATGGCCATCTCGTGGGTGCAATTCACCAACGGCTTTCGAGCCGACATTGAGGCGCTCGGCGAGTTCTGCCGAATGCGAGGCATCCTTTTTGTCGTGGATGGCAATCACGCCGCCGGCGTCTTGAACATAAGGCTTGCAGACCTGCCGATCGACGTCTTCGTGACGCAAAGTTTTAAATGGCTTATGGGTCCTTACAACGTATCCTGGCTGTATGTGCGGGGAGATCTAATCGAACAAATGCGTCCCGTCGCTGTCGGTCCGCTCAGTACGGCGCCGAACCCCTCCTTCATCCAGCGAGACTTCGAACCACGTAGTGACGCGGCCCGTTTCGAGACCGGCGTTCCCAATTATGCCGGTATCATCGGAGTTGGTGCGAGCCTTGCTCTATTGGAAAATGTTGGCGTCGCCGAAATTGAAGCCCGAGCTCTGGACCATTCGGATTATCTGGCTGAGGGGTTGTCGTCGCGCGGGTACACGGTCCTTAGTCCGCGAGACCGCCTAGGTGAGCGCTCGAGCATCCTTCTATTTCGACACCCCGAAGCGGCTTCTTCGCCATTGCCCTCGTATCCGGCTTCAACTGGAACGACCGGTAACGATGACCCAGTCCAAGCGCGGGGGCTTGATAGGCGTGGACACGACCCATGGCATGCTGCACTACTGCGACGATTGATCGACGCTAATATTATCGTTGGGATGCGCGAAGGATCGATCCGAGTGTCTCCGCATTTTTACAACACGACCGAAGAACTAGACAGTTTTCTCGAGGCGTTGCCGTAGTGGCCATGACGGGACTTCGTCTGTCGCCAAATGTTGCTAACCAAATTGCAAACGAACTGAATGGTACTATGTCGGGTACCTTGGTTTCTTCAACCGGTGTGGGGTCCGACCTTCGTGCAGCAGTTGGCTCTGCTCTCCATGACTGAAGTAGTTTTCGGACCTTTCTGGGTTTGGCTTTTTCTTGGCGAGACAATTGGGGATACACCTTGCTTGGCGGTGGCGCGTTACTCCTTGCCATCACCGGTAACGCTCTCTCTGGGCTACGCCGAAAACCGATGCCTGTGATCTAATAGCGCTCAAAATCTGGCCGAAAACCGAAAATGGCCTTCAGGTTGATATTCGCAAACCTTTGCAAGAAAGAACGGGTGAAATTCACATTTCTACATCTGATGCCCCCCTTTGGGTGAAGGGGGCCTTTTGTGTGGCGGCTACGGGCTATATCCCAAGCCCGCAAATTTCAAATTTATTACTTTTACACTTAATCAACTCTCCCCCACCAACTAACTTCAATTCTTCCCCACTTTCTGCCATCATCACGGAATGAAACGACTTCTGCCAGTTCTGATGGGTTTTGCACTTCTGTTGTTGTTTTCAACAGAGGGGTGGAGTTTGCCCCTTTGAGAGTTACGATGAATCGTAAAGATTTTTCATGAAAAGAATACGAGAGAAAACGAGTTCATTCACAAGTGAAGAACATGATATTCTCAATGGGAAAGCGACAATAACTCGTCTTGTCTGTAAAGGCAGAGGGTCACGTTTTAAAACGCAACATAAGTGAAGGGCAAAAATATCTTAACAATTTCAAATGTTAAAAACCCCAGGATTGATATAAGAAAAAATAAAAATAGAATGCTTGGAATAAAACCAAAATTTTTATAAAAACTAACCAAGATGCCTAATAAATTTGATACGAAGTTCATTGTTTTTTCGTTTTATACAAGGTTTTGTCCAATACGACATACTCGACACCCATCCTGATAGAGGTCGATATTGTATCTTGTACATCTAAAACTATTGGATCTCCCCCACTGTTAAAAGATGTGTTGATTAATATTGGGCAATTTGTGAATTCATAAAATTTAGTCAAAAGTTGATAAAATGATAAATTCCGGTTATCAACAATTTGCAAACGAGCCGTATTATCCACATGTAACACTGACACAAGTTCTCGCAAACACCTATCTGTAGGATAAACAACCGAGCCCATCCACTTGAGAGACGCGCGCACCTTTTCAGATACTAAAAACCAATCGTCTACATAAAGATCTAAACATGCGGGTGCTAAGGGTCTGAACTCTTCCCTGCCTTTTACTTCTTGACTAAGTTTTTTAACCGCACCCAAGTTCCGTGGATCACATAAAAGTGAACGATGTCCCAGTGCACGTGGTCCGACTTCTGCAGGACCATCTACAAGAGCAATTATCTCCCCCTCAGAAATTAATTTTGCAACATCCCCCCACAAATCGGTTTTCAGTGCACATTTTGTAAGAAATATATCTTTTACATCAGGGTTATCTAAATCATCAGGTTTGGGACCAAGAAACGGCGTTTTGTTAATTTGCATCTCATTGCCCGACTTTAATATCGCAAATACTCCAGCCCCGATCGCAGCCCCTGAGTCCCCAGGATTAGGTGGGACAAACAGGAAATCGATGTAATCCTGCTCAGTTAACTTTGAGACCAACTTTGAGTTTAACGCGACGCCGCCTGAGAATGTGAAATGTCCATGTCCTGTTCGTTCATGGACTTCTCTAAAAATCTCACATACTGAATTTTCAAGATATCTTTGCGCGGCGAAAGCTACGTCCGCTGCACGACAAAATTCACTTGAACCTATAGCTGGGTATGTCGTTAATTTATCATATCTAGGACCAAATACTTTAACGAACTCTTCTGAGTAGGACGAACGCAAAGAGCGATAATATTGAAATGCTTCAATATTTAACTCCCCACACCCATCATCCACCAACTCTCTAAATTTCTGTTCACAAGTACTGTTTCCGTAAGCAGCCAAAGCCATAACTTTATATTCACCATCATTTATATTGAACCCTAAATAATCAGTTATAGCTGAATACATTAGACCTAATGACTGTGGATATTGAATTTTTTTAATTAATTTAATAATCCCTTTATTTACTTCATAAACACTCGTGCAAGCGGAGTCGCCTACACCGTCAATGACAATGGCAGTATGCGGAACTTGTTTTTCCATAAATGGCAGTGCAGATAAAACATGAGATAAGTGATGCGGACAATAAATAATTTTATCTCTGGATATAGGTAAATTCTTTGCCATATCATATGCAAAAAACAAACCTGAGTTTTTAATATTGCTAATGTTGTTAAATATTAATTCCTTTGCTTCAGGCAAGTTTTTAAAAGCTTCTACCATAATAGTCAGAAATCCACGTAACGGCTTTTCATAGAAACAAGCGAAGTCTATGTTTTTTGAATTTAAATTATATTTTTTTTTATAAAACTGAATAGCGAGTCTTGGAAACGACTTATCACCTTTAACACGTGAAAAGTATTCTTCGCGACTAAAACCTATCAGGTTTCCATCAAGGAATAGAGAAACACTTGATTCATGAAAATAAGCCGAGATTCCAAGTGAATACCCCATCAGTACATATCGTTGCTCCGACTAAATGCAGAGTCTAAATCGGGATATTTGTGGTCCAGCGAGACCTTTTTCTTAATTGACTGAACTAGAAGTCCAAGAACGACTGATGATACGCGCAGGAGTACGTTAGCTATTATATTGTTAAGTTTTTCAAATCGTTGGTTTATATTTCTTTGGAAAAGATCTTTTTTCTCCAATACGGAATACAACAGGTGTTTGATCGGTTTATAGGTTCTGAATCTCTCTACCGCTTGCTCTGCAAATAATATGTGGCGTTTCTCATCTTTTAAAATATCTTTCAAGATGTTTTTTTCTTTAGTGCTTATGAAAGTATTTTTTTCTATGATGGAAGCGAAATGGTTTGCAGCGTATTTTTCAGAAATTGACACAAAAACCGAAAACCGATCAAGTGATTTTTTTTCAAAAATAAAAGAGCTGCTATCTAAATACCTTTTTCTATAAGCATGTGTCGGTAGATAACGGTTTAAACTTCGCAGACCATGACGTTCCGCTACTGATTTTGATATATTATAAAAAAGATGAGCATGCCTATATTCATCCATTGCATGGCGCATAAAACCAGCTGCAAGCTTATAATCTCTGGTGCGCTTTGCCGCCTGAAGCATTTCTATGCCGGAACAAAATTCAGCGAGCGAAAAATCCAGCAGAGCTTCCGTATGAGCTAATCCCTGTTTGTTTGAAATGTTCGTCACTTGTTTAAACAATGGATATTAACTCTCAGCACAAAACTCTGTAATATTATGAAATTGGTTTGGGTGTTTCTTAAAATGACGCAGCGTATATGTGAACAAATTATCTGTTTTTGCCTTTTTAGAATACTGTAAAAAAAGTGTTTTCTTAAATATAGAGTAGTGTTGTTTATTACTGCAGACAATCAACTTCAATTTTTTATTGTACTCTAAATTACTTGATACAAAATTTGCTTTTTTATCTAGATCGTAGGACCAGTAGGCATCAAAAAAGATAACATCAATTTCAAGATTATATTTGTTTTTTAACTTTCTGAGGTTTTTCAGCCATTCCGTGAAATAAATATTTATGTCATCTGTTTTTTTGTCAAAGTGTTGTCTTGCTCTTTCGATTTGTTTTGGTCGATCTATAAACTCAAATTTATTCCCAGCAATCGCCTTTCCGAAATTCACGACACCGTATAGCGTAGGGTGTTTCATCATAAAAGGAATATCCTTGGCCTCATGTGCAACTTTTTCTGTGGTTCTCCATCCAGGGATTATTCTAAATAGATCAAATCCAAGATTCACACCGATTGTGATATTTTTGGGTGCAGGGATTTTATTTCTCTGAATATAATCGATAAAAGAAAGGGTTTCGTTCGGTCCGTTATTGGGAGCCCCATGAAGATAAAGATCGCGTTTACCGTATACTTTCCATAAAACATGACCAGTTTTGCCATGTCTTGGGAATATTTCAACCAGTTGGCTTTCTCCAAATGCATGTACAGGAACTTCTGAGGAAACACCCTTAATAACACGCGCACCAAATTGGTTTGTTTTGTAGAACACCGCACCATTTGGGGTGTCTACACAAAACTCTTCATTTTTTGGTAAGTGGACAAAATATCCATTATACCCATGAGGTAGAAATGATAAACAATCTGCATGTGCTTCACGCGTTTGAAAAAAAAAGACAACTATCAATTCGAGAAAGATGGCACAGATCAAGACTGATCTGTGCCATCTACTTATCATATGTATCAATGTCTAGTTGCATGTGCCGCCGCCGCCGCTGTCGTTGTCGCCTGCCGCATTTCTTTCAGCAGTACTCCAGTCGCTCTTCCCTTTTGTCGTTAATTTATAGGTACCATCAGTCGTCTTTTCAGCTTCGAACCACCCAAGTTGTTGGACTTCCATTTCAGTACGCGTGCCAATAACTTTGGTTTTTGTATCGTCTTCATAAGTAGTAACTGTCCTTACGCCGGGAGCTAGAGTTTCATATCCTATTGTTTGACACCCAGATAACATTGCTAAACATAGCAGAACCCCTGAAATTTTTATCAAGTGCATACTTATTTTTCCCTCTAAATAAAGTTATATTTATTTACTCTTCAGTCGCAGAATCTTTTTAGTCTCCAAACGTAACACATGTATACCAAATTGTCGTAATGCTATTGAGTGGGTAGAACACAAAGAAATCGCTGTTTGCAAACGAAACGGCGAAACCGAACCCTTCGATTTCGATAAGTTGACACGTTCACTAAACACGGTTCTTCGCAAGCGACGCGTGGATAGGAAGCTCACCGTCTCTGAGTTCGGCTCTTATGTTCAGTCCAACGTCAAGGAACAAGCTGCTGCCAAGGGCTGGAACCAGACACCTGAGTTACAGGGTGCTTCAGAGAGGGTGCTGGTTCGGTTCTGAGGTGTTGGCTCTCATCCCCACCAACTAACTTCAATTCTTCCTGACTTTCTGTCATCATCACAACATGAAACGATTGATGCGAGTAAATAGTGTGATTGAAGGGGGCGAGGTTAATGGTATCCATGGGTGTCGCCGGTTTCGGGTGAAGGCTGGTGGGGTCGTGTATTCATACTTTGGGGGACGAAAATGCATTTAAGCAATCCAGCCTTGCTAACCGACGAGACTTACGTACCCGGCTTACCGCGCGAAAGTGTGGCAGAGACCTACGGTGTGCCGCTCGACGATGTTGCTAAACTGGGATCAGCCGAAAACCCTTTCGGGCCATCACCGATGGCCGTCGAGGAAGTGAGTGCTGCAC
>Ga0315339_1001850_pt1 | contig 17210 bp, 19 predicted proteins | sample ASW17metaG_FD_204514 | JGI IMG/M metagenome (GOLD analysis project Ga0315339, IMG submission 204514) | Ammonia-oxidizing marine archaeal communities from Pacific Ocean, United States - ASW #17 | ecosystem: Environmental > Aquatic > Marine > Oceanic | place: USA: California | collected 2016-12-05
GCTTGTTGACAAAAATGATGCGCGGAATCTTCTTGGCGTCGAGGAAGCGCAGGATGGGCGCCACCGACAGGGCGCGGCCCGGATCGGCCTCGCAAACCACGACGGCGGCATCGACGCCGATCAACGCGCCAAGGCTTTCCTGTGAAAATTCGATCGAGCCGGGGCAATCGAGAAAGGTAAAACGGTCGCCCAAGTACTCGGCGCTGGCGGTGTTGATTTCGACCCCCATCTCGCGCTCACGCGCTTCTTGGGAGCTGTCGCCAACGGAACTTCCCTCGCTGACCTTGCCCTTGCGGCCGGTCGCGCCGGCCACGAACAAGATGCTTTCGAGAAGGGTGGTCTTGCCAGAAAGATAAGGTCCCACGATCGCAATAGACCGTGGGCCCGATGCAGCGCCCGCCATCGTATCCTCCCTCTTGCCGGTTTCTTATTGAGTCCCCATGTTTTCAAGCGGGGCCGCCGGTGGCAAGGAAAATCCCGGCCGCCTGAAGGAGCGGACCATGGACATTGAAGCCAAGAACCGGTTTCTCAAGGAAAACGCTGCCGAGCGCCCGCCGGTCGCCATCGGCCATATCATGATGCGTGTGGGAGATGTGGCGGCCGCGACCACGTTCCTTGAGGCCCTGGGCCTGCGCTGGATTCACCAGGGCGATGACTTCGCGGTTCTGGAGCTGCGCGGCGGCACCCATGTGATTGCGTCGCGGGCAGACGGGCCGGCCGCACCGGGAACCCCGGCGCCCTTTGATCTGATGGTCGATGATGTGGAGGCGATGCGCGCGGATTACGCGGGCAAAGGAATGAAGGTGTCCGAGATCACCTCGGGAAGTATCCACTCGACCTTCGAGGTTTCAGGGCCCGAGGGCTACGCCATCCGTATTACCTCGCCCCACACCGGCACCCGGGTGGTTTAGTCTGTTTGCCGCGCCCACGGATTTGTCATACCGGACGTGAGAACAACGTTTTAGACTGCCGGGCAGTCACTGCCTGGGCGGAGCGGGCGATTCTTACGGTGGACGAGCATCGCTACCGCTTCAATCCGCGCCCCGACCAATCCGCCCCCCTCGACCGGGCGCTTGTCGCAGCGCAGAAAGCGGTTGAGCTTGGTCCGTCCAATCAATGGGCTCACGGCGCCTTCGAGGGTGGCTTCATGGGCCCCGACCTGGTTGAGACGCTTCCCACCAATCTGCGCAAGGCCAGGCTGCCGGAAGTTTCCAAGGACGACTAGCGGCGAGCACCTTTAGCTCCTCCCCCCGCACTGCGTGGGAGAGGGGAAGTTCCAGCTACTGAACCTCATGTTGAGCCTGACGAAGTATGAGGTTGGATGCCCGGTTCTCACCCGCCCTCCCCCTTCGACAGGCTCAGGGTGAGGTCCAGACGGTGATCGCGGTTTATCCCGCCCGCCCCTTCGCCAACGGCGCCAGCAGCGCCGCGGCCATACTGTGAAACGGCGTGGCCACGCCGGCAGCCGCGCCAGCACGGACGACCGCGCCCGATAGGTGATCGACCTCCAGGGGCTTGCCACGCTCCAGGTCCACCAGCATCGACGGCTTGATGCTGGTGCCCATGCTGCGGCCAAAGGACAGCACGCGCTGAACGGTGTCGTCGGACAGGTTGACGCCTTTTGCGCGCGCAACCTGCACCACTTCTTCCATGGCTGAGCGCAAAAGCGCCGCCGTCTCCGGCGTCCGCGCCACCACGTCGATGGGCAGGCGGGTGAGGCATGACACGGCACTCATCGAGGCCAGCATGGCAAGCTTCGACCACAGCGGCCCCTGGATGTCGTCGGAGACCTCAAATTCATAGCCGGCTTTCGCACAGGCCGCCGCCAGGGCTTCGATGCGTGGCGTGGCTGTGCCGTCGAGTTCACCGAAGGTCAGCTTCGCACCTTTACCGGCGTGGGATATTTTTCCTGGCGCTTCTATATGGGCAGAGATGTAGGCGACACCACCGACGACATGGTCTTCGCCGATGATGGCGGCCAGGCGTTCCTCGCCGTCGATACCGTTTTGCAGATTGACCACCATGGTCTCGGGACCAACCACCGGCCCAATGAGCGCGCCCGCGGGGTCCGTGTCATAGAGCTTGACGGTAAAAAGAACGCAATCGACCGCGCCTATGCTGGCCGGCGTGTCGGTTGCCTGCGCCGGGGCTATTGTGACATCGCCGGCGCCGGACGTAATCGAAAGACCATTCGCGAGGATGGCGTCCAGGTGAGCGCCACGGGCGATAAAGGTCACATCCTCGCCCGCCGCCGCAAGACGGCCGCCGAAATAGCCGCCGACGCCGCCCGTCCCCATCACCGCGAAACGCATGAATCCGCCCGCCGCCTAGGTCAAGTCGGCGCAGGCCCGCTGGATGCGCTGGCACGCCTCGGTCAGCGCTTCTGTGCTGGTCGCGTAGGAGATGCGAAAATGCGGCTCCAACCCGAAGGCGGATCCATGAACCACCGCCACGCCGACGGACTCAAGCACGTAACGGCCAAAGTCCTCATCGGTTTCAATGACCCTGCCGTCCGGCGTCTTGCGCCCGATGAGGCCGCCGCATGACGGATAGACGTAGAACGCGCCGTCGGGTTTGGGGCATGAAATACCGCTCGCCTGGTTGAGCATACTGACGACGAGGTCGCGGCGCTCCTCGAACACTTTGACCCGCTCGGCAAGGAAGTCCTGCGAACCGTTCAACGCCTCGACGGCGGCGACCTGGCTGATCGACGACGGATTGCTCGTCGATTGCGACTGCAGCGTTCGCATCGCCGTGATCAGGTGGGCCGGCCCGCCGCCGTAACCGATACGCCAGCCGGTCATGGCGTAGGCTTTGGAGACGCCGTTCACGGTCAGCGTGCGATCGTACAAGCCGGGCTCGACCTGGGCCGGGGTGACAAACTCGAAATCGCCGTAGACCAGGTGTTCATACATGTCGTCGGCCATCATCCACACGTTCTCGTGGCGCATCAACACATCGGTGAGCCCGCGCAATTCGTCGCGGCTATAGGCGGCGCCCGACGGATTGCTTGGCGAATTGAATATGAGCCATTTGGTCTTGGGCGTAATCGCCGCCTCGAGGTCCGCCGGGTCAAGTTTGAAGCCGGTGTCGGCGCCCGCTGTGACGATGACGGGCTTGGCGCCGGTCAGTTGAATAATATCGGGGTAGGACACCCAGTAGGGCGCGGGAACAATGACCTCGTCGCCGGGGTCGAGTGTCGCCAACATGGCGTTGAAGATTACCTGCTTGCCGCCGCCGCTGACGCTGATCTGATTAGGCGCGTATTCGAGGCCGTTCTCGCGTTTGAACTTGCCGCAGATCGCCTCCTTGAGCGCCGGCGTGCCATCGACGGCAGTGTATTTCGTCTCGCCCCGGTCAATCGCCGCCTTGGCGGCGGCCTTGATGTGGTCGGGCGTGTCGAAGTCAGGTTCACCGGCGCCGAGGCCGATGATATCGCGCCCCTGGGCCTTCAACTCCGCAGCCAGCCCCGTGACGACAATGGTCGGCGAGGGCTTGATGCGCGAGAGCGCGCCGGACAGGAAAGGCATGATTCTCGCCGCTTGGAGAGAGATTCGGAACGGCCGCCAAACTACGCCCGGGCATCGGGGGGCGCAAGGCGGGGGTGGGGCTGGAGGGGCAACGCAAGACCGCCGTTGATGAGGCGTGCCCCTGTCACCAGGCCGCTCGTGGGCTCTGGCGCTCCCCCGGCGGGCGGGCCAATATAGGGGACATGACCGCCGCTGACACCGCGCCCGAGATGCCGCCCCTCAAGAAAGACTCCGGACCCGCCGGTCTTAAGAAAGATCAGGGCGGCATTCCGTTCCAGATTGGTTCGGGTTACACGCCGGCCGGCGATCAACCCCAGGCAATGGCGGAGCTGACCCGCGGGGTCGCGGCCGGCGAGCGCGATCAGGTGCTGCTGGGCGTCACCGGATCGGGCAAGACCTTCACCATGGCCCATGTCATCGCCAACACCCAGCGCCCGGCGCTGATTCTGGCGCCTAACAAGACCCTTGCGGCCCAGCTCTACGGCGAAATGAAAAGCTTGTTCCCCGGTAACTCGGTCGAATATTTCGTTTCGTATTACGATTATTACCAGCCCGAGGCCTACGTTCCACGCACCGACACGTATATTGAAAAGGATTCGTCTATAAATGAGCAGATCGACCGCTTGCGTCACTCGGCCACCCGGGCGCTGTTCGAGCGCGACGACGTCATCATCGTCGCGTCCGTATCATGCATTTACGGCATCGGCTCGTCCGAGAGCTACGTCGAAATGACGATCCCCCTGGAGGCCGGGCAGCGCATCGGGCGCGCCGACCTTCTCAAGCAGCTGGTCGAGATCCAGTACAAACGCAACGATCAGAACTTCGTCCGCGGCACCTTCCGCGTGCGCGGCGATGGGGTCGAGATTTTCCCCGCCCACTACGAAGACCGCGCGTGGCGGCTGTCGCTGTTCGGCGACGAGATTGAGGGCATCGTCGAGTTTGACCCCTTGACCGGCGAGAAGACCGGCACCCTTGAGCGCGTCCGCGTCTACGCTAATTCCCACTACGTCATCCCGCGCCCCACCATGCAGCAGGCGGCCAAGATGATCCGCGCCGATCTCACCAAACGCCTCGCGGAATACCAGGCCGGTGGCAAGTTTCTCGAGGCGCAGCGCCTGGAACAGCGCACGCTCTTTGATTTGGAGATGATCGAGGCGACCGGAAGCTGCGCCGGGATCGAGAATTATTCGCGCTACCTCACGGGACGCAACCCCGGCGAGCCGCCACCGACGCTGTTCGAGTATCTGCCTGACAATGCGCTTCTCTTCGTCGATGAGAGTCATGTGACGGTGCCGCAACTTGGCGGCATGTACCGCGGCGATTACAAGCGCAAATCAACCCTGGCCGAACACGGCTTCCGTTTGCCGTCGTGCACCGACAACCGGCCGCTCAAGTTTGAGGAGTGGGAGGCGATGCGGCCGCAGACACTTTTTGTCTCGGCGACGCCCGGCCCCTGGGAAATGGAGCGCACGGGAGGTGCGTTTTCCGACCAGGTAATCCGGCCCACCGGGCTGATTGATCCCGTCTGCCACGTCCGCCCCGTCGAATCTCAGGTCGATGATCTGCTGGCCGAATGCCGAAAAGCAGCCCAGGCCGGCCAGCGTGTGCTCGTCACCACCCTCACCAAACGCATGTCCGAGGATCTGACCGAGTTCATGCATGAGGCGGGCTTGCGCGTGCGCTATCTGCATTCCGACATAGACACCATCGAGCGCATCGAGATCATCCGCGACCTACGCCTCGGCGCCTTCGATATTCTCGTCGGCATCAACCTGTTGCGCGAAGGGCTCGACATCCCCGAATGCGCGTTGGTCGCCATCCTGGATGCCGACAAGGAGGGCTTCTTGCGCTCGCGCACGTCGCTGATCCAAACCATCGGCCGAGCCGCGCGCAATGTCGAGGGCCGGGTGATCTTGTACGCCGACACGATGACGAAGAGCCTGACGGCGGCGCTTGGCGAAACCGACCGGCGCCGGGAAAAACAGCAGGCGTACAACGCGGCCAACGGCATCACCCCAGAAAGCGTGCGCAAGGATATCGGGGATATCCTTGAGAGCGCGTCAGAGGCCGATTACGTGACGATCGACACCGGCGACGAAGGCGCGCCAAACCTCATCGGCCACAATTTGAAGGCCTATCTCGCGGACATGGAAAAACGCATGCTTGAGGCCGCGGGGGAGCTCGAATTCGAGGAGGCGGCGCGGCTGCGCGACGAAATCAAACGCCTGGAGAACGCCGAACTCGGCATTCCCGGCGAAAAAGCCTCGGACGTCCGGGCCCGTATGCGCAAGGCTCATTCCGGCGCGCGCTCGACCCAAGGCCGCCCCGGTACCCGGCAACGGAGCGGCAAAACAAGCCGCTCGATCCGGCTCTAGGAGCGCCGGCCGTGCGCCGCCGTGCTCCGGTCGTCCTCATCGTCCTGATTCTGGCTCTTATCGTCACCTGGCTGCTCGTCACGCGGAACGCGGCACCGCCGCAGGACCTGGCATTAGGCCCAAACGCGGTCGAACTCGGCGCCACCGTGTATGCCGAGAACTGCGCGGACTGCCATGGCGTTGATCTTGCGGGTGAGCCCGGCTTCAACTGGCGCCAACGCAAACCGGATGGCACCTTCCCCGGACCGCCCCATGACGAGACCGGCCACACCTGGCATCACCCGGACGGTCTGCTGATCGAGATGATCACCAAGGGCGGCGCCCAGTTTCTTGGCGGCCGAGGCGTCAGCACCATGCCCGGCTTCGAAGATGTCCTCAGCGAACGCGAGATCGCCTCGGTCCTCGCCTTCATCAAGAGCGCCTGGCCCGAGCGCATCCAGGACCGCCAGCGCCAGGCCACGGAAGTGGCGCGGGAGTAGCGGGAAGGCGGCGCTCCTAGACGAGACCTAAAAACAAAACATGCGCATACCAGGACAAATGATGAACTTTTTCAATATATAGTGGTTTCCGGTTATTGACACACTACCAATAGGGACGTTAGTTAGGCCACCGGGGAGCGGCATGGACCAAACTATTTCCTTTGAGGAAGTGGCGGTGACGGCGGGACCAGACAACACCGCCGAAGGGTTGGCGACCCAAAAATTCGAAAATGCCCGATTTCGCGAATCAATGTGGCCGGCGGCCTTCGACCGAACGGTGCATCGCATACGGCTGGGCGCCGCTCAGGACCTCTCATGGAGTCCTGACGTGTCCGCCCAATTGGTCGTAACTTCGCCACCCCGGCCCCGGCCTCGTTCGAATGAGCGTTGAGCGCGCTCTGCCGAATGTCCGCTTAGGGTCAGCAGCAGTAGTGCCGGTATCCCTGCGCCAATGTGCGTCCTTGGGCGCGAAGCGGACAGGGCTCGCTCGGCGTTTAGGCCGCTGGTTCGTTAGGATTTCAAACTAAGACACTCCCCGCAGGCCGGACCCCCTTGACAGGAACGGCGATGCAGGCAGCCTGAGGCCGTTACGCCATACCCCTGGGCCCGCCCGTCGGCATGATCAAGAGTAGCCTTCCGTTTCTTCGCCGCGTTCTTGGTTCGGTGCGTGATCTTGCGCCGATCGTTCTTGTCATCATCTTTTTCCAGACGCTGGTTTTACGCCAACCGTTTCCAGACCTGGCGCCGACCCTCGTCGGCCTTGCGCTTGTTATCATCGGGCTAACGCTTTTCGTCCACGGTCTCGAGAGCGGCCTCTTCCCCATTGGCGAGAGCATGGCCCACGCGCTGGCGCGCAAGGGCAGCGGCCTTTGGCTGTTGTGTTTCGCCTTCGCCCTTGGTCTTGGCACAACGATCGCCGAGCCGGCGCTCATCGCGGTCGCCGATGCAGCCGCGATCGCCTCGGCCGCGGCGGGTGTCATCGCCGGGGACGACGGAACCATGGGCCGGTTTGCCCTGGGCCTGCGCCTCACAGTTGCGGTTTCGGTTGGCGCCGCGCTGCTGCTCGGCGTCCTGCGCATCGTGCGCAACTGGCCGATCCATTGGATGATTATCGTGGGTTACGGCGTGGTGCTTGCGATCACCCCGTTCGCACCCGAAGCGATCGTCGGCGTCGCCTACGATTCCGGCGGGGCGACAACGTCAACAATCACGGTACCCTTGGTTGCGGCCCTTGGCGTCGGTCTGGCATCGATGATCAAGGGCCGCAACCCAATGATCGACGGCTTTGGCCTCATTGCCCTCGCCAGCCTGACGCCGATCGTCTTCGTCATGGTGTTCGGCATGATCTGGGCGGCGTTGGCCGGATAGCATGGAGCTCTTGTTCAACACGGTCTCCACGGTCGTCGAGACGATCGTCGACGTGGCGCCTATCGTCGCGGTCCTCATTTTGTTTCAAGTCGCGGTGATACGCCAGCCCGTCCCCAACCCGCGGCGTATGGTCACCGGCATCATCTATGTCGTCATCGGCCTGTCTCTGTTCATCGTCGGCCTGCGCGAGGCGCTGTTCCCGCTCGGCGAGATCATGGCCCGGCAATTGACGGCACCCGACTTTATCGGCGGCGGCGGCGCGGCCACCTTGAGTTGGCGGGATTACGGTTGGGTGTACGTTTTCGCCGCCGCGATTGGCTTTGCGACGACGATCGCCGAACCTTCACTGATCGCCGTGGCGCTGAAGGCGCGGCAGGTCTCGGGCGGCACGATTAGTATCTGGGGCCTGCGTCTGGCTGTCGCCGTTGGCGTCGCCCTTGGGGTGGGACTGGGCACGTTCCGGATCGTCACCGGCACGCCGCTTGTCTTCTACATCATTGCCGCCTACGTCGGCGTGATCGCCCTAACGCTCCGTTCGGGACGCACCATCATTCCGCTGGCCTACGATTCAGGGGGCGTGACGACCTCGACCGTGACCGTCCCGGTGGTCACGGCGCTTGGCCTTGGTCTTGCCAGCACCGTACCCGGCCGCAGTCCGGTCATCGACGGCTTCGGCCTGATCGCATTCGCCAGTGTTTTTCCAATTATCACTGTGCTGGGATACGCCCAGATCGGCATCTGGCTGGCCCGGCTAAGCAACAAGAGGAGGGGCTCGGCATGAAACTCAAACTCATCATGGCCTTGGTTGACGAGAAGGACACCGAGACTATTCTAAAGGCGGCCCGCGATGCCGGCTGCACCGGCTCGACAGTCATCACCAGCGCGCGGGGCGAGGGGCTTGAGGGCGGCAAGACGTTCTTCGGCCTCGATCTTTCTGGCCAGCGCGATCTTCTAATGTTTCTGGTGGCCGAACAGTTGAGCCGCGATATCCTTGAAACCATTGAAAAGACAGGCAACTTCGACCAACGTTCGGGCGCCGGGATCGCCTTTCAGATCGCCATCGAAGACGCCGTCGGGCTGGCATCGCAGCTCGACACCTTGTCGCACGAGATCGAAGATCAAATATGACCACTGAGGCCTACATCAAAGTCAGCGACGTGATGCGGCGCGAGCTTCATAAGATCGACGCGCTGGCCACCGTGCGAGCCGCCCTGCAAGAGATGGTGGCGCACGGTGTGAGTTCGTTAGTCATCGAGAGGCGCGACGAAGCCGACGAGCTCGGCCTTGTCGCCGTCACCGATATCGCCCGTGAGGTTATTGCCGGCCACAAATCACCGGACCGGGTCAACGTCTACGAGGTCATGTCGAAGCCGGTCCTCACCCTCGATGAAGACATGCACATCAAATACGGCATCGCCTTATTGCACCGGTTCCAGTTATCGCGTGGCCTGGTGACGGATCACGACCGCCGTCTGGTCGGCATTGTGACGCTGCGCGACATGGTGCTGCGCTACGCCAGCGAGGACGCGGGGCCGAAATAGGGATGCGCGGCCGCCTTCCCTGGTGCGGACCGGTGGCGAGGGCCCGGTGTAAGCTGCGGGCTATGTTGCCCGGTGCGGTATTGCCGGACGGCGCCTCGGCCGGATGATTGACCTCATTCTTGTCGGCGGGGGCCTCGCCCTCCTGTTCTTTGGCGGCGACTTCCTCGTTCGCGGCGCTGTCGCCTTGGCCCATCGGCTCGGTGTCTCGACCCTGGTTATTGCTATTACGGTCGTCGCCTTCGGGACCTCCCTTCCCGAGCTCATCGTCAGTCTTAACGCCGCTCTGCAAGGCGCGCCGTCCATCGCAATCGGCAACGTCGTCGGCAGCAATATCGCCAATGTCCTTCTGGTCCTTGGTCTACCGGCGATTATTGCGCCGCTGGTCAGCCAGCGGTCGATCGGCCGCGACACGGCGATCATGATTGGCGCCAGCCTCCTGTTCGTCGCGCTGGCCTTCACCGGCGAGTTCGGTTGGCCGCACGGGATGTTGTTTGTCGTCCTGCTCGCCGCGTTCCTTGGCTATTCCCTGTGGATCGCGACCCGCGACAAAGAGGCCGCGGATACCTACCAGGAGGAACTCGACAGCTTTGAGTCGGACGCCAAGTCGGCGCTTTTGCTTGCGGGCTTTATCATCGGAGGTCTCGTTACCCTGATCGTCGGCTCACGCATGCTGGTGACCGGCGCCGTCAATATTGCGACGGCGCTCGGCGTCTCCGAAGCGGTAATCGGGTTGACGCTCGTCGCCTTCGGCACGTCTCTGCCGGAGTTGGTGACCTCGCTCGTCGCCATTATCCGCCGCCACGGGGATGTCGCGATCGGCAATGTCCTCGGCAGCAACCTGTTCAATATTTTAGGGGTCATGGGCATCACCGCACTTGTCGTACCGATTCCGGTGCCCGATCAGATTCTGCGATTCGATGTGTGGGTTATGCTTGCGGCGGCGATTGTGTTGCTGCCCTTCGTCCTTCACTGGATGCGGCTCGGGCGTACGATCGGTTTGCTCTTTTTAGCCGCTTACATCGGCTATATCGCGGCCCAGTTCTACGGGATGTCGGGCGTCCACGTGCCGTGAGCGAGATGGCGAGCGCCGGCCGCAATCAGCCTCACACCGGCACCGCCCTGGTCACCGGCGCGGCAAAACGCATTGGCCGGGCGATCGCCCTCGACCTTGGCTCCCGCGGTTGGCAGATTGCGGTGCACTACAATACCTCCGGGGAGGCCGCCGCCGAGGTAGTGGCCGAGATCGAAGCCGCTGGTGGCCGCGCCACCGCATTTGCCGCGGACCTTGCCGGCGACGGCCAGGCAGCGGCGCTGATCCCGCAGGTCTCGCGCACGTTGGCGCCGCCCACTTGCCTGATTAACAACGCCTCGATCTTCGAGAGGGACTCGCTGGAAACGGTGGACAATCGCTCGTGGGACGGCCATCAGGCGGTCAACCTGCGGGCGCCAATGGTGCTGACGAAGGCGTTTGCCGCGGCTTTACCCGCCGGGACCCGGGGCAACGTCATCAACTTGATCGACCAGAGGGTCCTAAACCAGACGCCTTACTTCCTGTCTTACACGGTGAGCAAGGCCGGTCTTTGGGCGCTGACGAAGGCCACCGCGATGGAACTGGCACCGGGAACTCGGGTCAACGCAATCGGCCCCGGCCCCGTCCTGCCGAGCACCCGCCAATCCGAGCAAGATTTCGCCCGCCAACAGGCCGCGACGCCGCTCCGGCGCGGCCCGGAGCCTGCTGAAATTTGCGCCGCCGTGCGCTTCATTCTGGAGACGCCGTCGATGACCGGCCAATTGATCGCGCTGGACGGCGGCCAGCACCTCGGCTGGGCCACGCCCGGCGCGGGCGAGCCCAGGGAGTAGCGCGCCCATTTCGGGTGGGGTTTCAGTCCTAACATCTTGCCCAACCTCCTAAACGACCGCCGCCCGGACTCGCACCGCGACGCTGGGCTCCGCTGCTAGGCAACCTCTTCCGTGACAAGACCCCCCTCGACGAACGCTTTGAACTCGCCTTGCACGCCCTCAACGGTCTTACCAAATTTTGGGCCGAGCATGAGTTCTTTCATCAGCGCGCCGACCGGCCAAAATCACGTTTGCACGTCGATGAAGGTGGTGGCGCGGGTCCTGTTGGCGCCCAAACTTTCGAGCCGCCGCCCGCCACTTGCTTCCTTGACGAGTGCTGGAAGTCCTTCGAGCGACAATCGGAAGCTTTCGTTCTCCTTCCACTCGAGTACGTTCCCCACAAGCGTGCCGATGCCCTTCACGTCGCGGGCGCGGCCCGCGCCAGGTCCACGCTGAAGGTCGGTATGATAGTGGGCTTCGTTTACCGTCTCCGACCAAAGCTGGATATCGGCGTGATTGATGATCTTGCTCCAAACAAAGTCGACCGGGGCGTCCATTTCAATAACACGTTCCACCTGCATCTTGATTCTCCCTTTGGTTATGCGCCGGGCTTGCCCCGTCTGTTGATGCCGTCGAAAACGATCCCAAGCGTTGCCCACACCAAGTGCGCGCGATAGTCGGGGTCGAGTGTTTATGTCTCGAAGAACAAATTGTGTGGGTCGACGAACCGCGCCTGATTGAGTAACCGGTCGACGAGAAGGCCGGCTACGATGTCAGGATCTGCGTCGGCCTGGACAAAACCGAGGTCTATCGCCCGCTTGATGAACTTCGCGATCGCAAAGCTAGTTTTGACCATCTCGCCGACAACGCTGTCCTCGCCGTGAGGAAGCAGCTGCTCGAACTCGCGAGACATAATGATGAGTGTCTTGCGGTTTTCGATGTAGACATCGAGAAGCTGCTCGAAGAAGACCTCCAGGGGAATGACGAACTCTTGCTGCGATCCCGGGTCCTCCGACAGCACCGTCTTTGCATGTTTGAGCTGCAATGAGGCGAAGGTGTCGAGAATGTGTCGATACAGCTTCTCCTTGGATTCGAAGTGGTGCGTGATCGTATTCGCGCTAGCGCCTGCGCGTGAACAGATCTCGCGCACAGACGATCGCGATAGCCGTGCTGACTAAATACCGCCGTGGCGGCTTCGACGACGGACTGGCGGTGCTTATACGTTCTGTATGTGAACGCTGGACGCCCGCCAGAACCTCGGATGGGCGTTGCCCGGCGCCGGCGAGCCCAAAGGTCGTTGCCTCTCCGTACCGCTTGATCGCGGGTGACGGCCGGCGCAGTGTGTCGCCCGCAATGACCGAGCGTGCCCAGATCCACCCCCTTCCTTTGACCGATGCCGGCCAGGCGACGCGGCGCGTTTTCATCCGTGACCTCGAGCTGACCGCCAAGATCGGCGTCCATCGCCATGAAAGGCGGCGCCCCCAGTTGGTGCGCATAAACATCGGCCTGACGGTGGCGGATTCAGGGGCCCCCACGGGCGATCGGCTCGAATCCGTGGTCAATTATGAGTCCGTCGTGGACGGCGTGAAGAAATTCGCCGCCGAAGGCCATATCAATCTCGTCGAAACCTTGGCCGAGCGCATCGCCGGATTGTGCCTAAGCGACCGCCGCGTTCTTATTGCCCAGGTCCGCGTCGAAAAACCAAACATCCTGGCTGATGCGGCCAGCGTTGGCGTCGAGATCGAACGCCGCCGGCCCGGAGCCTGAGGCCTCAAACCCCGGAAAAAGCGGAATAAAATCTGCAGGGGAGGGCTCAACCAAGGCTACTTGTGCACAGGCGCGCTCTGCGGGCCTAGAACGCCGCCGATTCTTTCGAATGCCAGACCGTCCACCGCGCAAATATTTGTTGACTTTATTTTGCCATGCAATTCCATAGGCTTGGTTGAATTGCACAATTCTTGTGCAAACAGGGCGAAAGACAAGGTTTCTCACCCGCAATTGCACCGGACGCCCCCTTGCCCACAACGTTATCCACACGAATGGTGGACATCGTAACGGCGCTGTCATGGGCGCCCCGCGGGCTCCCAATTTCTCGCCGTTGACCGGACGATTCCCCGGGCCGATATTCACAGCGTGATCGAAAACCCAGCAGAAGATAGCCCTGAGAAGCCGCCCGGACGGCTGAAGAGGCGGCGCGGCCGGCAGATTATCCGCGAAGCCGTCACCTCGCTCCCCGGCACCCCCGGCGTCTACCGGATGCTCGACGAAAAGGACAATGTCCTCTACGTCGGCAAGGCGAAAAACCTTCGCAAACGGGTGGCGAGTTACGCCAGCGGCCGGACTCAGCCGATTCGGACGCGACGCATGGTGGCCGCGACGGCGTCGGTCGTGATCGTGCGCACCCACACCGAAGTTGAGGCCCTGCTTCTCGAATCGAACCTAATCAAGAAGCTGAAGCCGCGCTACAACGTCCTCCTGCGCGACGATAAATCGTTCCCCTATATCGTTATTCGCAACGACCACCCGTGGGCGCAAATCGGCAAATACCGGGGCAAACGGACCAAGCAGGCCGAGTTCTTCGGGCCCTTCGCGACCGCCGGCGCTGTCAATCGGACGATCGCTGCGCTGCAACGGGCGTTCCCGTTGCGCTCGTGTTCCGATTCGATCTTCGAAAGCCGCACGCGGCCGTGCCTGCAATACCAGATCAAGCGCTGCGCGGCCCCCTGCGTCGGTCGAATTCCGATGGATGCTTACAACGAAATCGTTGGCGAGGCGCGGGACTTCCTGCGCGGCAACAGCCATCGCATTCAAACCAGCCTGTCCGAGCGCATGGAACTCGCGGCAACCGAACGCGATTATGAAATGGCAGCGGTGTACCGGGACCGAATCCGCGCTCTCACCCAGATCCAAGCGCGCCAGGACATTAACGTCGGCAGCGTCCCCGAGGCCGATGTGCTGGCCCTGCACCAGGAGGGCGGCCAAGCGTGCATCCAGGTCTTTTTCTTCCGCGCCGGCCAGAACTACGGCAACCGGGCTTACTTCCCGAGCCATACGCAAAACGTCGAACCCGAAGAGGTGTTGGCGTCCTTCCTCGGCCAGTTCTACGCCCGCAACCCGCCGCCCAAGAAAATCTTGCTGAGCCACGCGATTGCAGGAACCGAACTGGTGGAGGAAGCGCTTGCCGTCCGCGCCGGCCACAAGGTCCGCGTACGCCGCCCGGTGCGCGGGGCCAAAGCCGATCTCGTGCGCCACGCGTTGGTAAACGCCCGCGACGCGCTTCGCCGGCGGCTGGCTGAAAGCGCATCCCAGCGCAAACTCCTGGAGGCGGTGGCACAAGTTTTCCGCATGGAGGCACCGCCGGAGCGCATCGAGGTCTACGACAATAGCCACATCTCGGGCCAGCACGCCGTCGGCGCGATGATCGTTGCCGGGCCCGATGGTTTTGCAAAAAACGCCTATCGAAAATTCAATATCCGCAACGAGAGCCTCTCGCCCGGAGACGACTACGGCATGATGCGCGAGGTGCTGACACGGCGTTTCGCCCGCCTCCTGAAGAATGACGAACGGCGCGAAACCGCGGCGTGGCCGGATCTTGTCCTGATCGACGGCGGTGCCGGGCAGCTCAGTGCCTCAATGGAGGTTTTCGCCGACTTGGGCGTTGACGGCGTCACCCTGGCGGCGATTGCCAAGGGGCGTGACCGCAATGCCGGACGCGAACGGGTCTTCTTGACCGACGGCGCCGAGATCGCCCTGGAGATGCGCGATCCGACGCTTTATTTCCTGCAACGCCTGCGCGACGAGGCTCACCGCTTCGCCATCGGCAGCCACCGGGCGCGGCGCTCCCAAGCAATCCGGCGGTCGGCGTTGGAGGGTGTGCCCGGCGTCGGCGCCAAACGCAAGCGGGCGCTGCTTCATCACTTTGGCTCCGCCGCCGCAGCTTCCGAGGCCGGTCTCGCCGACCTCGAACGGGTCGACGGAATCAGCAAGATGGTCGCCAAGGCCATCTACGAACACTTTCATGCCGCCGACTAGTACTCGGAATCACAAATTCCGGTTGCCCTCCTCAGGATGAGGCGATAAGGCAATGCAAATCAATGTAAAGCTCATGCTGAAGAGCCGGCGCCTCGAAGCAGGGGACCGTGTGGCCCGTGTGTTATAGTCCGCGTGAGATGCGGCCGGTACGATGCTGACAAACCTACCTAATCTTCTGACCCTGGCGCGGATCGTTTTAATCCCGCTGATCGTCGCCGCCTTTTTTGCGCCGGGCGATGCCGCACATTGGCTGGCGCTCGGGCTCTTTGCGATTGCCGGGGCGACCGACTATTTCGACGGCCGCATCGCCCGCGCGCGCAACCAGCAAACGGCATTCGGCCGCTTTCTCGATCCCGTCGCCGATAAGCTCCTCGTCGCCGCCGTTGTCCTGATGATGGTGGCCCAGGGCTGGATCGCCGGATGGCTGGTGCTGCCAGCCCTCGTGATCCTCCTGCGCGAAATTCTTATATCGGGATTGCGGGAGTTTCTCGCCGGAATGAGCGTGGACGTGCCCGTGAGCCGCCTCGCCAAATGGAAGACGGCGGTCCAGTTCCTCGCCCTCGCGCTCCTTCTTGTGGGCGCCGCCGGCGGCACAGCGCTTGGCGAATTAGCCGCCGCCGCCCTCTGGATTGCCGCCGGCTTCACGCTTTTGACCGGCTTCGACTATTTGCGCGCCGGTTTGCGCCATATCGCCCAGGCCGACGCGGACCAAGTGGCCCAGCGATGACCGGAACCCTGATCCACACCCGCGCCCGCGCGCAAAAAGTCTTCGGTTTTGCCGGATTTAGCGGCAGCGGCAAGACCACCTTGCTGGTCAACCTGATTCCCGAGTTCACCAACCGCGGCCTCTCCGTTTCGACGATCAAGCACGCCCACCACGGCTTCGACATCGACAAGCCCGGCAAGGATTCATTCGAGCACCGGGCCGCCGGGGCGCATGAGGTTCTGGTGTCATCGCGCACCCGTTGGGCGTTGATGCACGAACAGCGCGCGGCGCCGGAGGCTTCCCTCGATGAGCTGATCGGCCGCATGAGTCCCGTCGATCTTGTGCTGATCGAAGGCTTCCGCAACTACGGCCACGACAAAATGGAGATCGTGCGCGGCCGCGACGCACATTTCGTCCTCGCAACCGAAGACCCGCACGTCGTCGCCATCGCCAGCGATAAGGCGATCCCAGAGACCCAGCTTCCGGTCTTCGATCTCAACGACGCTTCGGCGATCGCAAATTTCGTCGTCCACCACTGCGGACTCGCCGTAGCGAATGACGCAGCGGCCCTTCGCGAGGCCTGATGGCGCAGCTCAGAGACGATTGCTTTGCCCATGGCGGCCGCCTGATGCCGATGGCGGAAGCGCTAGCGCTGCTTGACGAACGCGTCGTCGCGGTCGAAGGCAACGAGGAGATTGCGTTGCGGAGGGCGCGTGGCCGCACCTTGTCCGAAGACGTTATTGCGGAGCGCGAGGTGCCAACGCACGACAATAGCGCCGTGGACGGCTACGCCTTTTCCTGGGACCGCTTGCAGGCCGGCGGCGACACGCGACTGGCCATCGCCAGCCAATCGGTGGCGGCCGGGCATCCCGCCGGGCGCCCCGCCGATCCCGGTGAGGCGTCACGTATTTTCACGGGCGCCGTCATGCCGGCCGGGCTCGATACGGTGGCGATGCAGGAGGACTGCACCGTCGAGGACGGCCATGTGGCGATCCCTCCGGGTCTCGTGCGCGGCGACAACCGCCGCCATGCCGGGGAAGACGTGCGCGCCGGGGCCACGGTGTTGCGCGCCGGTCACCGGATGCGGCCCCAGGATATCGGCCTCACCGCCTCCGTCGGGCGCACGGAGCTTGTAGTCTTCCGCCGCTTGTCCGTCGCCGTCTTCTCCACCGGCGACGAAGTCGTCGAGCCGGGTACCCCCTTGCCCGACGGTGCCATCTACGACGCCAACCGCTACGCGCTCGCCGCCATGGCCGAAGCTTTAGACGCCACCGTCACCGACCTTGGCATCCTGCCCGACGACGAAACGGTCGTGCGCGACACCCTGGCGGCGGCGGCCG
>Ga0315339_1001851_pt1 | contig 17201 bp, 10 predicted proteins | sample ASW17metaG_FD_204514 | JGI IMG/M metagenome (GOLD analysis project Ga0315339, IMG submission 204514) | Ammonia-oxidizing marine archaeal communities from Pacific Ocean, United States - ASW #17 | ecosystem: Environmental > Aquatic > Marine > Oceanic | place: USA: California | collected 2016-12-05
CTCAGATGATTCAGGCATGGCAACACCATCAGGGAAGGTGTCAACATTGCCGCTATGCATATCTAGCCAATCGGGTAGGCTTTGACCTCTAGCGTGGCGCACTCTAGCCTCAGGGTCTGTGTTGATTAAAGAGTGGGCAGTTAGTTTTGTGGCGGGCACCTTGGCAATCACATCGTCCAATGTTGCCTGAGGTAGAGGTTTTGCAGGGCCAACGAGGGCGGTCAACAACATGCGCAGACCATTATTTAATTCCATGCTCAAATTACTATTTTCATTTCCCCAACCATTCCATAACCGCATATGTATCACCCTAAATAATTGTTTGCAGATGTAGCTAAGTCTGCCAATTTAACCCCATTTAGTATAGCGTTAATGGCAATGAAACCCTCAACCCTTGAGGTATACTATTTGTAGTAATATTAACCGGTGGATCTGAAATAGTCCCTGTCAAAGTACGACGGCTTAGTCACTATTTCGGTCATTGCCTTGGTACGGAATAAATACATGGATATAACCAGCAACAGCGGCTTAGCGTCTGTGCCAGCGGTAACGCAATATCTGCGTTCCGCGGAGGCCTGTGGCGTTGATTATTCTGTACTGTTAGCCGAAGTGGGTATCGATGCTGATATTTTAAAAGATAACAGCAAGCATGTGCCATCTCATGCCATGGAACAGTTATTGTCGTTATTAATCGAGGCTAGTGGCGATCCTTGTTTTGGTCTTCATTCCGCGCAGTTTGTGGAGCCTGCTTCCTATAGCGTGCTGGGTTACATATCAATGAACTGCTCCACACTAAGGATGATCCAAGCCAAGATTCCAATCTATGAAAAGATTGTCGGTGATATGGGAGTTACCTCTATTGAGATCGCTGATGGCTATGCGCTCCAGCGCTGGACATGCCGATTTAATGACAAAAGAGTAAGGAAACACGAGGTGGAAAATGTTTTGGCGTCTTGGTGCCTTTTTGCCCGACGATTTCTGAACTTCGAGGGCTGGCATAGTATTTGGTTTGAGCATGAAGGTCCAACTGAAGCGGCCTTACTGGAAGAGTACAAACAAATTTTTGGGTGTGACGTTTTATTCAACCAGCCAGCCAGTGGGTTTCGGTTTATTGAAAGTGCTTTAGATGAGGTTTTTCCACAGGCAAATGAGCAGTTACTTCAAATGTTATTGGAGCATGCAACGAGCATTTTGGCGAGTTTAGACAAAAATCAATCTGTGACTGATCAGGTTAAAAATCTCCTGCGACTGGTGTTAAAGCAGCAGACACCCTCTAGCCAAATCATTGCTGAGATGCTCGATATGAGCAGCCGCACGCTTCAGAGAAAACTCGATGAAGAGGGAACAAGTTATAAAGATCTGCTCAATGAGCTTCGCCTAGAATTAGCTATCTATTATTTAAAAAATACGGATCTGTCACTCGAATCTATAGCTTACCAACTAGGCTATGCAGAGGCGCGTTCGTTCTATCGAAGCTTCAAGCTCTGGACGGGTCGTACTGCAGGCTCCTATCGAAACAAGCTTACCCCTGAGACTCCATAACTCTAGTTTCAAGGGATTTTTCTGCGGCGCGCCATACGCGAATAAAATTGCCACCCCAGATTTTAGTGATATCGTCTTTACTGTAGCCACGTTTTAGCAACTCTAGAGTGACATTGAGTGCCTCGCTGGCATCATTGAACCCAATAATGCCACTTCCATGATTAAAGTCAGTGCCAATGCCTACGTGATCAATACCAATACGATCAACAATATAATCAACATGATCGAGCATTTCGTTTAAACCGATGGGGCCGAGTAGGGCGTTGGTGCGAGTTAAAAAGTCTCTCCTAATAGCTGGGTCATCAATTTCCCAGTACAGCTCGAAGGGATACAAATAGTTCTCTTCTATACCTGATTCTTTGCGAACAGCGCGGATATTTTTGTCCATGTCTGGGTCTGAAGAGTCGAATAAATAACCGCGAAATGGCGCGATATGAATGACACCACCAGTCTCGCCAATTCGATCTATTTCTTCATCTGAGAGATTGCGAGTAACGTCCGTCAGTGCGCGCACGTTGGAATGGCTGGCAATAACCGGAGTAGTAGACAGATCAATAGCTTGTAATACTGCTTGAGTGGACAGCTGGGAAATATCTACAACACCTCCGAGGACATTGATTTTTGAAATAGCGGATCTTCCTAAGACAGATAAGCCACCATGCTCCGACTCTGGCTCTCTAGTGCCTGTGTCGCCATCAAATAGCGTGCGTGATGAGTCTGCAAAGTTGTTGTGACCCATATGCGTGAGGGCAAATACCCTCACCCCAGAATCGTATAACTCATTGATACCTGCTGTGTTGGTGCCTAAGATCAACGCATTTTGGAAACCAAGAATGAGTGCTGCTTTACCCTCTGTCTGAGCCGCCTGGAGCTCCTCTGTCGTTTGAACGATAATGGCGTTATTGACTGGATCGTTAGCCAAAGCATTCACTGCTGCAAGCTTGGTTTGCGCCAAGGCTTTTGCTGCAGCATAACCCTTAGGGTTTCTCGGCATCGGGCCAACAGCTAATGACATAACCACTGCATCTAACCCACCAGCATGCATCTTTGCTGGCGATACCCTTGATAGGCCATCAGCACCGACGTACATAGAAGGCTTGCCGGGTATTTCAATATCTGCGTGTGCATCTATCGTCAATGCAGAAGCATGAATGGCCTTGGCTTGGGTTATTAGAGTGGCGCTTTTATCTTCGGGTGCCGCGGCTGCTCCCTCTGACGTAGATTCAACATTGCAGCCGGCTTGGCTGAGGGTTAGTAAAAGTAGAGTAGCTAATAATTTGGGCATAGAGACGACCATGTCATTAATTAAGATTTATTTTTCGTAGATAGCATAGATTTTTTGCGTTGGTTCTATGACTTCCCACTCCCCTTCAAAGCCAGCAGGTACGCAAATTTTATCACCGGCAATAACGGTTAACTCATTGCCTTGGGTATCTCGTAAAATCGATTTGCCACTCAATATATGGAAATACTCATTTTCGGTGTAGCTAACTTTCCAACAGCCAACTTCTGCGCCCCATTCTCCCACAAAGAACCGATCATCGGCTGAAAAATGAAGAGTATTGTTTTGCTCAGGTTCGCCTTTAACCAAACGGTCTTTAGGGGTTGGATAGTGCTCTACTTTTGCAGTGCTTTTTGCCAGCGCAACTATGTCAGTAATATTTTTAGGCATGGGAGAATCCTTTGGTAACGAGTAGATACCATAACTATCATTTGCCTAAAAGACCATTATCATCTGCCCATTGTTTAGACCGTTTCATGCCTTCATCAAATGGCATTTCAGGCTTCCAACCAAGAATGCGCTCAGCTTTCTTGATCGAGAACCAGCTCTTGGTGGCGAGTTGAACCACGGTTGCAGGAGAGGCTTCGTTTAGATTACCCATAAGGTCGGCAACTGTTGAGGCTATGGCGGCGACTCTAAGCGCAATCTTAGTGGAGACAAGCATGGGGCCTTTTTTACCCAACCATTGATAGTGTGGCGCAAAATATTCTTTAGTGGTCATGTAGCCTTCACAAGAAAGGTTGAATATTTCGCCTACCGCATCTGGATGTTGAGCGGCAAGCGCAATACCCTTGACTAAATCATCTATATAAATGGGCCTAAAGAAACCCTCACCTTTGGCGGGTAGCATAAATTGATTCTTAGCAATTGCTTCTAAGGGAGCAATGATCCACGGTCGGCTACCGGGGCCATAGGCATCACCTGGACGCACAATTACTACCTCAATATCATCATTTGCCGAGGCCGCAAGTACAGTGTGCTCAGAGGCTAGCTTGGTGAGCACATAACTGCCACCATCTGCATGTACAGGGTGGTTCTCATCAAGTTCTCCCTCTGCGGCATTACCATAGGCCACGATAGAAGATATCTGCACAAAACGTCGCACCTTATGTTTTTTTGCCGCATTAATTAAGTTACCAGTAGCCTGCACATTTACTCGCCACATATCACTGTCTTCCATGGCATTTGAAACCAATGCCGCGGTGTGAATGATGACATCACAATCGTCTAGCACGTTGGCAATGCTCTCAGGTTTGGCGATATCGCCCTCAATAATATCTGTGCCATTACCAACCAAATCAACGCCAACTACGGCTTGATTATTCTGTTGATAAAAACGCATTAGAGAATTACCAATAAAACCATTGGCTCCAGTGATTAATACTTTTTTGATCGATTGTTCGCTCATAGATACCTCAATGTTGATTTGTGCTGATGTTTACCTAATTAGCCCATATTCTTCCGATAAAAACTGCCAACCAATTTAGTTAGTCGTGTTTTAGAAAATAGATGAGTGATCGCTGCAGTGAATTTATTAGCCGCCCCCGGAACAATGGTCATTTTGCCCGAGAGGCAGTCACGGATACCTTGCTCAGCCACCTCTTTAGCTGACATCATCATGTTTGGTGCGATGTTTAGTTTGGCACCTTGATCTGGGTTATCCATCATCTTTGTTGCTGTATAGCCAGGGCAAAGAGCCGAGACAACTACACCATTTCCCGCAGCATTCAGTTCATCGGCAAGTGCCTGAGTAAATGACAATACGTAAGATTTAGTTGCAGCATAGACATTTTGATTTGGAATTGGCATCCAACCTGCTAGAGAGGCTACATTAAGAATATGACCGCTTTTTCTAGCAGACATATCATTTGCATAGAGGTGTGTTAGAGAAGTGAGAGCCAGTATATTGACAGTAATCATCCTCTCTTGAGCATCAATATCTAACTCAGTAAAAAAACCATTGTGCAGAAGCCCAGCATTGTTGACTAAAAAGTCTACTCTTAGGTTATTTGACTGCGTGTTTTGAAATAGTTGCTGAGCGGCTTGGGGATGAGATAAATCAGCAACGATTACCGTGCAATTAACACCGTGCTCTTGGATGAGTGTTGTAGCAATACTGTTAAGTTTGTCTTCTCTTCGTGCAACGAGAATTAAGTCATAGCCGCGAGCACCCAGAATATTAGCAAACTCCAAGCCAATGCCATCAGATGCACCTGTTACCAGCGCTATTTTATTTGCCATGTTGTGTTACCCCTACCGTTTAGTTTAAGTGTAGTTATTATTTATAATCGATGAATATTGGCGACGACCAGGCTTGTTGACCAAGTGGCTTTTGGCAATCATCTTGTTCATCGGTGCGATAATCCCCGTAACAGGGGTCTGTGCTGACCACATTTCCTTCATCATCAAAGCTTCCGCGCAAATTACCACCGTTGATCGTCTCAATGGGTTGTTCAATCGCCCTGATGTAGTACAAGGCATCACGACCCTCGCTGGCAAAATTTGGATCCTCAAACTCGATGGTGCAACCTTGCTCAGAGGGTGGGCACTCAAAACGCTGCCAAGGATCTTCAATTAGCGGAGCAATTTTTTCTCCTGCATAGGTCTGAGGACGAATTTTAACCACTTCAATACGATCAATGAGGTAGCGCTCATCAGAGGGGTGGTAACACTCGCCTAGAGACATCTTTTCTAATCGCTTTGCTTCTAGGGTTTCCACCACATAGTCAGGACATCCGGGCAGCTGTTTAAATGAACCAACTACTTTTGCTTTGAAACGTGGATTAATATCCATGTTAACGGAGCTTCCCATGGGGAGTGGCTCGCTATGATTTAAAGGATTAGCAAGATCAAACCACAGGAGCATCCGATGACCGCTGGTACCGTAGACTTCTCGCCGCTTCATAGCATCCCAAATGGCGTCTCGGTCACGGCCTTTTGCATGGACTGCCGCGATTCCTCCAGTACTTAAAAAAGAAGTTGTACGTTCAAATTCTGAAGCAAATATTTTTGCGCTTATGGGGTCGATTTGATCAGCGCGGAGAGACTGGGGCGCTGATTCGGGAACGATCGCGGTGCTTGCGAAAATAGCCTCCCAAAAGTTATCACGCACACCGGTTGCATCGGTTGTGTTAAGACGTTGTTGCTGCTTAAAGCCGTGCCCGGGGCGAGATGAGTGAGTATCAGTGGAGCCTATGAATCCCCAGCGATAGCGCAAGGGGTCTTCGGGATCTTCTAGATTCTGCAATGCCAATCCATACTGGACTGATTTTCGTGGTTTATAGTTGAACGCAGGGAGAAAGACATCCCTTGCTTGACCTGCATCAAGCCATTCGTCGGGCGTACTCCCCGGTACGGTCATAAACCCATAGATGGTATCAACTTGAACAAAGTTGTGTCTTGCCTCAACTGCACGTGCATCACATTCTTCTTGGCTAATGCCTGCAGCTGTGCAGCGATCTCGAATAATTTCCCCAGCTTGCCAGCAAGCGGGCAGATAGTTCGCTTGGGGTGCTGGACAGGTCCACTGGCCGTCACTATCAAGGGTGCGTACTGCAAAGTCTCTAAATACCTCAGAATTGCCATGTCCGGAGTAAACCTCAATAAGGCGAGTTTTGTCGGGGTCGCTATTGGCTTTGGTAAGCTGGTGCCGCCAGTTAGCATTAGGGGGTGTGTAAAATCCCCAGCTAGTTCCGTGGGGGGCGACAATAGTATCAAAGCCCCATTGGTCTAGTTTTTCAAATAATTCCCCGGGAGTTGCAGCACTTTCATAGCAGTTAGCAGGAAGTGAAGGGCTTGGAAGAGTGGGGTCGCAGATTGGCGTTCCTGCCATGTTCTCAACCCAGGTATTGTAAGAGGCGTAATAATCTTGATGTCGCGGATCAAGTACCCCTAGAATAGACGACTGCTTGCCATCATTTGAGCGAGCTGCAATGGTTGCAACGCCTACTCCGACTGATGCGATAGGGTGGCTGGGTAATTTGTTGGGGTCATCGTCTTTGAAGAGTACGTTATGGTGGCCATAATGATTCTCTGCAACGGTTCCCACCTGTGTCCATTCAAAGCCAAGAAAAGCAACAATATCTGGATTCATTGGGTCACCGGCGGTGCGATTGCATTGACGAACAGAATCCATGCCATCTTGCCATTGGCTTAATGTAAAACTCTCAGCATGGTCTGTAAGAAAATAAAAGTCTAGCTGAGAAATATAGCGAGCGTAATCACAGGCAAAGGCTGGAGGATAGGCCCCAGACGCCCCATGCATCATAGGTAAACTGTACATAAAAGCATCAGCAGAATTCGTCGTGTGCACATGGGTGTCACCGAAAAGTATTTGCTTACTAGTCACTCCCCCGACAATTTGACTCTGGATTCGATCCTGCACGACGGATGCAGGTAGTCTGGATTCTGTAATTTTGGCCGGTGTAAGAGGAGAGTCCTCCCATGCCTTATTAGGGTCGGGGAAGTAACCGGGGAATAGTTTATACACAGCTTCAGGGGCCTGGTTGGTTAACGTTAGGCTAATAGCAACACCCAAAGCCCCGATAATAATGATAATTTTTTTAAGCATGCTTTATTTCACCTTTTTTAGATAATTCCATAAGCTCGTCCGATAAACCAGTAAAAACCGAGGCCGCAGAGAGAAGCTGAAACTAAATCAACAACTAACCTTGGTTGTAGTAATCGATTCTTTTCGTTCAGTTGCTTCAGTACCAACCATAGGCCGGCAATGATCATTAATTGGCCTAGTTCAATACCAAGATTGAAGCCGAGTAATGCAGGCCATAACTGTGCGCCAGATAGACCTATTTCATCGAGTGCGCTGGCGAAGCCAAATCCGTGTATCAAGCCAAAAGCGATAGCCATTACAGGTCGAAAATTGACACTCCTTGTTTCGCTAGAGGCCAGAGGCATGTAGGCGAGGGTAAGTATTATTAATCCAACAATGCTAAGTGTGCTTAATCCTGTACCTGAGGTTAGGTTAAATACGAGCATAATCATCAAGATGGCAATTAAGGCGTATGCAAAATCACGCCGGTGCCCACTAACAACACCCGCATTATCTAGGGCAACTAGAGCGATAGTGAATCCAATGGTTGCTTCTATTACAGCAAGATCTGGTATTACAAAACCTAGAGTCGCTAGACATAGAGTGACACTGTGCCCCAGAGTAAAGCCGGTCACTATCCAGACAAGGTCGCTGAATTTACGCAGCAATAAAATAAGTGCCAGTAGAAAGGCAATATGATCAATACCACCGAAAATATGCTCAATGCCAAGGGTAGTATATTGAGCAATACTGTGAAATAAATTTTTGGCTGCTGGCCGCTTGGTATCTATTTCTTGTGTTCGTAAATCGTCTGAGAATATATATTGTTGAGACAGTTGGTCAGCCACAGCAATTTGTGCGTAGTGAACATGGGTACTTGCTACGCTGAAAAAGCTATTTATTTTAATGTTCAGAGTGTCTATTTGTGAGCCACAGTCAAAATATAAACCAACGCGAACATAGCCTTGCGCCGAGGGCTGTAGCCTTGGTGGGGCTGTGTCTTTGCAAGCTTGTTTGTCATGAAAAACACGAATAGTTTCAGCTAAATGACGACTTAGCAACACATCTAAAGCTTGATTGGGACCGCTCTGTAGACGGGTGATTTCCCTAGTCTTGACCGTAAATACAGCCTCGATGCGATTATCTGCGACGATCCAATCAGAAAATGACTGGCTACGGTTATGTGCATGAGATGTAACAGACATTGTCATTAAGGTGATCAAAATAACTAGGTGAGTAGGCATGTTCGAAAGTCGTTTCACTATGGCATTGCCCCTGTATGCCCAGAGGTCTCTGCTTTGCTTTGGTTTAGCCATTCAATATTTGCGCTGTCACGTAATTGTTGAAGATAGTCGTCCACGGCAATAGATGGCGTTTGAGATTTCTCTGCCGTGCTAGATGCAGACGTACTTTGAATGGCGTCTAACATTGTCTGCAACGTCCGTTGGCGAACATTGAGGTCACTTCGTAGAGCACCCGTACTAATTGCCTTTTGCACCAATAGTTTTTCTTCAATTAAGCGGTCGAGTATTAGTTGTCCATCGTCCTGAGTCATTGCCCCACGCTTATCTTGATCAAACAATGAAGCGGCGCGAAGGTATTCGGTTTTACTTATGCCAACATCATTGATTGTAACGATAATGGAGTTATCTGGTTGGTCTGAAAAGGGATTTGAAAATGCCATCAACATACCAGTGACAGAACCTAATATTACCGAAATGAGGGTTCTTTTCTGAATAATTTGTCTTGTGAGCGCGCGCATACCCTAATTCACCGTGATAATAAGCTGGTCAACCATCAGCGTATTTACTTTGATATTGGCTGTCTGCTTAAGGCGCACTAACTCATCTTTCAGTGCTCGATCTCTAGCTCTACTCTTGATTTCAGAAGCTATTTCATTGCGGACTAGCTCAAAATCTCGCATTGTCGCAGGTTCCACTCCTAAAATTCGAGCTAAATAGACATCGCCTTTTTGGCGTATAGGTTGTGAAAGTTCGCCTTCTGCTAGGCCAATGATTTTGCTACTCAAGCCCACCCCAAGGTAGCGTCGCAACATATGTTCAGGAAGGGGGCTTAAGGGGATATCAACTCTTTGCGCACCCTCGATTAGCTCAAAAGATTCACCTAATCGTCCTCCAGTTAACATATGGTTGCGCGCGTTACTGGCTTGTTGAATAGTCGTAAACTTAAACACTTCCAGGGTAGTTCGTGGTGACTCCTCAAAGATTGCTTGGTGGCTTTTATAGAAAGCTCTTAACGCAGATTCATCAATGGGCAAGTTTTCGGCATTGTTAGTAATATTATCAATGGCTGAACGAGCTAATAACTTTCTAATCCCAGGGTCAGCGTACAAAACCCCCAAATCTTCGGCCCTTTGTAATATTAATTCATCATCTACCAGACGCTGCAGAATAGAGTGTTGAGTTGAAGAGTTTTTGGGAAGACCTAAGGTCATAAGCGCTTTATTCAAAGTCGCTTGAGTGATGGGCTGTTTATTGACTAGAACAAGTGTATCGGCAGGATTTTGGTGCCAGTTAATTTCACTCTTTGAGCCTAGCAAAACCAATGCTAGACCGGCAACCGCTACTATTCCGCGGATAATATAACCTGATTGAGTGGCCAGTAGGGGCATAGCTTAGACTTTTTTTATAATTTTTTAAGCGTCTTATCATAGTCTAATATATTTTCATCGCACTGTCTGAATATGACAGTCTAGTCACAATAGCGGACACAAAAAAGGGGCAGTTAGAACCTGCCCCTTTTTTGTGTTACTACTTTTCTAATATAGATTAAAAGCTGTAGTTGAGAGTTGCACCCCAGACTGCTCCTGGTAGAACATACTGAGCATGTGATCCGCTGGCAAGAGGTATATCAAAAGCACCTTGAGGAGTAACCTTATCAAATACATTTTTGCCATACAGCATGACAGACCAGTTCTCTCCAGCTAGGCCGGTTCGGAAATTGGTTTTAGTAAACCCATCTTCGTAATCGATAGGGTCGCGATCACCTGTCATGAAAAAGCCATCAGTGATTTGAACGTCAACACCAGTATTCCAGATCAAGCCGCCTAGAACAGCGCGGGTGTAATCTGCAGTAACAGTACCGTTATAGTCATTTCCAACCTGCGCGCCGGCAAGGTTCTGACTTATTCCAATTTGCGTTCCATCAGCTGCAATCTCGGCGACACAGCTTCCAGAAGATGTTGCACCTCCGGTTAGATCAGACTGCTGTATTGCGGTACAGCCCGCTCCGGGGAAGTCGTCATACTTACCATCATTAAGAGCGAGATTAACACCTAATCGTAGGTGATCAGTTGCCTGCCACAACATGTCAACTTCGAGACCCGAGACACTGGCGCTCGCTGCGTTAGTTACTACGAACCCAAGACCAACAAACGTTGATACCTGTTGATTCTTGTAGACACTGTCGAAGTAAGCCCAGTTCAAGGTCATAGAGCCGTCAAGAAGTGTGTGCTTTCCACCGATCTCCCAAGATTCAGCATTCTCATCTTCATACTCAAAACCTGGTCCTGGAATGTTTGCCTGTGGACCATCTGCTGTGAAGAGGGGCAGCTGGGAGTCTGTTGAGTTAAAACCACCACTCTTAAAGCCCTCTGAGTAGCTCATATACAACATGCTGTCATCTGACCGTGCCCATTCCAAATTTACCGCGGGAATAAACTGGTGAGTTCCTCGATCTTCGTTAAACTCATGATCATAAATACTAAACAGAGCAGCCGAGAGGCCACCAAGCAGGGGGTTAGCGTCTGGAACAGCTAAGCCATTATAGCTAGATGTGTTGTAGGTAGAAGCGAATGCTCGTTTCTCTTCCTCAGTGTATCGAGCACCAGCTGTCAACGACACTGAATCAGTTAGATTCCATGTGCCTTGGTAGAAGACCGCTCGTGAGTTGGTATCTTGCCGATACTGACCAATTCGTCCCATTTGATTCCACAGCGTAGATCCTTCAACACCTACTTTGAGAGTGTAATCCAAACAAGAAGGAGCGCCAGCAGCACAACCTGTTGCATCATAAAGACCCTGCAGAGTTAAGCCTGTGCCGGGCACAGGTGTCGTTGCGTTTATACCTGCAACTTGAGTGGGATTGAATGCAAGAAAGCTAGGTAACCCTAGAGCAGGATTGCCACCACCCAAAATTGCTCTCATAGTCATATCTGGCAGCCCAAATTGACCGTCCACTGACGTAAGCGTCCACTGCTCTTGAGTTGATTTAGCTAAATAAACGCCACCTACCCAAGAGAATTTCCCGTCAGTTGGAGATGAAAGACGAATCTCTTGGCTATTCATATCGTACTCTGAGAATGTAGATTGCCCGATAAAGCGAAGCGGTAACCAATCAGCGTCTAGTCCATCTTGATAATCGTAACGTCCTCTACCTATGGTAGCGTTTAGCGTATAGCCATTTTCCATCTCCATCTCAAAGTTGAGAGAAGTATCTGATGACGTAGTATCAGTACCTTCAGGTCGCTCACCGCCTGCATCACACACTGCGGAGCTCTTCCCTAGCGCTGCTTCGTGTGCGCAGCCGCCGAGGGCAATTGAGTCTCTGTAGGGATCGTTGGTGCCGTTAGTAGTAATTGAAGCAAAGTTAGGATGCACAACACCCATCACGCCATACATTAATCCCGCGGCCGCTCCTAGATTTTGCACTGGACTAAACAGCACAGCCATTGAGTCTTGACCAAGCTTCACGTTGTCATTGTTAGAGTGCTTTAATTCAACTCTTGTTGACTCAGTAGGCTCCCACGTAGCACTGGCACGCCACATTGTCTCATCCGTGGTTGGCATGTTCTTGTTTAAAGCGCCAGCATAGGTGTTGGTCCATGCACCATCGCTGGTGCGATCTTTATAGGCAAGACGCAATCCGATGGTGTCTGCAATTGAGCCTGTGAGGTGACCCTGCATCGTGGTACCGTCAAATGACTCTTTGCTGACAGAAACTTTACCGCCAAATTCTTGGTCGGGATCTGGCGTCGCTGTCTTAATATTAATGGCACCAGCAAGAGTATTTTTGCCGAACAAAACCCCCTGTGGGCCTCGCACTACTTCAGCTTGCTGGATGTCGAATAAACCTGTTCTGATTTGGCGGCCTTTGCCGTAGTGAATACCATCAACAAACACGCCTACTGATTGCTCGAAAGATTGGTTAGCTCCAACGCTAATGCCTCTCATTTCAATAATAGTGTTTACTGCATTTTCTGTAATACTCAAGTTAGGCACGTAGGTAGAAAGCTCGCCAAACGTGTTCATGCCAGCTTCTTCGATTTTAGTCCCTGAGATAGCAGTAAGAGATACAGGAACTTCTTGTAAGCTTTCGGCGCGCTTTTGAGCGGTTACGATAACTTCTTCAAGTTCAGCTGCGTATGCACCGCTAGTTACTGTTGCTATAGCAATAGCTAGGCTACTAAGTGTGCGGAATGATTTTTTGTTCATAAAAGACCCCTGTAGATAGTTCATAAATGTTTTATATATTTTTTTAATCTTCGCCTGTAACTTTTTTGTGTCGTTGTTCGAGTGATGACGAACGATGCAGCTACGCATACATTGACGAAACTGCACTTTTGGCACCATACATGAGTCTTTCTCAAAAGTGAATAACAATAGTTTAACAAATAAATAATGAACATAAGTCATTTGATGAAATAACCTTGTTTAATAGTGTAACTTTATGCTGTGTGAAATTTCTATAAGTGCATGATATGTATATAAGTAATTTAAAAGTTAAGAGAAGAGATGTTGTTAACTTGAATTTATTGCATTAATGCTAATTGTATAAATATTGAGATGGACGACGGGTTAAATTACCACATACAGGTAAGTGATTTCTGGGAATAGAGCGTTTGATGGGCATAAAAAAGGACGGGTTACCCCGTCCTTTCAGATGTAGCCTTTGGTGTTAGAAGCTATAGGTTAGTCTAGCACCCCATACCGATCCTTCGCTTGTATATTGGCCATGAGAGCCAGCAGCTAGAGGAATATCATAGGCACCAGTGGCAGTTTCTTCATCCGTGATGTTTTTACCGTACAACATTGCGGTCCAGTTTTCAGCTCGGACTCCTGTTCGGATATTAAACTTCTCGAAACCATCATGGTAGTCAATTGGATCTCGATCACCTGTCATGAAATAACCATCTGTAAAGTTCATATCAACGCTTGTAAACCACAGAAGGCCAGATGCCAGAGGTCTTGTATAATCAGCAAAGAACGATCCATTGTAGTCTGTGCCTACTTGAGACCCAGCAAGATCCTGTCCAGCACCAGCTTGAGTTCCGTCGCCCTTGAATTTTGCAGAACAACCGCCCGCTGCAGTAACAGGAGAATTAACTGTCAAAGTCCCAAGTGCTAGTAGGTCTGAGGCTTGTTGAGCAGTACAGCCAGCTCCTGGGAATGAGCCATAAGCTCCATCGGTAAATGCAACGCTAGCACCAAGCCTTAGGTTATCAGTTGCTTGCCAGGTCATATCAATCTCCAGACCTTCAACATCTGTCGTTGCAGCATTGGTTACAACAAAGCCAAGACCAACGAAGGTTGATACCTGTTGATCTTTGTACTCACTATTGAAGTATGCCCAGTTCAGATTCATGGCGCCATCTAATAGCGTATGCTTTCCGCCGATTTCATAGGATGTTGCGGTTTCATCATCGTACTCAAAACCAATCCCAGGAATTGTTCTCTGAGGGCCTTCTGCTGTAAATAATGGATCTTGATCATCTACCGCATTAAAGCCACCAGTTTTGAAGCCCTCTGAATAGCTGAAGTAAAACTTACTGTCCTCGGATCGAGTCCATTGCAAGTTCATGGCTGGGATCAACTGGTTGGTTGAGCGCTGCTCATCAAACTCGTGCTCATAGGAGGCAAAGAACGAACCCATTAGGCCTGCTAGTAAAGGACTGTAATTAGGCGTCGTCATGCCGGTTGAGTTAGTCACTATCTGCATCTCTGCATGGGCTCGCTTCTCTTCCTCGGTATATCGGACACCGGCTGTTAGAGAAAGGGAGTCACTCAGGTTTAAAGTTCCCTGTAAGAATACAGCCCGTGAGTTAGTGTCTTGCTTCCAGTTAGAAAGCCGGCCTACCTGCTGCCACTTGGTTACGCCTTCAACCCCTGGATACAGTCTATAGTCTACGCACGAGGCAGCCCCAACAGCACATCCGGTTGCATCATAGAGACTTTGGAGAGTGTACGGTGTTCCAGGAACAGGTGTTACCGCGTTTACACCAGCGACCTGAGCTGGCGAGAAGGCCAAGAAGGTATCAAGACCAACAATAGCTGGCATAATGTGAGGGATACCGAAGGTTCCATCAACAGTGACCAAGCGATCAATCTCTTGTTCCTGCTTGTCTAAGTATACACCACCTACCCATGAGAATTTACCGTCTGTGGGAGAGCTGATGCGAAATTCTTGGCTATTGTGGTCATAATCAGAAATGTCACTCCGGCCAATGAATCGTAAAGGTAAAAAGTCAGCATCAATGCCATCTTGATAGGAGTAACGACCCCGACCAGCAACAACATTCAGTGTGTAGCCATTGGGTAGTTCCATCTCAATATTTAGCGAACTATCAGCTGTCTCTGTATCTGTTCCTTCAGGTCTTTCTCCACCACTTTCACAGATTGAAGAGCTCATACCCATATAACTTTCTAAAGCACAACCGCCAAATGAGCGCATATCTCGAAAACCGTCTCTTGGTTGCGAGTTTGTGTAAGCCGCATAAGAGGGGAAAACTACCCCCATGGTGCCGTACATGAGAGCATTGGATGCCGGAATGTTAGGCAAAGGACTAAACAGAGTTACCAGAGGGTTCGCACCTAGGCGGATATATTCGCTCTCCGAATGCTTGAATTCAACTGATGTGTTATCCGTAGGCTCCCATAGCACACTTGCTCGCCACATTTCCTCGTCAGTTGTAGGTCCCAATGAAACTTCAGTGTCAGGATAGGTGTTCTTCAGATGGCCATCACCTTCTCGGTCTTTGTAGGCAAATCGCCACGCCAGTGAGTCAGTTAAGGACCCAGTCAAGTGGCCTTCAACGACTTGTCCACCATAAGACTCTTTACTAACAGCGATTTTCCCGCCAGTGTCTTGACCGGTTTGAGGTGAGGCGGAAGTGACATTGATTGCCCCAGCGAGAGTATTCTTACCAAATAAGATGCCCTGCGGGCCTCTCAAGACTTCAACTTGTTGTAAATCAAATAATCCTGTTCTAACTTGACGGCTTTTTCCGTAGTGAATGCCATCAACGTAGATACCAACGGACTGCTCAAACGACTGGTTAGCACCGATGCCAACGCCACGCATACCGATAATAGTATTTACAGCATTCTCGGTGACGGTCAGATTGGGAACATATCCAGTTAGTTCTTGAAAGCTATTTATACCAACTTCCTCAATTTTGCTGCCATCAATGGCTGACATTGAAATAGGAACATCTTGTAGACTTTCAGCTCTTTTTTGAGCTGTAACGATAATTTCTTCGAGTTCCGCCGCATAGGTGTTGCCGAAGAAAGCGGTGATGGCTATTGCCAATAAACCGCGAGTGCGAAGTGATTTCATTTTAATAGACCCCTTTTCGATAGATGAATGACTTATTTTTGATGCCTTTACATGCCTTAAAAATAGAAAGCCACTCCTAAGATAGCCCCATACGCGATACAACACAGCATAAGATTTACTCGTTAAAACATAATTTTTAGGTGGATTTTTAAGCTTAAAACCATTGATTTATATGACAATTATTGAATTTTGATGTTTTTGTCTACAAGGATGTTTTTCAACGGATCTGCTATATAAGTGTATTTGTGATTTGGGATGGTATTTACTTCATACTAAATGTCATTGACTTTGATAGTTTTAGTTTGGATTTATGGGTTTACGATAGTGAATTGTAGACTTGTTCTTGTTAGTGACTGCTCAGTTTTATGACCAAGGAAAGCTCAATAAAAGCTCAAGAACTATATAGTTTGCATGAAATTTTAAGAAACAAGCGCCTTTAAGAGCTAGGAGTAGACTAATCAGAGCTGGTTCTTCCAAGTTACTAGGGTTCAATCGTCTGGAGTGGTTCTTAGTGGTCGGTGTGTCACGTTTTTAATTTTCGAGCCTAGATCACGCGCGCGGATACACTTGTATTATTCTTCACCCCTGTTACGGTACAGCCAATAAAAGAGAAAGCTAAAATGAACAGTGTCTCAAAAAGTGGGTCGGGTAAAGAAATAGGTTTTTGGCGCGGTTGGTCTATCGCCGTGGGCTGCGCTATTGGGTCTGGGATCTTTATGATGCCAACACTACTGGCTCCCTATGGAATGCTTGGTTTGGCTGGTTGGTTGACTGCCGGGGCCGGTACATTGCTAGTGGCTCTGTGTTTATCCAGACTGGTGAAGCGAGTACCGAAAATTGGGGGGCCTTACGCTTACGTTCAAGCAGGGCTTGGTAACTTCGCTGGATTTTTGATTGCCTGGACATATTGGATTTCCTGCATTGCTGCAGCTTCAGGTATTGCGGTTGCCTTTGTGGGGTATCTGGGAGTCTTTTTACCATCGATAACAGAATCTTCGATACTCAGCCTTTTAGTTGCTTTGGCATTGGTATGGTCAGTAGTTGGCCTAAATATTCGCAGTATTGAAAGCAGTGGCACATTTCAGGTTGTCACAACATTCCTAAAAATATTGCCCTTGATATTTATCATTGTGTTGGGCTTTTCCAACATGCAGCCTGAGATATTACCACCAGTAAATCCTACTGACCTGCATCCTGTGGCACTGTTAGCGACCGTAACAACTTTAGTAATGTGGTCCTTTATCGGAATTGAGA
>Ga0315339_1001852_pt1 | contig 17194 bp, 14 predicted proteins | sample ASW17metaG_FD_204514 | JGI IMG/M metagenome (GOLD analysis project Ga0315339, IMG submission 204514) | Ammonia-oxidizing marine archaeal communities from Pacific Ocean, United States - ASW #17 | ecosystem: Environmental > Aquatic > Marine > Oceanic | place: USA: California | collected 2016-12-05
CTCGACCGAGGTCGGATACGTGAGACCCAGGGCCCAGTAGGGGTGATCGATGAGGTGCGCGCCCATGTCGCCCAACGCGCCAACGCCGAAGTCGACCCAGCCCCTCCAGTGGAAAGGGTGGTAGATCGGGTGGTACTGGACGTCGCGCGCCACCGGGCCGAGGTACAGATCCCAGTCGAAGTGATTCGGGACCGGAAAGTCTCCCCATAGACCGGCCGCGTGCGCCACGTCGATGGAGCCCGGCCACCAGGAGCGATCGGGGGCATCGCGCACGAAGTCCTCGGGGTACGGCGCCGGCCGCAGCAGGCCCTGAGACCAGATGGGGCGGTTCGTCCACACGTGGACCTCGCGCACGTTTCCGATCACACCCGCGGCGATCCACTCGTTGATGAGGCGCGCGTCGTCGCTCGAATGGCCCTGGTTCCCCATCTGCGTCACGACGCCGGTCGACTCCGCCAACTCTCGCAGAACGCGAGCCTCGTGCACCGTGTAGGTGAGCGGCTTCTGCACGTACACGTGCTTGCCGGCCTGCATGGCCGCGGCGGCGATCACCGCGTGCGCGTGGTCCGGGGTGGCGATCAGGACCGCATCGATATCTCGCTGTCGGTCGAGCATCTCACGGAAGTCCGTGTACTTGGCGGCAGCCGTGTACTGCTCCTTCCAGCGCAGCCCTTCTTCGCGGGGGGCACCGTCGCCGTTCGTCGTGCGCTCCTCCACTTTTTGCGCGACCAGGTCGTGGTCGAGATCACACACCGCCACGATGTTCTCGGAGCCGAACTGCTGGGCGTTCTCACCGCCCATGCCCCCTGCACCCACGATCGCGATGTTGAGCGTATCGCTCGGCGCTTGATACCCAACTCCCCCCAGCACGGGGCGCGGAACGATCATGGCGCCCATCGCGAGCTTTGAACTATTCGAGACGAAGTCCCGGCGAGTAATGGCGTCAGACACGGCCTCTCCCTGGTTGTGAATTCGATGACGAGATCTGTGGCCGACCGGCTCTGGCTCTAACCGTCCTCAGCGCGTCCAAATCGCGATGATACCGCAAGTACTGCCACTCCTATTGAACTCGATGGGCATCGAGACGCCCGAGTAGAGCTCGACGCCCTCAACCGCCTCGGGGTCGACGAGGGCGTTCAAATCGATCTCCTCGCCGTTGTCCACGATGAGCATGCCATCGAGATAAATCACCGGCGAGGGGCACTGATTTCGGGTCCCCGGAGAACGGGTCATGAAGACCTGAACACCATAACGTCCGCCGAATTCCACACGCACCCCGGGAATGCCGCGCAGCGCGTTGGTGAAGTTCCGCGCATCGCGCTCCACGATGTCGTCGTGGGTGATGAAGTGCCCAATGCCCTTCTCACGCCGCTCGTAGAACGGTCGCATTCGGATCTCGTTCAACGTCGCCGGAGTCTCGACCACGATGCCGGAGAGTTCGATCGGCTCGACGTCGAGCCCTACGTAGAACTCGAGCGTCTGATCCGGGTTGGCGATCCAGAATTCGTCAACCACGTCATTGAACTGGAGGTGGTGTACTTCGAGTTGGTTGGGACCCCAAGCGATCGCGATGTCGGGCAAGAGGAAAATGCCGTCTTCGTCGGTCAGCGCCACGCGCGTGCCGTTGAGCTCGACCACGGCATTCGCGATCGGTCCTCCTCCGAGCCCTCCCGTCACCTGACCCAACAGAGTGGCTCTGGGATCGGGTCCGGCCTCGAGCATGATGCCGCCGACATCGCGGCGCTCCGGGTCGTCCGCTGCGAACATCAACCGGAAGGAACGCGGCGTGAAGCCCGCCATGCGGACGTTGAGCGTGTGTTCGCCGGGCGTAATGCCCTCCAACCCAAATGCGCCCACCGCACCCGTGGTGACGGAGCTCGGCCCTTCGTCCATGAAGACGATGGCCCCACGTATCGGTCGGCCGTCCGAGTCGACCACCGTACCGACCACGGTTTTCGTCGCTCCCTGCGCGAACGCAACCGAGGGCCAAAGGCACGAAACCACAGCCAAGGCGAGGAACGATCTACACAAAGCGTTCATACCTGATAATACGGTGGCCAACTTGCGGTGGCGAGGCTGGGCTTCAGCTTGATGGGAAATCGGCGCAGGTGAGACTCGACCAGGCGCCGCGGCGTCAACTCCTGGTCGATGATGCGGGCGAACTCCTCAGAACGCTTGCTCTCGTACGAAGCCTTGCGCTTGCGCAACTCGCGCCCGTAGCGCCACCACGCCTGCTCGACGAGACCGGCCTCTCCCACCCGAATGAGGGTGATCGCACCTAAGGTTACCTAGATCGGATCAGCGCGACGGGTTTCCTTGTGCGGCCGCGATGCACTCCACCTCGACGCGAGCGTCAAATACGAGCCCGGCCACAGCCATCGCGGACCGGGCCGGCGGACCGGAGGGGAAATAGCCGACGTATACCTCGTTGAAAGCCGCGTACTCGGACATGTCGGCGAGGAACACCGTGCATTTGACTACGTCGCCCCATCCGGCTCCCGCCGCCTCGAGCACGGTTCCGAGATTGTCCATCGCCATCTTAGCCTCCGCCTGGATGCCACCTTCGACCAGCGTGGGGGGTGTGACCCCGGGCAACGCACCAATCGCCCCAGACAGAAAGATGTAGTCTCCGCTGCGGACGGCCGAGGAAAACACGGGGAGTCGTGGCACGCCCTCTGGTTGGATGATCTGCTTGAGGGGGCCCTGTGTGAAGCCGCCCGCGTCGGCCGCACGGCCGCGTTCCGCGCGGGTTTCGATCGTGCAGGCGGTCGCCGCTAGACCCGCCACGACCATGGCGATGAGTCCGCGCGAGACCCGCGCCCGACCCGACAACTCAGTTTCCACGTTCAAAGCGCACCTCGCCCCCCACGATGGTCAGGTCGACCAACGTGCCCGCGATCTCAGCTTCCGGTACTAACATGATGTCCCGCTCCAAGACCGCAATGTCCGCGAGCTTACCAACCGTCAACGACCCTTTGAGATCCTCCTCGAAGGCCGCCAGCGCATTGTTGATGGTATAGCTCTGCAACGCCTCCATCCGCGTCATGCGCTGGCCCGGGAAGAAGTCGTTTCCGTTCAGGTCCTGCCGTACCACGGAAGAGGAGAAAGAGGTCACGGGCGAGATGTCCTCCACGGGCACGTCGGTACCGTTGGTCACCACCACCCCCGCGTCCAGGAAGGCACGCCAGAGATACGCGCCGCTCTCGGCGCGATCTGCGCCGAGCCGAGCGTACACCCAAGGCGCGTCGGACGTGGCATGGACTCCCTGCATCGACGCGATGATCCCGAGATCGGCGAAGCGGGGCACGTCGTCAGGATGCACATGCTGGGCGTGTTCGATCCTCCAGCGCCGGTCCGCGGCGCCCCCCTCGCCGAACGTGCGCTCGTAGATGTCGAGTACTTCACGATTCGCCCGGTCACCGATGGCGTGAGTATTCAACTGAAAGCCGAAGTCGGCTGCGATCCGTGCGGAGCCCTCGATATCATCGGGCTGTTCCACGGCGAGACCGGTGCTGCTCGGCATGTCTTCGTACGGCTCGAGCAACCACGCGCCGTGGGAGCCGAGGGCGCCGTCGATCTGGCGCTTGATGGCGCGGACGGTGAGGTGGTTGTCGCCATACCCGACCATTCGGTAGTCCCGGAGGCGCGCGCGCATGGATTCGTTGCTCTCGAAACGCACCATCACATAGAGGCGGACCGGTAGACGCCCTTCGTCTGCGAGTCGTCGTAGCCCATCGATCGTCTCGAAGTCCGAGCCGGCGTCGTGGAAGGACGTCACGCCCTTGGAGAGCGCCTCCTGTCCTGCCAGTTCCACCTGGCGATCGAACTCGGCCCGCCGATCGGCCTCCGACCGGGAAGCCAGCATCTGACCGAGCACGTTGTAGACCAATGCGTCCGCGTTCTCCCGCAGCAGGCCCGTGGCATCGCCCGCCGCGTCGCGAACGATCGTTCCTCCCTCGGGATCGGGGGTACCCGAGCCGATGTCGGCCATCGCGAGGGCGCGCGCGTTCGCGAAGGCGGCGTGCCCGCTCGAATGTCCGAGCACCACGGGGTTCAGCGGAGACACCGCGGAGAGTTCCGCGTGCACGGGCACGCCGTCGACGGTGACGCCCGGGGCTACCCGCCACTTCTCCTGATGCCACCCGCGACCTTGGATCCACTCACCCGGAGGCGTCCCCTCGACGGCCTCCGCGACCATAGCCACGATCTCGTCCCAGGTCGTAGCCTGCGTGAGGTCCAGGATCATTTTGGACTGACCCAGGCTCGTGTAGTGCCCGTGGCCCTCGATGAAGCCCGGAATCGCGAGGCGGCCGTCGAGGTCGATCACGCGGGTGGCGGCACCCACCAGCGCCTCGATCTCGTCGGTCACGCCCACCGCGACGATGCGGTCGCCGCGAACGGCGATCGCCTCGACCTCGGGCATCGCGGGGTCGACCGTCACGACTCGTCCGTTGACGAGCACCAGGTCTGCCGGCACAGTGGCGTCCTGGGAGCAACCGATGAAGACCGTTAGCCACACGACTGGGATGGCGCGCAGCGCCCTGCGAACTAGCCGCACAAGGACTTCCTCCGATGAGTTCTCGCCCGAGCCGATCGAGAGCAGCAGAAAGTGCCGCGAGCCACGCACAGGCGCCACTCTCCGAGGAGGGTAGGCCCATGAACCGTCGCCGCTTCCTTCAGCTTTCAGGCGGAGGGCTCACCGGACTGTGTCTGCCAAGTCCGCTGCTGGGCTCGAGGGATCGACCGGTGAGGCACCCACTGCAGGCCGCGACCGTGGACGGCGTACGACTCGAACGCAGGATGCGGACCCTCGCCACGTTCGGGGCCAACGCCGCCGGCGGTATCGACCGCGTCGCCTTCAGTGACGCGAACGTCGAAGCGCTCGAATGGGTCGCGGGCCTGCTAACCGAGGCGGGCTTCATCACGGAGATCGACCTGGCCGGCAACCTCATCGCCCGCAAGGCAGGCACGGACCCTGAGCTGCCGCCGCTCATGTTCGGGTCGCACATCGATTCAGTACCCGGGGGTGGCAACTACGATGGTCAGGTCGGGTCGATGGGCTCGGTCGAGGCGGCGACGACCCTCGCCGAGACGGGGTACGCTTCCCGTCACCCGCTCGAGGTCGCGATCTTCTCGAATGAGGAGGGCGGCAAGACCGGTAGCCGAGCCCTGGTGGGCGAGGTCGAAGCGTTCGAGCTCGATATCGAGACCGCTTCGGGCTTTTCGATCGGAGAGGGCCTGAAGCGTCTGGGCGGGGACCCGAACCGTCTGGCCGAGGCGCGCCGTCCGCATGGCTCGCTCGCGGCGTTCCTCGAGTTGCACATCGAGCAGGGCGCCGTTCTGGACGCCGACGGCATCGACATCGGAGTAGTCGAAGGCATCGTAGGGATCATGCGTTGGAACGTGACCGTCGACGGCGTGACGAACCACGCCGGCACCACCCCCATGGATCGCCGTGCGGACGCCATGGTCGGCGCGGCGCGCTTCGTCGACCTGGTTCACCGGACTGCTCGGGAGACCCCTGGGCGTCAGGTCGCCACCGTGGGCCGACTCATCGCCGAACCCGGCGTCCCCAACGTGATCCCGGGACGGGTCACGGCAACGCTCGAGATCCGCGATCTCTCGATGGATGGGATCGAGCGGCTGTTCGATGCCATCCGCGGCCGGACCGAGAGCATCGCGACCGAGGCTCATACCACCTTCTCGTTCGACCGCTTCTATACGAGCCGTGCGGCTCCGACGGCCGAACGCATCCAGGAACGGGTGGCCGACGCGGCCCTAGAGCTCGGACTCTCCGCTCGAGGCATGCCCTCGGGCGCCGGCCACGACGCTCAGAGCATCGCCCTCATCGCGCCGGTAGGCATGATCTTCGTGCCGTCGGGGGCAGGGATCAGCCACGCTCCCGAGGAGCACACCGCCGCTGCCGACGTCACGAACGGCGCGAACGTGTTGCTGCACACGCTACTGGCGATCGACGCCGCGGGGGTCTAGCTGCCCTCTTCATCGAATACGAAAAGGGAGTGCCCGAGAACGCGGTAGGGCTCGCGAGCGCGGTAGCTCGCGAAGGGGTCACGCCCCTGTAGATACAACCCCTGCAGATTCGTCGCGGAGATGACGGTAAACCGCGGCGAAACTTCGGCGCCCGGAGTACGCTCGGAGTCGAGGCGGAAAAAGCTAGGGAGCGCCACATACTCGATTCCGTAGGCGTCCGGAACTGCGCTGCCGAAATATGAGAGCCGCACGCTCGGCACGCCTTCGTCCTCCATGAACCGCTCGAGCGCGAGCAGCCCCTGACCCCAGTCGATATTGGAGTCGGCCAAGACACGATACGCCGAATCGCGTCCGCCGGCCCAGACGCTCGTATAGGCGAGGAAGTGCGGGTATACGGAGAGGACGGAGAATGCCTGCAGCAAAATGAGTCCAGCGAGACCCGCGCGAACGAGGCGCCGAGAATGCCGCCAAACCCGGACGGCACCCACCGCGACCAACACCGCGAGCAGGGGCAACGTGGGCAGCGCATACCGAAACCCCGCGTTGAGGTCCGACCGCATCATGAACGCCGCGAAGACCAGCACACCGAGCAGCGCGCTTCTGCCGCGCCACCACAGCAGTTTCTCGACGCTCCGTCCGCCGTTGACCCAGGCCGCGACCAGACCCGTTGCGGCCGCACCGACCAGCACCTGGAAGGCCGCGCTCGTCTTGAAGAAGAACGCCACCGGGTAGTAATACCACCACCCTGAGGCGCTGGTCTCACCGAGTAGATAGGCGGGGGCTTCGTGTCCAGCCGAAGCGTGCAGCACAGTGCGCCAAGAATTGAAGCGGAAGAGTGTGAGTGTGGGGTCTCCTCGGTACAGCACGACCAAGGCGACGTAGAAAACCAAGGCGCCGACCGCCACCGAGATGCCAAGACTCCTAAGCCACTCCGTGTCGCGCCGGGGTGGGCACCCGCACGGCCGAGTCGAGAGCCCACACGGCCAACAGGTAGGCCAACGCGAGCGGTAGGTCGTTGTAGGCCACGCCTCCGTGCGCCAACACATCGGGCAGGAGAGCGGTGAACGAGGCCGCCACCGCCCCGGCGAACGGCCCGGCGATCCACCACGCGAACGCTCCGGCCACCGCCACGAGGACCACGACCAACACGGTCCCCACGAAGCGGGCGCGGGCGAGCAGTTCGGTGGGCTCATTACCTAGCCGAAACAACAACGCCCGTGCGTAGTCCCAGCGATCGTCGAAGGTCCACTCACGGTCCTCCCGAGGGCGGACGGGATCCGCGGTCACCGCAGCCAGGCCGTACGCGTACATCATCAACGGCGGCTGGTCCGTGACCATGCCCCACCTTCCCTCCGTGATCCCGCGAACGCCCCCGGACACCAGGATGATCTCGTCGAAGGTGGCCGACGTGTGCCGGGCACCGAGATGGGTGAGCACACCGGCCGCGAGCGCGGCCACCGCAATCGCGGTCAGGCCTGCGCGGCGCGACACAGTCACGTCAGGCTACCACCGCCCTCGGGTCGTTCACGCGCTGGAGTAGCACCATGCCGATGATGAAAAGGAGTGCGATCACGAGGAAGCTGGGCCGTTGATTGCCCTGGAACAGGAACGTCGCCCCACCGAACAGGAGCGGCCCGATGACCGACGACGACTTCCCGCAGAGGGCATAGAATCCGAACATCTCGGCCTCCTTACCCTCCGGGATCAGCGAGGACATGAAGGCTCGGCTCGCGGACTGCACCGCGCCCAGGCCCAGCCCCACCACGACCGCCATCGTCCAGAACAGAATCTGGTTCTGGATGAAAAACGCGGACACGCTCGCGAAGATCCACACAAGCAGCACCCCGTTCAGGACTTTCTTCGGCCCGAGCGTATCCGTGGGCTTGGCCAGCGCGAACGCACCAGCGAGCGCGGCGAACTGAACGACCAAGAAGAGATACAGCGCTTGCGTGGGCGTGAAGTCGAACGTCTCGGTGGCAACGTTTCCAGCGTTCACGATGATCGTCAGCACGCCGTCGATATAGAAGAAGAAGGCGATCAAGAAGTTGCGGAGATCTTTGAGCTGCCACACCTCACGCAAGATTTGGCGGAAGTTGCTGACGCCCCACAGGGCAGCCTGTGGCACGGTCATACCCCGGGCTTGGTCACGGGGAAGGTAGAGGAAGGCGGGTATCGAAAAGACCAAAAAGAAGCCTGCCACGAACGGCCAAACGAGCTCGATCCGCTCGGCAGCGAAGAAGGAGACAATGATCAAGCCAATCGCAGACCCGAGATACCCAACCCCAAATCCCAGGCCGGAGACCCAACCCTGCTTCTCGCGCGGCGCGATATCCGGCAGGTATGCGTTGTAAAAGACCGTCGCGCTCTCGAAGCCGACATTCGCGACGACGAAGATCACGAATCCTGCGATGATCGTACCGGGTCCCAGCGTGGTCATCGATAGCACGCCGATCAGGCAGATCGCCGTGTACACGAACATGAACTTCTTGCGGGCGCCCCCACGGTCGGCGACCGCACCGAGTAGCGGCGACGTCACCGCGACGATCAACGCCGAGACCGCCACGGCCAGGTTCCACCACCACGTGCCCTCACCCGTTCCTTCGTTCCCGACCACGGTTCCCACGTAGTAGATCGAGAACACCGTCGTCGTAATCACCGCCGGATACACCGAGTTGGCGAAGTCGAAGAGCGCCCACGCGCCTACCTGCTTCTTGTTCATCCGGACTCCGGTGTCGGGGAACACCCACGGACGGTAGCGAAGCGGCGATACGTACGTCCAGCGCGAGGTTACGTAGCCGCACACCCACGTGCACGGGCCGCCTTCCGGCGCAGACCGACGCCCCTTCCCAGGTCGGTTAGGTTCCCCCGGTGAAAAAAGGCTTCCCGCATGTGATCGTCTTCACGCTCTGGCTGCTCGTCTTCTCGTCCGCGAGCCAGACGATGATCATCTCGCCGATCCTTCCGCAGATCGGTGACGACCTCGGGATCGCGGACGCAGTGCTCGGCACGCTCGTAACCGCGTATTCGCTCATGGTGGGCATGTTCGCGATCCTCTCCGGCCCGATTTCCGACAGGATCGGTCGACGCAAGATCCTGCTCGCCGGGTGCGGAGCGATGACGCTCGCCCTCGCCGCACACGGTCTCGTGGATAGCTACGTCTCGTTTCTCGCCGTGCGCGTCTTCGCTGGAATGGCCGGCGGAATATTGAGCGGAGCGGCGGTCTCGTTCATCGGGGACTACTTCCCCTACGACCGTCGGGGATGGGCAACCGGTTGGGTGATGAGCGGGGCAGCGTTCGGCCAGATCATCGGGATTCCGTTGGGAATCGTGATGGCCGAGCGGTGGGGCTTCCACTCCCCCTTTTATCTCTTCGCCGTCACGATGGCGGCCACGTTGCCCCTCCTCTACTTCGGCGTGCCGCAGGCCGCGGTGGCAAGGAGCTCCGACGCGCTCACCGTGCGGGGAGCCGCCGCCGACTATGGTGCGATGTTGAAGCGGCCCGAGGTCGCTTGGGCCGCTGTAGCCTACTTCGTCATGTTCTTCGGTGTTGCCGTGTTCGTGATCTACTTGCCGACATGGCTCGAACGCGATCTGGGAGCGACCGGTGACCAGATCGCGCTGATGTTTCTCATTGGAGGAGTCGCCAACGTCGTTGCGGGCCCGCAAGCCGGAAAGCTTTCGGATCGCATTGGGCGCAAGGGCATCATCCTGCTCGCGGCCATCGGGCTCTCGCTCCTGATGGTCGGGACCGTTCCCCTCGTGACGAACATCACGATCGCCTATGGCTTCTTCTTCCTGACCATGGCACTCGTCGCGATGCGAGTCAGCCCCTTCTCCGCGCTACTCACCGGGCTCGTACAGGACGAGCGGCGGGGTTCATTAATGAGTCTGGCCGTCGCTCTCGGCCAACTCGGCTTCGCGCTCGGGGGCGCGGTAGCGGGTCCCCTGTTCGCCGGTGTCGGCTATACCTCCAACACCGTTCTAGGGGCCGTGTTCGTACTCGCGATGGGGCTCATCGTGTGGTTCTTCATCCCCGAGCCCAACGGCTAGGGTCTGTCGGACGCCCGTGATCGCCCCATCTTTCTGACCCTCAGTAGCCCACCAAGGACCTCTCGTTGAGCCTGGATTCACGCAAGCCTACTCGTGTGCTCTTCGTCGAGGACGCGTTCGACCAGGCACTCCTGGTGAAAGCCTTCCTCTCGACGACTGGATACACCGAGGCCGAGTATCACAACCGCGCTTCAAGGGCAGGCGCCCGCCTCCAGACGCGAAGGCGGATGCGTCGACGTCACCTACTAGGTCTTCCCGGAAGACGAGCAGCGCGCCAAGCCGTCGTTTCGGCGTGCTGCGGAAATGGTGGACTATTTCACGGAAACGATCGGGCCCTACCCCTTCGAGAAGCTGGCGAACGTGCAGTCCGCAACCCGATTCGGTGGGATGGAGAACGCCTCGGCGATCTTCTACAGCGAGCGTGGCATCTCGTCGGGTCGAAACATCGAGGGGACCGTCTCCCACGAGATCGCGCATCAATGGTTCGGCGATGCGGTGACGGAGGCGCGGTGGCACCACATCTGGCTATCCGGTCTTCGAGGTCCAGGATCGATGGATCGAAGACCGTGGAGTGGTCGAGGTGACGGTCCGCCAGACGCAGGACCCGACCTGGCCCCGCTTCCAAATGCCTGCGGAGCTGCTCGTCACGTCTGGCGATCAACGGGTTCGTCATCAGGTCCTGCTCGAGGGCTCGGAGACCGTCTTCGAGCTGCCTCTACCGCGTGCGCCCAGTAGCGTGACCCTCGACCCCGGAGGGTGGATTCTCAAGGGCGACGTGCGCTGACGGGAGTTGGGTTCTGCTTGCGGACCCGACCACGGTCTGGCGAGCTTATCCGACTCCCAAAACCCGCAAGCCATGCATCTAGAGTTCGAGCGCGACATCATCGAGGTCCAGGCGCAGATCGACAAACTGCTCGATCTCGCGCACAGGAAGGGCATAGGCGTAGCCGACGAGTTAGAACTGCTGAGGACCAAACTCGGCGAACTCAAGCGGCAAACGTACGACAACCTGCGGCCCATCGAGCAGGTGCAGGTCGCGCGTCATCCCCAGCGCCCGTACACGCTCGACTACATCGAGCGCACCTTCACGGATTGGTTCGAGCTTCATGGGGACCGCGCGTTCCGAGACGACGAAGCCATTGTCGGTGGGTGGGCCCGCCTTCGCGGGACCTCGGTTATGGTCATCGGCCACCAAAAAGGTCGGGACATGAAGGCGAACCTGCACCGCAATTTCGGAATGGCGCATCCAGAGGGGTACCGGAAGGCGCTGCGGTTGATGAAGCAGGCAGAAAAGTTCGGTCGGCCGGTAATCACGCTGATCGATACGCCGGGGGCGTACCCCGGCATCGGCGCGGAGGAGCGTGGGCAGGCCCAGGCGATCGCGACCAACTTGCGTGAGATGGCCACCATGCGGACACCACTCGTCAGCGTGGTGATCGGCGAGGGCGGCTCCGGAGGAGCACTCGCGCTCGGCGTCACGGACCGCATCCTGATGCTCGAGCACTCGGTGTACTCCGTGATCTCTCCCGAAGGGTGTGCGGCAATCCTGTGGCGCTCCGCCGAGCATCGCGAAGAGGCTGCCACGGCTCTGAGGCTGACGTCCAAGGACTTGCTGGATCTCGGGATCTGCGACGAGGTCGTGGAAGAACCGATGGGCGGTGCACACGCGGATTGGGACCTGGCGGCCCAACGTGTGGGAGACGCGCTCGAGCGCAATTTGAAGGAACTCGGCGCTCTATCCCATGAGGCGCTGCTCGAGCGTCGGTGGACGAAGTACGGCGAGATCGGCGCATGGTACGAGGCGTAAAACCCTGACCGGGTTCGCCGAGGTTTCGTTCAAGGGCACGCGCAAGGACTACTACGCGTACCAGTCGCTGGAGCTGCGCCCGGGTCAGCAGGTGATCGTCGAGGCCGACCGAGGAGAGGACCTGGGCGAGGTGTCGGCTGTCGGAGCCATCGCAGAAAGAAAGTGCTCGTCGTCCAGCGGCGGATGCGCGACCCCCGCCCCCGAACGCAGGGTACTTCGGCTGGCGCGCACCGACGAAGTTTCCCGCGCGCAAGCGCTTCGTGCGGACGAAGACCGCGTGCGCTCCGAGACGCGCGTCCTCGTCACGAAGCACCAGCTCAAGATGAAGGTCACCGAGTCCGAATGGCAGTTCGATCGCAACAAGCTGATCATCTACTTCACCGCTGAGAAACGAGTCGATTTCCGGAAGTTGGTGCGGGACCTCGCGCGCACGTTTCGCACGCGCATCGAACTGAAGCAGATCGGCGTACGAGACGAAGCCGCTCTGCTCGGAGGCGTAGGACGCTGCGGGCGTGAGCTGTGCTGTTCCACCTGGCTGCCCGAACTCAAACCGGTCTCGCTGCAGCTCGCCAAGGACCAGCGCTTGTCCCTGAACCCCGCCCAGATCAGTGGCTGCTGCGGACGCTTGATGTGCTGCCTGATGTACGAGCACCGCACGTACGTCGAGGCAAGGCGACGGTTCCCCCGGGAGGGAAAGAAGGTGCGCACCGCGACCGGCCGCGAACTCGTGGTCGCCGTGGACATCTGGAACGACACGGTCTCGCTCAGGGACGACGAAGGGCTCAGGCGCACGATCACGCTGGACGAGTTAAAGCTCGAGGTAGGTCAACCCCTCAGCCAGCGGAACGAACCGCGCAAGAACGCTCCTTGACCGATCCACCGCGCTGGTACCTCAGCACGCCCATCTACTACGCGTCCGGCGACCCTCACATCGGGCATGCCTATACGACGATCCTGTCGGATGTGCTCGCTCGTTTCGCTCGACAGGACGGCACAGAAGTCCTGTTCCTGACGGGCACAGACGAGCACGGGCCAAAAATCCAGGACGAGGCGGAACGAAGGGGCATGCAGCCCTTGCAGCTGTGTGACCTCATGGCCGAAGGCTTCTCGGCCGCGTGGACGACGCTCGGCATATCGCACGACCGCTTCATCCGCACCACGGAGGCCGAACACAAGGCCGTGGTGACCGCCTTCCTCCAGCGACTCTGGGACCGCGGCCAGATTTATCAGGGTGCGTATTCCGGATGGTATTGCATACACGAAGAGCGGTTCTGGACGGGAAAGGACCTGGGTCAGGACAACACGTGCCCGGACTGCGGGCGGCCTGTGAATTACCTGGAGGAGACGAACTACTTCTTCAAGATGAGCGAGTACCAGGCGGCGCTCATCGCCCACATCGAGCAGAACCCTGACTGGATCGTACCGGAGATTCGCCGAAACGAAGTGCTCGGCTTCTTGCAAAAGCCGCTCGGGGACCTCTCGATCTCGCGGCCGAAGTCTCGAGTCGCTTGGGGAATCACACTCCCCTTCGACGAGAACCACACCGCGTACGTGTGGGTGGATGCATTGATCAACTATCTCACCGCGTCCGGAGCAATCGATGCAACGAAGCCAGCCGACGACCAGGGCTTCGGGGACGTGTCCGAGTCGTGGTGGCCCTGCGACCTGCATGTCGTGGGGAAGGACATCATCACCACGCACGCGGTGTATTGGCCGACGCTGTTGATGGGTGCCGGCCTTCCCGTCAGCAAGCAACTCCTGGCCCACGGGTGGTGGGTGGTCGGCGATACCAAGATGTCCAAGTCACTCGGGAACGTGATCGACCCGCTCGCGTTGAGCGCTGAGTTCGGGCCCGACGCGGTGCGCTGGTACTTGCTGCGCGAAATGCCGACCGGTGCCGACGCCTCATATACCATCGATCGCTTCTTGGCCCGATATGGAGAACTCGCAAACGTGCTCGGCAATCTGGCCAGCCGCGTCATCTCCATGGTCGGCAAATATCGGGACGGGGTGGTCCCGGACTCGCCGGGAACCGGACTCGATCAGGAGATCGAGGCCGCGTTCGAGTCTGCGCGCGACGCGATGTCACGGTACAAGGTGCACGAGGCACTCGCCTCGGCGATGGACCTCGCCAGAACCGCCAACGGCTACGTGGAGGACCGTCAGCCGTGGTCGCAGGCCAAGGACCCCCTCGCGGCATCCGATCTCGACGAAACGCTGGCGACGCTGTGCCGAGTGCTCTCGGCGCTTTGCGCGCTCTTCCAGCCCGTGGTACCCGAGAAGATGGCCGAACTGGCGGCCCGGCTCGGGCTGGCGCGTGTGCCGACGCTGGACGAAGCGCTCGCGGATTCCCCGGTCGGCCGGTCCGTTTCGAAGGGGGATCCGCTCTTCCCTCGGGTCGACACTCCATGAACCCTCAGCCCGGGTTGACTCCGACTTCGACGGCCCCGTACCTTTCCGTGCTGTAATGGGCCGCATCACATGCACCGCTGAAAAGGCGCCGAATGACCGGTGATCGGTGGACCGTTCTCGTTGTCCGAGGCGAGAATAGTCCGGTCAAGCAATTCTCGATGTCCTCTCGAGTCCTCCGCGTCGCCCTCGGAGGCTTCGTCGCGTTGGCGCTACTGCTCGTGGGAGCCGCTGCGACGGTCGGCCTGGACGGGTACTCGCGCCTCAAGGCACACGCCCTTGAGTCTCGGAACGAAGCGCTACGCGTCGAGTTCGAGCAGTTCCAACATCGGATCCAGGGCCTGGAAGCCACGCTCGATGGAATCGCAGGGAACGACGCTCGCTTCCGTGGTATCGCCGGACTTGAGCAGATCGATCCGGAAGTCCTTCAGGTCGGTGTGGGTGGTCCTGGCCTCGGTACGCCTCAGAGCTACGCGCTCTGGCCGATCGATTCGGTCGCCTCGAAGACCACGTTCGCCGTCTCTTACGACCTCAACGCACTCGAGCGCCGAGCGCGACTACTGGCGGAGAGCCTCGCGGAAGCAACGGACTCGGTGCTGGCGCATCACGACCTTCTGGAGTCGACCCCGTCGATCCTCCCCACAACGGGCTGGACGACCAGCGCGTTCTCGAAGTCGCGAATGCACCCCATCCACCACCGCCCGCTTCCACACCCCGGCATCGACATCTCTGCGATCCAAGGCACATCGATGTTCGCGGCGGCCAAGGGCCGAGTTACCCGCTCCGGCTGGGTCGTCGGGTACGGGTACACCATCGAGATCGACCACGGTTTCGGATACACGACGCTGTACGGCCACGCCTCCAAACTGATCGCGCAGCGAGGCCAAGAGGTGAAACGTGGTGACGTGATCGCGTTGGTGGGCAGCACCGGGATCGCGACCTCAGCGCACCTGCACTACGAGGTGCACGTGAATGGGGTGGCTCAGGACCCGAAGAACTTCATCCTGCCTGAACAGGTACGATACTGAACCGCTCGGTAGCCCCTATTTTCCAGAGGCGCCTTCGGGCGCCTTTTGTGTGTCTATCGGTTCTGCTTTGCTCGCACTCATCCTACTAGCGCTCCTGACCGCTCCCGTGGTACTGCACGCTCAGGCGAGCGGCGCGGTCTTTCTCCCGGATACCGTGCTGCGGGCGGCGAGCATGCCACGCGTGCTCATTCTTCGTGCAAATCCCGGCGGGGTCGCGGCGCTTCGGCTCTCCGTGCCTCTGCTCGAGCGTCCCGCGGAAGCGGGCGTCGGGCGTATGCTCGCGGCCCTTTCCGAGCGCCGTATGGAGGGCGCAGCCCGCGAGATCGGTGCTCGCGTCTCCGCCCAGCGTACCCCTTGGGGCCTGACCTACTCGGTCGAGGGCGCAGGGGCGGACATGGAGCACCTGGTGTATCTGCTTCGCCTCGCGGCAGAAGAACCGGCGCCGGACTTCAGCGAGCTGGATCGCTTGCGAGCTGAACTCCTCTCGGACCTGGACCGTCGAGCCGAGTCCCCTGGCGATCGCTTGCTGACCGACCTGCGCCGCGCGGCGGCCCCTGATCTTCCGTCGTTGGCGGGATCGCACGTCTCGGTGCGCCGGCTCGACGCTTCGCTCATGCGGGCGGTCTGGCGGAGAAGCCATCGGGCTTCATCGATGTCCCTGGTGGCGATGACGTCCGTGGATCCGACCGTGCTGCTGGCAATGCTGCAAGCGCTCGGTCTTCCAGCCAGGGACGTCGCACCTCCCTTCGATGCTGCCGATCCAAGTGGTCCGCCCACCGGCCCGCCGCCGCTGCGGAACTGGTACGGGGAAGCCCGAGTCGATCCTGCGCTGGGGGACCCGCATGCTGCGGTCACCGCGCTGCTCATGTCGCAACAGGTAGCGGACCCCGGACCCGGCGTCGAAGTGGGCGTCCGACTTTGGGAACTGCGGGACAGAACCCTTCTCGTGGTCGCTGGAGCGGCCCGTGAGCGTCGAGCTACGGCCACCCTCAGAGCCGTCGTGCAAGCCGCTGTGCCCGACGTCTTGCTTGCGCTCGACCCGCTGAGGGTCCGGGAGGCCGTGGCGCGGGTGGAACTCGTCTACCGCACAAGGGCGAGCACGCCAGGCGGCTTGGTCGAGGCGGTGGGCCGCGGAGTCGATGGCACTGGAAGAGCGTCGGGCGCGTCAGACTATCTCGTCGCCCTCGCCCGCGTGACCGCGGCGAGCCTCACGGACTACCTGAACCGACTCGGGGCGCCCGTGGTTGTCGAGATCGTGCCATGAACGTCCGGAATGTGCGCAAGGCGCTGCTCGCAGTGCTGATCCTCGCTCCGTTTTCGCCCCTCGCCGGCCAGTCCGCCAACTACGAGGCCGTGCACGTCGACCAGCGGCCCCGAACACCGCTCGTGACGATTGGCATCCGACTTCCCATCGGCTCGGAACGCGACGGATCCGGCCTCGCCGGAACCGCCTGGTTGCTCGGCAACACCCTCGCGGCCCAGGCGAACACCGCGCTCGAACCACGCGCCGGCATCACAGTGGAGGTCGGCCGACGGTCTACGCTCTTCACGCTCTCCACCCCGCCGGAACAGTGGCGATCGGCCTGGTCGACCCTCGATCGCACCCTCTTCGACGCCGAGCTGGACCCTGATGCGTTCCAGCAGGAGCGCTCGATGCTGTCCGATGAGCTGCGATTTCATCAAGGGTCCCCGACGCTGGACTTCGAGCGGGAGTCGGTGCAACTGCTCTCATCCCCTTCAAGTCCCTGGGCGAGACCGACGCGAGGCACGCTAGAGTCCATCGAGTCGATCACCGCACAAGAGATGGAAGCCCTACGGCGCAGTAGCTATTTGGCCGCTGACGCAGTGGCCGCGATGATCGGGGCCAGCGTCCCCGCCGCACCGCTCGCCCGGCAGAGCGCCGGCGCGT
>Ga0315339_1001854_pt1 | contig 17179 bp, 17 predicted proteins | sample ASW17metaG_FD_204514 | JGI IMG/M metagenome (GOLD analysis project Ga0315339, IMG submission 204514) | Ammonia-oxidizing marine archaeal communities from Pacific Ocean, United States - ASW #17 | ecosystem: Environmental > Aquatic > Marine > Oceanic | place: USA: California | collected 2016-12-05
GCCTCAACATAGGCCGACGATATTCGTCGCGCTTCATTGCCGCCGACGAACACATCCCAGGCCGTGAAACGGCGTTCCGGCGCGGCGAACCGTTCACGGAACCCGGCTTCGTTTTCACCGGGGATGAGCTTCACGATTACCGCGCCCATGGCCTCAAAAACGCGAAGCGCCGCCGCATCACCCAGCGTCTCCAAATCATCGATACCGATCAACTGACCGCCTTGAAACAGACCCGGCGTAGCGGTGGCTTCCGCCGTCCAGGCACGGACGGCGCCGAGAAGAACCAATTGGGCAGCGCTGCCACAAAATTCAGGATCATCAGATTTCATCCGCAGATGATAACAGGATTAGACGCCGCTCGTCAGTTCGACGGATAGTTCTTTTTCACCCACTCGCACAGCGAGGCGGTTTTGAAGCCGCCTTCGGCGACATACAGATAGACCGCCAAATTCAGGGCCGGCGGCGCGTAGCCCGGCATCCGGAACACTTCCGTGCCCTTCGCATCAACGAACAACATCACTGGTGTCGAGCGCACGAAATGCCCGCGCGCTATCGCCGCCTCGGTCCGTTTTTTGCATCGGAATCCAGAAACTCGCGCTTTCCCCAAAGATCCATCTGAATGGTACGAAAATGTTTTTTACCCAGCGCGATGACGTCCGCGTCGCGAAAGTTCACACGGTGCAGTTCTTCGCAGTAATGGCAGCCCCGTTGTTCCCACAACAGCGCCAGATACTTGCCATCGGCGCCGGCTTCGGCGGCATCCGTCGCCAGATCGCCGGATGATTCTATAAACCACGGCTCGGGCTCGAACCCGGCAACGTGAGGCCGACCCGCCCAGGCGGCCACTGGCATGCCAATACTTAGTCCAAGAACAGCACCGCCTTGCAACAGATGACGGCGTGAAATATTGCCGGTTCCCGACATATTCGCCTCCTTGTAACCGAGCGCCAACCCGAAGCAATTAGGGGAACCCCCCATACACGCAACTGTGACGGCAGGGATGATGGTGCCTATGGGGCGAGGCCGTTTCGACAGTCTCGGATACCAATACCGTTGTCGAATGCGAGGGTGACGTCACCGTCTCATCACACTTTGCGGGCTTTATCCAATCGCCGAATTTGATCGTTGCGGATTTGGTTTCTGAGGCCATCCGCCATCTCGGCAAGTGTCGAACCGCTTACTTCATCGACAGATTCCTTGGCCTCTACTGCGTTTGCCGATGGTGAGTTCGGGCCCTCGTCGATAATCGACGGGGGGCGTGGCTGTGGTTGAGAAGGCGCATCCATCATGATCGGCCCTTTCAGCGGGCGCCGGTTGTTCGGTCGGTGCCGTATAAACCAAACCACCTCGATGACTGCCACGGCGCTCAGAAGCCCCAACAATTTCACGTTGGGTACTGCATAGGCGGCGAACCCGGCTGGCAAAATAATATATAGCCCGGCATAGTTGCCATGTTTGGCCATGAACTCCACCCACCGCAACGCCGGCTGAAAGGCGATCGCAGGGGCGGCGATGATGCAAAAAAGAACACCAATGATCCCGACCGACGCAACAAGTGCGAACGGGTCAAACCCGACATGCGATACGGAGACATAGACCGCCGTGATGATCATCAGCACCGCTGTCGTGAAGGCAGGGGATAACGAAACAGAAAGCCAGTTCCGCGAAAACCTCAGCAGGCGGACAAACGAGAGATAAATCGCCGCGTATAACGCCATTCCCATGAAGAATTCGACCGCCAGGCCGGCGCGTAGCGTTTCAAGAAACATTTCGTCATCGCTTTCAGAAAAAACAATCTTTTCGCTCTTTTCGCAGACTATTGAATCAGTCGTGATGGCGCCGAATTTCTCACTGACAACGTTAGCCGCCGCGCGTTAGGCGCGCCTCAAGCAGAATTCCAAGCATTTTGATTTGCGAAAATTCGATCCATCATCTGCATCTCTTTTTCTTCGCGTTTCTCGCGCCGCGTCATGGCCTGAGCTTTGGCGGCCTGCTCGGCGGCCTTGATCTCGGCGTAACTTCTCGGCGGGGGCGTCGCGGCTTCATTGGACGTCGTGCAGATCAGGCGTTCGCCCTGCAGCGTACAGACGGAAATCTCACCGTTTTCCTTGTTGAGCCGCCAGACCCGGTTTTCGGTGGCCTTCATGAATTGGTATTTTTCGATGGCGAACGCAGTCGAACTCGTCGTCAGGCCGCCGATTAACACCGCCAAGACAATGGCCGCAAACCGATAAATCCTTGCCGACATGGCCATTCCTTCCGAAGCAAATTTCCTTGGCACTACCATAGCTGAGTGGCGGTGATGATGAAAAGGTTCACCCACGGGCCAAGGTCTCCAATTCACCAAGCAATCCATCACCAACCTCAACCCCATCGGCTTTCGCTTTGGCGCGCAAATCGAACCGCCGGGCACCGGGCAGACGGGTATCGGGCTGCGCGTCGATGGCACCAATCAGTGTCGCGATGCGCTCGGCGGCCACGGGGCCACCGAAGGCCGCCGGGTCAAAGACAACAAAGAATTGCCCCACGTTCGGTGGCTCCCCCTCAGTGGTAAAAAATGACGACGCTTCATAGCCAAAGCTCGACCCGGTCAAGCCCGCCGCTAACAGTTCAACCATCATTGCCAGTGCGGCGCCTTTGGCATCACCGGCGGGTACCATCCAGCCGGCCATGCCGGCGACCGCTTCGGTTGTGGGCTGGCCCTCGGCGTCGACCGCCCAGCCTTCGGGGATCGGCTCGCCTCGGTCGGCAGCCAACTTGACCTTGCCGCGCGCGACTTTCGACAACGATAAATCAATCACCAGCGGCTCGCGGCCTTCCACCGGGCAGGCAAAGGCGATGGGGTTGGTGCCATAGAGCGCGCGATTGCCGCCCCAAGGCGCCAAGCCGGCGGGCCCGTTACAGACGAACAGCGCAATCAGCCCACGCCGTGCCATCGCCTCAACCGGATGGCCGGCGACGCCAGAATGATGAGAATTTCCAACACCAATCGCAACCACGCCGGCATCCGGCGCCACCTCCGCAGCCTTCTCCAGCCCCATGTTCATCGCCGGATAGGCAAAGCCCGAACACGCATCGACCTGGATCACGGATGGTTTGGGCTGCGTGAGAACAGGCGCCGCCCTGCCGTTGACCTTGCCCGACGCGGCTTGGCCCGCATAAGCCACCAAGCGTGACATGCCGTGTGACGGCATCCCATCGGCCTCGGCGGCGACAAGGGCGTCGGCGACGGCCTTGGCGTTCTCCGGCGCGGTATTTGAATTGGCCAATACCCGGCAGGTCAGGTCATGAAGATCATCCAGCGTTCTGACGGCCATGTTTAGTCTCCCTGAAGCACGCGGCGGACGTTCTCCGCCGTCACCGCGCTGACACGAATATTCGAATCGAAACTGACGCCGGCAATGTGCGGCGTCAAGACAAGGTTGGGGACGCCGCGAAAGATACTGCCGGCGGGCACCGGCTCGACCTCAAAGACATCAAGCGCCGCGCCGCCAAGTTTTCCATCCTGCAGTGCACCGCAAAGGGCTACATCATCGACAACGCCACCCCGCGATGTGTTGACAAGAACCGCGTCATCTTTCATCCGCTGGATCGCCGAGGCGTCAATCAAGTGACGGGTCGTATCCAACAGCGGCACATGCAAACTGACGGCATCGGCGGTGGCCAACAATTCATCCAAGTCGGCGGGCTCAACGCCGTATTCCGCCCACGACGGATCACCGGGGTCGAGCACCGGATCGTGGGCAATGACGTCCATGCCCATTGCCTTGGCCTTCGTGGCCGTGATCCGGGCTATCGTCCCAAACCCGACCAATCCGAGGCACCGGCCACCGGCTTCACGGCCTTGCAATTGAGCGCGCGGCCATTCGCCTTTGACCATGCCGTGTTTGGCCTGATAGGCGCCGCGAAGCAGCATCAACACAGTGGTGACGACATATTCAGCGACAGAGACGGCGTTCGCGCCAGTCGCTGGACAAACCTCAATGCCGCGTGCCTCACACGCCGCGACGTCAATATTATCCAGGCCGACACCAAGCCGGCCGACCACTTTCAACGCATCAGCCGCATCAAGAACCGCGCCGCGCACCTGGGTCTGATTGCGGACAATCAATGCCGGTACCTCTTTCAGCGCCACCACCAGATCGTCCGACCGGTTGACCAAATCCGGCTCATACAGCACGTCAAAGTCCGCCCGGAGACTGTCCACGGCGGCGGCGTCCATGAATTCGCTGATGACGATGTCTGGCATCTGATTTCCTGTGCTAGCCTTTTCCTGTGCTAGCCTTGGGCCAGCGGCTTGAGGACGGTGTTATAAAGTTCAGACTTGGTTTCGACGCCCAGGCCCGGCGCGTTCGGTACGCGGACCATGCCGTCCTCGATGACCACGTCATCGCCAAAGCCGCCGAAGGGCTGGAATACCAAGGGGTAGGTTTCGGTGCCGCCCAATTGCAGCCCAGCGGCCAAGGCCAGCCCCAATTGCTGGCCGCCGTGCGGGCCATGGCGGCGGCGCGCCCACCCCATCTCATCGGCCATTTGGACGATGGCAATAAACTCACTGGGGCCATAACAAAGCGATGGGTCGAACTGCAGCCAATCACGATCACGGCGAAGCCCGCCGTACTGCAGCAGGTTTTTGGCGTCAATCAGCGAAAAGACATTTTCCGCCGTCGCCAAAGGCATCGTGCAAACTTTCGCCAGTTCCGCATGGGCTTCATAATCCAGTGGATCAACGGGTTCTTCGAACCAGGCCAGACCATATTGGCTCATGGCGCCGGCATAGGCCGTCGCGCGGTCCAGATCGAGCGCCGCATTGGCATCGACGGCCAGGAACTCTCCGCCGCCGGTGACTTCCAGCGCCGCTTCGATGCGCCGCATGTCGTCGTCCAAGGGCGCGCCGCCGATCTTCATTTTCATCAATGTGTAACCGGCGTCGCGGTAGCCCTGCATTTCAGCTTTCAGGCCGTCCGTGCCTTTCTCCGGGTCATAGTAACCGCCACCCGGATAGACCCGCACGGCCTCATCGAATGCGCCGCCATTGAAACGCTCGGCGAAAATCTGATGAAGTGATTTTTCTTCAATCTTCGCGACCGCATCCCAGATCGCCGCATCCAGGGCACCAACAGCAAAAGCACGCTCGCCATGGCCGCCGGGTTTTTCGTTGGTCATCATGCAAGAGTGGACACGGACCGGGTCGAAATTTGTCCCCGCCTCATCAAGCAAGCTTTCCGGGTCGGCTTCCAAAAGGCGCGGGATCAAACGTTCGCGCAGCACGCCGCCCTGGGCATAACGGCCATTCGAATTGAAACCGTAGCCGACCACCGGCTTGCCGTCGCGTACCACATCGGTGATGACCGCGACGACGCTCAAGGTCATTTTCGAAAAATCGATGAAGGCGTTTCGCATGGTCGACGATAAGGACGCCGTCGTTTCACGGATTTCCACTATACGCATGGTTCTGCCTCCGAAATTAAGGAAGGGGGCGGCCCACGGGCCGCCCCCCTAACCGATGTCAAATCGGACTTAAGCGCTACGGTAGAGTTTGGTCAACACGAACTGGCGTTGTCCCAAAGCTTCCGCCGCCGTATTGCGACCGTTACAGGTCCGGAGGGTCATATCGATGAGGCCGTCGCCAGCTTTATCGAAATTCATCTCGCGACGCATAATACCCGAGCAATCATAGTCGATATGTTCAGCCATGGTGCGAACGGTCCGCGGATTGGCGGCGACTTTGATCACCGGCTCAATCGGGTTGCCGACAACGTTGCCTTGCCCCGTCGGAAACAGATGCACGACAAATCCGGCTGCGGCTTGCAAGGTTACGCATTCAGCGGCAGCCGAGGACGTATCCATGAAGTACAAACCCGCCCCTTTGCGCGGCATTTCGGCCGGTTCCAGAACATCGATAAATTTGGCTTTTTTACCGATTTTCTCCAGGTTGCCGAAGGCTTTTTCCTCAATGGTCGTGAGACCGCCCTGGATGTTGCCCTTAGTCGGCTGACTGTCGGAAAGATCCGATGTTTTGTGCGGCTCGATAACCTCATCCATATAAGCCTGGAAGGTTTTCAAGAACTTTTTGCCGATGGCCGGTGAAACGGCACGCTGTGCACAAACCATTTCCGCACCGGTGAGCTCGGAGGTTTCACCGAAACACGTGGTTGCCCCCCAGGCATCCAGTTTGTCGAAGGCGTTACCGACTGTCGGGTTCGCGGCCAAGCCGGATGTGGTATCCGATTCACCGCACTTCGTGGAAACCCAAAGTTCTTCGATACCGCATTCTTCACGCTCCAATTCTGTTGCCCAGTGGACAAACTCCTTGGCTTGCTTGGAAGCGGCGAAAATGACTTTGTGATCACCGTTCTGTTCGATGCAGTAGCCAGCCACCGGCTTGCCTGTTTTGGCGATACCATCGACGACGACCTGTGTCCAAGTCGGCTCAATACCGATAACGATAACAGCGGCCACATTAGGGTTCGCGCCCGTCCCGATTAGGGTACGGAAGTGAAGTTCCAAGTCTTCACCAAACTGCAAACGTCCGTAGGGATGCGGAATGGCCATCGTGCCTTTGATGTTATTGGCCACGGCTTCACAAGAAGCGTTGGACAGATCATCAAGCGGCAGGATGACGACATGGCTACGGACACCGACCCGGCCATTTTCACGGCGAAAACCCAAGAAGGTCGGCTTTCCACGACCCGAGCGCGCTTTGCGACCTCGAACCGTCGGTACAACAAATGCGGCTTTTTCTACATGCTGTGGCACTTTGTAGCCACCGGCAGGAACCGAACGCGGCGCTTTTTTAGCGCGAGGCGCGGTTTTCTTAGCTGCTTTAGCCATTCTTACCACCTCTTCGTCTTAACGTTTTGGACGTGCGCATGGCCGCCCTTTTTGATGTTGGCAACGGCGACGCCGATATCATGTTCGTACTTCATGATGGTGTCGCCTTTTTTAATGTCGTTGAGAGCAAGCTTATGCCCGATGGGAATATTATTGAGAACTTTGACCTTCAGGGTCTTGTTCCCTTCCATGAGCCAACCGGTCAATGTTTGACCGGCTTTAACACCCTCGACGACCACGACGCCGACCGTGTCGGTCTTGCCGTGAACAAGAAAATGCGGTGCTGCCAATTGATCCTCCTATGGCTGCAACAATTAAGTAAATTGGTCCGATTGACGAGGACCCGTTGAATACGTCGGCGCAAGCTAAACAGAGGTCTTGCGCGAGTCAACTAAGTCTTATAACTCTTATATACGTATTTCGATGACTCAATGGACCAAATCATAATGCCGGTAATGACAGGACAAGGCCCACTCTACGTTCAGGTGCGCGAAATGGTCGTTCAACGGATCATTTCCGGCGCATGGCAACCAGGCGACCTGCTGCCGAGTGAGTTTGACCTGGCGGCCGAATTCGGCGTCTCGCAGGGCACCGTTCGTAAGGCGCTCGACACGTTGGCCGCGGACAATCTGATAATCCGTCATCAGGGCCGCGGCACTTTCGTCACCACCCACACACCGCAACGCGAACTCTTCCATTTCTTCCATCTGGAAGGTCAGAAAGGCGAGAAACAGATGCCGGCCACCAGCCGGCTAACGGGCGTCACCAACCGCCGCGCTTCACGCATTGAGACTGACCGCTTACACCTTCCTGCCAATACGCATGTCTTCGTCATCAACCGCATCCGAAACTTGGGTGGCCGACCGACCATCGCCGAACGCATCATCTTGCCAGCTCGTATGTTCCCCGAGCTTGGCCAGTTGGCCGAATTACCGAACGAGCTTTACCAGATTTACGAAGAGTTTTTCGGCGTCACCATCCACCGCGCGGTCGAAGAACTTCGCGCCGTTTCCGCCGAGCGAGACGAGGCCCGCGCACTTGGCGTGGCCACCGGTGCGCCGTTACTGGAAATCGACCGTTTGGCCGAGACCGTCGACGGCACACCGGTGGAATGGCGGCTCAGCCGCTGTGACACCCGCGCGCACCACTATTTAAGCGAAATTGTTTGATCGATTTTGCGGTCAAGCGTGGTAAATTGCCGGCAATGAGAACAGCAAACTCAAAGCCGAAAAACAGCTGATATAGCCAGGGAGAAAACAATGTCGGAAACAGCAGTTAATAATGGCGTCAATGTCGAAGCCCTTTTGGGCGCGCGCGAGGCACTAACCGAGGCACCCGAAGCCGCTCAGTTCAAATGGCGCGCCTCGTGTGAATGGAAGAACGGCACGCACAGCCATTCCACCGTCGAGAGTTTCTTTGGTTTAGGTGAGGAACAGAGCCGCACGACCGTCTTTAACTTCGACGCCGATCACCCCGAGGTCTTCGCTTCTGAAGACAACGGCGCAACGCCCGTCGAATACGTTTTGGTGGGCCTTGCCAGTTGCCTGACCGCCGGCGTTGCCGCCATCGCCCAACACCGCGAAATTCAGTTGAATTCGGTCGTCGCGACGCTCGAGGGCGGCATGGATATTCAAGGTATCCTCGGCATTGACGGCGATGTGCGTAACGGGTTTGACGGCATCAAGGTGTCATTCAAGATTGACGCCGACGCGGACGATGATGACATCAAGGCGCTTGTCGCCCAGTCGCAGAAACGCTCGGCTGTCTATGACATCATCACCAACCCGACGAACGTCATCGTCGAGGTCAACTGAGCCTCGCAACTTAAAGGTTCTCAGTTAACAGGGGGAACGTAGCGTTCGTACGACCACAACCGTGATTATCGGTGCGGGGCACGCCGGGCTGGCCATGAGCCAGTGCCTCGCGGACCGATCCATTGACCACGTCGTCCTTGAGCGCGGCGACGTCGCGAACTCGTGGAAAACCGAGCGCTGGGATTCGCTGCGTCTGCTAACACCCAATTGGCAAAGCCGCTTGCCGGATTTTAGCTACGAAGGCGACGATCCGGACGGCTACCGGACCATGCCGGAGGTCATCGACTTTCTGGATGGCTATGCTCAGACAATCTCGGCGCCAGTGGAAGCCCAAACAACCGTCACCTCGGTCCGAGCCAATGACAGTGGCTATAGGGTGGGAACCGACCAAGGCAAGTGGCAATGCAAAACGCTGGTTATGGCCACGGGCGCCTGCAATATCCCCAATGTCCCCAAACTTGCCGACGCGGTGCCGGCAGGAATCATCTCGGTGACGCCCATGGACTACCGCAACCCCGATCAAATCGAGGACGGCGGTGTGCTGGTTGTCGGTGCGTCGGCGACCGGAACGCAAATCGGCGATGAGCTGCACCGCTCGGGCCGCCCCGTGACATTGGCGGTCGGTGAACATATCCGCGCGCCACGCCTCTACCGGGGCCGCGATATTGAGTGGTGGATGGATGTCGCCGGTGTCCACGATGAACGCTACGACGAAATCGACGATATCAACCGGGCTCGGCGCGTACCCTCATTGCAATTGGCGGGTTCGCCGGAACGCCGGATGCTGGACCTCAACGCGCTCACCGACATCGGGGTGAAATTATGCGGACGCTTCGTCGGCATCAATGACGGCAAGGCGCAGTTTTCGGGATCGCTGGCGAACCAATGCGATCTTTCGGATCTTAAAATGGGCCGGCTGCTCAATACCTTTGATGAATGGGCGGCGGAAAACGGCATCGATGATGAGGTCGATGCGTCGCACCGCTTCGATGCGACCCGGATCGAAGCCTCGCCGCCCTTAGGCCTGGATTTCGCCAAATCCGGCATAAAGACCATTGTTTGGGCGACGGGCTACCGGCCCGATTATTCGTGGCTCGACGTCGATGTCTTCGACCGCAAGGGAAACGTCCGCCACGTCGGCGGCATCGTCGACGCGCCGGGCCTCTATCTGATGGGGCTCCAGTTCCTGCGCCGCCGCAAATCCGCCCTCATCGACGGCGCCGCCGACGATGCCAGGGACTTAAGCACGCATCTAGCGGCATATCTTGATGAAAACGCGGCTGTTGCCGGTTCCTGATAAACGATCTTGAGCCGTCGCGCCCTCAGGGCGCATCATGGCGTCAGCGCGCCCTCTCAATCTAGAGCCGAACAGGACATTGCCGTCATGCTGAAACCCCTTCTCTTCGCCACCCTCGCCGCCGTCGGCAACGCGTTGTTCGCCTATGGCCAACGTGGCGTGACGCCGCCAGCCAATCCGTTCCTGTTTACTTTCGGTGCAACGGCCATCTGCATGGTGTTGCTGAGCATCGCCACCATCTACTACCGCACGGTCGGTGATACGGCTTACGTCAGCGGCAATCTGACGATGATGGGCATCAGTGGGCTGGGGTTTTTCCTGACCTTTATCGGGTTCTTTTTGCTGTTCACCAACTACGGCGCATCGCAGTACGCGCTCTATGCGTCGATCTCAATCGTGACGACGACGCTGGGTGTCGGCGTGCTGATCTACCGCGAAGATTTCAATATCTATAAAGTCGCGGCCATGGTTTTGGCCATCGCCGCCATCGTGCTGTTCACCTATGGGAATTCGAAAACCGCCGGTTAGCGCCCCGCTGCCATCCGGCGTTGACGCAATGACAGCACCGTTTCGGCGCCGTCGCTGGCAGCTTGATAAGGCGTGGTGATCGCCGACACGGCGGCCTTCCAGCCTTCTAAGGTCTCGCCTTCTTTGACAACAATGGAATCGAACCCACACCGGCTGAGTTGCCAGTATTGATCGCGGAGGATATCGCCGATGGCGCGAACCTCGCCCTGATAGTTGAACCTGTCACGCAGCCGTCGAGCGTTGGAATAGGACCGGCCATCGGTAAAGGCCGGAAAATCCAAGGCCACCAAACCGAAATGCCTAAGATCATCCTCGATTTGGCCCGGGGTCTGTTCGCTGGTCAGGCGGATACCGATTTGAGTGCCCCGTGCCATTAGTTCATCACGCTCGGCCCGCCAACGTTTCAGACTGACGCACACCGGTCCGTCACCGGGTATCTCGGCGCCATCAGCGACTTGCACCCAGGAATCATCAGCGAAGGCACCATCCTTAAGCAGCGGCATTGAAACGTTCCTCATAAAGACGCGTCTTGAACGGCCCGGCACCGACACGGCGGTAGGTATCCAAGAACCGCTCGCCCTCTCGGCGCCATTCGATGAACACGTGCACCAATTCCTCAACCGCATCAACGATATCATCCGATGACAACGCCGGGCCGATGATGCTGCCGACGCTGGCATCTTCGCCGGGCGCGCCGCCGAGCGTGATCTGGTAGTACTCTTCACCCCGACGGTCGACACCCAATAGGCCGATATGACCGACATGGTGATGTCCGCAGGCATTGATGCAGCCAGATATTTTGATCCTGAGTTCGCCGATATCGTGCTGGCGGTCGAGATCGGCGAAGCGTTTGGAGATACGCTGGGCGACTGGGATCGAGCGCGCGCTAGCCAAAGAGCAGTAATCGAGCCCTGGGCACGCGATGATATCGCCGGCCAGACCAACATTGGCTGTAGCCAAATCCTGCTCGGCGAGCTTCTGCCATAGCTCATACAGCTCAGCCTGCTTCACATAGGGGAACACCAGGTTCTGCTCATGGGTGACCCGCAATTCATCCATCGAATAGGTCTCGGCCAAATCGGCAACAGCGTCCATCTGTGCGTCGGTCACATCGCCCGGCGGCTGGCCTTCGGGCTTCACTGACAGATTGACAATGGCGTAGCCGGGCTGCTTGTGTGGTGCGACGTTGGAGCGCACCCACTGCGCGAAGGCCTTGTCTTCGAAGCGCTTCGCTGCGAACCCGGTGTCCTCACCGACCATGGGCTCATAGGCGGGGGCCTGAAAATATTTTTCGATCCGGGCAATTTCCTCAGCCGGCAGTTCCAGTTCACTAGTTTTAATCCGCTCCCACTCGTCCTCGACCATTTCACCGACTTCATCAATGCCCAATTCGTGGACCATGATCTTGATCCGTGCCTTGTACTTGTTGTCGCGCCGGCCTAGCAGATTGTAGACCCGGAGAATGGCCTCGATATAGCTCAGCAAATGGCGTTTCGGCAGGAACTGACGGACCGTCTTGGCAATCATCGGGGTGCGGCCCAAACCGCCGCCGATCAAGATCTCAAAGCCGATTTCGCCATCCCAATTGCGTTTCGCGATAATCCCAATGTCATGGAAGCGGACGGCGGCGCGATCATGTGGCGCGCCGGTCACGGCGATCTTGAATTTGCGCGGCAGGAATGAGAATTCCGGGTGCAGGGTCGACCATTGACGGATAATCTCGGCCCAAATGCGCGGATCCTCAACTTCGTCGGCGGCAACGCCACCGTAGGCATCGCCGGTGACGTTGCGGATAGTATTGCCACTGGTCTGGATGGCGTGCATCTCAACCTCAGCCAATTCGGCGAGGATATCCGGGGTTTCATCCAACTTCGGCCAATTGAATTGAATGTTCTGACGGGTTGTCCAGTGGCCGTAACCGCGGTCATATTTCCGTGAGATATGAGCAAGTTTCCGCAGTTGACGCGATGACAACGTGCCATAGGGAATGGCAACCCGAAGCATATAGGCGTGCAGTTGCAGATAGAGCCCGTTCATCAAGCGCAGCGGCCGGAATTGTTCTTCGGTCAGTTCCCCGCTCAGGCGTCGTTCCACCTGATCGCGGTATTGGGCGACGCGGTCCTGGACGAGGGCATGATCAAATTCGTCGTAGCGGTACATATCTCTTTTCCTTCGCTTGGGCGCAGGGCTTTTCTTAGCTTTCGCGCGGGATCAGTCGCGCTTGAATTCGACCGGCTCAACGCCGTCGGGATGATCAAAATGGCCGGGGTATTCGGCGCGAGCGAAATCGGTGTGGGTGGTCGGGCCATAGGCGCGAATGCGTTCCCGAAATTTGACCGGCACAACCGCTCCACCGTCACGGGCCACTTCAATTTCGTAAGCGCCGACAATTTTTTGCTCGGCCTCGGCCGTCTTGCCCGCTTCCAGTGCTTGCTGCAACGCGGCGTCATCAGTAACGACAAGACTTTCCAAGACGTTTTCAGCCCAGTCGCCGGCTTCCGTCAAAAAGACAACAAACCCGTCGATTAGACGATTCGCGGTAATCACATGCATCGTGTTGGTCCCAGTTCCTGCGAACAAATTGTTGAGCGCAATATGTGCGGATTGGTTTATTTAGTCAACTTTTTTTGTGAAATATTTTAATTAACATTTTTATTATGTTTTATTGTTTCACGATAGCCACCCCCTAACCCTCTGGACCTTCATCAAAATTCCAAATTTCAGCAACTGTTTGCGCGCAAGCACCTGAGTGATCACGTCACCGTGACAGTCCCCTGCGACCGTCAAGCGTTCGCCGCGGCTGTCACCGCATGCAGCAACACCGCCGTGCCGAGAGCCAAATCATCGGGCGTCGCATCTTCCAACTCGTTATGACTGATGCCATCCTTGCAGGGCACGAAGATCATGCCCGTCGGCGTCAAGCCGGCGACTTTGCAGGCATCGTGGCCAGCACCGGAAAACATATCACGGCAGGGAATTTGGAGATCCCTGGCCGCTGTCCGTACCGCGTCGACACACGCTGCATCAAAGGTCACGGCGGGCGAATGGCTGGTCGGTTTCATCTCCAACCCCAATCCCATGTCGGCTGCAATCTCTTCACAGGCCCGGATCATGTCATCCTTGACGCGGCTCAAGGTGTCGTCATCGGGATGGCGGCTATCGATGGTAAACACTGTCTCGCCGGGAATGGTGTTGCGCGAGTTCGGCCGGACACGCACGTGGCCGACAGTAATCACCGGATGCGGTTCGTGCTTGAATGCGACGCCGTTCAACGCCACCGCCATCTTGGCCGCGCCGAGATACGAATCCTTACGTGCATTCATCGGCAAGGTCCCGGCATGGCCTTCTTCGCCGGTCACCGTAACCTCGAAACACCGCTGCCCCTGGGCACCGACGACAGCACCGACGGGGATGCCTTCGTCCTCCAAAATCGGGCCTTGCTCAATATGGGTCTCAAAATAGGCCTTCATGGCGAGGCTACCCAAAGGCATGGTCCCAGCGTAACCGATGCGCTCAAGCTCATCGGCGAACCTCAGGCCATCAGGATCGACACCATTCAACACGGCATCTTCGTCGATGATTTTCGCAAACGCCGCCGACCCCATGGTCTTGGTGGTGAACCGGCAGCCTTCTTCGTCGGTCCAAACGACGATGTCGATGGGTGCCTTGGTTGTCGTCCCCGCGTCGTTCAAAGCACGGACGACTTCCAATCCGGCCAACACGCCGTATGCGCCATCGAAGCGCCCGCCCAACGGTTGCGTATCCAGATGAGAGCCGGTGACCACAGGCGCCGCGTCCGCATCGCTACCGGCCCGGCGGGCGAAAATGTTGCCGACCGTATCTATGCTGATCGTACACCCCGCTTCCTCGGCCCATTTGACGAACAAATCCCGTGACACCTTGTCTTCGTCACTGAGCGCCAACCGGCAAACGCCGCCACGCGGCGTCGCGCCGATTTTCGCCATCTCCATGTGGCTTTGCCACAGACGGTCTTTATCAATCATCGCTGTCCTCCTTGCGCATCCACCCACTGGGCGGCGCAGAATAAATCTCCATCATGGCCCTTGCGACCGATCACCTGTACGCCAATGGGCATGCCGTTGGGGCCCTTGAGCAACGGCAGCGTTACTGTCGGCAACCCGGTCAGGGTCCACATGCGTTGGAAGGCCGCATTGCCGGTCGATTCCAGCCCCACCGGCGCCTCACCCGGCGCGCCGGCAGTTATGATCGCATCATAATGTTCAAACAAACCGTCCAGGGCAGCACAATAGGAATCCGTCATTTCACGGGCGTGAATGTAATCGGCCGCGAGCCCCCCCTTACCAGCACTGACCCGGCGATTGGTTTCCTCAAGAAGTTGATCCCCTTGATCTTCGACAAACCCCGCCAGATTAGCCCACAAGTTGCCGTTCATCACCGTTGTGTGGACATCCAAGATATTATCGAAAATACCCGCCAGCTCGACCTCTTGAACCTGGTCGCCGATGGCCGTGATATAGGGAGCGAAAATATCATCCAAATGATCTTCGGCGGCGACCCACGGTGGTCCTTTGACGAATGCCAATCGGGGCGCAGCCGGCGCATGTGCCGCCAAGGCTTCACAAAGGTGTCCGTTCGGATCAGCCCGCATGTCAAAATCCAACGGGTCGTGTTGCATCAACACGTCGCCGATTATCGCCAGATCATCCAATGAACGCCCATAGACACCGATATGGTCCAACACCCGGGCCAAAATGAACACGCCGTGGCGCGAGATTGAGCCGAAACTCGGTTTGTAGCCGTAAGTGCCGCAGAATGACGCCGGGCGGATCACCGAGCCACCGGTTTGCGAGCCCAACGCCAGCGGCACCATGAAATCGGCAACGGCGGCGCCCGAGCCACTGGACGAGCCGCCCGGCGTGCGGGCCGCATCGTGCGGATTTGACGTGCCGCGTTGACCGGTCATGGCGAATTCCGTCGTCACCGTCTTGCCCATGATTACCGCGCCGGCGGCACGCAACAGCGCCACACAACTGGCATCGCGGGCCGGCCGGCGGCCGCGAAATACCTCTGAGCCGTTCTCGGTCGGCATATCAACTGTATCAATGATATCCTTGATGCCGACGGGAACCCCATGAAGCGGCCCCCGGATATTTCCCTCGGCTCTGGCCGCATCGGCGGCACGGGCCTGGGCCAAAGCAATATCTGAATCCAAGTGAGCCCACGCATGAACCGTCTGCTCGCGCTCATCGACACGATCCAGGCAGGCCTGCGTTAGTGCTTCCGAACTCACGTCGCCAGCGGCCAGCGCTGCCGCCATCTCGGCGGCGGTTAAATTATTAGGTTTTGTCACGTCTTCCCTCCCGATCAGGGCTTGCGGCGTGGACCGCCACCGTTATCATTTATCCGACACTATAGGCCGTTGCGTTATATGGCGACAACGCCACCTTGTGTTGCTCCCATCTGAATGGGGGTAGTTTCTCCTACCCCTTATATCAATATCCCACCTCCGAAAGGGTATATGTGTTTGAAGCGCGCCTCACTAGCCTTTGACATGGATAGAATTTAACGGTTGGGGAACCGACATGACGAAATCGAAGACCACACCCGATGCCAACCCATCGCCAACGACAGGGTTTCATTTCTTGCAGCTCCCGGGGCCAACGAATATCCCCGAGCGGGTGCTGCGCGCCATGCATCGCCCAGCCATTGATCACCGCGGCCAGAAATTCGCCGATCTAACCCGGACGTTGCTGCACGACATCAAAAGCGTCTTCAAAACGACTGAAGAAGTCTTTCTTCTTCCATCGTCGGGCAGTGGTGCGGGCGAGGCAGCCATCGTCAACTCCCTGTCACCGGGCGACGGCATTTTAATGTTTGATTCCGGGCAATTTTCCTTGCTCTGGATCAAAATGGCCCGGCAGTTCGGTCTGGACGTCACGGTTCACGAGAACGATTGGCGGCGCGGCGCATCCCCCGAAGAGATCGAAGCCACTCTCAGAGAAGACAGTGCGCATCACATCAAAGCCGTGTTCGTCGTCCACAACGAGACGTCCACAGGCGTCACCGCGCGGTTGCCGGAAATTCGCAAGGCGATGGACGCTGCCGGACACCCGGCGCTGTTGATTGTCGATACCATATCGTCCCTGGGCTCATTGGAGTTTGAGTTTGATGAATGGGGCATTGATATCGCCGTCGGCGGATCACAAAAGGGATTGATGCTGCCGCCGGGCCTAGGCCTCAATGCGGTCAGCGCGAAAGCCCGCAAAGCAGCCGAAAAAGCGACCCTACCCAAATTCTATTGGGACTGGAACTGGATGCGGGAAAACAACAAGGATGGGTTCTTCCCCTACACACCGGCGATCAATCTGTTTTACGGGCTCCGCGAAGCCCTAGACATGATGAGCGAAGAAGGACTGGAAAACATCGTCGCACGTCATACCCGGCTTGGCACCGCAACGCGCAGTGCCGTCGAGGCGTGGGGCATGGAACCGATTTGCGAAGATCCGCGGGAATATAGTAATTCCGTCACGGCGGTTCTATTCCCAGACGGCTACGACGTCGAAAATTTCCGCAATGTGATGCGCGATGATTACGGCCTAACATTGGGCGGCGGACTTGCGCGCTTCCAAGGCCGCGCGTTTCGTATCGGACACATGGGTCATTGCAACGAATTGATGCTACTGGGTACCCTTCAAGGGATTGAACTGGGATTGAGCCAAATTGG
>Ga0315339_1001856_pt1 | contig 17158 bp, 22 predicted proteins | sample ASW17metaG_FD_204514 | JGI IMG/M metagenome (GOLD analysis project Ga0315339, IMG submission 204514) | Ammonia-oxidizing marine archaeal communities from Pacific Ocean, United States - ASW #17 | ecosystem: Environmental > Aquatic > Marine > Oceanic | place: USA: California | collected 2016-12-05
ATTTTTTTTCAAAAGATTTTAATATTTTAAAAGCTGAAAACGGTTTTATTCAATATCAAGATAAATTAGGAGAAATTATATTGCCAGAACCTAATATTTTGGGCGATCATCAATTAGGAAATATTAGTACAGCTATCGCTGCATCAAGAAAAATATTTAATGTTAAAGATGATCATATAAAAAAAGGAATTACTAAAATTGAACTTAAAGGACGTTTACAAGAAATAAATTCTGGAAAACTAAAAGATCTTGTTGGAAATAATCAATTAGTAATTGATGGAGGTCATAATATTGGTGCTGGTATAGCTTTAGCTAATTGGATTAAATCTCAAGAACAAGATGTTCACTTAATTTGTGGAATGATAAAAGAAAAATCTCATAAAGAATTCATATATACATTTAAGGATATTGTTAAATCTATAACTTTAATTGATATTCATCAAGACGGAGCAATATCAAAAGAAGAATTTAAATTAAAAATTCAAAAAAATATATCTGGAATAAAAACGTCTAAAAGTATTGAGGAAGCAATTATGATTAATTCAAATTCCTCTAATCAAATATTGTTGATTACTGGTTCTTTGTACCTGTGTGGTGAAGTTTTAAACAAAAATTAAATATTTTCTTTTATCCAAGAAATAATATTAGACTTTGTGGTGGCACCAACCTTAACATTTTTTTTCTTTCCATGAACAAACAAAATCATAGTAGGAATTCCTCTGACCCCCATGGCGGTGGGTTTATTAGGTTCCTCGTCAATATTATGTTTGCAAACTTTCCAATCTAGATAATCGTTGGAAATATCCTCTAAATAAGGAGCGATAGTTGTACAAGGTGCACACCATGTCGCCCAGAAATCAAAAATTATAATTTTATTTTCTTTAACTAAAGTATCAAAAGTTTCATCAGTTGATTTTATTGTTGGCATAAATTTGTTTTATAAATTTTTTTATTAAAGTCAATAGTTCATATTAAGCATTTTCAAATCTAGTTTGAATTTCAATGACATGTTGGTTGTATTCTTCTAAAACTTTTAGCATTTCTTTATCATCTTTATATTTTTTTTCGCGCAGATTATCCACTTCATTAAAAAAACTTGCAGTAGTCTCCCATTTTTCCTTATTAGTAGATAGTAATCTTTGCGCAAAACTTCTGTGAATTTTGTTGTAGATTGATTTAGGTAATGAGTCTGGACTTTCTTCATAGATTATACATTCTGCAAAATATTGAAATCTTTCCTCTGAAAATTTTTCTATTAAATTAACTTTTTCTTTCCAGTCAACTTCATGAAATTTTGTCATTACCGCTTTATCTTTTTCACTTGCAAAACTAGCTGCATAAAGACTTTCTTCAAAAAAAAGCTGTTCCTGACTAAATGATGCTTTTTCATTAGCTTTATCCAAAAGTATTGAAGTAATTACTTCAATAAATTTTGGGTTATCTTCTAAGATTTGTACTCTTCTATTAATTTCATTTATTCCAATATTTGAGTATTTTTCTATATTTAAAGCATAATCAGATTTTAACAGAACTGGAGATTTATTCGTTTTTACCGTCCTTAGTATTTTCGGAGATGAATCAAGAGCTTTAGATAATGTTTGTCTATCCATCTTTAAATAGTTCTCAGGATTTACCTTGCAGTCCCAATTAATAGACCATTTTATATATTTTGGATGAAATAATATATGATGACACAAAAATGGATGACTATTACCATAAAAATACTCCAAGGAAGAATAAATTTTATTTTTTAAAATAAAATTCTCAGTATCTTTACTTGAAGTAGTAACCAGAGCATCATGCCAAATACTATTAGTTTTTTCGTAAATAATTTTAGATAACGCTATGGTATTTAAACAATCCGTAACAGCATCATGGCTAGTTCCGTTATTAATATTGTTAGCTTCACATAAATCAACGAGCTTGAATGAATCCCTTCCCTTTTCAGATAATTTTGTTTTTATTGCATCTTTATTTACAAATTTAGATGCTCTTACTACATTTAAAATATCAAGATGTTTATTTCCTCGAGTATTTGTTTGATATACTTCAGGAATTAAAGATTTATATAACATACGTCTATAAAATTCGATATCAAATGCTACGTTATTGAAGCCAGTGACGTATGCAGGAGTATTATCTTTAATTATTTTTACATGTTCGAGCACCATTTGATAATGAGACATGTTTGAATTTTTAAGTTGATTTATTGACGAACGATGCACGAGACTTGCTCCGATTGCAGGGATAACATTTGGTTTTAACCTACATCTTAATTCGTGTTTAGACTTAATCTTTAATTTATCATCTGTAATAACAATTCCACACTGTAATACTTGACCAAAATTAACACGTCCATCAGTTGTTTCGTAATCTAGAAATAGATATTTTTCCATTGATTTTTTGAATTTTTATTTAATTAATTTAATCTTGTTTTGACTACTCACTCAGTTCTTGTATTTGAATTCTTAAAATAGTCAATTCTAATTCTTTCTTTTCTAATTCAAGTTTTGCTTCTTCTAATTTAATTTTTTTTTTTAAAAAATATTTTTCATACAAATCCTCAAACAACCATCTAGGTTTATTACATAACCAATTCATAAAATGCTTCAAATGATTGTGATCTGGTAATCTTTCTAAATCTGTATAATCTGTTTCCTTGCTCATTATAATTTTTTATATTTTATTTTTTACAATCAATTTTTAGTTAATATATGGACCTTTTTCCTCTGGATCATTAATATCTACAATTTTGTCTTCCTCTGGGAGTGTCTCTTCAATATTTTTTGTAGCACTTAATCCATGCTTATTTTTTAAACTTTTCATTTGTTTTTCTAAACTATCTTTATCACCCCAGCTATTAGTTATAGCCTTTTGTAAATTTTTACCATGTGTGCGGTAGCTAGTAATTAATGTTTTAAGAAAGGTTTTTAAAGTTGCATATTTATCAAAAAGTCGTGACGCACTTTTAGTAATCATAGCTACATTTTCTATTTGATTTTCTTTAGATTTTATAGTTTCTACAATCTTAATAATAGCCATAATATTTCCTGGACCAGCTAAAATAATATTTTTTTTATAAGATTTTTCACCTAGATCTGGATCAGAATCAAGAGCAGATAGATAGCCGGCTTCAAATGGTATAAACATTATAGTGCTTGGAAAAACTTTTCTTTTTAAAAGTTTAGAATATGGTTTTGTACTTAACTCTTTAATGTGTCCGTTTATAGAATCTAAATGTTTTTTTAAATGATTTGCTTTTTCTTTTTCATCTTTTTTTTCATTTACCCAATTTTTCCAATTATCCAATGATACTTTTGAGTCAACCACAAGCCAACTTTCTCCCATTCTTATAAGTGTGTCTGGTCTTACATTTTTTAAAGTTTCATTATCCTCGGGATCTATAACTTTATCTCCTTCTTGACATAAAAAATCAGTAGGATTGCGAAGTCCACAAGAATATAAAATATTTTTTAAAATCTTTTCTCCAACATCTCCTTGAAATCTGCTACTGCCAGTAAGTTTTTCAAGATAATTTTTCATAAGATCGATATTTTCTTTGTCTAATTTATTTCGTTCTTCTGTGGTCGTTGTATAATTAGTTATAGAAAGTTTATGTGCATCTATTGTATTTATAGTTTCGAGTTGTTTTGCTGTAGTGGTTCTTTCATTTGCTAAAGATTCTGTTAAAATTTTTTCACTCTTTTGAAAACCTTCTATCTCTTTTTTTAAACCTTCATTTTCCTGCAGAACAGTACTATTAGGCTTGTCTTTTATAAAATAAAAATACACAACAGTAGCAATTGCTATTCCTACAAAAAATCCAAAAATACTATAAATTATTATTTCATTCATTTATTCATTCTCCTATTTATTTAGTTAACTGATTTTAGATAATTTCCTTTCAAGTTGAGAACTACGACTTTTATTTAAAACTTTTCTCACAAGCTTTCTATCGCAAGGGTATCCTAATTTTTTTGTTACAGTTAAGGCAATTGATGTTCGACTCACAGAATTATCTTCGGCAGAATCAAAAATTCTTAAGATTTCTTGAACTTTTTTCTTAACTATTTTTTTACCTAATGAATTGGAATTATGTCCTTTTTGGTTTTCAATAATTTTTTCAATTTGGCTTTTAGATGGTTCTAAATAATATGTAGGGGTACTTCCCGAAGCCCCGATTCTCTTTACTTTAATCATCTTGATATTTTGGTTTAAAGCAAATCTTGGAATATTGGTATTATCAAATTTAACGCTATATTTTTTCAACAAACTTATCAAATTATCACCTGATATGTAATTTTGTGGTGCTTCATCATATTTTTTCAAATCATGTGGATTTGACTCTCTTATTGTTTCGGTCATTGTTCCTCCTTTCTATACTATTCATATTTTAAGCTACTTTACTCTTATATTCTGGTGTCGTCGAGAATTCCTTTAAGAATCCAGAAAAATGAATAGTTTGTGTTTTATAAGTTAAAACTGATCCTGATACTAAAGTATCATTAAATCTTAAATAATCTCCTAAACTTTCAGTTGTACTTTTTTTATAAACTCTTTTATTTGAATGCTCTATTAATCTTAAAAATTTATGAACATCTTTCGTCTTCAAAAAAGTTTTAAAATTAGTTCTTTTAAAACTATCTAGAGAAACACTTCTTATTAATCTTGGTAAGTAAACTTTTAACATTTTGTTTGAAGAAAAAACATCTAAACTAACCAAACGAGAACCAATTCCTAATACCACCCCTATATCATTATCTCCAGGTTGAAAAAATTGAACAATCTCCTTAACATTGCTTCGTCTTTTTTTATAAATATCTTCAACTGAAGAAGTAAAAGATTTTGCTTCATGTTCTTCTAATTTTTCATCTATAACATTCCAAACTCGAAACTGGTCAACTCTTTTTTGCTTAGAATTATAAATATCTTCTGCATTATTTGTTCTTGCTTTTGAAAAAAGTAATGTTTCAGAAAGTGAAATGTTTTCTGAAACCGCTGGTGACCAACGATTCTTTTCACAACAAGAAACTCTTAATGTTGTTATGGAATTTTCTGCGATAAGAGTTGTTTCATCAACTACTCTGTTTTGTTTTAGCTTGTTTCCAACTAGTATTTCTGATCCTAAAATAAGCAATTTTTGAGCTGATTTATTTATAACTTTTAAATTTTTAACGAAACCTTTTTCATTTACTTCCCCTACCTCTGTTAAATTATTTTTTAAAGCATCAGGAAAGGCTAAAAAATTATCCTCCATTTGTTCTTTTGAACTTAAGAAAAAAACAACAATATTATTTTTTTGTTTTGGTTCAGCAATATCAAAATTAAAGTTAAATTTTTGGTCTATATTCACGCTCTATATCCTCTTTCCCATTGTCTTGAATATTTTGAAAGGACAGAATTTTTTTGTACAGCTTGCTCTAAAATGTGGGTTAGCACATCACTAAACTGTCTTTCACCATCACCACCAAAAACGTGGCTCATTTCATGGGCTAGTATGCTAAAAAATTTAGAAAATTTGGCGTTAAATAATTTTTGATTTAAATAAATAGTTTTGTCACCATAACCTCTCCCATCTTTTAATTCCCCTAAAATATCAGAAGATTTGACAGCTTTAATATTAAGTTCAAAAATACCCTCGTCTTCTTTGAATTGGCTGTAAAGTCCTGAAAAAGCAGGTGCTACTTTTCCAACACACTCTAAAGCATAATTTACAGCTTTTCTTTGTTTTTTACTTAAAGAAGCTGATTGATTATTTTTTATTCTTCGCTCCATAGCTTCTTTATTTTTTATAAAAAGTTGTAAACTTGAGATCACTCCAAAACGTGCGAAATAAGCCGGGAGCTGAATACGACCTTTTTTTTTAAAATTTCTATCACCACGTAAAATTTTTGATTGCGTTTTTGTATCGTACCAGTCACTCCACGTTATTTCTCTAGAATGACTAAAAACTGATTCGGCATAATATTTATTACCGAAAAATTTTTGAAGAGATTTATCATCTCTCAAATGATAAGAATGGTTTGCTAAAGCCGAAAGTAATGGATGGCCCTTGACCCAAACAGATCTACTTTTCTCCAAAATAAACTTGATCGCTTTGTTATTTTTCATTCCTCTATAATAAAATCCACTTCTTGCCCATATAGAAAGAAAAGTATTAGTTAAAGCGTTCGAAAATGAATTGCGATCACGATCTGCCTTAATCTTATCTTCTATCTTTTTATATTTTTTAGAAATATTTATGCAAACAGGTATGTGGGAAATTCTTGCTCTCATTATTCCACCATAAAATAAAAATCCTTCATTTTTTTTGGTACTTTTAAATGTAGAAACATCATTATATTCGTAAAGCAAGTCGCCCTTTAAACTGTTTTGCTCGTACCAGAAGTGATTTAGACCAAAGTCAAATGCTTTTTTTAACTCTTTATTGTATGTATTAACAACAAATAATGTTTGATTTTGCTTTGGTATGCGAAACCAGTGGTATACCAATGGTCTCATATCTTCAATCACTTCGGGGCCAACTGAAATTACAACTGCTTGATCGCCAGATATATTAATAGGATCATAAACACCCATTTTAATCATAGAAACATATGCAGCCTTAGCTCCTTCACCAAATTGTCCGATTGCTTCGTCATCACCAGCTTTGTTTGATCCTAAAAAAAGAAGTTTTCTAAGGTCAAAAGTTGATTTAGCACTTACAACTATTTGATCATTATTAGTTTTTACATTTATAGAATTAATTTCGTTATGATTTGCATCACGGAAATTTTGAATTATATCTCTAGCTATGTAATCGGGGCTCCATTCGACTCCCCAAGACAAGGTTACAGAACTTGTAGTAGAATTTAAATATTCTGCACTTTTTATACCTGGAATATCTAATATTAAATTTCGATATTTCTCTATAACTTTTTTATCAGTATCGGTCATTTTTTTCTCCTATTATTGATGAATTATTATCTTTTTGAATTTTTTCATTAACAAGTACATCTACTGTTTTAGATATTGACAATGGAGTTCCAGAAAGCATTTCCCTGCTGATCTTTTGCAGATCTGCATAAGTTTTTTTTGATACACTTATATTCGAATATTTAGTTTTGTCTGTCATACATCTCCTTTTTTGTTTGTATAATTTTTGAAAATAGAACTGAGGCGCATACAGAAAGAAAAGATATGAAAGGAAGCGCCCCAGATCTATTTTCAAATTTTATGTTGTTCATGACATTAAGATAGTTATGATTTGAAAAAGATTCCTGTGAAATAGAGAAAAATATTTTGGACAAAATCATAGAATCTCCACTAAAAAACAATAAACGCATAGAAGTGTTAAAAGTCCCATATAATAAGGTATTTTGGATCTATTCATGCTAATGCTCCAGGAAGCTTTGGTAGGCGTTAGTTTTTTCAAATTTGTGACGAAAGATAACGAATCCTCTGCCATCGCAGTGTTTGCATAGCTCTCTATTCACAAATTCATAGCCCCAATTCCATATCTTGAAAATCGTTTGCTTACTTGAAAAAAAGCCTGTGTTATCACAATACCAGCACGAATATCTTTTTATTCGAATTTTAGACTTATCATTTACCATAAACATGCTCCTCTGCATTTGTTTATGTATTGATAATGTTATGAGTTTTTTAAAAACTAAACACAATCAGTGTACATAAAAAGGTTAACTTTATTATTTAGTTAGCAATAATGTATTAAACTAGAATATAAATGTCAATTAAAAAAATAATAAATAATTATTTTCTATCCAACATTATATAGGATAAAAAAATTATTTACTTTTATCTATTACTAGTTTTATTTTGAGGATTTTGTCTTCTATTTTTTTTATAGCTTCAAACACTTTTTTCTTTTCTAAAGCAGTAATTTCTTTACCATCCGGACTTTTAGGATCAGTAGCTTCTATTACCACTTTATTTAATTCACCTTCTAAAATAGAAAATTTTACTAGCATTTGATTGACTTCTCCAAAATTTGACTGATTTTTAGATTTTTCTTGGTCAATCATTAACTGATGTGCGGATAGTAGAGGCGGTGAAATACCTTTTTGAATACACTTTATATCTAATTTAACTGAGTCTCCGTGAGAAATATTGCGCTTAACACCTTCATTATCTGGGTTCGGATCGCTACATTTTCTAACGTATGAAGATCCTTTGTTTATAGCTTGTTTAATTTCTTCTTCAGTTAATGATTGTACTACTTCTTCAAGTCCTCTTTCAATCGACGCTATTTTTCTAAGCTTTGGCATTGTCCTATAAAGTCCTATAGTAAATCAAGTTTTTAATTAGAGCAATTCATTTTCGGTTGATTTGTAGCACTTATTATTGCTTATACTTGAATTTTGCTGGGCTCTACTGATTATTCTTCCAGGATTTTTGGTTCCTGTAATCACTTTATCATAAACAAATTTTTGATCTTTAAATATTGTAAAGTAATGTTTTGGATAATTATATCCTTTTTTAAGTTGTGTTGACATTACTTTAAATTCATCCAAATCTTTTAAAACAAAAAGTTCTTGTTCAATTAGTTTAGATTGTGAATTATTGGAGAAATATTCATGATCTATTAATGAAGCGCTTTTAATTTTATCCTCCATAATTATAGAAAAAGAAATTATTTCATTTTCAGTTTTGCAGACTAAATATATCCTCTTTTCAACTTTTGGTTTGCTATAATATTCAGATCTTAGATAAATTCGACCAATCCAATGAAGAAGGACGTATTTATAAAAATCGTTTTCTTTTGCTAATTTTTCTAAACCTTGATCGGCAGCTTGTTCAAAACCTTCTTCGGTCAACTCCTCTAGTGCTTCTTGACCACCTTCTTCTGCTATTTCTTTTAAGAATTTTCTATTTTGTTTAACTACTCTCCTTGAATGAACAAAATAGTTTTTAATATGATTTTCTTTACCTATTTTCTTTAAAATTGAATACTTTTCTTTTTTAGCTAACTGCTCAATCCCTTCAATGTTTGCTCCCTTTGATGTGGATGAAGTGTTTTCTGCTCCTTTTTTAATTATCGGTGATGATTCACCACTTTTAAATATTTTTTCCCATCCATCAACGCCTTTTCTAATAACATCATCAGTTCCACCTTTAAGTGTATTAACAATTCCTCTAAATAGTTGCCTTAACCCTCCTATTGCATGAGCATTAGTTACAAATTGAATATTAAAAATTAAAATAAGTATTATAATTGAAATAAATCGTTTCATTTATAGCCATCTAAAAAATCGTTATGTTTTAGACAAAACCAAAAAAGCCTTATTTTATAAGACTAATTATATTAGAGTCTTTTATCCTATGTTTTATTGGACTCCACTTCAAGTAGTGTGATTGCTAACCTGCACTCATTATTAATAACAACAAAAAGGAGAAAAAAATGACTAAAAAAACACCAACAACAACGTTCTGTATTACAGGAGCATTAGAAAAATTTAAAAGAATAGATGCAATTGTAGAAATACATAACAAAACAAATGCTAGATTTGTAAGTGGAGTGAGCAGTCAAACTGATTATTTAATCAGCTCTAGAAAAGATACAAATAAGGCAAAAAGAGCTAAAGCTTTTGGAACCAATGTAATCGATGAAGCTGAAATGATGGCATTTATTAAAGCTGGTAATTTTCCTGTTAGAAGAGTTTAATAAGGAAATTTGAAAGGAGGATAAAATGAAGACATTTTGTATTACTGGAAAATTAAAAGATAATAATGGAAATTTCTTAGAAAGAGATGAAGCCATCCATTTAATTGAAAATAACTGTCCAGATATGAAATTTGTAAGTGGTGTAAGTGGAACTACTAATTATTTAATTGTTGCACAAATACCTAACCCTAACAAAAAAACAGTAAAAATAATTAATGCTGAAAAATTAGGAGCTAGAGTAATTTCTAATAAACAGATGTTAAATTTTATTAAGAAAAAAAAATTTAATTAATTATTTATTAATTAGAGAATAATATTGATCAACGCGATCTAAAAACTTATTTTGGTATTCAATCAGTTTTTCATTATTAATTCTAAAAACTTGAAATACAAGATCGGGTGTAACCAAAAGTATAACGCCCTGGGTAATTGATGAACCATATACGGTATTATGGGCCAAAGAGTATCCTCCAAGTTGAGTAAAGTAAGTCTGTAATGTATCATAAGACTCTTTCATAATAGAATTTTTTTGTTTAAAATCTATTACACTGGGAATGTTTTCATATATTCCAATTAAATCGGCTGTACCACCAAACCCTTTTGGTCCTAGATAATGTAAAGTACACTCAACACCGTTTATCTCACTTAATTTATTTTTTAAACCATCGGAAATTATTAGATCAGCCATTTTTTGAACATTAGTTTTTTCTTTTTCTTGCTCAAACAGTTCTAAATTATTTCTTGCTAAAAGATAGGCTTCAATTATCCCATGCATTTCTGTGCCCCTTTGAGCCGCTTCATTCTTAATTCTTAAACTTTCTTTGAGTCCGACCTTTTCTTGCCATGCGGACAATGATTCTTTTTCTGATTGAGAACGGGTCATTGATAAAATTGCCGTCACACTTGGAAGCATTTGGTTATTAATTTTATAATGCCTTGAATTATTAATTACACTTCGGTTTTTTGCAGGATAATTATATTTTTTGTTCCATTCCATGATTCTTTATTATTTTGAAAGTAATTTAACAATTTTTGCTACATTTTTATTTTTTAAAGCTTGTTTGTTAGCTAGTAAAACTGCTGAAGTATCCATAATTTTTGAATCAGAAAAAAAAGTTTTAAGATTGTTAGATTTAATTGTTTTTCCTGACTCAACCACATCGATCAACATATGAGCTCTATTTTGCGCACAATCTAGCTCGGTCGCCCCCAACGACTTAGTGATAGTAAAATTTTTTATATTTTTTTTTAAAAAAAAATTTTTTGCCAAATTTACATATTTGGTGCTACAAATTAGAGACTCATCCTTTTTTCTTAATTCTTCTGATATTGCCTCTAAATCAGCACACGTGTTCACATCAACAAAATATTTGTGAACAATCGCCATTATCCTCGCTATTCCAAAATCAAGTCTTTTGATCACTTTTATTTTGTTTCTTTTGGAAGGCATCTCATCTTCTAAAAGATCCAAACCACTAATACCAACTGATAGCATACCTTGGCTAAGTAAATCAATTACAGACCTAGCATGCAAAAAATTAATGGAAATATGTTTCATTCCTATTATTTTTCCAGATAAACTTCTTTTATCTTTATCGTATAAAATTTTTAAATTTCTTTTCTTTAAATATTGTAAAGATTTTGAAAAAAGCCTACCTTTATTTACAATTCCAATATTAATCATATTTAAATTTTTCCAAATCCGAAGCTAAAATCTTATTTAATTTATTTAAAGTATCTTTAGGTAAAATTTTTTTATAATCATTATCTTTTCCTAGATTAAAAAATTTAATTTTATTTTGCGTTTTTTGACCAAGGAGAGCTTCAGGAAATCCAAACTTTTCTTCTTCTTTTTTTAATAAATCAAAGCTACAATTTTTTATACATTTTTTTGCTTTTTCCTTATCAAATTCATTTTTTAGATTACCAACTTTGTTGATAAAATTCTGAACTTCTTCTAATATCAAAAGGGCTTTGTCCTCAAGGTCTTCATATTTAACTAACAAAATAGGAAATAATTTATTGTCTAACCAAGATTTATAATGATTTTTCCAGGATCCTAAAAAATTAAAATTTACATATTTATTTTCAACTTTTTCTGAAAGTGTTGCCCTTTCATCTAACAAAAATTCTAATGCTTCCTCATAATTTTGTTCAAAATAATTTTTCACTGAAGTAATAACATTTCTTGGATCCCTAATAATATAGATACATCCAGAAGTATTGTCTCTATCAGTAAAATTATAATTATTTACACTACCTAAAGCATTATGTGTTTTAAACAATTTAAGTTTATTATCAGAATTAATTTTTTTTTGAGCATCAATCCAATACTTTGCGGTATCTGCAACATTAATTAAGTTATCATTATAAACTTTAAAATATCTTCTAGCAGGAAATCCATAAATCTTAGGTAATAAATTGAAATTAAATTCTCCATTTTTAGAATAGTAATATGATGTAAGTAAAGCTCTCAACCACGTGTTTCCACTTTTTGGATAAGATGCTAGCCATATAATCATAATTAAATAATATTTATAGCAGATCTTACTGCTGGAATGAGTTTTTTTAAATATTGTAAAGATTTTTTTAAAAGCCTACTTTCATCTGGAATTTTTAAAGTTAAAGTATTATTTTTCATATATTTTTTAAATCTATCGCAGCACCACAAATAGATACATTTCTTTTCATTAATGCAGTTTTTAGCCTACCGCCACTACAAATAATTCTTTTTGATTTATTTTTTTTTGCTATAATTTTAAAAATTAACCCATCATAGTAGTCCAATGTTTCAAATATTTTAAAAGTTGTTTTAATTGAATTATTTTTTTTTAAACTTTTCGGAAATAAATATTGAATATTCACTTTAATATTATTTTCTTTAAAAAAATTATTAAAATTATTTTTAGCTTTGCTCAACGGTGAGTTTGAAATCTTAAGGAATTTTCTTATTAATAATGTAATTTTTTTTCCCTGATCAGATCTCCTAGGATCAAAAATTTTTTTTTGTTCAAAACGTTTAATTATATCTCTTACTTTTCTTAGTCCAATTATTTGCTCCTGATCCATTTTTTTTAATTTTTTATACAATTTTGTATCGTAACTAATTACAGATTCATCCAAATCATTTGAAGTTTCAAGTCTGTGCAATAGCTCTTTAAAATAATTCTTATTATTAAAACTACGAAACAAAAGAGATGCCCAGCGTGCTGGTAAGTTTTCAATATTATAAAGAAATTTTCTAAATATATTTGTATTTCCTATAATAAGTTCTACTGATTTTAAATTGAGTTTTTTAACAATATTAATAGCTGAATTTAAGATTTCTTGATCGTCTTTTTTTTCATTGTTGCTTCCAAGCATTTCAAAACCTAGTTGTTTATAAACAGGATTTTCACTATTTTCATTTCTTCTAAAAATTTCTCCTTGATACCACCATTTCTCTTTTTTTTTTGATCCACTTTCTACGTACCTAAGAAGACTCATAACTGAAAAATCAGATCTCAATGCAAAATCAACATTTTTGTTTGAGAACGTAAACATGGAATTTCTAAAATTATCTGAGGTTTTTTTATTAATGTAATCTAAAGGTATAACAGTATCCAGCTCTACATATCTAAAGTCTCTTTTGGATAAAGTTTTTGATATATTATTTAAAATTTTTTTTGATTTCATCTATTAAGTTTTCCATAGAAACAGTAGATTGGTTTTCTTCCCCTTTAAGAGCTAGTAAATTTTTTATAGTAACTGTATTTTTTTGAACCTCATCTGGCCCCACTATTAATGCCAACTGAAGTTGACGCTTATTGGCATAAATAAGCTGTTTGGTTAAGTTTTTTTTAGAGTCTAGAAATATTTCAGAATTAATATTGTTATTTCTCAATAATTTTAATATTTCATAATACTTTGGTAATAAATTCTCATCCATTACACATAATAAAACTGGTTTATTTTCATCCACTTTAATTTGATCAAGTTGTTCGAGGCAAAAAATTATGCGATCAATTCCCAGACTGACCCCAGAACCTAAAAAATCTTCTCCTTTAAATTTAGAAACCAAATATTCCCCACCACTCGCTACAGCACCCATTTCAATAACTTTTCCTTTAGGATTTTTAACATCAAAAGTTAGATTGGTTTCCACAATAAAACCTGTATAAATATTTAATCCTCTACATATTTTGCTACTAAAATTAATAAAACTACCATAATCTCCATAACTTAAAACATTTAATAAATCTTCTGTTTCCTTAATACCTTCTTGAGATAGTGAATTTTTTAAATTCGATTTTAGTTCTTTTAAATCTTTTATTTTTAAGAAACTAATTATCTCCGATGTCTGTGCTTCACTTAATTTTGCACCGATGATTTCTGCTCCACTTGCATCAATCCTTTTTTTTCTTAATAGATCTGTAACACCAGAAATTCCAAAACCAGGTTTATCAAGCTTATCTATTGCTCTTAAAACTTTTTGTTTTTGTTTTTCATCGGTTATTTTTAATTGATTTAATAACCCACCAATGATTTTTATATTACTAATGTTAATTATAAATTGATTTTTTTTTAGTGCACATTTTAAAAGCGTGCTGGCTACAAGATTACACAATTCTGCGTTTGCAATAGATGAGTTAAAGTTTCCTATTACATCGCAATCGCATTGTCCGAAGGATTTTAATCTACCGCTCCCTGGCTTCTCCCTTCTAAATACAGAATTCTCTACAATCTGATAGCGCTTATATGGGTTTGGCAACCTCAAATAGTTTTCAGAATAAAAACGAGACAAGGGTGCTGATAAGTCGTACCTAAGTGATATTTGTTCTCCATCTTCATCAAAGGTAAATACATCTGACATAGGATTACTATCATCATCAGATAAAGAATTTCCTATCATAGAACTTAGTTCCAATGGACTGGTGCTCAGGGCACTGAATCCGTATTTTTTAAAATTACCCTCAATAGCTATTAAAATTTTTTTTTTGAGAGCTAATTCTTTACCCCAATAATCTTTTGTACCTTTTGGTTTTTTTGCAATAATAAGCTTTTTCATATTCCAATCGTCTAGGTACCCGATCCAGTATTCGCAACTGGCCCCCGAACTCCACAGGTTCGTGTGCTTCTACTACACCAATCGGGCGTATCCTTTCTTTTTATACTAATTGTTATTAAATTTAAATTTGTAAAATGATTAATAGCTAGCGTTAGCCAGCATGGAAATGACTATGAATGTTTCTGTATGTTGCTTTTTTAATCATTGCAGTTTTTTTATCAGATAATTAATTAATTGCAACAAATAGTTGCATAGGAGAAAATATCACACTTTGATTGTTACTTACTCTGCAAAAATTTGAAAATGATTATTAATCGATTTTTTTTAAATTAACAGCTGAAGGTCCTTTTTCAGTTTCTTCTAAGGTAAATTCTAATTTTTCCCCCTCATTGAGATGTTTTATAGAAGCTGATCTGACCGCCGAGGCGTGCACAAATACATCTTTTTCTTTATCTTCTCTTTCAATAAATCCAAAGCCCTTCTTCTTATTGAACCACTTGACGGTACCACGTAATGTAGTCATTTCCTTTTATTCCTTATGTTTTTTTTTATTTAACTTTATCTAAAAATTTAGCTTGTAAAAAATTATTAGATTTTAATATTTAATGCAAGATTAATTAAACTGATTTTGTCAGGATATATGGTGGCCAGGGACGGGATCGAACCGCCGACACAGCGATTTTCAGTCGCTTGCTCTACCAACTGAGCTACCTAGCCAAGTTAAAAGCGAAAAATAATTCTTCCTTTCTTCAAATCGTAAGGAGAAATAGAACAAGTTACATTGTCACCTTGTAATATTCTAATGCGGTTCTTGCGCAATTTCCCAGCGGCATGAGCAACGATAATGTGTCCATTTTCTAATAATTGGACCTTGAACATTGCGTTCGGAAGTAAATCTATTACTTTTCCCTTAAATTCTAAAATTTCTTCTTTAGCCAAATTTATTTTCTCCTCATTCTTAATTTTATACTTTTAGCATGAGCATTTAACATCTCAAACTTTGCCAATGTATATGCATGGTTTCCAAGTTTTTCAACACCTAATTTACTATGATTAATTATCGATGTTTTTTTATAAAAATCAAATACGCTTAAACCACTTGAATAATAGCTTCTACCCTCAGTTGGAAGAATGTGATTACTAGACGAAAGATAATCTGTCATTGCCATGATAGCCATTGGGCCACACGCTATTGATCCTGCATTTTTAATTTTTGGGACAATTTTTTTATAATTTTTAGTGGAGATAGACAAATGTTCAGGACCTACTTTATTAACTACTTCGATAATTTTTTTGTCAGAAGGAGTATAAACCAACATCCCATTTGTTTTTAAACTTTTCTTTATTATAGATTTTCTTTCTAGAGTTTTCAGTTGATTAACGATTGAAACTTTTACTTTCTCAATAAAATTTTTATTTTTTGATAAAAGAATACTCATAGCATCGTTACTATGCTCACTTTGGGCCAGAAGGTCACTAGCAATCCATTCTGGATTACAATATTTATCAGCAACAATTAGTATTTCACTTGGGCCGTGAAGGCCATCAATTCCAACAACATCTGATACTTCTTTTTTTGCTAAAGTAACCCAATCTGAACCTGGTCCTACTATAATATCTACTTTTGGTATTTTTTTAGTTCCAAAAGCAGCTGCCGCAATTGCTGCACTACCTCCACAAGAAAATACTTTAATTTTTAATTTATGAGCTGCATATAAAACTGCAGAATTATGAACTCCATTACGTCCTGGGTTTAATAGTATAATACGTTTACAACCAGCAACAATTGCAGGAATTGCTCCCATGAGTAGACTAGATGGATAAGAAACACTACTTCCAGGAACATACACACATGCTGTATCAATTGGTAGATATCTATATTTTAGATTATTACCTAGTTTGTCTGTAAAATTTATATTTTTAACTTTTTGAAGTGAATGCCACTTAAAAATTCTTGCTGCAGCAACATCAATTGCCCGTTTTACTTTGGGATCAAGTTTTGCAATAGCTTTTTTAATTTTTTTTGGGTTTGGTATAATTGAACTATTCGAATTGTAACGTTTTTCATATTTTAAAAGAGCTTTATCTCCGTTTTTTTTAACATCGTCAATTATCTTTCTGACAATGCTAGAAATATTTTTTGTTCTATTTTTTCTTTTTTTGATTATTGAATCAAAATAAAAATTAAAATTTTTTTTAGTGCTATCTAATACTTTAATCATTAATTTCAATTTGATCCTCAAGTGTAATTTCTATAACCTCAGCATTTAAATTTATAATCTTATTATCTGAAAATAACAAAACAATTTCATATTTTAAGTTCTTTTTAAATATATCTATAGCAAGCAGCTCAAGAATTAAATCTGGATCATTTTGATCAATTTTTTTAGACTTGGTTGATTCAATAAATTCAAATTTAATAATACTATTTATTTTATTTTTTTTTT
>Ga0315339_1001857_pt1 | contig 17152 bp, 16 predicted proteins | sample ASW17metaG_FD_204514 | JGI IMG/M metagenome (GOLD analysis project Ga0315339, IMG submission 204514) | Ammonia-oxidizing marine archaeal communities from Pacific Ocean, United States - ASW #17 | ecosystem: Environmental > Aquatic > Marine > Oceanic | place: USA: California | collected 2016-12-05
TCTCGGACCTTGCCGTCGGCCAGCTTGGCACCGCAGACACCGCATTTCGGCCCCGACGTCAGTTTCGCCTTAGGCACCCGGTTCACCGAAGCACATTCAAGGCAGGTCAGTTTTACGTTCTCGGCCATCGTGACCTCCTTACATTCCGCTTACAGAATATATTGGCGGTCCTTTCAGAAACTACAAGGGCCGCCGGACAGAACCGGCGGCCCACCCCGGGTCCGATGGAATTCATATGCAAGTCATATGCAATTCATATCGCCATTTTCAGCCTATTCGGCGGCGTCGAGGTATTCCTCTAGCGGTGGACAAGTGCAGACCAAATGCCGGTCGCCATAGACGTTGTCGACGCGATTTACAGGCGGCCAGTATTTGTCGACGCGGAACGCCCCCGCCGGGTAACAGCCCTGCTCGCGGCTATAGGGCCGGTCCCAGTCGCCGACCAGATCCTCGACCGTGTGCGGGGCGTTCTTGAGCGGGTTATTTTCTGCGTCCATTTCGCCGGTTTCGACCGCTGTGATCTCATCGCGGATCGCCAGCATGGCGTTGATAAAGCGGTCCAGCTCCGCCTTGGTTTCGGATTCCGTCGGCTCAACCATCAGGGTTCCGGCCACTGGCCAGCTCATCGTCGGGGCGTGAAAACCGTTGTCCATCAGACGCTTGGCGATGTCATCGACGGTGATATGCGCGCTTTCGGCAAAGGGTCGGGTGTCCAGAATGCATTCATGCGCGACGCGGCCGCCCTTGCCCTTGAACAGAATATCATAGGCCCCCTCCAGACGTTTCGCGATGTAGTTGGCGTTCAAAATCGCCACCTTCGTGGCCTGCGTCAGCCCCTCTCCGCCCATCAACAGGATATAGGCCCAGCTGATCGCCAAGATGGAGGCTGACCCAAAGGGAGCCGCCGAAACCGGCCCTTCGGTGCCGCCATTTTCGGGATGGCCGGGCAGATAGGCGGCCAAATGCGCTTTGACGCCGATCGGCCCCATGCCGGGACCACCGCCGCCATGCGGGATGGCAAAGGTCTTATGCAAGTTCAAGTGGCTGACATCGCTGCCAATTTCACCGGGCTTGGACAGGCCGACCATGGCGTTCAGATTGGCCCCATCAAGGTAAACCTGCCCGCCATAGCGGTGCGTGATATCGCAAACCTCACGCACAGTTTCCTCAAACACGCCATGGGTGGACGGATAGGTGATCATGCAAGCGGCCAGATTATCGCCCGCCGCAGCCGCCTTGGCGCGGAAATCATTCAGGTCGATATCGCCGTTGCCTGCCGATTTGACGACCACAACCTCCATCCCCGCCATCTGCGCGCTGGCCGGATTGGTGCCGTGCGCCGACACCGGGATCAGGCAAATATTGCGATGCGTGTCGCCCTGCGCACGGTGATAGGCGGCAATGGTCAACAGCCCGGCATATTCGCCCTGCGCGCCCGAATTTGGCTGCAAAGACATGGCGTCATAGCCCGTTATGGTGCAGAGCCGTTCCGACAAATCCTCCAGCATTTCATGGTATCCCTGCACCTGTTCGGCAGGGGCAAAGGGATGGATATTGGCGAACTCTGGCCAGCTGATCGGCATCATTTCCACCGCTGCGTTCAGCTTCATCGTACAGCTGCCCAGCGGAATCATCGCGCGGTCCAGCGCTAGGTCGCGGTCGGCCAAACGCCGCATATAGCGCATCATTTCAGTCTCGGCGCGGTTCATATGGAACACCGGATGCTCCAGATAGGTCGTTTGGCGATGCAGAGATTCCGGCACGCGGTATTCTTCGGTCAGGCCCGCCTTGCGATCCAGAATGCCAAAGGCATGCCACAGCCGCTCGATGGTTTCGGGCCGGGTGGTTTCATCGACGGTGATACCGATCTGGGTTTCACCAACGCGGCGCAGGTTGATGCGCTGGCGCGTCGCCTCTGCCAAGATGACATTCTGCATCGGGCCGACGTCCACTGTGATCGTGTCAAAAAACGATTTCTGATCAATGACAAAGCCGTTTTCCTCTAGCCCGCGCGCGACACGCACGGTTTTGCGATGCACCCGCTGCGCAATCGCCTGCAACCCCTCTGGCCCATGAAACACCGCGTAAAACGACGCCATGACCGCCAGCAATGCCTGCGCGGTACAGACGTTTGACGTGGCCTTTTCGCGGCGGATATGTTGCTCGCGGGTTTGCAGCGACAGCCGATACGCCTTGTTGCCGCGCGCATCAATGCTGACGCCGACAATCCGGCCCGGCATCGCGCGTTTATGCGCGTCGTGACAGGCCATATAGGCCGCGTGCGGGCCGCCATAGCCCATCGGCACGCCAAACCGTTGAGTCGAGCCGACAGCGATATCCGCCCCCATCGCGCCCGGCTCTTTTAGCAAGGTCAGCGCCAGAGGGTCGGCGATGACAATGCCCAGCGCCTTGTTTTCATGCAGCGCGGCGATGGATTTGGTGAAATCCATCAGATAGCCATGGGTGCCCGGATATTGGAAAATCGCGCCAAAGACTTCGCTGGGGTCCAGATCAAGCGGGTCGCCGATGATGATCTTGATCCCCAAAGGTGCGGCGCGGGTTTGCATGACCGCGATGTTCTGCGGGTGGCATTCTTGATCGACAAAAAAACCCTTGGCCTTTGATTTTGACACCCGCTGCGCCATGGCCATCGCCTCTGCCGCGGCGGTGGATTCATCCAGCAGCGAGGCGTTGGCGATGTCCAGCCCGGTCAGGTCGGTGATCATCGTCTGGTAGTTCAACAGCGCCTCTAGTCGGCCCTGCGAAATCTCTGGTTGGTACGGCGTATAGGCCGTGTACCATGCCGGATTTTCCAATATATTCCGTTGGATAGCCGGTGGAGTGACGGTGCCATGATAACCCTGCCCGATCATGGTGCTGAACACCTGGTTCTTCTTGGCCACCTGCCGGATATGCCACAGGAACTGTCGTTCAGACTTCGGCTTGCCGAAATCGAGCGGCTCTTTCTGGCGGATAGAGGCCGGAACCGTCTGGTCAATCAACTCGTCCAAAGTGGCCACGCCCAGAACCTCCAGCATCTCTGCCATTTCGGTCGGGGATGGGCCGATGTGGCGGCGGTTGGCAAAGTCATAGGGGCGATAATCGCTGGGCGTGAAAGGCATGGGAAAGACTCCGGTCAGGGCGCTGCTGTCAAAGGGCGCGCGGCGCAGGGGCGAATTCAGCCGCCTGCACTGCAGGGTCTGCAAAGGGTCAGCCGATGAATTTGTTGTAGGCGGCTTCGTCCATGTAATCGTCGAGCACGGACATGTCTTCGAGTTTCATCTTGAAGAACCAGGCCTCGCCCATCGGGTCGTCGTTGACCTTGGCGGGCTCGTCCTCAAGCGCCGAGTTCACCTCGACGATTTCGCCGTCAACGGGTGCCAGAATGTCGGACGCCGCCTTGACAGATTCGATCACCGCGACCTCTTCGTCTTTGGTCACCTCGGTGCCGGGTTCCGGTAGTTCAACGAACACCACATCGCCCAATTGCTCGCTGGCGTGAGCGGTAATGCCGACGACGACCAGGTCGTCCTCAATGCGCAGCCATTCATGTTCTTCGGTGAATTTCATGTTTATCTCCTGTTTCTTAGCGTTTGTATGTGTTGGCCCGGAAGGGCATATCAGTCACCGTTGCCGCCATGCGCTTGCCGCGCACTTCGCCATAGATCACAGTGTCCACAGCACTGTATTCAGTTGTGACGTACCCCATAGACATTGGCCGTTCGATGCTGGGTCCAAAGGCACCGGATGTCACCTCGCCAATCACCTCGCCCCCGTCAGCACTGGCAAATAATTGCGTGCCCGCCCGCATCGGCGCGCGCCCGTCGGGCAGCAACCCAATACGGCGGCGCGTGGCCCCGCCGTCAAATTCCGCTAGAATGCGCGCAGCCCCCGGAAAGCCCCCGGCCCGCTCGCCGCCAGTACGGCGCGCCTTTTGCACCGCCCATTCCAGCGCGGCCTCTACCGGGCTGGTGGTGACGTCGATGTCATTGCCATACAGGCACAGCCCGGCCTCTAGCCGCAGGCTATCGCGCGCGCCAAGGCCAATCGGATGCACGTCATTCTGCGCCAACAACGCGGTCGCGAACCGCTCTGCCTGATCCTCGACCACCGAAATCTCGAAACCATCCTCGCCGGTATAACCCGACCGCGAAATCCACAGATCGCCAAACTCTGACGGCATCACCGCGACATCCATGAACCGCATCGCGGTGACATCCGGCGCAATCGTCGCCAAGGCCCCCTCGGCCAGCGGCCCTTGCAGCGCCAGCAACGCCCGACCTTCGACAACCTCAACCTCGCAATCCGCGCCCAAGGCACCACGAAGATGCGCGATATCGGCGGCCTTGCAGGCGGCGTTGACGACAAGAAACAGATGATCGCCGCGGTTGGCCACCATCAGATCATCCAGAATACCGCCCGTGTCATTGGTGAACATCGCATAGCGCTGCCGCCCAGCGGCCAGCGGCAAAAGACTAACAGGAACAAGCGCTTCCAAGGCGCGCGCGGCATCCGCAACATCACCTGATTTCGCGCGCAAGATCACCTGCCCCATATGGCTGACGTCAAAGACGCCCGCCGCCGCGCGGCAATGCAGGTGTTCCTTCATCACGCCCAGCGGGTATTGTACGGGCATTTCGTAGCCAGCAAAGGGCACCATCTTGGCCCCCAGACTGACATGCAAATCATACAGACACGTCCGGCTTAGATCGGCCATGCGGCCCTCCTGTTATCTTCGCCGGCAAATCGTTCCGGCACCGTTCCGAACAGCCGCGCTGCCCGTTCGATGCCCCCTCTGTCCTTTCGCCTGAGATCGTTATCCCTTCGGCGGACGCAATCGCGCCTCTCTCCAGAGTTTTTGTCCCAACGGCAGGTCCGTTTGCCTGAGAGTTTACCGGGGCGGTTGCTCCTTCGGCACCGATCAAAGGTTGCCCCTGTCCCGGATTCTCCCTGCGTTGGTGCGTATTTCGTACACGACGGTATGCGATCCATCAAGAGCCTTGAACATCGCGCGCGCATTCCCCAGATCATACAACATGACAGACTTGTTGGCAGATCCATTCTTCTTTGGCTACGGCTCGCTGGTGAACCGTGCCACGCATAGCTTCGCCGACGCCCATCCGGCGCAGCTGACCGGCTGGCGGCGCGCCTGGGCGCATACAAATCTGCGTGAGGTTGCGTTTTTGACAGCAGTGCCTGCCGCCGGCCATGTGATCGACGGCCTTGTGGCCCATGTGCCGGGCGACGACTGGGCCGCGCTGGATCACCGCGAACGCGCCTATGACCGCAGCGCCGTTACGGAAACCACGGACCACGCCGTCCCGCGTGATATTCACATACAGGTCTACGCGATTCCGCATGGCAAACACGGGCTGCCAGACGTCGCGCATCCTGTGTTGCTCAGCTATCTTGATGTGGTCGTGCAGGGCTATCTGCGCGAGTTTTCCGAGGACGGTGTAAAGCGGTTCTTTGAAACCACCGACGGCTGGGACGCGCCCATTCTGGACGACCGCGCCACGCCGATTTATTCGCGTGCGCAGGCGCTGGCCCAGGAAGAACGCGGTTTAGTCGATGATTGGCTGCGCGCTGTTGATGCGCGGGTCATTCGCCGTTAGCCCAAAGCCATCTAACGGGGAGTCATCTTTTCCAGCGCCAGACCATCGGCCCAGGTGCCGTGCAGTTCGCCATTCTCCATGACCACATAGATAACCGGCGTCGTATCACCCCAATCGATGGTCACCACCCGGCCTTCGATCAGCCCGCTGCCTCGCATGGTTTCCTTGCCGACGACCCAGGTGAATTCAACCGCCTGCCCCTGCTGTACAACGTCGACCACACCTTGATAGCTGGACCCATCGGTATTCAGCCCTTGCGACCGGTATTTCCCTGCAATGCTGTACAGTTTTTCCATGCTCTCGGCGGGGGTAGAATTGCCCGAACTTTTCTTGCCCTGCGCGGCAAGCGGCCCGGCAAAGCTAGCAAGGGCGAGTCCAGACAATAGGCTGCGGCGGCTTAACATTGGCATCTCCATTCAATAACTGCCCTGAACCATAGGGGTCGCGGCGATTCTGGCAATCAATTCCTGATACCCCGTGCAACTGCCCGTCAGGTGGAATTCAGGAAAACTGCTCGCGTATCAACCGTTCTTCCAGCCCGTGACCCGGGTCAAACAGCAACCGGTGCCGCACGCTGGGCTCTGAGCGTATTTCTACCGCATGCACGCTGTGGCTGGCGCGGGAATCAGCGTCGGCCATCACCGGGCGTTTTTCCGGCTCTAACACGTCAAACCGGACCATAGCCGATTTCGGTAGCAATGCCCCGCGCCAACGGCGGGGCCGAAAGGCTGACATTGCCGTCAGGGCCAGCACCTCTGCACCGATCGGCACGATAGGGCCATGCGCTGAATAGTTGTAAGCCGTTGATCCTGCGGGCGTACTGACCAACGCACCATCGCAGATCAATTCGGGCAGGCGTACACGTCCATCGACTGAAATCTGCAACTTCGCCGCCTGCGGGCCCGCGCGCAGTAGTGAAACTTCGTTGATCGCCAGCGCCTCGATCACCTTGCCATCGGCGGTTTCGGCGCGCATCCGCAGCGGGTTAATCACCTCTTCCTCGGCGGCATTCAGCCGCTCTACCAACTCCGGCACAGAGTATTCATTCATCAAAAATCCGACCGTGCCACAATTCATCCCGTAAACCGGTAGGTTCAGATCCATCGTTCCATGCAACGTTTGCAGCATGAAACCATCGCCGCCCAACGCGACAATCACATCGGCGTCAGCCATAGCAACAAGGCTGTAAGCCTCTGACATCTCTGCCAAAGCGTCCTGTGCCACATCGGTTCGACTGGCGACAACAGCGATTTTTCGGGACTTGGTCATAGATGCTCCTGTGAAAGCAGAATGCCCGCCACCGCCAGAAACACAAGCGTAAAGACCGCGCCGAACAGAGTGCCGCACGCAGCGCAAAAAGGGTTTTTCCAAAGGGGGGATTAAGGTAAGACGCGCCAACCCTGCCTGTTTCCAAGGACAACACCCATGAACGCCCCACACCGTGACGACGCATTCTTTACCCAGGATATCGCAGAGCGTGACCCCGAGCTTTTCGGCGCGATCACCCAAGAGCTGGGCCGCCAGCGCGATGAGATCGAATTGATCGCATCAGAGAACATCGTCAGCCGCGCCGTGATGCAGGCGCAGGGCAGCGTGATGACCAACAAATACGCCGAGGGGTATCCCGGTCGGCGCTATTACGGCGGCTGCCAATATGTTGATATTGCCGAGAACCTTGCGATTGACCGCGCAAAGCAGTTGTTTGGCTGTGAGTACGCTAATGTGCAGCCGAACTCTGGTTCGCAGGCCAATCAGGGCGTGTTTCAGGCGCTGATTCAGCCCGGTGATACCATCCTCGGGATGAGCCTTGATGCCGGTGGTCACCTGACCCACGGCGCGCGTCCGAACCAGTCGGGCAAGTGGTTTAACGCGGTGCAATACGGCGTCAAACAAGACACGCTCGAACTGGATTATGAGCAGGTCGAAGCGCTGGCAAAAGAACATCAGCCCAAGCTGATCATCGCGGGCGGCAGTGCCATCCCGCGCCAGATTGATTTCGCCAAAATGCGCAAAATCGCCGATATGGTCGGCGCGTATCTGCATGTGGACATGGCGCATTTCGCGGGTTTGGTGGCCGCTGGCGAACACCCCAGCCCGTTCCCACACGCCCATGTCGCCACCACTACGACGCATAAAACCCTGCGCGGCCCGCGTGGCGGCATGATCCTGACCAACGACGAAGCCATTGCAAAAAAAGTGAATTCCGCCATCTTCCCCGGTATTCAGGGCGGTCCTTTGATGCATGTGATCGCTGCCAAGGCCGTGGCGTTTGGCGAGGCTCTGGACCCCAGCTTTAAGACCTACCAACAGCAAGTGATCAAAAACGCGCAGGCGATGGCCGATCAGTTGATCAAGGGCGGGTTGGATTGCGTCACGGGCGGTACAGATACCCATGTTCTGCTGGTCGATCTGCGGCCCAAGGCCGTCAAAGGCAACACCACTGAAAAGGCGCTGGGGCGCGCGCATATCACCTGCAACAAAAACGGCATCCCGTTTGACACTGAAAAGCCGACGATCACCAGCGGCATCCGTCTGGGCAGCCCGGCGGGCACCACGCGCGGCTTTACCGAGGCCGAATTCCGCCAGATCGCCGACTGGATCGTACGCGTCGTCGACGGGCTGGCCGCGAATGGCGAGGACGGAAACGCCGAAGTCGAGGCGCAGGTCAAAGCCGAAGTGCAAGCGATGTGCGACCGGTTCCCAATCTACCCGACGCTGTAAAACGCGGCTCGCGTGTCACTGGAATCCATACAACAACAGGTCGCCGCGCATCCGCGTAGCACGCGCGAGCTCGAGAAGGCCGTCGGAAAACATATCCGGCGGCTATTTCCCGGGTGGCTGTCGGAATTCATTGTTTTCGTTATCAAATTGGGCTGGGCGAGCCTGTTTGCGGGCCTGCTGCTGATCGGCATGGTCCTGTCAAAGGCGATCTGGGCCGATAGCTTTGCGGTCCACCGCTATGACGCCATGGCCGCCTATGCGGTCAGCCTGCAGGTCTTGTTTCTGTATTTTCGGCTAGAGACATTTGACGAGGCGCGAGTCATCGTTCTGTTCCATCTGACCGGCACCGCGATGGAGATGTTCAAAGTCAGTCAGGGATCCTGGGCCTACCCAGAGGCCGGGTTCCTGAAATTGATGGATGTGCCGTTGTTCACCGGGTTCATGTACGCCTCTGTCGGGTCCTTCATCGCCCGCGCGATCCGCTTGTTTGACATGCGGTTCGACCCCTATCCGCCGTTCTGGGCGACTTTACTGCTAGCAACCGCGATCTACGTCAATTTCTTCGCGCACCACTTTTTGCCCGACATCCGATTCGTGCTGTTCCCCGCGACTCTGATCTTGTTTTTCCGCACCAAGGTCTGGTTTCACATCGGCGACAACGACTATCACATGCCGATGGTTCTGGCCGGGGCGCTGACCAGCTTTTTCCTGTGGGTCGCCGAGAACGTCGGCACCCGCACAGGCACCTGGATTTACCCCGGACAAAATCTGCTGGATTGGGTGTCGTTCGCAAAAATGGGGTCGTGGTATCTGCTGATCTACGTCAGTTTTGTCACGGTCACGCTGGTGTTTCGCGATGCGCTGATTACGCGTCAGCAAACCGCGTCAAAGATGGCCAGCCCAGACCAAATAGGCGACAAAAGCGCCTGAAATCATAAGAAAATTCGCGGCGTTCGTACCAAGAAACGACAGAATGCGGTCTTTGCGGCGTTTGCCCGGATCGACGGATTTCAACCAAGTCTCGCATTTGCGATAGGCCGAGTCCAAGGTCGCCGGATCAGTCTGCATCATCAGCTTGGGATACCCCGTCAGCCGCTGCGCCTGCACAAGCTGCGCCGCCTCACGCCGCACCCAGCGCGGCATCAGCCGACCCGCGCGTTTCAGCTTTTTATCCAGCCCACGACCGCGCACGCCAAGGCGGGTTTCGATCAGGCTGGCGATCTCGTCGGCGCGTGTTGCGATGGTATCTGATGCAATCATGGCTTCCCCCCGGATAGCGCGGAAACCTTAGCCGCACGCACTTGCTCTGGCGAGTCCGGATCGGGCGGAGTATGCAGAACTCATGCTGAGTTTTGACCAAAATGGCACAGATGCCGACCGCCCGCCCCTGTTGATCGTGCATGGCCTGTTCGGCTCTGCCCGCAATTGGGGCGTTATCGCCAAGCGACTGTCAGACAGCCGCCGGGTGATCACCGTAGATATGCGCAACCACGGCACCAGCCCCTGGGCGGCCAGCCATGGCTACGACGACCTTGCGCAGGATCTGGCAGAGCTGATCGAGGCGCTGGGAGCGCCGGTTGATATTGTCGGCCACTCTATGGGTGGCAAGGCATCGATGGCGCTGACGCTGTTGTACCCGGCGCTGGTGAATCGTCTGGTGGTGGCCGATATTGCCCCGGTGGCGTACGGACACAGTCAGTCACATCTGATCGCGGCAATGCGCGCCATCGACCTGGATACAGTCGAGAAACGATCCGACGCCGATGCACAATTGGCGACGACGATCCCGGAACCCGGCGTACGGGCCTTTCTGCTGCAATCCCTTGATGTAAAAGACAAACGCTGGCGGCTGAACCTAGATGTGCTGGACGCCGAAATGGATCGCATTACAGGCTGGGACCCTATAGAGGCAGAGGCCGGGCATCCCACGCTGTTCCTGGCCGGTGGCGATAGCGACTATGTGCAACCCGATGCCCGCGCCTATACCAAACAGCTGTTTCCCAACGCGCGTTTTGCCAAAATCCCAGGTGTCGGTCATTGGCTGCACGCCGAAAAACCGCGCGAGTTTGAGGCCGCCGTCAGGACCTATCTTAACGCCTGAACGCAGCCTCTTGCGATCCATGCCATTGATATGCTTAGCTGACTGCACATTTTCGGTATGCTTGGGAGGCGCTTATGATCCGCGCGATTTCTTTGGCCCTTGGACTGTCAGTTGCTGCCACGCAGGTTTCCGCAGCGGACAGTGTGTTTTGGAAGACCGTCGGCAATTGGGATGTCTCGATAGACACCAGCGTCGGTCAGGGCTGTTTCGCCTCTGCCACCTGGAAAAGCGGTACGTTTCTGCGCATCGGACTGAACCCAGAGGTCGACAATTTCTATCTGCTGATCGGCAATGAAAAATGGTCTACGCTGCGCGCCGGGCAGGAATATGACATTCAAATCAGGTTCGATAATCGTGCGCCCTGGGATGTTTCGGCTAACGGCTTTCAGTTCAACGATGGCGGTACAGTGTATTTACATGCCGCCAGCACGAAGGATGAATTCATCAAAGAATTCATGCGTTTGTCGCGGATGAAGATTTCTTTCCAGGGCAAGGATATCGACACGCTACGCCTGACTGGATCAAGCCGCGCCTTCAAAGAAGTGCTGGCCTGTCAGGACGCTGCCGACAAACGCAATGAAAGCGCCGATCCCTTTGCAGGCACATCCGTGACGACACCCGCCCCGCCAAGTACCGGGCGCAAGTCTGCGGACCCTTTCGCAGATTAACCCAACTGCTTGTTTATGAACCACGTCACAGGCAATGCGGCGATAAACCCAACGGCCGCCGCGATCATGACCGGCTGCGAGGTATCAAGCCCCGACGCAAGGACAAACACAACGGCGGACCCCATCAAGGTGGTGACGGCAACAAAGAAAATCGGCAAAAGACGTAGCATCGGACCCTCCGGTAAAGCGAGATTTTCCGAGAAAGCATTCAACTTGAAGAATACGTCTTTGGTCCGGGTCAAATAGCGCTGTTTTCTGGGTCAACCGCCGATGCGTTTGGCGATAAACATGCTGACCGGAATTGAGATCATGAACCCCACGCCAGCCGCTGCCAAGATCGGCCACTTGGTGGTAAATCCGGCCACCAATGCGCCAACCGCCCCCACCCCGGCAAGGGTGGGAAAGATCATACTGAACAGGGTCAAAGCCAAACGGTGCATGGGGTTGAATTAGGCCCGGCATGCCCCCCGCGCCTTGATGCGAATCAAACCCTGGCCCGCTAGAACGACCAGCCCACCTTTAGGCCGACACCAACCGAACTGTTGTCGGTGAAACTGGCCACCGGCGTGTCGGGCGCAAGGGGCAGGTCAATTTCCGGTGTGGCGTCGCCCAGTTTGGTATAGTTGATCCCCGCCGTTACCCGCATGTTTTTATTGGTATAAACAGCACCCAGCGATGCGCCCCAAAAGCCATTCACCGGCGCAAGGGGGGACACCAGCGGGTTGCCCGAAGGCTCGTAAATCAACGAAAACAGACCGGTCCAACGATCACTAAATTGCCGCCCGATGCCCAGCGAATAGGTGATGGTATCCTCAAACTCGACGATACCTTCGCCCGAAAAGCTGAACAGGACGGGTGGTTCAAAGGCCAGTTTGCTCCACTCAACCCAGCGCGCGCCGCCAAAAACAAATGTCTTTGGCGCAATGCCAGATTGAAATTCCAGGTTCAGAGACTGCGGTAGGGTGGTCTGGGTTTCAGAGATTGTTATGGGAAACAGGGGTCCCGTTTCTACGTTGGTGACATCGTGGGTGATGGCCGAATTATACGTCAGCGCCACGCGCAAGAAGTATTCCGGTATCTCATAGGCAGCCCCGACCACATATCCGAACGCAGTTTCCGGAGAAATATTGACGTTGTATCCGGACAACAGCCCATAAGCTCCGCTGGTCAGATTGACACTCGCATCGCCAGTCTGAATGCGAATACCGCCATGCGCGCTAAAACGATCGGTGAATTTGTACCGCAGTAAGGCCGTCACAGCGGTGATTTCGGCCCGCGCCGTGGTGCCACCAAACAGGGCAGAGCCCGCGCCATACGATACCTCTGCGCCAAAGGGTTCGTCATAAATGATGCCGAAGGACAGTTTTTCGGTCAGATCGGTTTTGATGCTGAAGGAAAGCGGCGCGAAAGGCTTGGCAATATTCCCGCTGAACCCACCGCCGGGTGAGATTGGCGGCAACGGATAATCCACCCCGGATACGGATGCAGACACGGACCCGATGCCAAGTTCGATAAATGTGCCTTCCTCGAAAATAAAGCTGATTGGCTGGCCGTTGCGATCCAATCCACCCGCCTGTGCGCCCGTTGCGATCAGCGTGGTCAGCGTACCAATAGTTAATAAACGTCTCATATCCGTCCCTTTGCCTGCCCTTACGTAAGGCTATGAGGCAGATACGGACAGTGTCAAACATATGCCAGATGGTGAAAGTCTATCAGTCAAAAACACTGACAAATCGCGGCGAAAATCTCACAACCAGGCCAACATGCGCGACTTTAGCGTGTTTTGCCCAGCCTCGATTACACTTTAACGGCGAATAAGAGTCACCACAGAAGTCGCTTTTTTTCCCGTCCACGTGCGCCGTGTGGCAAAATGCAAGCTGCCGTTCGGGTTTTGCAGCAGCTCTATCGTGACGGTTTCATCCCCCGCCGCGCCGCGCAAAATCAGTTGGTTAGCGGTGATCTTGCCTTGCATCACATCGATTTTGCTGTCGTTCGCGGGCGCGCCCGGACCAGAGCTGACGGAAACGCTGCCGTCGGCTGCCTTGGTGAAATCCAACACCACGCTTTCGGCCCCCAAGCTAGAGCCGCAGCGCCCGCTTAGGCGAACCATGGCGTCAGTCCCGGTGATGCCCAGATTACAGCGCATCTTGGCGCTGGACAGACCCTCGACATAGGTGCCCTGCCCGGTCCAGGTGCCGACCAGGTCCGATAGGGCCAGTTCCGCCATAGCTGGCAGCGGGGCCAGCATTGCCAACGCCAATATCATGGATTTCATCGTGACCTCGTCTTTCCTTGGCCCCAGAGCAGGAGACTGGGAAACAGAAACAAATCCGCCACCAGCGCCACCAGCATCGCAATGGCCACCAACTGGCCAAACACCGATACACTGGGCATTTGACTAAATATGGTCATCGAAAAGCCCGCCAGCAAGATCAGGCTGGTGGTAATCACTGGCGGCACAGTCGCGGCAAGCGCGTCAGACAGGCTGGCCGCGTTGATCTCCCCGTGTTGTTTGCGCGCCACCCGCAGCCGGTTCAGCAGGTGGATGGTATCATCGACCGCGATGCCAAAGGCGATGGTCAACGCGATTGCGCCTGTGATCGTCAGCGGCAGATCGCGGATGATCAGCCATAGCTCCACAGTCAGAATCGGGATCAGATTGGGCACTAGCGACACCAGCGCCAAAGTCACCGAACGCATGAGGATCGCGGCCAATACCGTCACTAGAGCAACGGCGATGTAAAACGCCAGCCGTAGCTCTTCGACCACCAGCGGCAATTCCACACTGGCCATCAGGGAATAACTGGTGACGGTGGTGACGTCTGCCACATCCGCATCGGACAGCGCGGTGTCCAAAGCCTCGGCACGGGCGAGTGTGCCCAGCCAGTTGTCACTGAGCCGGGCTGCAACGGGCAGCGCAAAGCGGCTTCCGTCGATCCCAAAAACCCGACGCGCCACGGCGGTATCGGCAGTGGCTGGGTCAAGGTCAGGTAGGCTGGGCTGTATATCCCCATAGATTGCCTCGCTGACGATCTGCAACCGTGTGCGGTCACTGCCCGAAAGGCCCGGTGCCGGATCGGCGGCATCCACCACGACATATAGCTGGTCACTGCCCGGTAACGCCTGATCCAATGCGGCCAATGTTTCGCGAAAATCCGAGTTGCGCGGCACATGATCCATCAGATTGAAGCCCGCAACAGTCAGCCGTTGCACGACCAATAACGCCAGCAAAATCAACAGGCCACCCGCCGTGACCCAACGCCAGCGGGGCAACAATACGATGGTAAGACGCGTGACCTGCGCAAAGCCAACAGGTTTCGTGCCCTTAGCGCCGTTCAGCAGGAACAGGCTGCTGATCGGCACGCTGATCACCACCGCCACCAGCGTCAGAAACAGCCCAACAGGGCCAACGATAGCCAGGTTCTGTAATGTCGGCGACGCCACGAACAACAGACAAAAGAACGCCAGCGCTGTGGTAACAGAGGCCAGCACGATGGCTGGCAATGTCTCTGCCAGCCCGGCGGCGATGGCGGCGGGTAACGGCTTGGTATCCAGATGGCGCAGAGTGGCGTGATAGACATGCACTGTATCGGCGATGGCCAGCACGATCAGCACCGTGGGCACGATCGACATCATTGGGTCCATCGCGATGCCCGCCAGAGCCATGAACCCAAACGTCCAGCCGACCCCCAGCACCGTCGGGATGCCGCAGACCACCGCCGCGCGCCATGAACGAAAGATCAAAAACGCCAGCGCCAAGCAGATTATAACCGACATCGGCGACAGAAACAGCTGATCGGCAATCAACGCGGCGGTAATTTGACGTTGCAGCGCCGACAAGCCGACGGGCGTGATGGTCAGGGCCGGGTCGGCAAAGCCGAACGTCTCTCGCAGATTGGCGAGGCGGGTTTCGGGCGGAATCGTCAGATCCGGTATGACGCTTAGGATCGTCGTGCCGCGGTCCGCTGACAACACCTGACGCGCCAGAACAGACTGTGCCAGCAGGTCTTTCAGCCGTTGATCCGGCGCTACATCGGCAAGGTCAGACCGCGCCAGATAGCTGAGCGCGCCACCGTCCGGGTCGGGCACCGAAAACAGGCTCAGCACCCCTAGAACTCCGTTGGTCAATTGCAGGTCAATAATCAGATTTTCCAGGGCGGCAAACTGGTCAGGGTCGCCTAGATCAGCCGCCTGAACCAACAGCACCTCGTCCTTGGAGGGGGCCGCAAACTGCGCCTCAAACGCAGTGAAGTCTTGGTATGCCGCCGACCGACCCTTAATGGCGCGCGCCACGTCGCCGTCGACTTTCAGCATCATCGCTGTCAGGACGAAACAGGCCAGCGTCACCGCCAGCGTGATCAATGACACCAAGATGGGCCGCCGCAATAGAACGCCCGTCATCCCAAAACCGCCCCCGGCCCCATAGCAAATTCCCCGCTCCTATGCGCTGGATTAAGCCCTGAATTGACCGGCGGTGCAAATACTAACCTGTTCAGCGTTGTTGCGGTGGGTATCGGGTAACGCCCTTACCCCTTGCGCAGTTGCCTCGCTGTGGCTTTGCCCTGATCGAAAGCGGCCTTGCGGCGCGCGATCTCTTCGCGACTTAACAAGGCCGGGTTGCTATAGGTCTGCTTCCAATCCGGCGCGCCGTGCCATTTCAACGGCGAAACCATGGTGCAGCGCGGCCCCGACGCGGTTTCCAACAGGTCAAGCGCCAAGCTAAGCGTTTGCGCCTGCGACGCGGGGTCATTTGGCCGCCCCGCCGCGTTGCCCAAGGGGAAATCGCTGAACATCAGGCGGGCGACGCCAACATGTTCGACGATGTCGCGCGCGCAGCCCATTATGACAGTGGCGATGCCCGCCGCCTCTAGCACTCGTGCCCCAAGCGCGGTAGATTGGTGGCAGACCGGACAATTGGCCACAAAGATCGCCGCATCGACGCCTTCGGCCCGACAGCGCCCCAAAACGTCTGGGGCATCCACCGTCAATGTGGTTTTCTGTGAGCGGTTGGTTGGCAGGCCAAAATACCGCCCGGCCAGCTGCCCGATGCGCCCGGCGCTGGCCGCGTGATGCAGCGCAGTCAGCGGGAAAAACGTGGCAATATCCTCGGCAGTGGTGTGGTCGCGGTCAATGGCCACATGGGAAATCCGCAGGTCGGGCATCTGGCCGGTCGGCCCGTCATATACGCTGTAAAACTTGGCCTCGGCATTATAGGCCGCCCCCGGTCCCTGATCGCCTTTGCCCGGCTGATAAGGCGCGGCGGTGGTCACGATGGCGACGCGACATTCGGCCAGAGGTTTGGGCAATTGCGTGAATGGCACATCATCGAATTGCGCCCATTCGTATGGGTTGCCATAGCCCAACGCGAGGTAATAGTCGCGCGTGCGTTGCATATAGGAGATGGGCACATCATCTGACATAGGTTTGATATTACAGCAGAAACCTGGCTTAGGGCAATGTCTTGGCCAGAAAATCCAGCACCGGACCGCTAAAGGCCTGCGGCTGTTCCATCAAACCCAGATGTTTTAGCCGCGGAACGATCACGACCTCAGCCGCGGCAATTTCAGCAGCGATGGCATGGCTCATGTCTGGCGTGCTGCCGCTGTCATTTTCGCAGGTCATCACCAACGTCGGTGTGGCGATTGGCGGCTCGGGCCGGATCAACTCTGGCACACCATTGGCCAGCACCCACGCGGCCTGCGCATAGCCCTCGGGGTCGGCCCGCAAGCGCCATTCTTTGACCAGTGCAGGACCAGAGCCGCAAGCCAGATACTCTGCCGTGAACCAACGCCTTAGCGCCGCGTCCATCGTGGACATGGCCCCCTGTTGGCGCACAGATTGGGCCCGTTCCTCAACCGCCTCTTGTGCCTGTGCCCCACGATCATGGGGTGAATTAAGGATCACCAGAGACGACAGTTTATTGCCATGGTCCAATGCGAAACGACGATTGATCATGCCACCGATGGAAAAACCCAGGACGGCGGCGCGCGGCAGGCCAAGATGATCCATCAGACCTACCAATTGATCTGAATACAGCCGAAGCGAAG
>Ga0315339_1001858_pt1 | contig 17150 bp, 12 predicted proteins | sample ASW17metaG_FD_204514 | JGI IMG/M metagenome (GOLD analysis project Ga0315339, IMG submission 204514) | Ammonia-oxidizing marine archaeal communities from Pacific Ocean, United States - ASW #17 | ecosystem: Environmental > Aquatic > Marine > Oceanic | place: USA: California | collected 2016-12-05
GATGATGGGCGGTATGATGCCTGGTATGGATATGGGTATGATGGGACCGATGGACATGATGGGTGGTGGTATGATGGACCCAATGATGATGGGCGGTATGATGCCTGGTATGGATATGGGTATGATGGGACCGATGGACATGATGGGTGGTGGTATGATGGGCGATCCTATGATGGGTGGCTCCTTTGGATGGGATACATTTGATCCCAATTATGATTCTAAGATGGGTATGATGGGCGGTATGATGGACCCAATGATGATGGGTATGGACCCAATGATGATGGGTATGGATCCTATGATGGCTGGTATGCCTATGGGCGACCCGATGATGGGTGGCTTTGGCGATCCTATGATGGGCGGCGGCATGATGGGCGGTGGCATGATGGGTGATCCTATGATGGGCGGCGGTATGGGACCACAAGGTATGATGGGCGGCGGTATGGGCCCACAAGGTATGATGGGCGGCGGTATGGGCCCACAAGGCATGATGGGTTTACCTGGGCCTGACACAGGAATGGGTATTGGATTTAGTGAACAAGGAGTTATGATGGGTGCTGGTGGAAAACCTATGGGTGGCGGTATGATGGGCGGCGGTATGATGGGTGGCGGCATGATGGGCGGCGGCATGATGGGCGGCGGCATGATGGGCGGTATGCCAGTAATGGCAGCTGGAACAGGAGGTATAGCAGTAGGTTTAGGTGGCGGAGTAGTTTTGATGACAGGAAGTCCATATGAAGCAGCGCATATACATGTAGGTGGTATTCATGGTGCAATTGTAGCTGTTGCAGGCCCTCATAGTCCAGGACCTTATACACCTATGCCTGGTGAGGAAGAACACCACGAACCATTGCCTGGTGAGCAGCAACAAGTGGTAGCATTTAGCGAAGTTATAACCGCAACTTCAGCAAATAACACTTTAGAGGGTGGTACCGGCAACACGAACTTTACCATGGCCCAAGGAACAACTTTGGGCGGAACGGATACCGTAACAGATAAAGGCGGTACGGACGGTATGACTTTTGAAAATATGAGTAATGCAAATGTCAAGGTTGCCATTGTAGGTGGAGGCACGACTGTTGCGTACATTAAGCAAGGTGCAACATACGATAGTGGCACAACCATTGGGCAGGTCAGTTTCACGAATGTTGAAAACTTGTACATACAAGATAGTGTTGGCGGAGCAAGCGAGAAGTTGTCTTTGGCTATAAGTTCATTGACAGGAACTGGCATTGCCATGGCCGGAACATCCGGTAATGATACTCTCGATTTATCAGCGCAAAGCGGTTACCTCGGTTCTCAAATATGGGGACAGGGAGGAATTGATACATTATTAGGTGGAGCAGGTGGAGATTCAATTTATGGCGGCGCTGGAGCGGACGTGATTAAAGCGGGTGCAGGTCAGGACTCCATTTATGGCGGCGCTGGTTCAGATGATATTCATTTTTTGAATCAAACTAACTTTGGCGCGAATGAAGCAGCAGCAAAACATGATTGGATTTACGCGTTTACCTCAGGGGCAGATGAAATTAAAATCAGTGGCGCTAATTTTACAGGTGTAGCAGAAAATGACACAATAACTAGAACTACCAGTACAACTGGAAATGCTGATTTGGTTGTTGCCAATTATGGAGGAACTGTAGCTGCAGGCCATGTAAATCAGAGATTTTTGTATGATGTATCGACTGGTGGATTGCATTATGATGGTGATGGTAGCAGCAATACTCACACCTCAATTTTACTTGCATTGATGTTGAATGCTTCCGGTGACAATGTAATATCAGATCTTGCTGCAGCTGACATTGATATTGTTGCTTAGATATTTTTAGAGTTACCTATATTTTAAATTATAATGTTATAAAAGTTGACTTATGATCGAAATTACAAAAAGATTACTATTGAATCCATTTGTTTTTACACAATTATTAATTGTAAGTTTTTTTGTTAACATCTTAGCCCTTGCATCCCCAATTTTTGTGATGCAAGTCTTACAGCGCTATATTGCATATGGCGTCTCTTCTACATTAATAACTCTGGTAACTGGAGTTCTTATGGCGATTATCTTTGAATTTTTGTTCCGTAATTTGCGCCACCGCATTGCTAGAGGACTTGATAAGGAAAATCATAAAATCAAGCAGCAAGTTTTATATAGGTTGCAGTCATCAAAAACCATATTTGGTGAACTGTACAAACAGGAAAAATATCAAAGTATTGACCGAATGTTACAGCTTATTGAAAATACGTTTTCTGCAAATGCGCTAATCATTATACTTGACCTACCTTTTATACTTATTTTTCTTGTCACTATTTTTTTAATTCACAGTGCGTTGGGAGCCATTACCTTATTTATTATTTTGTGCGTGATATTAATAAGTATGTTTATGTCAATGATAACCAAGCGTGTTACACTACAAACAGCCTTAGAACAAAAAAATGAAGGCAATTTAATTAAGAATATAATCTCACAACATTCAATCATTAAATTATTCAATTATGAATTAATTTTTGAAAAAATATGGAATCAAATTATAAGTATTCTACTACCTTTGAAGAAAAAAATGCAGGCTCGCGTGCATTTATCTACATCAACCATGCAAACAGTAGTTGGATTGACAACTGTGGCTATTATTGGCGTTGGTGCCACTCTGGTTGTTCAAGGTGAATTAGGTGTAGGAGGATTAATTGCGACTAACATTTTGGCAGCTCGTGCATTAAGTCCTTTAATAAAGTATATTGCCCTTAAGCCTAATCTTCAAATTGGATTGCAAAATCTAAACGAATTAAAAAATCTTACCAATGTTGCTGAAGACAGAATTATGGGATCGGTGATAGAGAAATTTAAAGGCAAAATCATTCTTGAAAAAATTGAATTTAAATATCCTGAACAAAAAATTTCTCTTTTTAGAAATATTTCCGTATCCATCTCTCCAGGACAAGTGCTGGTTATAGCAGGAAATAACGGTACCGGGAAAACAACCCTTGCAAAACTATTATTAGGAATTTTGGAGCCAAATTATGGTTCAATTAAAGCGGATGAAACTCTTATTAATCAATTACAAGGACCGTGGTGGCGGCAAAATATCATGTATCTGCCTCAGGAAAATCAATTTATAAACGGAAGTTTTAAAGTGAATATTTTTGGCCAAAAAATAAACACAAAACCCACAGAGATTAACAATGTTATAACAGATAGCGGCCTTAAAGAATATATTGATGACCAACAAAATGGAATTGATGCCTTACTATCTGCAGGTGCGGCAGAATTATCCCCGGGAATAAGAAAAAAAGTAGCACTTGCGAGAGCACTAACATCAAAAGGACAAATAGTAGTTTTTGATGAACCAACGGAAACACTTGATCAACTAGGAAGTGCCCAAGTATATCAATTGATTAATAAACTACGTCAGGAAAAGAAAACGATTATAATTTGTTCATCCGACCCATATATAATTAAATTATCTACAGCAATTTTGCACTTAAATCCAAAATCAGGCGCGTCTATATTTACACCGAAACAGTTAATAGAATATCAACAAAGCTTAATGCAAAAAAGAAATAGATTTTATAAGGAAAAGTTGGAAGTTCAGAAAAAAGGAATTCAAGACATTAAAATTGATAAGAAAAAACTTAATTAAGAATGAAAAAGTTATACGTTAAAAAAAATAAGTTTTATTTTAAGGAATGGGCTACCACGCAATTGTTATTTTTGTTTTTTTGCGGCATCATCATTTCTGTTGGTTATTGGGCTTATATAAGTAAAATTTCAGTTGTCAGTATTGCTGATGGAGAGGTGGTCCCTAGTGGTCAAATTAAAACAGTACAACATCTAGAAGGTGGAATTATTAAGGAAATTTTGGTTCAAGAGGGACAACTAGTGACTAAAGGTGAGAAAATAATGACTCTTGAAACAATATCTAACCAAGCAGATGTGAATGAAGTTCAGTCAAGAATTGATTTATTAACCATAAAAACCATTCGATTAAAAGCTGAAATAGATAATGAAATACTTCCTCAATATTCCAACTACTATTCATTAACTTATCCCAATCAAACAAAACAGGCTTTGGACTTATTTTCTAATAGAACAAAGAGGATACAATCTGAGAAATTGCTTGCCGAAAAAACGGTTAGTCAAGCTGATGAGAATATTATACAAGAAATTCAAAATTTAAAACAGATTGAAGCCAGATTTAAACAAACGTTAAATACTATTAAACTATTAGAACAGCAAATCAAAATTAGTGAAGATTTGTTAAAGGAAAAACTAACTACGAAATATAACCATTTAAATTTACTTAAGGAAAAAAGTAATTTGAAAACTAAACAAATGGAGGATGAAGAAGCAAAGATAGGTGCGGAATCAGCTATTAAAGTTGCTAAAACTTCTCTGGCAGATGCTACAATAAGATTTGAAAATGTGACAAGAAGTTTTATTGAAGAATCTGAAAAAGAACTAGAGGATACTAGTCGAGAAATTGCTCAATTAAATGAAATTAAGAAAAAATTATTGGACACTTTATCAAGAACGATCATCATAGCTCCTGTTGATGGAATAATTAAAGATTTGATTTATTATACAGAGGGCGGTGTTATTCCTCCTAACTCAAGTGTAATGAACATTGTTCCTACAGGAAAAGAGTTAATTATTGAAGCTAAACTTCCAACAGCAGATATAGGTTTTATTAAAAAAGGTCAAACGACAACTATCCGTCTGGCTTCTGCAGATGCAATTAATTTTGGTAATATTGATGGTGTAGTTAACAATATAAGTCCGGATGCAACTCATGATGATTCAGGCCGAACCTATTATAAAGTTAAAATCAAAACCCTGAAAACATATTTTGAATACAATAAACAAAGATATAATCTCACTCCTGGGGTTGAAGTTTCTGTAAGTATTTTGACTGGTGAAAGGACTATTGCTGAGTATTTATTGAATCCATTATTCAACATATCAGCCAACGCTATTCGAGAGAGGTAATTTAAAATATTATTTTAAACTTAAGGCTTTTTTAGAATTATCTTTATAGGCAAACCCCACATCATCATTTTTTAATTTAATTGCAGTGAAATTATCATGTTTCTTAAAAAAAATCCCTTAGCTCGGTTCTTTCTTATTTACTTATTTTTGGTCCGGGTGTGGTCTAATCTACTTATTGTCTTGTCGTCACATTTTGGGGTCAAACATTTCTGTTAATTCACCAAAACGTGAGTCAAATTTTAGAACGGAAGAGCAAAAAAACAGTTATAGAAGTGAATAGCAATCTTATCATAAATATGTTTAATGATTAATAGATTTTCTTTTTAGAAAAATATAATATTAAATTCCTGTGAAATTATTTTGTAACTTATTTTTTATAATTTTTTTTTTATTTTCTTTTAAAAGTCTAGCTTTTAATCCTGGCAAAGATAGTCAATTTGTGGGATTCAATATTGTTGATTCTGCAAAAGGTAAGGAGAGTATAAAAATTGATAATCCTGATAAGGCAATTATCTTGATATACAATCAAGGTTGGGGAATCAGCAATTCAAAATCAAAATATATAAGAGGGAAAGATCCTTGTTTTGTAAATTTTTATTTGGATAATCAAAAAAATTACACACCAGGTCTTCTTGGACCGTGGTACAGTCTTGCCAGTGAGTTTGATGAATTTATAAAAGAAAAAAAAATTTATTTGTACTATTTTTGCAAAAATAGAGCTCAGGAAGGATTTGATGATGATACACTGCGAAACATGCAAGCAAACAATCTTATTAAGCTTGTGGATGTATTTGTGAAAGAAGGAGTTCCACGAAAACAAATAATTCCTGTGGGACATTCTGGGGGAGCAACAGTTGTTATTGAGGCAATATTCAAAAAACCTGAAAAAATAGTATCAGTAATAGCCACAAGCTGGTCAGTATCAGGTCAAAAACCTTGGAAAGGAAAACATAATCAAGTTATTAAACGTTTTGCTGCCAGATACACAAAAAATACAAACTCATTTAAGGCTTTGGTGTATGCGTGTGATCAGGATGAATTTACTTCCTATGAAGACCAAACGTTTTGGAATGAAGTTTCTGGAGTAGATTTTGTTAAGCTTTCTGGCAATCATGTTTGTTGGTTTAACCTGTTTAACAATAAGCATGAAATCTTGCGTGTTATCAATTTTATACAATCAAATTTAGATTAGAACATTCTCAATTTATGAAAATATATTATTATGCTTAGAAAATTTATATAAAATAGTGAAAATGAAAAATCATAAAACAATTACAAAAAGAGCATCCTCTTTAAGTACTATTATTGTTAAAGATCAATTATCTGAATGTATAGATATTAATGTATTATGTTTAGTTTGTGGAGATATTATTGATGCAGAATTATTTGGAAAGATTGTGTCATGACATTAATTTTACAATCTGATGAAATAAAAAAAATTGTTCATTTAAATTCAGAATTAATTCCTATTATTGAAAATGCTTTTGAATCTCTATCTAAAGGTGAGGCAGTTATGCCACCAATTTTGCGTTTAGATATTAAAAAATATCATGGAGAGTCGGATGTTAAAGCTGCTTACATAGAGGGATTAGATAGTTTTGCTATTAAAGTTGCATCAGGTTTTTTTAATAACCCATCTTTAGGGCTTCCATCTAGTAATGGATTAATGATTTTATTAGATTCAGAGACAGGAATTTTAAAATCTGTTTTACTAGATAAAGGATATTTGACGGATGTTCGCACAGCTATTGCAGGTGCCATTGCTTCAAAATATTTATCAAATCCTGAAATTAAAACTGTTGGAATTATGGGTGCAGGAATTCAAGCAAAATTGCAGTTACAAGCTTTAATGTTAGTTCGCAGTCCAAAAAAAATTAAAGTATGGGGTAGAGATTCTCTTAAAGTGAATAAACTTATTGAAGAAATGAAAAATACTTTGAATATTGAATCATGTTTATCATCTGAGGAGTTAGTTACAAGCTCTGATCTTGTAATTACCACGACACCAAGTAGCAATCCTTTAATTAAAAATGAGTGGTTAAAAAAGGGTATGCATATCACTGCAATGGGATCAGATGCAGAGCATAAAAACGAGTTAGATCCTAAAATTTTAAAGGAATGTGATGTATATGTACCTGATAGTCAAGCACAAACATCTATTTTAGGTGAATTACATCACGCATTAAAAGCTAATTTAATTAATAATGATATTAAATATAATGATTTAGGAAATATAATATTGAATCCAAGTTTGGGCAGAAAAAATAAAGACGATATAACGATTTGTGATTTAACAGGAACAGGTGTTCAAGATACTGCAATTGCAAGACATACCTACAGTTTGGCTATGAAAAAAAACTTAGGCATGAAACTCGATTAAATTTAATTTGAAGAAAAATTAGGAATTGAAGTATAGAGTATAATTATGAATGAATCAGTTATTAGTAAAACTTCTGAATATTTTAAAAGAAATGGAATAATATTGCCTAAAATTTCAAATCTGTGTAATCCTGATTCTATAGATGAAGATATTAAAAATAAATTAAAATCTATTCATAAAGATTCTATACATCCTTTAAATTTATTTAGAGTTCATTGGTTTAACAATAGAGATCATTCTAGTTTTTCAAATATACCAGAACATATAGTTCTCTCGAGTGAGTTTACTGGCGTAGAAGCGAAAATTATAGTTAACATTGGAAGGTTATTTCCTCTTATTACTGCACATAAAGTTTTGGCAGCTTATGGGTGTTTACTTCCAAGAATATTGAATGGTAATTTTGATTATTCTAAACACAAAGCTGTATGGCCTTCAACTGGAAATTATTGTAGAGGCGGTGTTGCTATATCAAGAATTTTAGGACTAAAAAGTGTTGCAATCCTACCTGAGGGGATGAGCAAAGAACGTTTTGAATGGTTGGAAAAATGGGTAGAATATCCTCATGATATTATCAAAACACCTGGCACAGAAAGTAATGTAAAAGAAATATATGATGCCTGTAATGAACTAAAAAAAGATCCTACAAATGATATTATCAATCAATTTTCAGAATATTATAATTATGCTATTCATAGAGGGGTTACAGGACCATCTTTTGAGAAATCTTTTTTAGATGTAAAGGGTAATTCAAATTTGAAAGCAAGATTTTATGTTAGTGCATCTGGATCTAGTGGTACCCTTGCTGCAGGTGATTATTTAAAAGATCACTTGAATTCAAAAATTGTTGTTGTTGAAGCAACAGAATGCCCAACTTTGCTTTATAATGGATATGGAGAGCATAACATTCAAGGCATTGGCGATAAACATGTTCCTTTAATTCATAATGTGATGAATAGTGATTTTGTTGTAGGCGTATCTGATGAAGCTACAAACAATCTTAATATGGTTTTTAATACTGAAATTGGTCAAGCTTATTTAAAAAATAAGAAAGGTTTTAATAATGAATTTATTGATAGGTTGCCTGAATTTGGTTTTTCATCAATAGCAAATATTATTGCTTCTATTAAATTAGCCAAATATATGAATTTAGGATCTGATGATGCAATTATAACTGTTGCTACTGATGGAGCTGATTTATATATGACTGAATTAGAAAAAACTAAAAATGGTTTTCATGGAATATATGATGAAACTGTGTGTGCAGAAATTTATGGACAACATTTAAAAGGAGCTTCAACAGATAACATGATTGAACTTGGTCAAAGAGATAAAGAAAAGATTTTTAACCTTGGATATTACACTTGGGTGGAACAGCAAGGTATCCAGTTGGAGGATTTTGAAAAAAGAAGAGATCAAAATTTTTGGAATGAACATTATAATTACATACTTTCTCTTGACGAACGTGTTGAAGCCTTTAATTCTATGTAAAGATAATGAAAACTAAGAATTTACATAATCAACTAGTAGATTGGCGTCAAGATCTTCATATGAATCCTCAAATTAGTTTCGAGGAAGTATATGCATCCAATAAAGTAGTAACTCTTTTAAAAGAGTTTGGTTTAGAGGTTCATGAAAACATTGCTAAGACAGGAGTTGTAGGTGTTTTAAAAAAAGGCACTAGTAGTAAAAGTATTGCTATTAGAGCTGATATGGATGCACTTCCTATTAATGAGATAAATACTTTTTCCTACAAATCAAAAATTGAAAATAGAATGCATGCATGTGGACATGATGGTCATACAACTATGTTGCTTGGTGCAGCTAAGTATTTAGCTGAAAGTGGTAATTTTAATGGTACGGCTTATTTTATATTTCAACCTGATGAGGAAAATTGTTTTGGGGCGAGAACAATGATTGAAGAAGGGTTGTTTACTAATTTTTCAATTGATGAAGTGTATGCCATGCATAATATTCCTAATATGGAAATTGGTACCTTTGCTACTCGCAAAGGAACAATTACTGCAAGTGAAAACTTATTTGAGATATCAATTGAGGCAAAAGGAGGCCATGCAGCTCTACCTCATATGGGAGTTGATGCTATTACAGTTGGTTCCCAAATAGCTGTTGCTTTACAAACTATTGTTTCTCGAAAATTAAATCCTGCAGATAATGGAATCGTATCAATTACAGAATTTATAGCCGATGGTAAAAAAAATGTATTGCCTGGAACAGTGACAATGAAGGGAGATGCAAGAGCACTTTCAAAAGAAACAAGTGCTTTAATTGAGAAAAATATGAGACAGATTGTAAAAGGAATTTGTGATGCGCATGGAGTAAAGGCAGAAGTTAGTTACGAAACGACTATTATACCTACCTTTAATTCATCTCAACAAACAGAAGCAGCTACTAACGCGGCAAGAAATGTATTTGGTGATAAGAATACAGATGATGATTGTTTGCCTAGATTATTTTCTGAAGACTTTTCAATAATGTCTGAAGCAAAACCTGGCTGTTTTGTTTTGATGGGTAATGGAACGAGGGGTTCTCACTCGAGACCTTTACATTCCCCAAATTATGATTTTAATGATGAGTTATTAGTTATAGGTTCCTCGTACTGGACAGAATTAGTGGAACAACAGTTAAAATAAAATTTAAGTGAAGAAGAGGGATTAATGTTTAAAAATAATTTACTAAAATTAAGAAATAAAATGAAAGAAAACAATATTGATCTTGCAGTTATAACCGATGATGACAACCTGTATTATTTTACCGGATACCATGATTTTCTTCATATGGATTTTAATCGTCCAACAATTCTCCTTGTTCCAAAAGATGATGAAAGTACATTAATCACCCCTTTATTAGATGTTCTATTAGTTCCAGAAGATATTCCCGTTGCTAACGTAGTAACTTGGAATGATAGTATTGGTGATGAGTGGAGAGAATTTTTACCAAAATTTATCAAACAAAATAAAAATATTGCATGTGAGAAATATAAGATCAACGCAACAGTCAGTACTTATCTGTCTGATTTAATGAGTGGTAATTCTATGGAGGATATCACCCCAATAATAAGCAACATTCGCATGATTAAAACAGATGAAGAATTAAAGATGGCAAGACACGCAGGCGAAGTTGGAATGGCAATGATGGAAGGAGCAAAAAAAGTAATTGCGCACAATGTCCCTGAATATGAAATTGCTATCGCACAATCACAAGCAGGCACTAGGAAGGCTGCTGAACTTTTACAAACTCATTATAACAATATAAATATGTCCCCAAACATCCACTTTTTGCCAGTAATAACTTCAGGAAAAGATTTGCCCAGAACACATCACCGTGCATCCACAAAAGTAATTCAAAGAGGGGATCCTGTATTTCTTTGTTTTTGTGGATCTACAAATTTTCATAGATTTAAATTAGGCTTTGATCGTATTTTTTGGGTTGAAGAAATAAGAGACAAAGAACAAATAAAAGCATTTGAAGTTGCAGTAAAGTCCCAACAAGCTGCACTCAATGTGTTAGGTCCAGGTGTTACGGCGGAAGAAGTTCATGCAGCTTACGCTGAAACTATACAATCTGAAGGTTATCCTTATCCGACATTTCGATGTGGGAGAGGAACCGGTTTTAGTTTTTTAGAAGAACCTCAACTTGTTGTTGGTAACAAAACAGTTTTACAGCCAGGAATGGTATTCGCAGTAGACGGTGGTGCAAGTACTGATAATTTTCGAGCGCAAGTTGGAGATAGTTTTATAATTACTAAAGATGGATATGAGCAAATTACACACCACTCTAAGGAGATTACAGATTTAATAGTTTGATTGATGGCAAATATAGAAATTTATAATGCTCATTGTTGTGGTGAAATAGGAGAAGTCGTAATTAGTGGTGATTTTCATTTAAAAGGGAAAACGTTACTAGAACAATCAAAAAATTTACTTGAAGATCAAACTTTAAGAAATTTTTTGTTTAATGAACCAAGGGGAGGCGTTTTTAAACATTTTAATTTGTTGGTAACGCCAAAAAATAAAAAGGCTGAAGCTGGGTTTATTATCTTAGAGCCTGAAGATAATCCTCCTATGAGCGGATCAAATAGTATTTGTGTAGCTACAGTTTTATTAGAAAAAAATTTTATTAAAATGAAAGAACCTATAACAGAATTTTTATTAGAGGCGCCAGGGGGGATTATTCCTATTAAAGCATATTGTAAAAATAAAAGAGTTAAATTTGTAGAAATAAAAAATCTACCTTCATTTGTTGATCAATTAAATGTAAAAATTAAAACTTCTTCATTTGGTGACATTACAATTAGCACTGTATTTGGAGGAGACAGTTTTGTTATTTGTGAAGCGAAAGATTTTGGTTTAGAAATTAAACCAGAGAATGCTAAAAAATTTGTCGAAATTTCAAAAGAGGTAGTACAGATTGCTACTAATCAATTAGGATTTAATCATCCAACTTTACCATCTTTAAATTTTATTTCTTTTTGTCAATTTACTGAACCAGTAAAAATTAATGATCAAGGTCAAAAAGAAGGCTGGAACACTGTTTGTATTAGACCTGGTAAATTAGATCGATCCCCTTGTGGAACGGGTACCTCTGCACGATTAGCTCTTATGAGAGCAAAAAATGAAATTAATGTAAATGAAAAATTTATTTCTAGATCTATAATTGGATCAAGATTTGAGTCATATATTGATAAGGAATTTACAAGCGAAAATAAAAAAATGATTATTCCATCAATAAAAGGGTCAGCTTTTATTACAGGTAAACAAGAACTGTATTTATCAGAAGATGATCCTTTTCCACAGGGTTACAGATTAAATGATACATGGCCCAATCCATTTAGGAAAAATTATAAATGAAAGATTTTGATTTTATAGTTATTGGTTCAGGAATTGCAGGTATGTCTTTCGCCTCTTTAATTTCTGATGAAAGATCTGTTTGTATTCTCGAAAAAGAAAAAGAATTAAGTTACCATTCTTCTGGAAGATCCTTTGCATTTTTTATTGAAAGTTATGGTAATCAAACAATACGAAATTTAACACAAATTTCAAAAACATTTTTTAAAGATCATTCGAATTCTTTTTTGAAAAAAAAAGGAGTAATGTATATTGGTAATGATAAACAAAAGGATATTATTAATAATTTTTACAAAGATTATAAAAATCAAGTAGAATTATTAAGATTAAACAAAAAAGAAACCTTAGATAAAGCAAATTTTCTAAAAGATTCTTATATTGATTCTGCTGTAGTTGATATTCATGCTTCTGAAATTGATGTTAATGAACTTTATGAATATTATAGAAAAATTTATAAAAGAAATAATGGTAATGTTTATAAAGATTATTCAATTCAAAATGTTGAAAAAATAAATAATCATTGGATTATTAATGGTGAATTAAAATGCAAGTTTATTATCAACGCTGCTGGTGCTTGGGTTGATGAAGTAGCAGAATTATTTGGTGTTAAAAAAATTAATATTCAGCCAAAAAAAAGAAGTATATTTGTATTTCAACCTGACAATTTTAAACCAAATTTAACATTGCCAGTTATTTGTGATATAGAAGAAAAGTTTTATTTTAAAGATCAAATAAAGAAAATTTATGCCTCTCCTGCTGACGAAACTCCTGTTACTCCTCATGATAGTTATGCAGATGAATATGATATCGCAGTAGGTATAGATAGATTGCAACATGCAACAAATTTTAATTTTAAATCTGTTGAACATTCTTGGGCTGGCCTTCGATCTTTTGTTGATGATAAATCACCAGTTATAGGATTTGACAATGATGTTAAAAATTTTTTTTGGTTAGCCGCTTTAGGAGGATATGGAATTATGTTATCTCCTGCAATATCTTTGATTGCTAAAAATATTGCCTTAAATCAAATTGATAATGATTTATTTGCTAAATATAATATTAATTTAAAAGATATCGATGTATCTAGGATAAGATGATCAAGATCCTTTTCCACATGGAAATCCCTTAAATGTCACTTGGACCATATGATAAAGTGAAATTAATAGAATTAATCAAAAGGCTTTTAAAAAATGACTAAATCTAATCAAAAACTTTCTGCCAAAACTAGAGTTGCTCAGGCATTGAGATATATTGACCCTGAAACGGGAGCAATAATCCCACCGATACAATCTTCAGCGACATTTGCAAGAGATGAAAATTATGAAATACGAAAGCCTTATTGGTATAAGAGAGATGGTAACGAAACAACATCACATGCTGAGGCAATGATAGCTGATCTCGAAGAAGCAAAAGATACTCTACTTTTTTCGTCTGGTATGTCAGCCGCAACAGCAGTGATTGACCATCTTGAAGAAAAATCACATGTCGTTGTTCCAAAAGCTATGTATCACGGAGTATTACACCAATTCAAAACATATGAGAAAAAAGGTCGTTTGAGTGTTTCCTATTATGAAGCTGGAGATCTTGATGAATTAAGTGAAGTTATTAATCATAATACCTCTTTAGTTTGGGCTGAAACACCCAATAATCCTGATTGGTCAGTAACCGATATAAGGAAGGCTGCTGATATAGCTCACAAACATGGGGCAAAGCTTCTGACTGATTGCACAGGAACACCCCCTTGTGCAACAAGGGCATTAAATTTTGGTGCAGATATTTCAATGCACTCAGCAACAAAGTATTTAAATGGTCATTCTGATGTGACAGCAGGTGCCCTTTCTGTTCGGAATACAGGACCATATTGGGAGGATATCGCGCTAACCAGGAAGCTACAAGGAACAGTATTACAATCCTTTGATGCATTTTTACTGATTAGAGGCATGCGTACGTTATTCCTTCGAGTTGAAAGAGCTACTGAAAATGCTCTTCAAATTGCAAATCATTTTAATAAACATAAATTAATCCAGAGAGTACTTTATCCCGGATTGTTAAATCATCCAGGACATGAAGTACAAAAAGTCCAAACCGAAGGTCTTTATGGTGGCATGATGTCGATCATTGTAAAGGGTAGTGAACAGACTGCTATAGATGTCACGCGTTTTTGCAATATATTTTATCCTGCCACATCATTAGGGGGTGTTGAGAGCCTAATCGAACATCGAGCTACTGTTTCTGGTCCGGATTTTCCCGTTCATCCAAATCTTTTACGGTTGTCAATTGGAATAGAGGATGCAAGTGATTTGATTAAGGATCTTGAGCAAGCTCTTGAGCGAGCTAATAGTTGACAGTTTTAATTTTTGGATTTTCTATTCGTTTTTTTCGAAATGATGAAGGTGTCTCTTTGTATCTAGGATAAGATGATGAAGGAAGGTAATTGTGGTAGAATAATTTTTTTATCAGTGAATTTTTTCTAAAGCCACCTTAAAGTTCTCAACTGTTCGGTCAATGTTCAGCAATTTATCTATGCCAAATAAACCAATTCTAAATGACATAAAATCGCTTGGTTCACCAATTTCTAAGGGCATACCTGCTGCAATTTGAACACCTAAATCAGCAAATTTTTTACCAGATTTCATATCTTCTTCAGATGTATAATTTACTATAACTGTTGGCGCTTTATAACCTTTTGCAGCAACAGAAACATAACCAAAGTCTTCAGTAAGTTTTCTCATTTTTTGACCAAGTTGAATTTGTAAATCAGTAGTTTTTTGATAACCAATTTTTTTTATTTCTAAGATATTTGTTCTAAAATTTTTTAGTCCGTCTGTTGGAAAGGTTGTGTGATATGTGTAGTTATTACCTTCATAAGACTCCATAACAGTTAACCACTTATGTAAATCACAAGAATACGATGAACTGGTTGTTTTTTTTATCTTTTCTCTTGCATTTTTATTTAACATTATTACGCCCGCGCAAGGAGTTGATGACCAGCCTTTTTGTGGTGCTGTCAATAATAGATCAATACCTAATATTTCCATATCCACGAAAAGTGAACCTGATGCCACGCAATCTAAAACAAAAAGACCCCCAATGCTTTTAGTAGCCTCACCTATACCTTTGATATATTCATCGGGCAAAATAATTCCAGTAGAGGTTTCCACATGAGTTGCATAAACAAGCTTTGGTTTGAATGATAAAATTTCATCAACAATAGTTTTTAAAGGAGGCGGGGAATAGTCTCTTTTAATATTTTGTCCTTCAGCATTTTCTTTTTCTATTGCAAAGATAGGTTTAACTTCTGATGCGATTTTACCTCTTCTGAATATCTCTGTAAATCTAAAACCAAACCACCCATTTCTTAATATTAAACATTTTTCTCCATTTCCAAATTGTCGGGCAATTGCCTCCATTCCAAAGGTGCCACTGCCAGGAACTATCGCTGTTGATTGAGCGTTATAAACATTTTTAAGTTCCTTGGAAATATCTTGCATAACCTGTCTAAAATTCATCGACATCATATTCAATGAGCGGTCACTAAAAATCACTGAATATTCAAGTAATCCATCAGGGTCAACATCAGGCAAAATTCCCATCTTTACATCCTCTCTCAAAAGATATTTAACTTCCTAAATAAATGAACAATGTATCATCTATACATAACTTAGTATTGTATATACAAGAAGTTCACCATAATATTTAGGACATAAATTATATTCTGATAAGTAATTTAAAATGAAAAAGAATAGAGAATTTTTTCAAGAGATTTTAAATTCAAATCTTGATATGTCTGTCAAAGGCATAAGTGAGATAAGTAAAGTTAAGCTTAAAAATATACCAAAAAAAAAATGGAATATACTTAAGGAAGATGTTCAATTTCCAATTTTAACAATTAACAAAAGTATTTTTAGAAAGAATATTGACTCTATGCATATGTATGCAAGTTCAAATAATATTTTTTTGGCACCGCACTCCAAGACATCTATGAGTCCTCAATTATTATTAAAAATAAAAAATAGAGGATGTTGGGGCTTTACTGTTGCAAATAATCAGCAATTATCTGTGTTACTCCGAATGGGCATAAATAGAATTATAATAGCAAATTTAATAACCAATAAATCAAATTTATTAAATTTATTTAAATTAACAAATAAATATAGTTCTTCAAAGATCTATTTATGCGTTGATAGTCAATATGGTGCAAATCTAATATATAAATTAGCAAAAGAGTATAAATTAAATACAACAATTAGAATTTTCATAGAGATAGGAAATAAAAATTCTAGAAGTGGGATAAGAAATATTAATTCATTTAAATTATTATGTAGCTCATTAAAAAAACTTTCGGAAAATTTTTTAATAGCTGGAGTTTTGTTTTATGAAGGTGCAACAGCGACCAAAAATTATTCTAAAACTTTGAAAAATATTGATAGGTGCATCAAATTTTCTTTTGAATGCATCTCTTATTTGCAGAAGAATGAACTTGTTAATCCAAGAGAATGTATTATCAGTGGAGGAGGGTCAGAATATTTTGATTTGATTACTCATGGTTTTAAAAAATACAAAGCAAATAATAAAATTCAACTAATAATAAGGCCGGGTTCATATATAGCGTATGGACATGGTTATTATCAGAGGTCTTTGGAAAAAATTAATAATAGGAAAAAATTATTTTTATCGAACAAGAGTATTAAGGCTACAAAGTTATTTAGTCCTTCTTTAGAATTATGGTCGTATGTCATTTCTCAGCAGGATAAAGGGAAAGCTATATTAAATTTTGGAAAAAGAGATGTATCTTTTGATCTCGGCAATCCAATTCCCTTAGCTATTTATAGAAATGGAAAAATTTATAAAAAACTCAAAGAAACTGATAAAAATATAAAAATTTATAAACTAAATGACCAACATGCATTTTTAAAATTTAAATATTCGT
>Ga0315339_1001860_pt1 | contig 17147 bp, 13 predicted proteins | sample ASW17metaG_FD_204514 | JGI IMG/M metagenome (GOLD analysis project Ga0315339, IMG submission 204514) | Ammonia-oxidizing marine archaeal communities from Pacific Ocean, United States - ASW #17 | ecosystem: Environmental > Aquatic > Marine > Oceanic | place: USA: California | collected 2016-12-05
GTCTACTTCGCGACCAACCATCGGTCGAACCCAGCGTGCGTTCCCCTCAGGATCTCGAGGATGGCGGAGCGATCCTCAGCCGTAAGATGGTCGAACGAACCACTCTCGTCCTCACCCGAGGTTGCCTCGAGGATGCGCGTGAATACCCGGTCCTTCAGCGTTGTCGGCAGGGCTCCGAACGCTTCGGAGTAGATGAGATAGCTGAGCGGATACCTGAACAGCCTTCTGGACAGATCCAACTCTCGGAGTGAGCGTCCCTCGTCGTCTCGCAGACCCTGGCTCTCGAAGTATCGACCAAACCCTGATGTGCCTCGGATTGGGCCCGCCAACGCCGCCTCATCGACAAACAACAGGGCTCGGACCAGCGGTTCGGCGAGGGTCGCCACCTCGGCGAGCGTCGCCGAATCCGAGGCTGAGTTCTGCACCTCCCAACTGGCCCGCGTCATGACATTCTGCACGTGGATCTGATGCTCGACCACCATCAGAGCCACGATATCACTGTGTCCGGTGAGGTAGGGTGCGGTATCCAATAGATCAGACAAATCCGTGAGATTGCCGTTGGTCGCGGTCCCTTCGGTGGTGGGCTGTCCCAGGACTGAGACGACGACATTTCCCATATGGATTTGCGAACCATGGGTTCCAGTGACGTACCAGCCGCCCCAGCGTCGGCCGAGCGGGGTCTGATCGGTCGTCAGTTGCCACGAGTTGTGCGAGATCGGCCGGCCCATCTCATTGGTGGCACCCGAGCCGATCAGAAAACGGGGAACGCCACCTCCAGATAGCCCGTAGCTGTCGTGACACTGAAGGCAGAGCCCATACTCGCGCCGAAGTTCCGGGGTGGCACTAGGGGTCTGAGCCAGCGTGTAGAACACGGGTCCAAGGTTCGGGTCCATGGCCCCGATCTCCACAAAGTCACTGCCGTGCAACCATGCGACGTAGACATCGTCTGAGAAGTAGAGGGCCCTCGGCGTCTCAGGCGAAATGAATCGCTCTTGAAAACTGGTCTTCGAAAAGACGAGCATTTGAGACTCCACAGGCACCGCAAGCGACTCGAGAAGCGCCGCGAGATACCCATTTCCCTCGTCGAAGGTCAGGGAGATGTCACCACTTGCAAGGGATCGTTGAAGCGCGGTCACAGGATCGGTCACCAACCGTGCGTAATAGTCGACCGCCGGATATTCGCGATCGTACCGAAGCTGTTGGCTCTCCACGCCGATGGGAGCCATGAGAACCGCCACGAAGCATAGAATGGCGGCAGCGCCGGAGTCGCGGGCGCGAGGGTTACGGAAGGAAGTTGACCCTAACATGGCCTCAAGATGCGACCTCTACTCTTCGGCCCACAAGACGAAACCCCCGGATCGGCAAATCCAACACCTCCCCAGGGACTTCCCAACTCCGACTCGCTCGGGGGTCTAGACTGAGCGGAGTCCAAGCTGGCGACTTTGATCTAGCGAGTGGCCGAGATGTAGCCCCCACTCGCAAGAGGTCGGTTGAGCGTCCACTCCACCGTTCCGCTCTTGCGGATGATGATGTATTCCGAGGCGAGGAACTTGTGACTCCCCACGGGTCGAACGAGGATGCGGAACTGCCCTCCCCCTCTCGAGACAAAAGACTCCCGAAGCTTGAACAGATTGGAGCCCTGTGCGTAGACCGTCCCAAGAGAGACTCGAGACGTGGTCGGAGACCCGATCGGCCCTCCGACCACATAGACCTGCAGTTGCTGCATATTTTGGTTCGTGATCCGAACCTTGATCACCTTCTTCTCTTCCTCGTCGTCTTCCATCTCGGCAGTGACCTCCGCCACTTCTTGGGCGCACGTCACAGCAGGGTTGAAAAACGCCCCCAGGAGTCCCAGGGCGAAAAGAGCCAGCCACTTCGTCTTGTTCCGTATGGTTTCCCCCTCCACTCGTCATCCAGTATGTAACTCAGACACGCAATCGAACGTCGGCGCTAACTTCTAGATGATGTCAAAATCCGTGCCGAACCACTTACAACCGCTGAAACGCAAGCTGGGGACTGGTTTTTTCGGCTTGGGGCGCCGGAAAGGCGGAACCCAGAGTGACCTCAAAATGGGACAGATGGGCCGGAAGGATAGGAGTCTTGAGAAGCGCAGATCCCCGATAGCCCCCGAGACTCAGCTGGTCTCGATGTAGCCCTTGGACCAAATTAGGACCGCACCACATGGGCTTACGTCGCCCGAAACCCAATACGGTAGGCCGCCCTGCCCAGCGTATACCTCGATAGCCGCGACTTCATGAGGGCTGACGAGGTCCTGCCAAAAGGAGCGTTGCACCTCACGCCCACCTCCCACAGATCGCTCGAGGTCACCTGCGCTGACCCCCAATCGTGAGAACCGTTTCCCGCGTTGCACCACGACGTGATCTATGCTGATGCTGGGACGACAGGCATCACCGAACACTCGACGAGCGGACAGGATATCAAAGTCCGCCAACGCCGACTGCTGAACCAGTTTGATGCCGTTCATGCCCCTGAAAACATCCCCCAGGTCGAGGGGCGGATTCGCTTCGAAGTCTTCTGGAGTCCGCACCTGGCCGAAGCCCCTGGTCTGGCGCTCGTAGAAGCCGACACGCTCTAGGCCCCCCTCGATTCCACCTCCCTCGACCACCGCTTCGATTCCGCTCAGTTGAACCGGACTGACCTGCATCCGTAGTTGGGCCCCGACGGTCTGCCCAGGCTGCAGAGAGAATGCAGTCGAAAAGGTCGGGATGTATCCGAGTCCGCCGGCGTGTAGCTGGTACATCTCATCGTCGGGAACCTTGAGGGAGAACCACCCGTTGATGTCAGTCACGTCCTGGCTCAGTACGCGCTCGTCGGCAGTGATCAGCTCGACCACCGCCTCTTGGATCGGACGCTCCGAAACTTCGTCCACGACAACGCCCTGGATGACCTGCGCTCGGGCATCAGAGGCAGGCCAAAAGGCAAGCGCAGCCACCGGGACGAGCGATACGATCGGGCGTCTACCGAACAATGATCCTCCGTGCTCCTCGGTACGAGTTGGTCTCATCAGTTCTACGCTCGGGTGTCCCGGTGGTTTCAACCGCATCAGCCCGCGGGAAGCGCTTGACTGCCCACCTTTGCTAGGCGCGTCGTCACGTCGCTCACCGCGGGCCCATCACTTGGCGGTCGGTCCAGCTAGGGAATGAGGCGTGACCGCAAGATGCGCCTTACATGAGTCAAGCCACAAGCGGTCCGTGTTTCTCCCACTCCACCGTTGACCCACCCGCAACGATCGGTGAGGTTTTCGGTTGAAGGAACCTGAGCCTTAGAACGATCCGAGAGGTCCCATCTCGTGAGCATACCCGCCGCGGCGCTTGTTTTTAGAGCGCTCTCAGCAACACCCGCCCTACTTGCGGTTCTCGGCCTCTTGGCGACCGCCCTTCCCCTCTCCGCTCAACTAAGCAAAGAGGCGCATCAAGCCCGGGCCGTTCGCGTAGATCAGGGGCCCAACATCGATGGTGAACTGGACGACGCGGTATGGAGTAGCGCGGCGCTCATCGATTTGTTCATCCAGCAGGAGCCCAACGAGGGGGCCCCCGCCACTGAGCGAACCGAGGTACGCCTGCTCTACGACGAGAGTAATCTCTACTTGGGTGTCTATGCCTACGACTCCAGTCCATCGGGCATCGTCGCGACCGAGATGCGACGTGATTCTCCCCGGATTCTGGACGAGGACAATTTCCAGATCATTCTCGACACGTTCGAGGATTCGCGCTCTGGCTACATGTTCGTGACGAGCCCGTTAGGGGCGAAGCTAGAGCAACAGGTCTTCGAAGAGGGCGAGGGACGCACTTTCGGCCTTTCGTCAAACATCAATCGAGACTGGAACGGCGTTTGGCATGTCTCGACCCGACAGACGTCAGACGGCTGGATAGCCGAGATCGCCATTCCGTTGGTCACTCTACGCTTCCCAGCAAACGAGCAACAGAGCTGGGGCGTCAACTTCATGCGCAACATCCGGCGCAAGAATGAACAAGCATTCTGGGCGCCCATCCCGAAGCCCTACTCGGTGACGCGTGTCAGCCTCGCCGGAAGCCTCCAGGGCCTTGAGTCGCTGAACCGGGGACTCGATCTGCGGATCAAGCCTTTCGCGGTCGCCGGAGGCCGCCGTCTGTCCGAAGCCGGCGTGGCGGATAACTCGAGCCAGAGCGACGTCGGGCTCGACGTTAAGTACGGGATCACCGCAGGGCTCAACCTGGACCTGACAGTGAACACCGACTTCGCTCAGGCCGAGGTTGATGACGAGCAAGTCAACCTCACCCGCTTCGCTCTGTTCTTTCCGGAAAAGCGGGAATTCTTCCTGGAGAACGCCGGACAATTCAACGTCGGGACGACCAATACGTTTCAGCGGATCTCCGACCTGTTCTTCAGCCGCCGGATTGGTCTGTCCGACAGCGGCGAAGCGATCCCGATCAGGGGGGGTGCCCGGATGACCGGCAAGGTGGGCCGTAACAACATCGCGGTCATGAACATCCAGACCGGGTCAGCGTTCGGACAGCCCGGCGACAACTTCACGGTGGCCCGCTATAGCCGAGGCGTTCTGACCCGCTCGAAGGTCGGTGCGATCGTCATCAACAAAGAATCGACGGGGGGCAGCGACCACTACAACCGGACGTACGGCACCGATTTCGCGATGGCTCCGCACGCGAACTTGGCGTTGAACGGGTTCATCGCGAAGACAGACTCACCCGACGTCACGGACTCGGATATGGGAGGACATTTCCGAGCGGAGTGGCTCAACCAATCGTCGAAGATGCACGTCGAGTACTCCCACATCCAGGACAACTTCAATCCCGAGGTGGGCTTTGTACCGCGAAAGGGTATCAAGAAGACGCGGGTTCACTTCGAGTGGAATCCGCGACCCGAGGTATTGGGCATTCGTATGCTCGATCCTATGGCCAACGTCACATACACCACTGATCTGAACAACCGGATCCTCTCGCGTCGCATCCACACCATGTTCGGCATCAATTTCGACAACGGCGCCCGCATCATCTTGTGGTACAACGACTTCTTCGAACGGCTCGACGAACCGTTCAGCGTGTCCGACGTGACGATCGCTCCAGGAGACTACAACTTCGGCGAATATCAGTTCTGGCTAACGAGCGATCCGTCGCGAAAGGTCTACGCCGACGTCCAGTACAAGCCGCAGACATGGTTCGGGGGAGACCGCAAGGATCTGCAATTCACGCTCGGACTTCGCGTCTCCGACCGGATATCGACCGAGGGAAAATACTCGCGCAACGATGTCGATCTTCCCGTTGGGGACTTTGTCACCCAGCTCGGATCGATCCGTGTGGACCTCGCGTTGTCGCCGACGATGACGCTCCGCACGCTCACGCAGTACAACTCGCTGGCCGAACAGTGGAGCACCAGCATGCGCTTCAATTACATCTACCGCCCGGGAAGCGACATCTACATCGTCTACGACGACGTGCGCCGCGACCCGACCGGATTCCCGTTGGTCAAGGATCGGCAGATTCTGTTGAAGTTCACCTATCTACTCTCAAGGTAGGGTACCCATTCCTTCCTACCAGGTCTTGTTGGCCGGAAGCCTCGGGCTGCTGGCCATGTTCGGACTGCCCTCGCTGTCCGCCGCTCAAGAGCCGGGACAACAAGTGATCCTCGTCACCGGGTCGACCGGAGGGCTGGGCCGCGAGGTTGCCCTGGGTCTGGCCGCATCAGGCGCCCATATCATCGTGCACGGCCGCAACGTCGAGCGGGGGGCTTCCCTGGTAGACGAGATCGAGCGGGCCGGGGCCGGTAGCGCGCGGTTCTATGCGGCCGACTTCGGGTCGTACGAAAAAGTCCGGGACTTTGCATCCGCGATCCTACGTGACTACGAGCGCCTCGACGTCCTTATCAACAACGCAGGCATCTGGCTCGAAGGCTCCCAACGCCCGGTTAGTGGCGACGGGCATGAACTGCACTTCCAGGTGAACTATCTCTCTGGATTCTTGCTGACTCGTCTCCTCCTGCCGTTGATCGTCGATAGCGCCCCCGCACGGATCGTGAACGTGGCCTCGGCAGCCCAACAGGCCATCGACTTCGATGACGTCATGCTGGAGAGCGGCTACAGCGACGGTCGGGCCTACGCACAGAGTAAGCTGGCACAAGTGATGTTCACCCTTAACCTAGCTGCCGAACTGGACGGGCGTGGGGTCATCGTGACCAGCCTGCATCCGGCGACCCTCATGGATACGGACATGGTGTTCGAGCGCGGGCTCAGACCAAGAAGTACTGTGGGGGAAGGAGCCGACGCAGTGCTCAAACAGGTCAACTCCCCGGACGTTAAGAGCGGTGAGTACTTTAGAGGCCTTCAGTTGGCCCGAGCCCATGATCAGGCCTATGACCTCCAAGCTAGAGCCGCCCTTCGCCGGCTGAGTGAAACACTCACCAGGCGCTAGCCCAGCGCCCCGATCGAGGTCGATCCACTAGGTCCGTGCAGGCAGGACCTCCCGAGCATGCGACGACGTCCGGGAATTGTTGCGAGCGGCGATCCTTCACCCCAATGTAAGAACCAGCGACCCGCCGCCCCCTCCTTCGAGTCTCGCGACGGTGTCGTGGGGACGCCGCCCTTCGTGAGTATTCGTCCACCTCGTGTCCGCCGACCACAGGATGTCGACCATGAAGAGACGCACCTTTGTCCTCAGTTCGATCGCCGCAGCGATGGCCTCCACGCGCGTCGGCATTTTCGGAGCGCTACTTTGGGCGAGTACCGGCGCGGTGCCACTCACGGCCCAGAGCGCGTCGGCCCGTACAAGCGCCGAGCCGTTCAAGGTCGGTACGTTCGAGATCTCGGGTGCGGCGGAGGTGGGCATCGTCCTGCGGGACCAGTTGATCGTCGAACTCGACCGAGCCAATTCAGCGCTCGAAATGGACCCCGCCTACCCCAAGATTCCCATGCCGGCGGACATGCTCGAGCTGATCAGCAGATACGAGTACGGCCTGCAGCCGCGGCTCTACGAGATCGTGAACGATCTGGTCGCGCAGGGTGACTTGGGGATGGGCCGCCCCGATTTCGTACACGAGGTGACCGACGTACGCACTCTCCCCCCGATCATATATCCCGGCAAGATCCTGAACGCGGCGGTGAACTTCTACAGCCACGTCGATGAGGCCGGCACCGAAGAAGCACGAACGGCAGCGCGCAGGGCGAGACGAGAGAATCGTGGAGTACCCTACCTGTTTATGAAGCCGACTCGTGGAGCCGTGATTGGCAACGGCGACAATGTCGTGATTCCGCATGGCCGCGACCGCACGGACTGGGAGGTGGAACTCGCGACCGTGATCGGCCGCGCGGCGAAGTACGTCAGTGCCCCGGAGGCGCAGGACTACATCTTCGGCTACATGGTCTCGATCGACGTATCGGATCGCGGAGGCCGTCCGCCGGGCGGCAACCCACTTCGCTCAGACTGGTTCGTCGGCAAAGGCCACGACACGTTCGCTCCCATGGGTCCGTGGATCGTGCCGAAAGAGTTCTACGGCGACCCCATGGCCAACCTTCGCCAGACACTGAGCGTCGACGGTGAACAGATGCAAGAGGCCACGGCGGGTGACATGATCCACACCCTCTACGAGGTGATCGAGTACGCCTCGTCCATCGTCACTCTGTACCCGGGCGACGTGATCAACAACGGAACGTCCGGTGGCGTGGGGATGGGCACTGCGGTACGCGGAGAGCAGCGCTATCTGCAGCCGGGTGAAGAGATCGTGGCCACCATCGACGGGATAGGTACGCTGCGAATGCCGGTCGTTGCTGAGGAAGCGCCGTCGGGAGGAACGGGGGCTCGTTTGCCTCCGGTGCGAGACTACCGGAGGTAGGCCCCAGTGGTGCACGCGGTCCGTGACCCGACGGGTTCGAGACGGTTGTAGGCGGGCGACGAATGCTAGACTGGATAAGGAGTGTCTAAGCTCAACTCAGGGCGGGATTCGAGGAACGTCTTTACTCTATCCTCGCGTCCGATCGCCGTGGGGATGAAGGACAACGCCTGTTCGAGCCGCTCGTCGGACGCTGCGCAGCTCAGTCTCAGGAAACCCTGGCCCGCCTCTCCGAAACATTCTCCGCCCAAGCACGCCACCCCAAAATCATCGTCGGCGCCTTCGAGTAGGTAGAGTGCGAGGCCGTGGCTCGTGATCCCGAGCCGGTTGCACACAGCGGCTACGTTCGGGAACACATAGAACGTGGCCCTCGTCTCGAGCACGTGAAAACCGTCGACCCGGTTGAGTCCGTCGGTCAACAGACCAACCTTTCCGCGGAACAGGTCCATCGCAGCGTCACGCTCGGAGCCGTCATGCTCCAACGCTGCCGTGCCTGCCAATTGCACGAACGGCGGCGTACACGACAGCGTGGTGTTGATCATGGTGCCCATGCGCTCGGCCGTTGTCGGCGACGACACCGCGAACCCCAGTCGCCAACCGCCCATGCTGTACGACTTGCTGAAGGTATAGGCCGCCACCCCGTGGTCGAGCATATCCGGCTGCGCCATCAGCGAGTGGTGTCTCCCCTTCCACACCATGTGGCAATACGGCTCGTCACTGAAGACGGCAATCTGTCTGCCCCTGACGAGATCTGCGATCGCCTCGAGATCACCCTCGGTGGCGACCCCACCAGTCGGGTTGTGCGGCGAATTGAGGAAGATCCCCTTGGGCGACGCGTCCTCCTCAAGAAACCGTTCGATGTCCCGTAGGTCGGGCCGGAACTCGTTCGACTGCCGTAGGGGAGCGAAGACCGGACGAGCGCCACGCCGAAGGATGTTTGGTACATAGGTCGGGAAGTAGGGGCTGAACACCAACACCCCATCCCCCGGATTCAGGAAGGCCTCGCAGAAGAATTGCTCGAAGACTTTGGCACCCGAGCCCACCACCACGTTCTCGCTTTCGGCAGGAATCCCAAATTCACTACGGGCGTACCTGGCCGCCGCCTCACGCAGTTCGGGCATCCCAGGGGAGGCACAGTACCGTGAGTGGTTGTTCTCGATCGCCTCGATCCCGGCTGCTTTCGCCGCGGGAGACGTGTTGAACGGGCTGTCACCGATCTCCAACTCGACGACATCCTTGCCACCCGCCTGGAGACGCTTTGCGACGGCCAGCACCGTGAATGCTGTCTCGGCGGCCAGGGCCTTCGCGAAGGAACTGAGTTCAACGGGAGTCATCGGCCCGTCGAGAACGGGAAGGCCATACCGTAAGTGCCATCGGGATTCACCCATCCGAGGCCGCTATGGGTGATCGTTTGACCCATCATGTCCATCCCCAGTCGGGGTGCGAGCGGTTTCACGGTGTGGCATACCTCGATCGCAGGAGTCATCGTCATGCTGTCCGATACAGGTAAAATGGAGAAAAGAGGCCCAGTCGGCCATCGCCGCTTTGAAGAAGGCGCGTCCGGCCCGTATCATGGTTCCACGCAGCTTGTAGCCATGTGAGCACGGAGTTGTCCAAAGTGCCAAGAAGTTCCCTTATGCCCGACGGATCAGACGAAGTAGGTCGGGACATGCGGCCCGGCCGAAGAGTGCGCGTCGTCACCGTACGGCGTCGGCGCATCGCCAAAATCGGGCCCGGAGTCCTGGCAGCCGTGCTGACCTTCCAGCCGTTGCCCGCGGAAGCGCAGCAGCAGGGAGCCCTGGGCTTCGGCAGCGACGACTCGCGCACCGGTGTACAGATCTTCGAAGGATCCTGTGCTCGATGTCACGGGGGTGACGGAGCCGGTGGCGAGTTGGGACCGAGCATCGTCCGGGCGGGCGGGGTCGCCTCGGCGGCGCCTGATGCGCTCAGGCCGCTCATTCAGACGGGAATCCCCGAGAGCGGAATGCCCGCATCGACCCTCGATGCCGATGAGCTGGAGACACTCGTCGTATACGTAGAAGAGCTCGTCGCGGCCGAGGCGGAGAATCCCCGGCCAGATGTTACCGCGCTGATTGAGCCGCCCCGCCGGGTCCCCTTCTCCGACATCGCGACTCCCAGGCCGGGCGACTGGCCCACCTACCACGGCCACCTGAGCGGGAACCGTCACAGCCCGCTCAATCAGATCGACAACGTGAACGTTGGCAACCTCGCACTCGAGTGGCTCTTTCCGGTCCAAACGGCCGGCTTTCTAGAGGTCACGCCGGTGGTGGTGGACGGCACCATGTACGTGACCTCGGCCAACCAGGTGTATGCATTGGACGCCGAGACCGGCCGGCAGATCTGGCGCTACCGACGACCCCGCACCCAAGGGGTGGTGGGAGACGCCACCGGCGGAATCAATCGTGGTGTAGCCGTGCTGGACGATCGTGTCTTCCTGGCTACGGACAACGCACATCTCATCGCCTTGCATCGGAGGACGGGCGGACTGATCTGGGATACGGAAATGGCCGACTACCGTGAGCACTACGGGGCGACTTCCGCGCCCCTGGTGGCCAAGGATGTCGTCGTCTCGGGAACCTCGGGCGGCGACGAGGGCGTGCGAGGCTTCTTGGCCGGATACAGCGCGGAGACCGGCGAGGAGCTTTGGCGCTTCTGGACCGTCCCGCTCCCCGGCGAACCCCTCTCGGAAACTTGGATCGGTCGAGCCCTGGAACACGCATGCGCTTCAACATGGTTAAGCGGAAGCTACGATCCCGAGGCCGATCTTCTCTACTGGGCGACCGGAAACCCCTGCCCAGACTTCAACGGCGATGAACGTCTCGGAGACAACCTGTATTCGAACTCCGTGCTCGCGCTCGACCCCGACGACGGCTCGCTCGCGTGGCACTTCCAGTTCACGCCGCACGACGTGCACGACTGGGACGCCCAGCAGAGCCTATTGCTGATCGACGCCCCGTTCGGCGGCCACGATAGAAAGCTGTTGGCCCAGGCCAACCGTAACGGCTTCTTTTACGTCCTTGATCGCCTCGATGGCGAGCTGCTACTCGCCGAACACTTCGCGGACAGCCTGACCTGGGCCAGCGACATCGGTCCGGACGGCCGCCCCGTGCTCGTCCCGGGCAACGAGCCGACCTATGAGGGAGTGAAGGCCTGCCCAGCGATCGAAGGCGCCAACAACTGGATGTCGTCCGCCTACAGCCCGACGACGGGGCTCTTCTACGTGATGGCCCTCGAGAAGTGCAACATCTACAAGAAGTCGGACGAGTGGTGGACCGAAGGAGAGTCGTTCTACGGCGGATCGTATCGGAACGTGCCCGGACAGCCTGGCATCAAGTACCTGAGAGCCATCGATCTCGACACCGGAGAGACCGTCTGGGAAACTGAACAGGATGGGCCAGCCACCACATGGGGCGGCGCGCTAAGCACCGACGGTGGCTTGGTGTTCTACGGGGACGACTCCGGGGCATTCGCGGCGGTCGATGCAACGGACGGCCGTCCGCTTTGGAGCTTCCGTGCGAACCAACCCTGGAGGGCCTCACCGATGACATACATGGTGGACGGCAGGCAGTTCGTGGCGGTCGCGGGTCGGACGGACATCTTGGTATTCGCACTGCCGTGATCGGACCTAAGGAGGACCTCATGAACCAGTTTCGCAACAACGCCAGCCCACTCCGCACCGCCACGTACGGCTTCCTCTTTCTGCTCTTGGCCTCGATGCCCGCCGCGGCCTCGTCCCAGACGATCGCCATCCGCGCCGGCAATATGATCGACGTCGAGAACGGCCAAACCGTTCCCGACCAGGTCATCCTGGTCCAAGACGGCATCATCCAAGCCGTAGGCCCCGATGTGGACATCCCGTCGGGTGCCGAAGTGATCGACCTCTCGGACTCCTACGTCCTGCCCGGCATGATGGACGTACACACCCATCTGGCGCTCACCGAGATGCCGGGCGCCGACATCAACGACTTCGGATCCTACTACTACACGAGTTTGATCGAGCCCACGGCCTTTCGAGTGGCGCAGGGTACCATGCAGGCTCGGAACATGCTCGAGACCGGCTTCACATGGGTGCGCGACGCCGGCAACAACGGGCTGTACGGAGACGTGACCCTCAGGAGGGCAATTGAAGGGGGTTGGATACCGGGGCCCAACATGAAGGCCGCGGGCATCATGATCGCGCCCTTTGGCGGACAGTTTCAGATGCAGCCCGAGAAGCCCGGCCTGGGCAATCCAGAGTACACCTACGCCGACACTCGGAACGAAATCCGCAAGGCGATCCGAGAGAACATTCACTACGGCTCCACGTTCATAAAGCTCATCGTCGATAACCAGCCCTACATCTATTCCGAGGACGACATCCGGGTGGCCGTCGAGGAAGCCGGCGACGTAGGTATCAAGGTCATGACGCACGCGACCAGTGATGAAGGGATCCGTAACGCGACCTTGGCCGGGGTCGCTTCAATCGAGCACGGTTCGAGACCCAGTGACGAGACACTACAACTCATGGCTGAGCGAGGGACCTATCTGGTCGGCACCGACTTCCCCGCCTCGCGGCGGAGCGCCGAGGCCTACGCGCGTGCACTCGATCGCATCCGACGGGCGTATTCCTTGGGAGTACCCATCGCCTTCGGAACCGACGTGGTCTACATCCGGGACGGTTGGACCCGCGGCGAGCTCACCCTGGAGTTTCTGGATAGCTACAAGGACGCCGACGTCCCCTCCTCGTACATCCTACAGATGCTGACGATGAACTCCGCTGAGCTGCTCGGTGTGAACAGCGGCGTTCTCAAGGTGGGGTTGGCAGCCGACATCATCGCTGTGAACGACAACCCTCTAAGTGATGTGGCCGCATTGCGGGAAGTCCATTTCGTAATGAAGGACGGCAAGGTCTATAAGCGAGACAACCGCTTCGAGTGGGATACGCCGAGGACAATGAACAACCCGAGGCGCCGGCCGCAGCGGACGGCGAGGCAGTAGGGAGAAACTCACTACCTGACGCCGTACTTCGTAAACGCTCCACCCGCCCAACGCAGTGAATTCGGGCCTTCCGCAGCGTATACGTTTCCGTCCCCGTCGACCGCGATGCCTTCTCCCGCCGCACCCTGATAGACGCGGTCTTCTCGCTCGAACGGCGGAATGAAGGCGGTGACTCGATCCTCGTCGATGTGCCCTATGCGGACACCGTTGCGCCAGTTGGGGTGGCGCGTCGGGCTGGATTCGGAGTCGATCGTATACAACATATCGTCCGCTGTGATGAAGATGCCGCTGATGCGCCCATACATATAGCGTGAGTCGAGGTAGTTGCCCTCCTGGTCGAAGATCTCGACCCGGTGGTTGCCGCGATCGGCAATGAACAGACGACCCTGAGAGTCGAACGCCAACGAGTGCGGCGTCCGAAAATTACCGTGTTCCGGGCCGATTTCCCCCCACTCCATAATGTGTGTACCATCGGCTGCGTACTTGATGATACGGGCCGTCGCTCCCTCAGGCGGATCGTCGTTCTGACCACTGTGTCCGTCCGCGACGAAGATGCTCCCGTCCGGCGCCGTGATCACGTCGTTAGGCTGATTGAGCTGGTTGGGTCCGCTTCCCGGCTGCCCCGCCGTGCCGAGAGTGAGCAGCACCTCACCCGAAGGGCTGAACTTGAAGACCTGATGCCCCTTGGTCCCGTCTTGGTTTCCCGCGAAGTCGGTCACCCACACGTTGGCCTCGCTGTCCACATGGATACCGTGCGGAGTGATGAAGAGACCTACCCCGAAGTTCGCGAGTACCTCACCGGTATTTCGGTCAAACTTGAAGATCGGATCGACGGCGTTTGTCTCACAGTTGATCCGGGCTGCTCCCCCCAAACTGCCGGCACCGCAACGCTCATAAGCCCAGATGTGACCGTCGATCGGGTCGATGTCGACTCCCGCCGTGGTGCCCCACTCTCTTCCTTCGGGCAGTTTACCCCAATTCACGGTCACCGTCGGGTTCGGGTTCGGAAGGCCCTCGCCGGTAATCGGGTTACCCCAAGTGGCCGGGGCTTCGGACGGGGCACAACCCGTTAGCAAGACGGTCGCGCAGGTGAGAAGCATGGATGTTCGGACGTGTGACATCGGGCCTCCGAGTAGAGGTTCGATCCGGCTATACGGGACTAGTGTGGTATCCGAGAAATATCTCGGCTATTGATCTCGCTACGCATCGATCGTCTCGCGGTTGACGCAGTGTTCGAGTCGAGCAGGAAGGTCGCTCGGCTCGAACACCGATGCATCCGGCCCTGCGGCGTTGCTCCTCCTCGAAATAGCGGTGCTATTCCTCGTCATCGCGCCTTGCAGGCTCCGGCGCCTCGGCACTCTCGGCAGCTCGTGAATTTCTGGGACACCACACTAGACCCTATCGACCCTTCATTCTCGACGCCGGCGCCCGCCTACGCCAGTTAGGGGCGTTCCCAAACATCATCCGTCCCCCCCCCACCCGCCTTGCTTTGCACCCGTCGGGGACTCTTGTGGCACACGACCACCGCGCCACACCTTACGGACCATGAATCACCACACTGACGAGGCGTCGACATGAGTGACGGAATCCTGGGGAACGCGATCGAATCCTTCTCCTTCGCCCGCCAGGGCACAAAAGGCGAAGCGAGCAACATCCCCGAGGAACACTGGGACTATCGACCCCACCCCAACGCGAAGAGCGTCTCGGAACTCGTCCGACATATTATCGACGCGAGCCTCATGCTGGTCGGCGAGGCGGCAGATCCCGACGGTGACTTCATGAGGCGTCCGCCTCCAGACCACGTGGCCGCCCATGCTGGGCACCTGCCAGAAGCGATGACCCGGGACCAGCTCCTCGAGGCGCTCGATTCCTCGCTTCAGACGTGCCAGGAGCGAATCCGGGCCGCCGACGAGGACCATTGGTCGGGCAACATCACGCGCTTCGATGGCGGGGCATGGAAGCGCATTACCTACATCTTCTATGCAGGCACTCACGAGTATTACCACTGCGGACAGCTCGCCACGTACGCACGCACGCTGGGGTTGATCCCCGCGCTGACGCAGCGCATCCACGGGGACGCGGCCAGCTAAACGGTGACTACGGCTCCAGTGACGAAGCGGATATATCCGCCTGCCCCGCCCTCCAGGCGTCGTACCGCATGCGCAGGGTGATCACCGGGTTGGCATTCTCTTCGGGTAGGATGTCGCTGTCCGTCACGCTCAGATAAAGCGCGTACTGCCCGTCGTTGAACGACTCGCCTTCCTCGTCGTCGGGATCCGCTGCCAAGATATACGCCACATGAGCCGTCTTCGTCTCACAGGGGGCCTCTAGGACCGGCTCGCTCTCGCAAGCACACCGTACATCTCCGCCCGCGGCGTCCGCCGCATCCATTGCTGCCATGACCCGGTCGGTCAACGTGCCGCCCTCGGCCTTGAACGCCTCTACGGCCATGTGGACCACGTCGTCCGAAGCCAAGATGTTGCCCTGGATCGAAAAGAAGATTTCGGTACCCGGCACGGTGTCCTGAACGGAGAGCGACGAGGCGCCGTTCCGGCTCCCCGAAAAGCCGACGCACTGACCGAGTATGTCGACGATTCCGAACTGGCGGCGCTCGATGTTCGGGTCTTCCTTCAGTTGAGCGAGGATCTCTTCGGGATGCGTACCATTCTTCAACTCACGGTAGATGAGCCGTTGGTTCTCCCGAGTGTTGTCGACGCCAGCCTGTGCTGCCGCCACCCCGACTCCCGGCACGATGATGGCCTGGATGTCCATCAGGCCCTTGGCGGGAAACCCGGCAAAGCGGTCCTGGGGAACGCACGTCGCTGAGGCAATCACCACCCGACCGGTTCGGGCATCCACAGCAATAACCGACCAGGTAGCCGACAGCGGGACAGGCACCGCGACCATCGCGATTGCGATGGCGACGGGTGCTGCCCGCACCACGCCGGCAAGCCGGACGAGACGGTTCTCAAGTCCGCTCATGATATCTGTCCTGGTGGTCATGCGTCCTCGCCAGCTAGTTCCGGGTCACAGCCTGAACGGCGGGTCCGTTCTCCCAATCCTGCACACTCGAGATGTTGGCCTGACCCCAGTCGAGACCATTCCAACCGTTGAACCCTTCCATCTTGAACGCCCAGAAACCCGTCTGCGAGTCGGACGAGACGATCAAGCCGTCGGCGTTCCGCACGTCGACACCCCAGTTTCCGCCCATACCGCGGTTCTCTTCCGGCTCAAGGAAGGTGTCGTAGTGGGCGATGGTCTTCGGGTGTTTGGGATCCGAAAGGCTGAACACCTGCATTCCATCCAGGTAGGCCGACACGAACACGAAGGGCCAGCGCACTTCGTGGTTGTGCGACAGATGCTCCCAGTTGGCCGTCCACGCCGAGATGGGCCGGTTGATGTTCGCGACTTCACCGTCCAGGCCGGGCTTCAGGTCGAAAATGCGGAGAGGCGCGTACTGGTACTCGACCTCAGCGACCACATAACGGCCGTCCGGAGAAGGAGTGAAGGTGTGCCCTCTCCCAACCCCGTTGATCCCGGTCAAGCTCACCATCAGCTCCGGATTCTCGAGGTCGGTGATGTTGTAGACGTAGTATCCGCCGGTACCACCCCCATAGAAGCGGTCCGTCTCGCTGTCAGGGTGGTATCCCGCGTAGAAGTCATGGTATCCGGCCCTGCCCGCCGGAACGTTCTCAGGCTGAGGCACGGGGATCTGAGCCACGAGGGCATCATCGAGACGGCCGTCCACCACATAACCGAGGTCGTAGACGTTGGCGAACGGTCCTGCCACGGTCGAGATCAGGAGCGGGCGGCCGTTGCTGTGGTTGTACACGTAGATGTTGTGGAAGCCACCAAACTCACCCGGACCTTGAATGCGACCGACTTCCTTCCAGGTCGAGACGTCCGGGAGCCCCGTGGCGTCGAAGACGATGGCGCCGAGATCCGCGTCCGGCCCACCCTGCCGGAACTGGACGGAGTGGACAACGTAGTCTCGACCCTCCCAGCTGAAGATCTTGATGTCCTTGCCCGCGGACCCGACATGGAGGTCCGCATCCTCGATGCGCCACCGGTGGATGACCTTGGCGTCGTAGGGGTCGTGCAGGTCGATGATGTCCAGTCCGCCGTCCTGACGGGCGACATATGCGAAGGGACGGTCCATGTCCTGCTCGATCTCGACATCGGAGACACGTGGGCCGAGCGGGATGTGAGCCACGACCTCGATGTTGTCGCTCCCTCGCTTCTCCGCGTTCTCCTGAGCCAAGGCGGATGCTGGAGCTAAGAGAGTTGTCGCCCCGAAGACGGCTACGGCA